>Ga0068859_100003334_pt1 | contig 16329 bp, 12 predicted proteins | sample KBSSwiS22_FD_66585 | JGI IMG/M metagenome (GOLD analysis project Ga0068859, IMG submission 66585) | Switchgrass rhizosphere microbial communities from Kellogg Biological Station, Michigan, USA - KBS Switchgrass S2-2 | ecosystem: Host-associated > Plants > Roots > Rhizosphere > Soil ...
GCCGAGTTCATTCCGATGGACCGGCCGAATCTTTCGAAAGACTACCTCTCCGGTGTCGCGCCCGAGGAATGGCTGCCGATCCGCAGCCAGTCTTTCTACGAGAAGAACGATCTCACGCTCATGCCCGGCGTCGAGGTGACGAAGCTCGAGCCCGCGGCGCATCGCGTGCACCTCGCCGACGGCCGCACGCTCGAATACGGCGCTCTGCTGCTCGCGACCGGCGCCGCGCCCGTCCGGCTCGACATCCCCGGTGCGAGGCTGCCCCACGTGTTCACGCTGCGCGCGCTCCCCGAAACGCGCGGCATCCTCGCCCGCGTGGTGAAGGACCAGCCGGCGGTCGTGATCGGCGCCAGCTTCATCGGCTTGGAAGCCGCCGCCTCGCTGCGCGCGCGCGGCATGGACGTGCACGTGGTGGCGCCGGACGCGCGGCCGCTCGAGCGCATCCTCGGCCCCGAGCTGGGGGACTTCGTGCGCGCGCTCCACGAGGAGCACGGCGTCGTCTTCCATCTCGGCCGCAAGCCGGCCTCGATCACCGCGAAGGACGTCACGCTCGACGATGGCACGAAGCTCGCTGCGGAGCTGGTGGTGATGGGCGTGGGCGTGCGGCCGCTCACCTCGCTCGCCGAGGCCGCGGGGCTCGAGGTCGCCAAGGGCGTCGTCGTCGACGAGTTCCTGCGCACGAGTGCCCCCGACGTCTACGCCGCGGGCGACATCGCGCGCTACCCCGTCCCCGGCGGCAGCCAGCGCATCGAGCACTGGGTGGTGGCGCAGCAGCAGGGCCAGACCGCGGCCCGCAACATGCTGGGCCGGAACGAACGCTTCAAGACGGTGCCGTTCTTCTGGAGCCAGCACTACGACGTGCAGATCAACTACGTCGGCCACGCCGAGCGCTGGGACGCGATCCAGGTCGCGGGCAGCATCGCCAAACGCGACGCGACCGTGGCCTATCGCGCGGGCGGAAGGATCGTTGCCGTGGCGACGCTGTTCCGCGACCGCGACAGCCTGCACGCCGAGGAAGCGTTCGCGCGTGACGACCACGCGGCCCTGGAGAGGCTCCTGAAGTAGGCGGGCGACGATGCGCGCGGGCGCCAGTCGGATCAACGCGTCGATTCTAGTCCCGCCTGCGTGCGAATCCACTGCAGAATCGGCCGCACCGACTCGAAGTTCTCGACCAGCAGGTCGGGGCCGCATGCCCCCAGCACCTCGCTCGACTGGCTCCCGGTCGCGACCGCCACGACCTTCGCGCCGGCCGCGCGTGCACAGGCGATGTCGTGCTCGGTGTCGCCGACCACGACGCAGCGATCCGGCGGCACGCCGTGGCGCTCGGCGGCGCGGCGCACGGCGAGCTTCGCCAGCTCGTTCCGGTCGGGCGCCTCGTCGCCGAACGCCCCCCAGGCGAACGCATCGTGGATGCCGAACGCCTCGAGCTTGATGCGCGCCATCTCGGACTCGTTCCCGGTGAGGAGCGCCGTCACCCATGCGGGCTCGGATGCGATCGCGCGCAGGAGTGCTTCCACTCCCGGCAGGAGCCCGCCGCGCGGGGGGTCCATGAGCGTCCGCATGTGGCCGGCCACGACCTTGAAGAATCGCCGCAGCGCGCCGTCCCCGAGGTCGAGCCCATGCTTCGCCGCGATGTCGCCCACGATGAGCAGATCGGTGCGGCCGGCGAACGGGATGCTCTTGAGATCGTCCTCGATCCCGTACTCGGCGAGGAGCGCCCGCATGAGCGCCTCGCGCCCCGCGCCCTTCGTGAGCAGCAGCGTGCCATCGATGTCGAAGAGCCAGACGAGCGAGGCGCGGGTGACCGGCATGGATGGAGCAGGCTAGCGGATTCGAGGCATGGAGGTGGCCGGTTGCGAGCCGGGCGAGGTCCGCTGGACGTGGCCGCGCGCGGGTGGTCTTCTCAGTCGTGCGCTGGAACATCGCGTGGGCCGTTTCGTGAAGAGCCACCTGCCGTTCCTCGAGTCCCTTGGAACGTTCGCGCTCGCCACCGTGCTTGCCGGCTGCGCCGGACGCCCGAGACTGGTCGCCGAAGCGAGCGCGCCTGGCGCATCCGAGGTGCGCTGGGCCTGCCACGATTCGCTGCTCGTGGTCGCGCTGGGCGGCTGGGGCGTCTCGCTCATCGAGTCGGGGAGCGGACGCGAGCGCGCGGGCTCGCGACTTCCCGAGATCCCCTCCCATTCCGCGCACGGGCTCGCGGTGAGTGGCGCGGGCGAGACGCTCGCGGTCGCGACCGCGGACAGCGTGCGCGTGTTCGCCACGAGGGACCTGCGCCCGCTATTCGCCGCCGCGGGAAACGCCGCCACGCTCGCGCTCTCCGCCGACGGCTCGCGGCTCCTGTGGACGGACGGGGCGTTCGGCCAGCTCCTGGACGTGGGCTCCGGTCGGGCCACCTGGCAGGGGCTGCTCGGGGGCGGTCCGGGCTCGCTGCAGTGGGCGGAGGCTCTGGAGAAGTTCGTCGTCCCGCTCGACCTGCGCGTGGTCTCCGCGGGCGAGGACGGCGAGCCCAGCTTCACGCTGGACGTGTTCGAGGACGCCCGCCCGTGGAAGCTGTCGTTGTCCGCCACGGGCCGCACACTCGCCGTGGCGGAGTCCACGATGCACGTCTCGGTCTGGGATCTCCCGACCCGGCACTTCCGGCGCCGGCTCGTGCTCGGGGGCGCGGGGCGTTTCGAGAAGCTCGCGCTCTCCCCCGATGGCCAGCTCCTCGCCACCTCGCTCGGCGCGCGCGCGCGTGTGCTCTGGGTGCGCAGCGGCCACACCGCGGCCGACTGGGCGCCCCACGAGGGATCCACGGTGGAAGACCTGGCGTTCGCCGCCGATGGCTCGCGGCTCGCCACCGTGGGCGGCAACGGCACCGTGCGAACGTGGGCGATGCCGGCGGCGACCGGTCACTTCCCGCGATAGGCCCGGTTCGGCTCCCCCCGCTCCCACGGCTTGTAGTCCAGCGCGAAGCGGATGCGGTCGCCGAGCGGCGGGTGCGTGAACAACAGCAGCTTCACCCAGCCCGCGGGCTCGGGGTCGCTGCGGTTGCCCTCGGCGAGCTTCAGGAACGAGCGCGCGCCGGCGTCGTTGTCGTGCGTGATCTCGAGCGCGAACACGTCGGCTTCGTGCTCGACGCCGCGCGAGATCGCGTTCGCGATCGGCGCGCCCAGGTAGTTGACCCACATCAGCACGGCGAACAAGAGCGGGATCGCGGCGAGGTCCCCCGCGGCGTGCACGTTCCAGCGCCCACCGAAGCGCGCGAGCAGCGCGCGCGCGAACCACGCGGTGAGCCAGAGCACGGCGAACGAGCCCGCCGCCACCCACGCCAGCCCCTTCCAGATGTGGTGCAGGACGTAGTGGCCCATCTCGTGGCCCATCACGAACAGGATCTCGTCGCGCGACATCTGCTTCAGCGTCGTGTCCCAGAGCACGATCCGCTGCGACGAGCCGAAGCCGGTCATGTAGGCGTTCACCTTCTTGGTCTTCGTGCTCATGTCCACCTCGTACACGTTGCGTGCGGGAATGTCCGCGCGCCGGGCGAGGGCGAGGATGTCGTCACGAAGCGAAGCGTCCTGGAGCGGAGTGAACTTGTTGAACAGCGGATCGAACACCAGTGGCTGGAGCAGCACGCTGGCGGCGGCCACCGGCAGCGCGCCCAGCGAGAGCCACAGCCACCATCGCCGGGGGTGGGCGTCGACGACGCGCATCGCCAGCGCCAGCAGCGGGAGCACGCCCACCGCCACGATCTGGAACGCGAGCGCTTTCCCCTGGTCGAGCGCCCAGTCGCCGAGCGACTGGTTGGAGAGCGCGAACCGGTGCTCGAGCGCCCATCCGGAATACCAGTCGAGCGGCAGCAGCACCACCGCCATGATGACCGAGTAGAGCGTGAAGAACACGAGCACGCGTGCCCATTGCCCCTTCGCGCGCGCGTTGGCCAGATCCCGCATCCATTGCGCCACGCCGGTGAAGAGGAGCAGGAGCCCGACCGCGATCCCGACGAGCGGCGAGGCGATGGCGAGCGCCACGCGCTGGCGCTGGTAGGCGCGGTTCTCGGGCGTGAACGCGGCGCGGGCCTCGGCGATGTAGTCCCGGGTCGCGGGGCGGACGACGGCGCTGTCTTTAGAAGTTGCCGCGGCGTGCGCACGCGGCGCGAGGAGCGGGAGCGCGACGAGCCCCAGGAACAGGAGTCTCCGGAGCATGGCTAGAGCCGTGCGAACGCGGCGTTGGCGTCGAGCTGCGTGTACTCGACGAACTCCACGGGCGCGAGGCAATTCGGATGGAGGATGCTGGCGAACTTCTTCACCGCGGCGGATTCTTGCATGTGCGGCACTCGGACCTCCCGGGGAAGATGCGCCGGCTCAGCGCGCGGCGCTGGTCTCGATCCTCGTACGTGCGTGCGCGCCGGTGAAGCGCGCCACCAGCTTGAACGAAGGGACGCGCTGCGAGAAGCGCGGCGCGTGCTCCGCTGTCTCGACCCGCCAGGGCTCGAGCCCCTCGGCGGTGAAGCGCGCGCGCGAGGTGCCCGCGACCACATCCGCCTGCGTGCCTGCGACCGTCGCCGAGGCGCCCGGGGCGAGCGCGAACACGGCCTCGGCGCCGGTGCCAGAGACGCGGTCCTCGATCGAGACCACGTCAACGCCCACCTGCACTGCGCGCTCGTGGCGCTCGCCGCTCGCCCACGCGCAGGCTTCGAACTCGCCGGCCCGCTCGACCGACGCGCGGCGTCCCCACATGAACGGCCCGAGGCTGACGCTCTGGCTCCTGCCGCCGAAGTGCACCGTGCTGTGCACCGGTGTTCCCCGGCAGCGCTCGCGCGCCGCCTCGTCCTCCTGGTAGGCGAACGTGCCCGGGTCCACGACCAGTCCGTCGGCGCCGCGCCACACGGTGACCGACAGGGCGTCGGCGTGGCCGTGAGCGGCCAGCGGACCACTCCCGAGCGGGCCGTGGTCGAACGTCACCAGCAGCCCGCGGCCGCGCCACACGGTCCAGCCGCCATCGGGGAACATGTGCTTCCCGTCGTCGGCATCGCGAGCCGCGCGACCTGCCGCGCCGAACAGCAATCGTGCCAGCGCCGTCGCCTCGCCCTCGAGCGCGTCGGCGCCCACGCGCGCTGCGAGCGCGTTGCCGACGAGGTCCAGCCGCGACGCGCCGTCCCATGCCAGCAGCACGCGGCCGTCGTCCTCGTCGCCCACCTGCGGCCAGCGCCCATCGGGCAGGCGCACGACGCGCATGAACTCGAGCGATCGCGCGAGCCTCGCCCACACCTCGTCACGCACCCTCTCGCCCGCGCACTCGGCCGCGTGCAGCGCGAGCACGGCCAGCTCCCAGACGAACGGCACGTAGCCGAACGCCTGCTCGGCGTTCACCCCGTCGGGGTGGAACTGGCGCAGCAGCTCGCGCTCGAGGTGCGCGAGCCCGGTGCGCCGTAGCGCGCTCGCCGGGCGCAGCGCCGGCCACAGCGAGCCGGCCACGACCATGGCCGCCAACTCTGCGAGCAGGTGGTTGTTGGCGCTCGAGCCCAGGCTCAGGTGGTCGCGGCACCACAGCGCCTGCTGGGAGAGCAGCCCCAGCACCGCCTCGGGATCGCGCACGTCGCCGGGCTCCAGGAGGGCCAGCGTGGCGCTGGCGGTGAGCACACGGATCGCCATCTCGATGCCGCTCGTATGGTGGATGCCGCGTGCGAGCGGCGCGCGCGCGGCGAAGTCGGCGAGCCAGCGCGCGGCGCGCTCCGCGTGCGCTCGCTCGCCGGTGAGGCGCGCGGCCAGTGCCAGCGTCGGGCAGGGCGTGAGCCGCCCCAGCTCCCAGGCGAACTTGGCACCGCCCGCCGCGGCCGTGTCGCGGTGGTCGATGGCGCGGCTGGGCACGTCGGGCCACTCGGCGCCGGTGAGCGCGTTGGCGTTCCAGCGCGGCGGGTCCGCGATCGCGACGCCGTGGCCGAAGAGCCGCCAGCGGCCGCCGGCGATCGCCCGCGCCTCGTCGAGCACGCCCGCGAAACCGGAGGCATCGGCGGGCGGGCGCAGCCAGCGCCGCAGCGCGGAAGCGCCCAGCGCGCCGGCGGCGGTGCCGCTCCACAACCTTGCAAACGCCGCTCCCGGCGCGTCGCGCTCCCACGCCGGCATGAACAGCCGGTCCCGCACCGCCACGCGCGTGCGATGCGCGATCTCGCCGGGCGTCATCGCCGCCAGTCGGTCGACGAGCCAGCGCGGGTGGCTCACGAGCGCCCCTTGCGCGCGAGCAGCTCGCGCACGGCGGCCACGATCCGGGCCGCCGCGCGGTCCGGATGGTACGACGCCACGTCGGCGTGCAGCTGGGCGCCGAGCCGCGCACGCAGGTCGTGATCGGTGGCGAGCCGCCGCAGGCGGTCGGTGAGCGCGTCCACGTCGCCCGGCTTGACGAGGAAGCCGTTCGCGCCGTCGCGCACGAGCGATTCGATCGCGCCCACCGGCGTGGTCACCACCGGCAGCGCGAACGCGCCCGCTTCGTAGAGCACCGCGGGGAGGCCTTCGTTGTAGCTCGGCAGCGCCAGCAGGTCGTGGTCGCGATAGTGGGCATAGAGCGGCTCGCCCGTGAGCGCGCCGGTGAAGCGAACCGAGGACTCGAGCCCGAGCGCCGTGCCGCGTGCGTGCGTCTCCTCGAGCTCACCGGCCCCCTTTTCGGGGCCGACGATCGTGAGCGCCACCGCGAGTCCTTCGCGGCGCAGGCGCGCCACCGCCTCGAGCAGGTCGAGAACGCCCTTCCGCCGCCCGACCTGGCCCACGTACAGGACGCGCACCGGCGGCTCGCGCCGCGGCTCGCGCGTGAACTCCGCGCCGCGCTCGAACACCTCGTGCAGCAGCGTCGACGGGCAGATCGCGATGGGGCAGCGGAGGCCGTACGACTCGAACATCCTGCGCCACGGCTCGCCCAGAACCAGCATGGCGTCGAACTGCGCGAAGCCCATGCGCACCGCGCGCGCGACGAGCCCGCGGCGCGCGATCACGTCACGGATGTCGCCCGCGTGCTGGTGCCCGATCACGAGTGCGCCGCTGCCGCGCGCGAGTCCGGCGAGCACGAGATCGCGCAGCACCCCCGACAGCGTGCCCGACACCGGCACGTAGACCACATCGGGGCGGAAGCGCGCCACGGCGCCCAGCAGCCGGCCCCAGTGCGTGAACGCCCACACCATGTTCGTCGCATCGAAGCGGCCCTGGAACGCCTTCGCGCGCCGCTTGGTGGTGTCGCAGTGGGCAATCTCGAAGGCATCCAGCTCGGGCGACTCGAGCACGGCCTGTGTGAACGTCTCCACCCCGCCGATGGGCGGCGGCAGCGGTCCGACGATGAGCAGGCGCGGCTTGCGGCTTTTCGGCGACACCAGGCCTCGCGTCAGGGCAGCGCGACGGCGCGGCTTCGGCTCAGGCCGGGCGCCTCGCGTAGAGCGACACGCTCTTCGTGAGCAGGTAGTAGAGCGTACGGCCACGCACGTGGCGCCCGTCGCGCGACACCATCCAGCGGCCGAGCGCGCGCACGCCGTGCAGCTCTTCGGGACGCACCAGCTCGAGGCGCTCGAACACGTCGAGGCCGAGGCCGGCGACGAACGCCTTGAGCTTCACCGGGTGGAACCAGTTCACGGCCGGCAGGTCGGTATAGGCCACGAGGTCGGGGCGATTCTTCATGATCCAGGCCAGCACCCGGTTGCGAACCCCCTCGGGCAGCCAGGGGTAGAACGGGAAGCCACGCACCTCGGTCTGGAACGGGTGGAAACGGTTCGTGGTGTGGAGCATGAGCACCCCGCCCGGCGCCACCAGGCGCGCTGCCTCCTCGACCACGCTCTGCCAGTGCGGCGTGTGCTCGAGCAGCGAGTTCGCGGTCACGACGTCGAAGCTGCGGCTGGCGAGCGGGACCCGGCCGGCGTCCCCGACCGCGGGGTAGAGCCGGCCCTTGTCGCCCGTCAGGCGCTGGGCCGCCGAGCGGACGAAATCGACGTCCAGGTCCAGGGCCACCAGATGCGCCCCCATCTCGAGCCAATAGCCACTCCACGAGCCGGCCCCACAGCCGAGATCCAGGACGCGCAGCGGGCGGTCGCGGGGCAGCCAGCCAGCGATCCGGCCCAGCTCGCGGTCGAACTCCGCCCGATCGCGCCGATGCTCGATGGCGATGGGGTTGTGCTTGAGGAATTGCTCTCGGAGCTCGGGGGAGGCAGGCATGAGTCCTGGATCGCAGGCGGGGGAAGGATCAACGAAGTTGCGGCGAAGAAGCTTACCAGATTAGTCCGCGGGCCGCGGAACCTCGCGGCGTTCGAGGCCGTGACGGGCTCAAACGACGACGAGGGGCCGGCTTTCGCCAGCCCCTCGAGCCGTGCAGGGAAGCGGGTCAGGGGCGCGCTCCCGTGCGGCCAAAACGTTCGACGGGCGGGTCGAACGCGGGGCGCCTGCCGCGCAACTCCGGGGCCCGCGCGGCGGCTGCCCGCTCACCATCGTGCGCCCAACACGCACCATATCCAAGTGAATTGTCATGCAGAATGCATTCGCATCGGGCCGCGTTCACTGCTACTGCACAGCGGAACGCGGTGCGATTCATTCGAGCACGAGGATCGTCCTCGAGACGCGCTCGGATCCGAGCCGGGCGGTCGCGAAGTAGAGACCCGGCGGCACGTGCCGTGAGTCGTCGCCGCGCAGGTCCCACGCCACGTCGAGCGGACCCGCGGAGACGTCGCGCGAAAGGTCGCGCACGCGCCGGCCGGCCGCATCCAGGATCGTCACCGAGAGCGTGCCGGCCGTGGGCGCGGCGAGCGCGAGCCGCACCGATCCGCGCGCCGGGTTCGGAGCCGGCGGCGCGAGCGCGAGCCGCGGCGGCGCCGCCGTGCTCGCCCCCGCCTCCTGGGTGGTAGTGACATCGAACGTGATGCCCTGCGGCGGCAGCGTGCACGTGATCGGTCCCGCGATCTGCGCCTGCGTGGCGGTGGAGAAGATGCGGATGCCGGGCGAGCCGAAGCTCGAGTTGCACACCCAGACCTCGTTCCCCGACGGCGTCAGCTCGGCATCGGCAAGCGAGAAACCGCCGGGCGAGTAGAGCGTGTCGAGGCGGCGGCCCGTGACCGGCGACCAGCGGACGAGGCTGGTGTTGAACGATGCGTCGCTGACGATGGCGTAGGCGCGTGCATCGTCGCGGAACGCGATGTCCAGCACGTCACCGCCGAGCGAGTCTTCCGCTGCCGCGACGCCGTCCGCGGTGAGCGAGGCCGGGTCCACGCGCACGATGCCACCGTCCGGCACGCCGTAGGTGCCGGCACAGCCGAGGTAGAGCCGCGAGCGCGGCGCATCGAACGCGAACGGCGTCACCGGGTTCTGGCGCGGGAGCAGGATGCCCTGAACCCCCGGGTGCGCGGCATCGCAGTCCACGAGCTGGTCGGTGCGCGTATCGATGACCGCCACGAGCGAGCTGTCCGTGGGCGCGAAGCCGTGGTTCCGGTCGACGCGCTGGAGCGAGACGAACAGCAGCGGCCCGACCACGATCATGCGGTCCATCTCCGGGATGCCGTCGGCGTCGGCGAGCGCGGCGAGCGAGACGGTGCCGTCGTGGGAGCCTGCGGCGGGGTTCACGATCCACAGGTCGGGCGTCTCATAGCGGGTCACGTACGCCTTCGTGGGCGAGGCGAACGCGATGTCGTACGGGTTGGCACCGTTCCCGACCGAGAACTGCTTCACCAGTCCGAACGTCGAGCCGTCCAGGACCTCGATGTTGTCGGCGCCGAAGCGGTTGACCACGTAGACGCGGCCGTTGTACCAGCGCACGCGAGCGTCGGAGTGGACGCTCGCCACGTCACAGCTCGGCGAGCGCGTGGCCACGTCCACGGAGCTGAACGAGCCGGTGGAGAAGTCGGACTCTACGACGTAGGCGCGTGCGGCGCGGGTTGGGCTCGCCGCGAACAGCGCGGCCAGGGAAAGGCACATGAGCGCGACGGCGATGCGGTGGCAAGAAGTCACGGCGTCCTCCGTTGTAGGTCGAGTGAAAGGCAAACGAAGATCATGCGGCCCGGGAGCGGGAACCCGGCCACGTCCTCCACGAGCTCATCGCCGAGGTTCCGGCCCTCCACGAGCAGGCCGAGCCCGTGGAAACTCCGTCCGAGCGATGCACCCACGAGCGTGCGCGACGCCGCGATGCGGAAGTTGGCGCGGTCCAGGTACGTGTGGCCGAGGTACTCGACGTCGCTCGCGAGCTTCCAGCCGCCGCCGCGCCATGCGAGCCGGAGGTACGACTCGCGCGCCGCGCGCTGCGGCAGCGTGCGACCGTGATAGAACGCGATCGGCGAGCGATCGGTGGCCGAGAGCCAGGCGGTGGAGCCCGTGAGCTCGAGCCCGCCGTAGCCGAGCTGCGCCTCGGTCTCCTCGCCGAAGAGCCGCGCCGCGGCCACGTTCACCGGACGGGCGCCGCGCGGGTTGCTGCGTTCGTAGAGGATCATGTCCTCCACGTGCGAGGCGTGATGCGACCAGCTCGTGCTCCAGCGCAGTCGCTCCCACGCTCCGGTCCACGCCACGCCGGCGTCCCAGTTCTCCCCGCGCTCGGGCACGAGCGTGGGGTTCCCCATGGTCGAGCCGTCCATGCCGAACAGCTCGCCGAACTCCGGCGCTCGCGCGGAGCGCGACCAGTTGCCCTTGAGCTCGAGGCCGTGCGTGACCCCGAGCCGCGCGCCGAGCTGCGGCGAGACCAGCGTGCGCTCGGTGGACTGTTCGCGGAGGGTACCCGTCGAGCGCGTGTCGAGGATCGTCTCGCGCTGGCGGTCCCAGCGGCTCGAGGCGTGGACGAGCACGCGATCGGCGAGCCCGTGGAGGTCGACGGAGCTCCAGGCCGAGAGCGTCGCGCGGTGGCTGGGCGGTGGATCGGGAAGCCCGGCGGTGGGTGCGGCCGGGCGGGCCGTCTCGCCGCGCACCGCGCCGCCCACGCGTAGCGCCAGCGCGCTCCAGCCCCCCGGGCTCGAGAGCTCGGCGCTCGCGGTGCCGTCGTCGAAGCGCTCGTGCGTGTCCACGCGCCCGTAGCCCAGCTCGCCGTTGGAGTCGCGCAGCCCGGAGTGCTCGCGCGCGAAGCTCCCGGAGAGCTGGAGCGCCGGTGCGCTCCTGCCACGCGAGAGCCGTAGGTCGCTCGCCGCCACCGTGCGGTCCTCGGCGTATCGCGCGGTGGGCGCCGGTGTCGCGCCCGGCCCCGGCACACCCTGGCCCCTCCTGAAGTATTCGACGTGCGCGTTGGCCTGGAGTTGGTCGCCCGGGGCATAGCCGCCCCGCACCAGTGCCGAGACGGCATCGAAGCCCGCGTTCACCCGGCGCGCGATGGTGTCGTCCGAGGGCTCGAGCGGCGTGCCGTTGTCGTCCTCGTAGCGGTAGTCGCCGTCGCTCCCCTGCCAGCCGCCGTGCGCGAGCAGCGACCACGCGCGGCGGTGGGCGCCGAACGTGCCCTGGGCCTCCCCGGTTCCGAACGAACCCGCCGCGAGCCGCAGCGCTCGCTCGCTCGCGCCCGGCTGCGTGACCAGGTTCACCGCGCCGCCCGGCGTGGGCGTGGCGAGGGAAACGGGTGCGGCCCCGCGATAGACCTCCACCGCCTCGATGGCCGTGGCCGGCAGCATGGCGAGGTCCACGACGCCGTGCGCGGCCGAGGTGAGCGGCACGCCGTCCAGCAGCACGGTGACGTGCCCCGGCGGCGCGCCGCGGAGCGACATCGTCGAGAACGCTCCCATGCCGCCGTACTGCGTGACGCGCACGCCCGCGGCCTCGACCAGCGCGTCGTCGATCGACGACAGCGCGTGCAGGTCGGGCCGGAGCCCGAGCACCGTGACGAACGCGGTGGGCGCGCGTCGCTGGGCGCGAGCGAGCGCGGCGTCGACGTTCACGGGCGGCATCACGACGACGGGTGCAGGCAGCGTCGTGCGTGGCTCGACGAACGATTGCGCGACGACCGCTCCGGCACGGGGAGGCGAGCCCGTGGAGTCGCGCACAGCCGCGGTGTCGATCGCGGGCGCGACCGGCGAGGCGAAAGCCGAGCCGTTCAGGAGGAATGCCGTCAGGTACTCGATCATGGCGTCGTTCGCGCTCTCGATCGAAAGCCCCGGCGCTCGGGACACGAGCGCCGGGGCTGACGGACATCCTGCCCAGCGCGCCTGTCACTCGAGGCGTCGGGTTCATGGCTGCCGGGCAGGTTTCCTGACTGAGGGCTTCCGAAGGACGCTTCGGTGCGCGTCCACCTTCCCGGGTCCTCCGGTGGCGAACGGACGCGCATCACCCATCACAGTGGCGGGACCGCGCGGGATTCTCACCCGCTTCCCTTTTCCCCCGCGGCGTGCGGGGCACCTGGCAGATGTCGCTCGGGAACATGACGCGCGACGCGCCGGCCGTCAAACTCAATCCGCCAGCGCGCGCCCCCGAGTCTCGACGACGAACGGCACCAGCAGCAGCCCGGCGAGCGGCACCGCGCCCACCCAGAACAGCACGCGCAGCTCGGTCTCGAGTGCGGCCGTGCCCCGGCTCGCGAGGCTGCCGACGAGGATCGGTCCCACCGCGGCGACGATGCGGCCGACGTTGTAGCAGAAGCCCGCGCCGGTGCCGCGGAGCCGCGTCGGGAACAGCTCGGGCAGGTAATAGGTGAAGCTCCCGAACACGCCGAACACGGTGAGCCCGATGAAGAAGAACATGTAGAGCCGCGTGTGGCCCGCGAGCGGCAGGCCGAACGTGCTCATCACCGCGATGCCTGAAGCCAGGTAGTAGAGCGCGTACATCGGCTTGCGGCCGAGCCTCTTCGCGAACGGCACCGTGGCGAGCGTGCCGATGAGGCCGCCGAGGTTGAACATGTTCGTGGCCAGCGCCTTCCACGCCTCGCTCAACGTGCGCGCCGCGGTCGGCTCGAGCGCGCGCGCGCTCGCCTCGGCGGCGGCGAGCCCGGTGGCCACGAGCGGGATGAACGCGTTGCAACTCCACCAGGTGATCAGCGCCACGATCGACATGGAGAGCGCGGAGAGCACGGCGGCGCGGTGCTCGGGCGTGAACAGCTCGCGGAGCCTTGGCGGCGTGGTACTGCGCCCGTGCGTCTTCCAACGCTCGGGTTCGCGCACCGACATCCTCACCAGCAGCGCCACCACGGCCGGCAGGAGCCCGGTGAGGAACACGAACCGCCACGCGGTCTCGGGGCTCGCGTTCATGTGCACGCCCTGGATCTGCCAGGTCACGAAGGTGGCGAGGAAGAGCCCGAGCGGCCCTGAGCTGTACAGGAGTGCGCCCGCCTCGACGCGGCGATGGTCGGGCACGACCTCGGCCACCATCGCGGCACCCGCCGCCCACTCGCCGCCGATCCCGAGGCTCGAGATGAAGCGGAAGAGCGCGAGGGTTCCGAGGTTCGGCGCCAGCGCGCATGCGGCGGTGCCGAGCGAGTAGAGGAGCATGGTGAGGAGCAACGTGCGGGTGCGGCCGATGCGATCGGCGACGCGCCCGAACACGATGCCGCCCATCGCCCAGCCCACGAGCAGCAGCGACGTGAGCAGGCCGGTCCAGTGGAGCGTGGCGGCTTTCGCTGCCGGCGTGCCGAGCTCGAGGCCCAGCAGCGTGGGCACGCAGTTCGGGGCGACGTAGTTGAAGAGCAGGCCATCGAAGACGTCGAAGCCCCAGCCCAACCAGGCGGCGAACAGCACCGTCCACTGGTAGCCGTCCATGTCCAGCAGGCCGCGGCGCGCGGCCGCTTGCGGCACGTTCAAGCGTTCCCTCCCTGGCTCGCGTCGCACGCTAGCATCGCGGCGCACGCTAGCATCGCGGCGCCGCGATCGCGAAGCCTCACGCGCCGTCCACGAGCCGCCGCGCGCGCGCGAACACCGCCCGCCACATCGCGAGCGTGAGCTTCCCCGTCTGCGTGTTCTGCCGGCTGGGGTGGAAGCTCGCGAGCAGCGTCACGCCGTCCGGCAGCAGTGCTTCCGCGCCGTGCGCGAAGCGCGGGCGCTCGCGCGCCGGCAGCCGCTCCCACCAGCCGCTCGCCCGGAGCCACGCCTCGTGGCCGATGCGGCCGAGCGCGAGCGCGACCCTCGCGCGCGAGAGCAGCCGCAGCTCACCAGAGAGATACGGCCGGCAGCGATCCAGCTCCGCCGGCGTGGGCTTGTTCCCCGGCGGCGCACAGCGGCCGGCGGCGGTGATCCAGCAGTCGCTGAGCCGCTGGCCGTCGTCGCGCGACGCGCTCTCCGGCTGCGACGCGAAGCCTTCGCGGTGGAGCACGGCGTAGAGCCAGTCGCCGCTCGCGTCCCCGGTGAACATGCGGCCGGTGCGGTTGGAGCCGTGAGCGCCCGGGGCGAGCCCCACGATCACCAGCCGCGCGCGTGGATCGCCGAACCCGGGCACGGGCTTTCCCCAGTACTCCTGATCGATGTACGCGCGCCGCTTCTCGCGCGCCACCTGCTCGCAGTGCGCACGCAGCCGCGGGCAGCGCTCGCACGCGATCACGTCGCGGGTCACGGCGGCCAGCGACGTCCACCGCGTCCCCTTCACCTGCTTCCCAGCCACGCCACGCGGCGCACGACCGAGCCGTTCGCGTCGGTGAGCCGCGCCCAGTAGAACCCGGGCCGGACACGCGTGCCGTCGTCGGAGCGTCCGTCCCACACCGCCACCGGCGCTTCGCCGTCGAGCGCACGTGCCCATATCCGGCGTCCGTTCAAGTCGAGCAGCATCAGCGTGGAGACCCCGCTCACGCGCGTCGCCGCGAAGCGGACGCTCGTGGCTCCCGGGTTGGGCGCGGCATCGAGCGTCGCCGCGCACGCGCCCGAGGTGAGCCCCGGACAGCCGCCCGAGAGCTTGAGCAGCGTGAAGTCCCCCGCGGCGAGCGACAGCTCCACGCGACGGCCCTGCGCGGTGGGCGTGCTCGGCCAGGGGTCCCACCCACCGGCGTCGGCGAAGTGCTCGACCTTCCGCTCGCCCACGAGGTCGAGCGTGATCGCCTGCGCCGCCGACGAGTCGCGATTGGCGACGAACAGGTGCGGCGTGCCCGCGGCGTCGGCGAAGATGCCCAGCGTGGCGCGGCCGGCGACCGCGGCCACGAGCGAATCGGCCGTGAACGCCGTGCCGCCGATGGGCGTGCCGCCGCTGTGCTCGGTCGTGAGCCAGGCGAGCCCCGCGAGCTCCTCGCCCAGCGGTCTCACGCGCAGGTTGAGCGTGCGCACCTGGTCGTAGTGAGACGTCCTCTCGCCGGTCGCGTAGCGGATCATGCCCTCCCCCCAGTGCTCGATCGAGTCGGGGACGGGCGTCCAGTACGTGAAGTAGCCGATGCCGCGGCAGCCGTACGAGAGCCACTGCGCCACCTGCCAGCGCAGCAGCGCGTCGTCGACCTCGCGGTAGGTGCCGTGCCGGATCACGAGCAGGATCCCCCAGAACGGCAGGCCGTACTCGCGCGCCACCTGCGCCGTGCCGGCGACGTTCTCGATGAACTGGCCGCGGTCACGCGTGACGAGGTGGTCGTAGTGGTCGGTGCTCAGCACCGCGGGCTGGACCTGGCTCGCGTACGCACGCAGGTAGGCGATCCACGCGTCGTGGGTCGCGAAGGGACCTGCCCGTCCGAGCAGGTTGTTCCACCCCGGGTGCGCCGGGTCGTGCGCGCGCAGCAGCCGGAACCACTCGGCGAGCTGCGGGAAGGTCTCGAGCCTCGGCTCGTCGCCGAGGTAGTAGCCCAGGAATGCCGGGTCGTCCTTGTACGCGCCGACGATGCGGTCGAGCAGTGGGTAGGTGGAAGGATCGTTCTCGTGCACCTGATCGAGCCTCAGGTCGAGCAGCAGGTTGCGCACGCCCACAGGCCTCGTGCAGTCGAGCCGCTCGAGGTTGATGGGCTCCGAGCCGGGGTCGTTCTGCGGCAGCACGGTGGCGTTGAGCCCGGCGTTCGCCAGCTCGGCATAGCGCGCGGGCGTCGTCGAATCCACGGGCGGCGACACCCAGCCGAACAGCGTGAATGGCGACAGCGACGCGGTGCCCGGGTTCGATATCGTCCTCGCCGGCAGCGCCGGCGCCACGCCGTAGCCGCGATCGCCCGCGGCGGTGGCCGCGGCGAGCAGCACGATCACGCTCGTCGACACCAGGAAGCTCGCCACCGAATGCATTCTCCGAGTGCTTGAAAGACCCGCGCCGACTCCCTAACCTGCCGCGGTGCTCGAACGATTACGGGGCCTCATCCTCGGCGGCCGCAAGAACCTCTTCGATCCGAGGATCCATCACCAGCTCGCGCTGATCGCGTTCTTCGCCTGGGTGGGGCTCGGCTCCGACGGACTCTCGTCCTCCTCCTACGGCCCCGAGGAGGCGTTCCTCACCCTCGGCACGCACACGCACCTGGCACTGTACCTGACCGTCGCCACGGTGCTCACCG
>Ga0068859_100003335_pt1 | contig 16328 bp, 16 predicted proteins | sample KBSSwiS22_FD_66585 | JGI IMG/M metagenome (GOLD analysis project Ga0068859, IMG submission 66585) | Switchgrass rhizosphere microbial communities from Kellogg Biological Station, Michigan, USA - KBS Switchgrass S2-2 | ecosystem: Host-associated > Plants > Roots > Rhizosphere > Soil ...
TCCCCCGCGGGGCCGCTCAGGACCTCGCTCGCGAACGGCGACAGGGGCGTCGGCTCCGGATTGATCTCCACCACGTACGCGCCGGCGGCGAGCGCTTCCTCGGGGAGAGCCGCGGCCGGATAGACGAGCGCCGAGGTCCCGACGACGAGGCACAGCGCCGCGCGGCGCGCCATGGCCTGCGCCTGCGCGAACGCCTCCTGGGGGAGGGCTTCGCCGAACCACACGACGGCCGGACGGAGGAGGGCGCCGCACGGGCAGGCCGGCGGGAGCGGCTCGATCGCGGGTCGGTCGTCCTCCCACTCGTCGCCGCACGCCGTGCACCGCACGCGCCACAGCGAGCCGTGGAGGCGCACCATCGACCTCGAGCCCGCGCGCTCGTGCAGGCCGTCCACGTTCTGGGTCGCGAGGAGGAACGGGCGGCCGGACTCCTCGAGGGCGGCGATCGCGACGTGCGCCGGGTTCGGGCGGGCGGTCGCCCCCTGGCGGCGCCGCGCGTCGTAGAAGCGCCACACGCGGTGTGGGTCTCGCCCGAACGCTTCCGGCGTGGCGACCTCGGCGGGGTCCACCCCCTCCCACAGCCCGCCGGCCTCGCGGAACGTGGCGATTCCGCTCTCGCGGGAGACACCCGCTCCGGTGAGGACGAGCAGGGGGCTGGGCTCGCGTAAAAGCGCGACCAGCCGCGAAGAAGGCTCCGGATGGCGCATGATTGTTTTTCCAGGCCGGGGGCGCATCGTAGCACCAGGGCGAACCCCGCTTGCTAAACTCCTTCCGTCCCCACGACGATTCCGGGGGGCACGAGGGAGCTCATGAGCCAGATCGTCCAGGCGACCGATCAGAGTTTCGAGAACGAGGTTCTGTCGTCCGCGAGCCCGGTGCTCGTGGACTTCTCCGCCGTGTGGTGCGGGCCGTGCAAGAAGCTCGAGCCCGTGGTGGACGAGATCGCCGCGGAGTACGACGGGCGCCTCAAGGTGGTGAAGGTGGACGTGGACCACTCGCCGAACATCGCCGCGAAGTTCGGCGTTCTCTCGGTGCCGACCCTCATGTTCTTCCGCGGCGGCCAGGTCCGCGACCAGTACGTCGGGGTCCTCTCGAAGAAGGCCCTCGCGGATCGGGTGGACAAGGTCCTCTGAGGTGATCGACCGCCTCAACGAATGGGGCTACGCGTTGAGTCAGACCCTTCAGGGGCAGCTCGACGCGGGATCCCTCTCGGCCGTCTTCGTCGTCTTCGCCGCGGGCGTGCTCACGAGCTTCACGCCCTGCGTGTATCCGATGATCCCGGTGACCGTCACCTACATCGGGGGAGCCGCCGCCGGGAACCGGCGGCGCGCGGTCGCGCTCTCGACGACGTACGTCCTCGGCCTCGCGATCGTCTACGCGGGTCTCGGGGTCGCCGCGGCTTTGCTCGGCAAGATCTTCGGGGAATGGACGCGACACCCGGTCGTTTACGCCGGGGTCGGCCTCATCATCATCGCCCTGGGCCTCGCCATGCTGGACGTCTTCACGATCCCGGCCCTGGCGACCGGACTCCAGGGGAAGGGCGCGCGCAAGGGCGGGTACCTCGGGGCGGCGGTCATGGGGGTTGCGGCCGGATTCGTCGCCGCACCTTGCACGGCCCCCGTCCTGGGCCTACTCCTTGCCTACGTCGGACAGACGCGAAACGTCGTTTGGGGCGGCTCGCTCCTCTTCGTGTTCGCGCTGGGGCTGGGGCTGCTCCTGATGCTCCTCGGGGTCTTCTCGGGGATGCTCTCGAGCCTGCCGAAGGCGGGAATGTGGACGGTACGCATCAAGAAAGGGTTCGGAATCGCGATGCTCGTGGTCGGCGCCTACTTCCTCTGGATGAGCGCCACGATGCTGCTGTCGTCCCGGGGCGGCGCATGAGCCTGGCGCGTGCCGGGACGCTCGCGTTGCTCCTCGCCGCGACCGCCGCCGCCGCGGATGCGCCGCCGCCCGACCGGGCGCCGTCGGGGCTTTCCGCCCTCGATCCCGCCACCGGAGACCGGGTCGCGCTCGACTGGGCGCAAGGCCCGACGCACGTCGCGTTCTTCGCGACCTGGTGCCGCCCGTGCCTCGAGGAGGCGCCGCGGCTGTTCGATCTCCAGGATCGCTGGAAGGCGGACGGCTACCGGCTCTTCCTGGTGGCGCTCCCGACGCGGCAATCCGCCGACCGGTTGAAGGAGTTCCTCGCCCAGGGACCGGTTCCCGGGCGCTTGCTCCTGGATACCGACGGCAGCGTCGCGAAGGCGTTCGGCGTGACGACGATCCCGGCGCACGTCCTCGTGGACCGGAGCGGACGGATGATCGCGCGCGGGGGAGCACTCGACGAAGCGTTCACACAGGCGGTTGAGCGCGGCGTCCGCCAGGCGGGTCGAACCCACCCGTGAGCCGCAAGCGGCGTATCGCCCTGCTGTTCGGCGGGACCTCGGTCGAGCACGAGGTCTCGGTCGTGTCGGCTCGCGGTGTCGCCGGCGCGCTCGACCCCTCCCGCTTCGAGGTCGTCCCCGTCGGGATCTCCGGCGAGGGACGGTGGCTGTCGCCGGCCGCCTCGCGCGCGCTCCTCGCGGGGAGCGGCGCGCGCGTGGAGGGACGCGGCGACGGCGCGCGGCTCGTCGTGGATCCCGGCGCGGGACTCCTGATCGTCGGCCCCACGGGGCCGGCGGAAGCGCTGCCGATCGACGCGGTGTTCTCCGTGGTCCACGGCTGGGGCGGGGAGGACGGCCGCTTCCAGGGACTGCTCGAGGTCGCCGGCGTGCCGCTCGTCGGACCGGGCGTGCTGGGCTCGGCCGTCGGGATGGACAAGCAGGTCGCGAAGGCGCTGTTCCACGAGCGCGGGATCCCCGTCGGACCGTGGAGCGCGCTGCGTCGCGAGCGCTGGGAAGCGGGTCCGAAGGTGGCGGAGGCCGCGATCCTCGATGCGCTGGGCGTGCCGGTGTTCGTCAAGCCGGCCAACGGCGGATCGTCGGTGGGGATCAGCAAGGTGCGCGAGGCGAAGGACTTGGGCACAGCGCTCGCCGCCGCGTTCGCGCACGACGCCAAGGCGGTGATCGAGCGCGGTCTCGACGCGCGGGAGATCGAGTGCGCGGTGCTCGGCAACGGATCTCCCGAAGCGTCGGTCTGCGGGGAGATCGTGCCTTCGCGCGAGTTCTACGATTACGCGTCCAAGTACGAGGACGGGACATCGGAGCTGCGCATCCCCGCTCCGATTCCGGAGGCGCTTTCGGATCGGATCCGGACGCTGGCGCTCGCCGCCTTCGACGCCTTGGAGCTCGCCGGGATGGCGCGCGTCGATTTCTTCCTCGAGCGCGGGACCGGCGAGGTGTACCTCAACGAGGTAAACACGCTGCCGGGCTTCACGCCTATCAGCATGTATCCTAAGTTGTGGGAAGCGTCGGGACGGACGTACGCGGATCTGCTCGGCCGCTTGATCGACCTGGCGGTGGAGCGGTTCGAGTCGGAGCGACGGCGTCAGATCCGGCGCGCGTGAGGTTCTCTCATGGCGGAGTCGGCGGTCCTCGTCCTCAACAACCTGTACCAGGCGGTGCAGATCACGAGCACGCGCCGGGCGTTCCGTCTGTTCTACGCGGGCCGCGTCCGCGCGGTGGACGCCGACTTCCGGACGTACGACTTCGACAACTGGTGTGACCTCCCGCCGGGGGCGGACCACGAGACGATCATGACCCCGCGCCGGAAGATCCGGATCCCGCGCGTCATCCAGCTCTTGCACTACGACCGCGTCCCACGACGCGAGGTCCGGTTCACGCGCCGGAACATCTTCTTCCGCGACCGCAACCGCTGTCAGTACTGCGGGAAGGTGTTCATGCAGGCGGAGCTCAACCTCGACCACGTCGTGCCGCTCTCGCGCGGGGGGACCTCGAGCTGGGAGAACGTCGTCTGCGCCTGCATCCCCTGCAACAGCCGGAAGGGGAACCGCACGCCGCACGAGGCCGGAATGCACCTGGTCCGAGCACCGCGCCGTCCGGCCGGGCACCCGGTGCTCCGCGCCGGCTGGATCGGTCCTCGGTACGACGAGTGGAAGACGTTCCTGGACGTGGCGTACTGGAACGTGGAGCTGGCCGAGGATCTCGTGCCGCACCACAAGCCTCACCCCTCCGAAGAGGACTGACGCCGGTCCGGCTTCATCCCCAGCGCGATCATGCGCCGGTGGAGCTTCTGGCGCGTCCACCCGATCCTCAGCGCCGCTCTCGTCATCGAGCCCGACGACGCCGCGAGCGCCCCCGCGATCATCGCGCGCTCGAGCCCCACGCCTTCCGCCGCCGGAGGAGCGGTCTCGGGCTCGACCTCCAACACGCCGAAGTCGGCGCGTAGCAGCGCGCGGGCGAGGACCGCTTCGAGCTCGCGGACGTTCCCGGGCCAGGCGCGCGCCAGCAAGAGCCCGATCGTGCGGTCGGCCAGGGCCGGGACCGGCAGGTCGCAGCGGCGCGCGAGGCGCTCGACGATCTCCCGCGCGAGGTGGGGGATGTCCTCGCGGCGCTCGGCCAGCGCGGGAACGCGGACGGTCAGGATCGCGAGGCGGTCGCGCAGGTCGCCGCGGAACCCGCCGCGCTCGACGAGCCGATCGAGATCCCTGTGGGTCGCCGCGATGACCCGGACGTCCACGGGCGTCTCCTCGAGGCCGCCCACCGGGCGCACGGCGCCCTCCTGGAGAACGCGCAGGAGCTTCGCCTGGAGCGCCGGAGGCATGTCGCCGATCTCGTCGAGGAAGACGCTCCCGCCCTCCGCCTGGCGCAGCAGGCCGGGGTGGTCCTTGTCGGCGCCCGTGTAGGCGCCGCGCAGCGCACCGAAGAGCTCCCGCTCGAGAAGCGCGTCGGGGATCGACGCGCAATTGATCGCGACGAACGGCCGCCCGGCGCGGGGGCCTTCGGCGTGGAGGGCGCGCGCCGCGAGCTCCTTCCCGGATCCGGGAGGGCCGGTGACCAGCACCGGCAGGGGGACGCGAGCGGCGCGCCGGATCTCCTCGCGGAGCCGCCGCATCGCCGCCGAGCCCGAGGATTCGGGAAGCGGGGGACGCGCGTCCGGCGCCGTGAAGGCGCGCTGCTCGCGGTCACGCACGAGGGCGATCAGGGACGCGAACGCGCGTCCCACCAGGTCCCACGCCGGCGCGTCCAGCGCGAGCTGCGCCCGCGTGTCGAGAACCAGGGCGGCGCGGGGACCGCGGCCCCCTGGGACCGGCATGGCGAGCGCCGCCCGGAGCGAGAGCGCGCGCAGCGAGGCGCCATCGATCCCCGACGAGAGCACGCCGAGATCGGGGAGGAACAGCGGCCGCTCGCCGGCGAGCGCCCGCGCGGCGACCGTGCGGCTGAACGAGGAGCGCGGGGCCGGCCGGGACGGGGACGCCGCGACCTCGCGCGCCCATCGAGGCGGAGGATCGGACTCCACGAGGAACGCCCGCTCGGCGCCCGCGGCACACCGCAGCCCTTCGAGCGCCACGACGAGCGCGTCGAGACGCGAGGGCGCTCCGGCCAGCTTCCGGCACGCGAGCGCGAGGTGGCGCGGCCACCCGGCGGGCGCTTCGATTGACGCTGGCTCGGACGGCGGGATAGGATCCTCTCGTTCTCCCATGACCTCCCCGAACAGCGCGACGATCCACGAGGCGAGCGGTCCGCTCAAGGAGGCTCGAAGCGTCTTGCGGTTACGGGGAAGCAACGCGGTCGAGTGGATCCTGTGGGGCGCGGTCCTGGTTCTGCTGTCGCCTCTCGTGATCTACGTCGACGCGGGGGAGATGCCGCTCGCGGCGCTGTTCGGGATCGCCGGCGGCATCGCGCTCGGCCTGGCGCTCGCGGGCCGGCGCCTCCACGCGGCGCTCCTGCGCGACGCGCTCTCCGGCCGGGACGATCGCGCGCGTTTCCTCATGACGGTGGGCATGGCGCTCCTCGTGCTCTTCCTCGTGCTGCTCGGTGGCGTCATCGCGCTCACGCTCCTGCTGCGGTCTTTCTCGCCCCGGACGCCCATTTGAGCTACTACCGAAGCGGCGCTCCGCGCGGCGGCTGGGGCGGCGGGGCCATGATCGGCTTCCCGCCGGTGACGCCCGTCAACAAGGGCCTGATGCTCGTCTGCGGGGGCGTCTGGATCGTCCAGTTCTTCCTCGCCCGGGCCGGAATCGACGTGAGCCGCTGGCTCGGTCTCGTGCCGGTCGACGTCGTGCACGGCTGGATCTGGCAGGTCGTGACGTACATGTTCCTCCACGACCCCAACTCGCTGACCCACGTCGGATTCAACCTGCTCACGATGTGGATGTTCGGCGGCGACCTCGAGCGGTTCTGGGGAGGCCGGCGGTATCTGACCTACTGGTTCGTCTGCGGGATCGGCGCCGGCATCGCGGTGGCGTTGAGCGGCGGCTGGCGCGGGGTCACGACGCCGACCGTGGGCGCCTCGGGCGCGATCTACGGGCTCATCGTCGCCTACGGCACGCTCTTCGCCGAGCGCCGGCTGCTTTGGAATCTCATCTTTCCGATCAAGGCGAAGACGCTCGCGTGGATCTTCTTCGCGATCGCTTTCTTCTCGAACATCTCGCAGCCGGGGGACAACGTCTCCCACATCGCGCACCTGGGCGGCATGGTCGTCGGCTGGCTCTATCTGAAGCGAGCGTGGCGGATCGGCGACTTCGGCCGCGACCTGCTGTGGCGGATCCGGCGGCGCCGGTTCAAAGTCGTTCCGCCCCGCGACCAGGATCCTTGGATCCACTAGAGGATCGGTCAGTTCTCCCCGCGGGCGTTCGCATCGGCCACGATGAGCCGTGCCTCGGGAGCGGAGAGCCCGCCGGTGAGCTCGAAGCTGCGCGTGGAGGACCACGCGCCGGACGTGCGTGTGGCGTAGTAGAACCGGTTGCCGGCGACGTACCAGATCGTGAAGCGTCCGCCGAGGACCCCGGCGCCGATCGACGCGGCGCCGCGGGCGCTGGGTGGAAGGCTGACGAGCTCCCGGTAGCCGATCGGGACCGGCTCGTCGCGAACGCCCCAGAGGTGGAACCGCCCGGGATCCGTCCCGTTCGAGGGGTAGAGAACCCCGGCGAAGATCTTCTCGCTGGTCGTGGGTGGATCCGAGACGCCCGCCGTGACGGCGCCTTCGGCGGGGACCGGCCAGAGGTCGCTCGTGACGAGCCGCTCGGGACCGTACGCGAGATCGAGGCTCGTGGAGAGCAGGCTGGCGCGATAGAAATTGCTCTGGCCCGCGAGAACCTGACGCCAGCTGACGTGGACGTAGTGGGCGCTGATGAGGACCTGCGGCTCGACGTCGTCGCCGTCGGCTCGCACGACCGCGCGCGCCGTGGACCAGGACGCTCCGTTGTAGCGGGAGAGGAAGACGTTGTAGTTCGGACCGTCGAGGCGCGACCACACGAGCACGAGCTGTCCGGACACCGGGTCGATCTCGATCGCCGGCTCGCGGTCGACCACCGCGTCCTCGGTCCCGGGAACGGTCATCGTCACCGCCGCGCCCGTGACGGGCCGGCGGGTATACCGGAGGGAGACGACCGGGCTCTTGCCGCCGGACGTGACGACCTCGATCGTGTGGACCGCTCCGTCCGCCGTCAGCTTGCGCGTGTCGGCGGCGGCGGGCGCCGCCAGGAGCGCGGCCGCGACGAGGGCGAAGGCGAGTCCCCTACGGTGCGTCATCGCTTGAGGGTGATGAACTCGGTCACGTCGACCGTGCAAAGGAACTCCCGCAGGAACGGCACTTCGGGGTGCATCGTCTGGAGCGCCTGGAAGTTCTCGTCGCGCAGCGCCGCGCGGCCGGTGCGGGTGCCGAGCTCGCCGAGCAGGTAGCGGCAGTTCTCCTCGAGGTCCGAGAACCCACCCCGGAGCGCCTCCGCGAGCGCGCGCTGGCCCTCGACGATCGCCTCGTCGAGACGTCCCGACATCAGGTACCCGTAGCAGAGATCCTGCAAGCACTCGGCGCGGCAGCGGCGGTCGCCGGTCTCGCGCGCGAGCGTCAGCGCGTCCCGGAGCCGCGCGAGCGCCTGGGGGAATCGCTTCTGCAGGATGAGGCAGTAGCCGATGTTCTCCTCGAGGATCGCGCGGGAGAAGCGCGAGTCCCCGGTCTGCGCGCGCCGGAGCGCGAGCGCGGTCTCGTACTCGACCAGCGCCTCGTCGAGGTAGTTCTGGTTGAGGTGGAGGTTGCCGAGCAGGTTGTGCACCGGGGCGAGGAGATCGGGGCAGCCGATGTCCTGCGCGCACTCCTTGGCGCGGCGCGCGTACTTGAGGGCCCGCTCATAGCGCCCCTGCTTGCGGAGGCTCGAGGCGAGGTTGTAGGCGGCGTGGAAGGCGACGTGCGCGTTCGAGGCGCGGAGGAGGATCTCGCGCAGGCCCTCTTCGCCCCCCTTTGCATCGCCCATCTGCAGGCGCACCATCGCGATGTTGAGGTCGGCGTTGTCGATCTCGACCGGATCGCGGGCGAGCTCACGAGCGGTCCCGTACGCGGCGAGAGCGGCGGCGAACTCCCCGTGCTGCGTCGCGTCGGCGCCCCGCGCGATCCATGCGCGCATGTCTTCGGTTCCGGCGGGGGGGCTCAGCTTCTCCATGCCTCGACCCGCCGCGCGGACTTGTACCGCACGAAATCGAGCACTTCGTCGCGGGCGGGGGGATCGAGGCGCTGGAAGTGCCGCAGCAGCTCCTGCTCGGCATCCGAAGGCGCGCTCGCGGAAGCTTCCTCGCGGAAGAAGTCACCGATCTCCATGCCGAAGACCGCGAGGATGCGAAAGAGCGTATCGAGCGAGACCTTGTACTCGCCGTTCTCCATCCGGCAGAGATCCGACTGCTGGACGCCGATCCGGCTGGCGAGCTCGGCTTGCGTCAGCGTCCGCTCTTTTCGGAGCTGGCGGATCTTGCTTCCGACGAAGATCGTTTGGCGGCGACGAGGGTGACGCGTACTCATCTGCGTCTCCTTGCTTGCTAAAGTGGAATACCCCGAAAACCCTTGTCCAGACTGGATTCCTTTCGAATTGCGCTCTTGACACTCATTTCACGGCCCCATAAACTCTGCGACATCGGGGACAGCACGAAGTCGAGTAAACGGCACGAGACGAATCGAGTGCCGCCGCGACGTCGTTGCGGAGGATGGGGTTGAGGGTCGACTCGGTTTCGCGAACAGTTGCGTCCCGCTCCGGCATGACCGGCGCTCTCCCGCTCTGGGTCCTCACGTGCGTCTTGATTCCCACGAAGCGGCGGAAAGCTACGGCGACTACAGAATTGTGTCAAGACATAATTGTGGATATTCCTCGCCTTTTTCCCCCCACCGAGGTGTCCTAGATGGAAACCACGTCCAAGGAGCGTAGCTCCGTTCTTTCCCGTTACTTCTCGGAAATCCGAGAGTACCCGCTGCTGACCAAGGACGAAGAGCTCGTCCTCGCGGAAGGCGTGAAGAACGGCGACCGGGCCGCGCTCAACGAGTTGATCGAGTCGAACCTCAGCTTCGTGGTGAAGGTCTCGATCGAGTACCGCAACCTCGGCCTCCCGTTCGAGGACCTGCTGAACGAGGGGAACATCGGCCTGATCGAGGCCGCCCATCGTTACGACGCCAGCAAGGGGACGAAATTCATCACCTACGCCATCTGGTGGATCCGCAAGTCGATCCTCAAGGCGCTGTCCGAACACTCCAACCTGGTCCGGGTCCCGAATTACCAGATGAAGAAGGTGCGGGAGATCCGGGATGCCGAGGCGTCGCTGCGCCGCTCGCTCGGCCGCGCTCCCGAGCGCGCGGAAATCTCACAGCGCCTGTCCAAGAGCGTCAACAAGATCGATCAGGTCCTCCAGTTCAGCATGCGCGAGGTGTCCCTCGACGAGAAGATCGGAAAGGACCGGGACAAGCCGATCTCGGACTACCTCGTGGATCCGGCGAGCTCCAGCCCCGAGGACGACATGATCCACCGGGAGTCGAGCTCGCTCGTGGGGGAGGCCATGTCCCATCTCACCGAGCAGGAGCGCGTCGTCGTGGCGTTTCGGTTCGGGCTCGCGGGCGGCCCCCCGCTCACGCTCAAGGAGATCGGCGAGAAGATGGGGATCAGCCGCGAGCGCGTGCGCCAGATCGAGTGTCAGGCCAAGGCGCGGCTCCGGAAGCTCTTCACGAAGAAGCGCATGGCCAAGTCTCCTCCGAAGCGGCCGTTCCCCGTCCGGACGATCTCGAAACCCGCCGCGGCGCTCGAGCACTGACCAAAGACCCGAAGCGGCGTTAGACTCCGCACGACGCGGTCCGAACGGCCCGCCTCCCGCGTCGGGGGGAGTTCCATGTCATCCGAGGTATGCGCTCGTGCGTGGGCGGAGCTGTTCCGCTGCGCGACGGTGGACGCCGCATCCGAGAAGATCCGCGAGGCGACGGGGCCCGAGCGCGCCGAGGCGCTCGCGGCTTGGCGTGCTGCCCGCGAGATCATCGGGGAGGCGCAGGCAAGACTCGACGCGCGCGCCTCGGACCTCGAGGCGCTCCAGGCTTTCGGTCGCGGCCTCGCGGAGGCGCGCACGATCGACGAGCTCTTCGACGCCACCGCACGGGGCGCCGAGCGGCTCCTCGGCCTCGACGCGGTCGTCATCGCGTCCGCCCTGACCGACCGGCCTTCCGTGCGACTGTGGCTCGCGAGGCCCCTCGCCCCGGAGGACGCGCGCCGGCTCGCCACGACGGTGCCGACCGGCCTGCTTCCGAAGGACGCGCCCGTCGGCGACGAGGAGCGCCTTCCGGCCTTCGACCGTTTCCAGGGGCTGCGGCCTCCCTTCGAGGAGCGCGAGGTGCTCGCGGTGCCCGTGGTCCGGCGCGGGGGCGAGGTCGCGCGACTCGGCGCCTTGTGCCGCGCGCCGGCCGGCGAGCGGGAGCTGCGCCTCCTGTTCGGGGCCGCGAGCCACGTCGCGCTTCACCTCGAGCGCGTCATCGCGACCACCTCCGCGGAGCACGGACGCTTCCGGGCGATCCTCGATTCGATGCCGCACGCCGTGGTCCTGCTGGATCCGGCGTTCCAGGTGCTGCACGCCAACGCGTCGGCGGAGCCGCTCCTCGGCCTCCTCTCGCCCACGGGCGGCCTCCGCAGCGTCGGCGACCTCGACCTGGTCGGCCTCGCCTACGACGTGCTGGCGGGACGGCGCGACGCATCGGGGTCGGAGGCGACGCTTGCCGACGGGACGCGGCTCGACGTCACAGTCGCGAGCTGGCGCGATCCCGCCGGCGACGCGGACGGGCTCGTCATCGTGCTCCAGGACGTCACGACCGCGGTCGCGCTGCGCGAGCAGGTGACGCGCTCCGAGCGGCTGTCGGGCCTGGGCCGTCTCCTCGCCGGCGTCGCGCACGAGCTGAACAACCCCCTCACCGCGGTGATCGGCTACTCCCAGCTCGTCCCGTCGATGCCCGCCGGCGACAAGCAGCGCCAGCGACTCGACACGATCCGGAAGGAGGCCGAGCGATGCCGCCGGATCGTCGGGGGGCTGCTGCGCTTCGCGCGGACGAGCCCCGCGGAGCGGCGCGCGTTCTCTCTGAACCAAGTCGTCGCCGACGCGGCGCAGCTCCTCGCCTATGCGGCGAGATCCCAAGGGGTGCGCATCGACGTCGATCTCGACCCGGCCCTTCCCGCCGCCCAAGGGGACGCGCACGAGCTCGAGCAGGCGGTCGTCAACCTCGTGTCGAACGCGCAGCAGGCGATCGCGGGGACACGCCGTCCGGGCACGGTGACGCTCCGGACGTCCGTCGCGGCCGGGGGGAGTCCCGTCCTCGAGGTCGAGGACGACGGACCCGGGATCCCCGACGCGACCCGTGCGCGCATCTTCGATCCGTTCTTCACCACGAAGGCGGCGGGGCAGGGCACGGGGCTGGGCTTGTGGCTCGTGTACAACGCGATCGCCGCGCACGGCGGGCGGATCGAGGTCGAGGAGTCACGGACCGGTGGCGCCCTCTTCCGGCTGGAGCTTCCTCGCGGGGACCTGGCGACCGCGACCTCGCGTCCGGCGGACCTCGACGCCGATCTTCCGACCGTTTCCGCGCGCATCCTCGTGGCCGATCCCGAGATCGCCCTCGCCGAGCTGATCTGCGAGGCGCTGGCGGGCGATGGGCACGAGGCCGTGGCCGCGCGGGACGCGGACGACGCGCTCGCGCGCCTCTCTTCGGAGCGCTTCGATCTCGTGATCTCCGATGCGCTCCTCCCGGGTCTTCCGGCCGACCGGCTGGAGAGCGCGATCGCGCGGCATCGCCCGGAGCTGAAGGGCCGGATCCTCCTGACGACCGGCGACTGGATCGGCGGCGAGCCGGAGGAGGCGGCGGAGCGGCATCGCGCGGAGCTGCTCCGTAAGCCGTTCGAGATCGACGAGCTGCGTTGGGCGGTGCGGCGCCACTTGGCGTGACGTGCGCCACCTCGTCGTCGGGACCGCCGGACACATCGATCATGGAAAGAGCGCGCTCGTCGAGGCGCTGACCGGGATCCATCCCGACCGCCTGGCCGAGGAGCGCCGGCGCGGCATCACCATCGAGCTCGGATTCGCCGACCTGCCCCTTCCTCCGGACGGGGTCGTCGGCTTCGTGGACGTGCCCGGCCACGAGAGGTTCGTGCGCCACATGGTCGCGGGCGCGAGCGGCTTCGACGCCGCGATGCTCGTCATCGCGGCCGACGACGGCGTCAAGCCGCAAACAAGCGAGCACCTCGCGATCCTGTCGCTCCTGGGCCTCGCGCATGGATTCGTCGTTCTCTCGAAGACCGATCTCGTCGAGGCCGATCTCCTCGAGCTCGTCACGCTCGAAGCCCGGGAGCTCGTCGCCGGCACCTTCCTGGAGGACGCGCCGGTCGTCCCCGCCTCGGCGAGGACGGGCGCGGGGCTCGACGCCGTCCGCGAGGCCCTTCGCTCGCTCCTCGTCTCGATCCCGCCGCGGGCGGCGGCGGGCGTACCCCGTCTGGCGATCGATCGCTCGTTCGCCATGCGCGGCTTCGGGACCGTCGTCACGGGCACGCTCGCCTCGGGGACGCTCCACGTCGGCGACGAGGTCGAGATCCTCCCGTCGGGGGCCCGCGCGCGCGTGCGCGGCCTGCAGGTGCACAAGCTCCCGGTGGAGGTCGCGGCGGCGGGGCGTCTCGCCGTCAACCTCCAGGGACTCGCCGTCCGGCAAGCACCGCGCGGTGCGACGCTGACCGCGCCCGGGGCGCTCCGGCCGACCCGCCGCGCCCGCGTCCGTCTGTCGTGGCTCCCCGGCACGCCGGACGCCGCCCGTCGCGGACCGGTGCGCTTCCACCACGGGACCGCGGAGGGGGACGCGCGCGTGCGCCTCCTTCGGGATGAGCCCGGTATCGCGGAGGTGCGCCTCTCGTCCCCCGCCGTACTGGTGCCGGGAGACCGGTTCGTCCTGCGCCGGCCGGAGCCGCTCGACACCATCGGCGGCGGCGTCGTCCTCGATGCGCATCCACCGAGAAAGGCGGCCTCCGCCGGCTCACGGACGGCCGAGGAGAACGACCTCGTGGGAGCGCGAGTCCGCCGCGCCGGCCTTGCCGGGATCGCGGCGAGCGCGGTGGCCACGGAGACGGGCCGGACCCTGGACGAGGTCGAGGCCGAGGCGGCGCTCCTCGCCGGCCGGGGGGCGATCGTGCGCGTGGCGGGGAAGCTCTACGACGCCGAGGCGTGGGACGACGCGGGCCGTGCCGTGGAGGCGGAGCTCGCCCGCCGGCACCGCGACGAGCCGCTCCGCGCCGGCATCCCTCGCGAAGCGCTTCGGAAGGCGGCGGTCTCGGGGATGGCCGTGGAGGCGTTCCGGGCGCTCCTGGAGGCGCTGGCCCTGCGGGGGATCGTCCGCCTGGCCGCCGACCGCGTGGCCGCCTTCGGGCACGAGGTGGTTCTCGACCCGAAGGACGTCGCGCGGTGCGACGCCCTCGAGGGCGCGTTCCGCAAGGCGGGACTCGATCCGCCCGACGCGACCACGGCCGCGCGCGAGCTGGCGGGAGCCCAGGGGACCCGTTTCCTGGACCTTCTCGTCGATCGCGGGCGCCTCGTCCGGATCGTGGACGGGCGGCTTTTCCACGCCGAGGCGCTGGAGTCCTTGCGGGGGAGGGTCCGTGCCTACGCGAGCACATCGAGTACGATGGACGTCGCGACGTTCAAGGACCTCGCCGGAGTCACCCGCAAGAACGCCATTCCGCTCCTCGAGCAGCTCGACGCGGAGCGGGTGACACGTCGGGTAGGAAACGTGCGCGAGATCGTGGCTCGCGACGTGACGCCCTGAGGTCGAAGGAGAACGCATGGGCTCGATCGGCTGGACGGAGATCCTCATCATCGCCTTTCTCCTCGTCATCCTGTTCGGCGGGCGACGGCTGGGAGAGGCGGGCCGTGGGCTCGGCGAGGCCATCCGCAATTTCCGCGATGGGATGAAGGGCGGCACCGACTCGACCAAGCCGGGCGGTGACGGGACCCGCGGCGGCAGCGACCGCTGACGTCGAGGCCGTCCCTTCCGCTCGCCGGCCCGGCCGGCGTCCTCGCGCGTCAGCGCGAGGCGGTTTCGCGCCTCAAGAAGGACCTGTTCGGCGCCGACGGCTCGTTGCGCCATCCCTACTTCCGCGACCTGAGGCGCGACCTCTCCTACCCCTTCGAGTCCGCGACTCAGATCCAGGCGCGCGCGGCGGCCCGCGCCGCCGACGTCGTCTACGTCGGTGACTTCCACGCCGATCCTTCGTGCCAGCGATTCGCCGCGGATCTCCTCGAGCACCTCGCGCAACGGTCCCGATCTCCGATCGCGCTCGGCGTCGAGTTCATCTTCACGCGTCAGCAGGAGATCCTCGATCTGCGCCAGGTCGACGCGATCGACGACGCCTCGTTCCTCCGCCGCATCCACTATCGCGACGAGTGGGGGTACCCGTGGGAAGGGTTCCGCGACCTCCTGGATCGCGCCAAGCGCCTCGGCGTTCCCGTGCACGCCCTCGACCGCCCGCCGCGCGGCGGGTTCGAGGGTCTCGCCCGCCGGGACGACCACGCGGCGCGGCGGATCGTCCAGATCCTGACGTCGTCGCCTCGGACCCGGATGCTCGTGCTGTTCGGCGAGTCCCACCTCGCGCGGGGGCACATGCCGGCCGCCGTCACCCGCCTGCTCGCCCGACGGAAAACGACGCGGCGCTCCGTCGTGATCTTCCAGGATCCCGAGCCCGTGTACTGGTCGGCGCTCGCGCGGGGCGGGGCCGTCCCCGAGGCGGTCCGCCTGCGGCGCGGCACGTTCGCGGTGTTCCACACGCCGCCGCTCGCGCGCTACGAGGGGTACCGTCAGGTCCTGGAGAGGTGGCGGGGCGACACGCCCGCGGACGAGGACGTGGACCTCACACCCGCGGTCCACCACCTCATCGACACGCTCGTGACGTGGATGGGGATCCGCCCCGAGCGTCACAGCGTGAGGCACCGGGTCGGATGGTCGGACGATTTGCAGGACGCGTATCCCGAGGTCTACGGCGGCGCCGAGGCCCGCCAGCTCCTGCGTCCGATCTTGCGCGAGCACGGCCGCACGCCCGCGGAGATCCGTGAAGCGCGGAGGCGGCTCGCGCGCCGCGACGCGCTCTACGATCCGCGCTCGAACACCTTCTTCCTCGTGCGCTACCTGCCGGGACCCGCGGCGGGGGAGGCCGCGCGCTTTCTGCGCGTGGCGCTCTCGGGCCGCCTCCACAGGGATCTCGAGCCGATCTCCGCGGATCCCGCGGAGCGGGCCTACGGCGCGGCGTACGACGAGGCGCTCGCCTACCTCGGCGCGCGCCTGGTCGATCCCGCGAGCGACGTCGTCGTGGGCGTGGACGCGGCGTCGCCCGCGGAGCACCGGAGGAGAGCGCAGTGGATCGCGGCGCACCGGGAGTTCGAAGCGACACGGGCGGCGGCGCCACCCCCCGCGCTACTGAGGCCGCTGCGCGGCTCGCGAGAATTGCGCCGCCGCCTCGCCCATGACCTGGGCCGGCATCTCGGCATCGTGCTCTACGAGCGCGTCATCCGCGGCGAGCTGTCGTCGCGAGCCCTACGCGGGCTCTTCACGAAGGACCTCGATCCCCCGCGCGCACGCTACGAGGTGATCCGGCTCCTCCGCGGCAAGCGCTGACGAAAAAAACTGCGGCCGCGCCGAAGCGCGGCCGCACGGAAAGGAGGGGAGTCAAGCTCAGTGTGGGGGCACTGACTGCACAGGTCCTTGTGGGGTGGCCACCGAGGGTCTCGTGCGCCCGACTCCCCCCCAGGCTCAAAATCGTCTAGTCACCCCAGATCGCGGTATCGCCCCAAATCGCGGTATCGCCCCAGATCGCGGTGTCACCCCAGATCGCGGTATCGCCCCAAATCGCGGTGTCGCCCCAGATCGCGGTGTCACCCCAGATCGCGGTGTCACCCCAGATCGCGGTGTCACCCCAG
>Ga0068859_100003336_pt1 | contig 16326 bp, 9 predicted proteins | sample KBSSwiS22_FD_66585 | JGI IMG/M metagenome (GOLD analysis project Ga0068859, IMG submission 66585) | Switchgrass rhizosphere microbial communities from Kellogg Biological Station, Michigan, USA - KBS Switchgrass S2-2 | ecosystem: Host-associated > Plants > Roots > Rhizosphere > Soil ...
CGCGCGCACGAGCAGAATGTGCTCGTCGCCGTGTCCACCGATTTACTCGCGCTGACGCTGATGACGCCGCCAGGCGAGATGGGCGCCGACGTCGTCGTCGGCAGCGCGCAGCGATTCGGCGTCCCGATGGCGTATGGCGGTCCACACGCGGCGTTTCTCTCCACGCGAGAGTCGTTCGTGCGCCAGGCTCCAGGCCGCATCATCGGCGTGTCGGTGGATTCTCACGGCAATCTGGCCTACCGCATGGCGCTGCAGACCCGCGAGCAGCACATCCGCCGCGAGAAGGCGACGTCGAACATCTGCACCGCGCAGGCTCTGCTGGCAAACATCGCGGCGATGTACGCCGTGTATCACGGACCTGATGGTCTGACGTCGATTGCCAAGCGCGTGCGTGGCCTGGCCGCGACGCTCGACCGCGCGCTCACGAGCCTCGGGTACCGCCAACAGAACGAAACATATTTCGATACGATCCGAGTTCAGACGCCTCAAGGGTCGACGACCACGTCGGCCGGCATCCGCGCCATTGCGGAGAATCGCGGCTTGAACTTCCGGTACTTCGACTCCGGCCACGTGGGAATTGCGCTCGACGAGACCACGTCGTTTGCCGACGTGGCGGCCATTGCCGCCGTCTTCGCCGAAGCCGCCGGAAAACCGGCGCCGGCCATCAAAGACGTGTCGGCGCCGCGCGATCTGCCCCGGGATCTCGCGCGCAAGAGCCCATTCCTCACCCATCCGGTGTTCTCGTCGCATCGTTCGGAAACAAAGATGATGCGGTACCTGAAGCAGCTCGAGCGGAAGGACGTCGGTCTCGATCGATCGATGATTCCGCTGGGCTCGTGCACGATGAAGCTGAATGCCGCATCGGAGATGATTCCCGTCACCTGGCCGGAGTTCTCGGCGATCCACCCCTTTGCGCCGCTCGATCAGGTGCAGGGCTACGCGCAGGTGATCCACGAGCTCGAGCAGTCGCTCGCCGTGATTACCGGATTCGCGGCGGTTTCGCTGCAGCCCAACTCGGGCGCGCAAGGCGAGCTGACGGGACTGATGGCGATCCGCGCGTATCACCACTCACGCGATGAGGCCAAGCGCGATGTCGTCCTGATTCCTTCGTCCGCTCACGGCACAAACCCTGCGAGCGCGGTGATGGCCGGGCTGAAGGTCGTGGTCGTCGCCACCGACGCCAATGGAAACGTCGATGTGCCGGATCTGAAGGCGAAGGCCGCGCAATACGGCGATCGGCTCGCCGCGTTGATGGTGACGTATCCATCGACGCACGGCGTGTTCGAAGATGCCATTCAGGAAATCTGCGGCGTCATTCATCAGTTCGGCGGCCAGGTCTACATGGACGGCGCCAACATGAACGCGCAGGTCGGATTGACGAGCCCGGCGGCGATTGGCGCCGACGTGTGTCACCTGAACCTACACAAGACTTTTGCCATTCCGCACGGGGGCGGCGGCCCCGGCATGGGGCCGATTGGCGTTGGCGCGCATCTGGCGCCGTTCCTTCCCGGTCATCCGGTCGTGAAGGTCGGGGGCCCGCACGCCATTCATGCCGTGTCCGCAGCCCCATGGGGCTCGGCCAGCATCCTGCTGATTTCCTATGGATACATTCGCATGCTGGGCGCCGAAGGCATGACCAACGCGACCAAGCACGCGATCTTGAACGCCAACTACATCAAGAAGCGGCTCGAGTCGCATTACGACGTGCTGTTTACGCGGCCGAACGGTACCGTGGCGCACGAGATGATTTTCGACCTGCGCCGCTTCAAGCCGGCCGGCGTCGAAGAGCTCGACGTCGCAAAGCGGCTGATGGATTACGGCTTCCACGCGCCGACGGTCTCCTTTCCCGTCGCCGGCACGCTGATGATCGAGCCGACCGAAAGCGAATCGCAGGAAGAGCTCGACAGATTCTGCGACGCGATGATTGCGATTCGTCAGGAAATTCAGGCGGTGGTGGAAGGGAAGGCCGATCCCCGGGACAACGTCCTGAAGAACGCTCCTCATACGGCGGCGGCGATTGCCGACGACCGCTGGTCGCATCCTTACAGCCGCGAACAGGCGGCATTTCCACTCCCATTTGTCAAAGCGGACAAATTCTGGCCGCCCGTCGGCCGCATCGACAACGCGTACGGCGATCGCAATTTGATTTGCGCGTGCCCGGACACTGCGGAGTATGCGGGCATAGAGCCGTAGGCGGCGCGGCCTGGACGGCGGCATGGCAGTTTTTGCCGCACATTTCGGCCCGCGACATCACACATCCCACCGGTGGATATTTCGGTGATTGCCTAAGTAATCGCAGAATGCCCCAATTTCGCACAGATACTTAGGTGAATGCCGAAGCAATCGCGGATTTGCGGGCATTCGAGTCGAATACTTAGGTAAACGCCGATGTATCGCTTGCCGGACGATGTGACGTCACGCCGGGCCCGGGTGGCAGTCGTTTTGCTTTTGCAAAGAGACGCCGCCAATGCTTATCAATCCTGCCGTTCTCGATAAGATCTTCCGGGCCCTCGCGGATGAAAATCGAAGATGGATTGTCGAAATGCTCAGCTCCGGACCTGCATCGGTCATGGAGCTCGCGGAGTTGCTCCCAATTACACCACCGACGGTGTCGCAGCATCTCCAGATCCTTGAGGAGAGCGGCCTCGTCCAGTCGGAAAAAACTGGACGCGTGCGCACGTGTCAGTTGGACTCAGAAAAGCTGCGCATCGCTGAGGATTGGCTTGTCGCCCGGCGCAAACGCCTCCACTTTCGGCCGCTCGGCTACTAGCTGGCTCGGTTGCCAGGTCGGCTACTCGCTCGCCTGCACCACGCCGCGCGTCATCCGCGTGAACGTCTCGTGTAAGGTTTTCGTGACCGGCCCTGGCAGGCCTGATCCGACCTTGCGATCGTCGACGCTCACGACAGGCATGATCTCGCGCGTCGTCCCCGTCAGAAATACTTCATCGGCGCCAAAGAGATCGCTGTCTTTCAACACGGCTTCCCGCACGGCAACTCCGGCGGCTCGTCCCACCTCGAACATGAACTCGCGCGTGATGCCAGGCAGAAGTCCGGCGCTCAACGGCGGCGTCTGCGCTGTACCGTTCTTGACGATGAACAGGTTCGACACGGACCCTTCGGCCAGCTCGCCGCGGTAATTCCGCATGATCACCTCGAACGCGCCGAGGCGGTAGCCTTGCTGCATGGCAAGCGCGCAATTCATCAGGTTGTTGGACTTGATCATCGGATTCACCGTGTCGGGGTGATTTCGCACGATGGACGAAAGAATCACGCGCACGCCATTCGTGTAGAGCTCGGCGGGCGGATCGACATGCGGCTTCACGATCGTCACGACCGTGGGGATTGGCGTCGCCGCCGGATCGTAGGTGAGCTCGCCGACACCGCGCGTGAGCAGCACGCGGATGTACCACTCCGTGTCGCGAGGCGCACCCGCCGACGCCGCAGCCGTGGTCTCCGCGATTCGATTGGCGAATTGCTCGTCGCTCAGCGGAACGCCAAGCGCGATCATACCGGCCGAGTTTCGCAGTCGCAACAGATGCCGATCGAGGAGAAACGGCCGCCGCGAGTACGTGCGGAGCGTTTCGTACACACCCTCGCCGTACAGAAATCCATGATCGAACACCGATACGACCGCGCTTGTTTCGTCGGTGATCTTTCCATTTACGTTGACGATCGCCGTCATAAGTTGAGCGTACTTCCTATGCTAGACTCGGCGCAAATGCGTGTGCTGAATGCCGCTCAGATGCGGGATGCAGATCGACAGACCATCGACGAAATCGGGATTCCGTCGATGGTGCTCATGGAAAATGCGGGGCGCCAGGTCGTGGCGGCGCTCGAAGCCGGATACGAAGACCTCACCGATCATCACGTCGCCGTGCTCTGCGGTCCAGGCAACAACGGGGGAGACGGATTCGTCGTCGCGCGGACGCTGTATCAGCGCGGCGTCGAGGTCTCGGTGTTCGTCATCGGCACCATGTCGGCGATCAAAGGCGACGCCCGCTTGAACGTCGAGATTCTCGGCCGGCTCGGCCTGACCGTTGTCGAGATTTCCGACGAGCAGGCCTGGGAGCTTCATTTTTCCGAGATCTCGAAGTGCGATCTCATCGTCGATGCGGTGTTCGGCACAGGCCTCAAGGCGCCGCTCGCCGGCATGATGGAAACCGTCGTCGCCGACGTGAACGGCTCCGGCATCCCTGTCGTCGCGATCGATCTGCCGACGGGGTTGTCTGCTGATCATCCCGACCCGATTGGCGACTGTATCCGGGCGACGATGACGGTGACGCTCGCCGCGCCGAAACTGCCGCTCGTCCTTCCGACCGGCGAAGCGCAGGCAGGCAACGTCGTCGTAGCCGACATCGGCATTCCTCCAGAGGTGATCGAGAACCTGTCGGGTCCGCGCCTCGAGCTGCTGACGCGCGAGTCGATGCGGGCATTGATTCATCCACGCGAGTCCGACTCCCACAAAGGGGACTTCGGGCATGTGTTGTTGATTGCCGGATCGCGCGGTAAAACCGGAGCGGCGCATCTTGCGGCGCTCGGCGCCCTGCGATCGGGCGCGGGCCTTGTGAGTCTTGCGACACCCAAAAGCTGTCAACCGATTCTGGCGGCGATGGGCCCCGAGTACATGACGCTGCCGCTTGAAGAAACTCCCGAAGGACGCGTGGCCCTGGGAGCACTGGAAGGTGTTCTCGAGTTCGAGCAGGACGTCATCGCCGTCGGGCCGGGCTTGGGCACCGGACCGGACGTCACGGCCTTCGTTCAGGAGCTGGTCGATCAAAGCGAGAGCCCGCTCATCCTCGATGCCGATGCGCTGAACGCACTGGCGTCCGATCCCGATCGTCTTCAGAGCGACGGCTCCCGGCCGGTGGTCATTACGCCGCATCCCGGCGAGATGGCGCGCCTGACCAAGCTGTCGGTGGATCACGTGCAGGCACATCGTCTCGATGTCGCGCGTGATTTTGCCGTCAAGCATCAGGTGTACGTCGTATTGAAGGGATATCGTACGTTGATTGCGACGCCGGACGGCAAGGTCTTCATCAACCCTCTCGGCAATCCCGGAATGGCCACCGGCGGCACCGGCGACGTCCTCACAGGCGTGCTTGGCGCATGGCTCGCGCAGCTGCTCGACGCCGAAGCCGCGTGCAAGATCGGCGCATACCTCCATGCGCTCGCCGGCGACTTGACGGAAGCCGACGAAGGGGAGATCGCGATGACCGCCGGCGATCTCGTCGCGCATCTGGGCGACGCGGTGCTGGAGCTGACCGCGATGCGCCGCGTTGCGAGCAATAGCAACAGCAACGGCAGCAGCCGCGACTCCTGACGCGGATGTCAGAGACTGTCGTAACGCACTCCGAACAGGAAACCTTCGCGCTGGCATCGAAGCTGGCCGGCACGCTGTCCCCGGGCACCTTCGTTCTGCTCTACGGAGATCTCGGCGCGGGAAAAACCGCCTTCGTGCGCGGTCTTGCGGCGGGCCTCGGAGCCAACCCGGACGACGTCTCGAGCCCGACGTTCGTCATCATGCAGCACTACAAAGGCCGCACGCCGCTCACGCACGTGGATCTCTATCGCCTGGAGTCGGCAGCCGCGGTAGACGACCTGGGATTGGAGGAGCTCGTGAGCGGCGGAGTGCTCGCGATCGAGTGGGCCGAGCGGCTGCCGCGAGTTCCCGACGGTCGCGTCGAGGTGCGAATTGAAGACCTGGGAGGGAACGATCGCCGAGTAACCGTGAAAGCCTATTCCGACCGGTAGTTCGGCGCTTCTTTCGTGATCGTCACGTCGTGCACATGGCTTTCGCGGAAGCCTGCGGCCGTAATCTTGATGAGGCGCGCTTCTTTTTGCAGCTCCGGAATGTTGGCGCAGCCGCAGTAGCCCATCCCGGCACGCAGGCCGCCGACCAGCTGATGCATCATCGTCGCAACGCTGCCCTTGTGCGCCACGCGCCCTTCGATGCCTTCCGGCACCAGCTTCTCCTGCGCCGACCTGTCCGTTTCGAGATCGAATTCGTCCTGGAAGTAGCGGTCGCGGCTGCCGCGCCGCATCGCGCCGAGTGAGCCCATTCCGCGATATTCCTTGAAGCTGCGGCCCTGATAGAGGATGAGCTCGCCCGGGCTCTCGTCGGTGCCCGCAAACAAGTTGCCGATCATCACCGAGCTGGCACCGACGGCGATGGCCTTCGTGATGTCGCCCGAAAATCTGATGCCGCCATCCGCGATGATCGGCACACCGTGCGCCGCCGCCGCGCGGGCGCACTCGATCACCGCCGTGATCATCGGCACGCCGATCCCGGCAATCACGCGCGTCGTGCAGATCGAGCCGGCACCGATGCCGACCTTCACCGCGTCCACCCCGCGCTCGATGAGGGCTTCGGTTCCTTCGGCCGTCGCGACGTTGCCGGCAATCAAGTCGACGCCTGGATGCTCGCGCCGCAGCCTCGCCACCATGTCGAGCACGTTCTGCGAATGGCCGTGCGCGGTATCGATCACGAGCACGTCGGCATTTGCGCTCACCAGCGCCGCCGCTCGTTCCGGTGTATCTCGTGCGATGCCCACGGCCGCCGCAACACGCAGGCGCCCGAGGCTGTCTTTCGATGCGTTCGGATACTTGATCTGCTTCTGGATGTCCTTCACCGTGATCAAGCCCTTCAGCTTGAAATCGCGGTCGACCACCAGCAGCTTTTCGACCTTGTGGCGATGGAGGATTTCCTTGGCTTCGTCGAGGGTGGTGCCAACCGGCACGGTGATGAGGTTCTCGCGCGTCATCACCGCCGAGATGGGCCGGTCCACATTGCTCTCGAAGCGCAAATCGCGGTTTGTAAGGATTCCCACCAGCCGGCCTTCTTTATGACCGGCCTCCGTGATGGGCACGCCCGAGATGCGGTACTTCTTCATCAGCTCGAGCGCTTCGTAGATGCGATGCTCGGGCGAGAGCGTGATCGGGTTGACGATCATGCCGCTCTCCGATCGCTTGACGCGATCGACCTCGGACGCCTGCTCTTCGATCGACAGATTCTTGTGGATGACGCCGATGCCGCCGTGCTGCGCCATGGCGATGGCCAGGCTCGATTCCGTCACGGTGTCCATCGCGGCACTCGCGATCGGAACGTTCAGCTGGATGTTCCGCGTAAACCGGCTCGTGACGTCAACCTGGCTGGGGATGACCTCTGAGTGTCTTGGAACCAGGAGCACATCGTCAAACGTGAGGGCAGTCGGCAGGTCCGTGATGACGTCGATTGCTCCTAACTGGAGAATTGACGAAGCGTTTCTGGTTTCCACTGGTTCCTTTCGTCAGGCCGCCGCGCCGTGACACTTCTTGTATTTTTTCCCGCTGCCGCATGGGCAGGGATCGTTGCGGCCCACCTTCGGCTCGTCGCGGCGCACCGTGTGAATCGGGGCGTCGTCTCCTCCTGTGCGCGCCGGCATTCTCGCCGTCCCGCCGATCTGTGGCATCGCGCCGAACGCGCCCGGCGATGCGGCCCGAGGCGCTGATGCAAAAGCCGCCACCGGCTCGGCTTTCGGCTCGTTCAAGGTGAACGGAGTTGCGGCACGCCGCGGCGGAGGAAGGGGCGTGTCTTCTCCGACGAGACTGAACTGGCCAATCCACAGCCTGTTGACCATATCTTCGTCAACGCGGCGCTTCATGTCCTGAAACAGCTCGAAGCTTTCTTTCTTGTACTCGACCAGCGGATCCTTCTGGCCGTAGCCCCGTAACCCGATGCCTTCCTTCAGGTGATCGAGGCTGTAGAGGTGATCCTTCCAATGCCGGTCGACGGTCTCGAGCATGACAAACCGCTCGACCTGTCTCATCGCCTTGGAGCCAACGGTCTGTTCTTTCGCGTCGTACCTATGAGCGATGCGCTCCCAGAGGGCATCACGAATTTCGTCGGCCGACTTCCCGCCGAAGTCGGCTGCCTCGAAATCCCCGGCGTCAAGACCAAACACCCGGGTCATGTCCATCTGAAGCGCCGCAAGATCCCATTCCTCGGCGTCCAGCTGCTTGCCGGCGTACGCCTCCATCGCGTCGTCAAGAATGTCTTCTGCGAGCGTCAGCAGATACGCACGCGTATCGATTTCCTTAAGCTCCTCGTCTTCCTCGATTCGAATCTTGCCTTCGAGCAGCTCGCGGCGCAGCGTGTAGATGTTCTCGCGCTGCTTGTTCATCACGTCGTCGTATTCGAGGAGGTGTTTTCTGGTGCCGAAGTTCTGCGCTTCCACTTGCTTCTGCGCGCGCTCGATGGCCCTGGTGACCATGCCGTGCTCGATCGGCACGCCTTCCTCCATGCCGAGGCGCTGCATGAGGCCTGAGATGCGGTCCGAGCCGAAGATCCGCATCAGATCGTCTTCGAGAGACAAGTAAAAGCGTGACGATCCGGGGTCGCCCTGGCGTCCAGCGCGGCCGCGCAACTGGTTGTCGATGCGGCGCGCTTCGTGGCGTTCGGTACCGATGATGTGGAGGCCGCCGGCGCTGACGACTTCTTCGTGTTCGGCTTCGGTCTGCTGCTTGAAATACGTGAAGACGCGATCCCAGTCGGCGCGCGAGGCGCGATAGAAGCCGTCGAGGTGATAGAAGTACACGAATTCGTCGTCGTCGGTGAATCGCTCTTCGCCCTTCGGCAGGCGCTCGGTCTTCTGCTCGCCGAGCAGCTGCTGGCGCGCCATGTACTCGGGATTGCCGCCGAGCAGAATGTCGGTGCCGCGGCCGGCCATGTTGGTCGCAATGGTCACGGTGCCCTTGCGCCCGGCCTGCGCCACGAACTCGGCTTCCTGCGCGTGATATTTCGCGTTCAACACGACGTGCTTGATGCCGCGTTTCTTCAGCTTCGACGACAGCTTCTCTGATTTTTCAATCGACACCGTGCCGACGAGCACGGGGCGGCCAGCGTCCTGTTTGTCCAGGATGTCCTGAACGATCGCTTCCGATTTCTCCACTTCGGTCCGGTAGATCAAATCCGGCTCTTCGACGCGGCGAAGCGGCTTGTTCGGCGGAATGACGACGACATCGAGCTTGTAGATCTTGGCGAATTCCTCCGCCTCGGTCTCGGCGGTACCGGTCATGCCCGACAATTTGGCGTACTTCCGGAAATAATTCTGGAAGGTGATCGTCGCGAGCGTCTGATTCTCGCGCTCGATCTTCACCTTCTCTTTCGCCTCCACCGCCTGATGGAGCCCGTCGCTCCACCTGCGGCCCGGCATCAGCCGCCCGGTGAACTCGTCGACGATGACCACCTGACCGTCCTTGATCATGTAGTCGACGTCGAGCTTGAAAATCGCGTGAGCGCGCAGCGCCTGCTCCACATGGTGCTTGATGTGGGCGTTCTCCATGTCGTAGAGATGGCCGCCGTTCAACCGGTGGGCGAGGAACTTCTCGGCGGCCTGCATGCCGCTCTCGGTAAGCGTCACGGTCTTGTGCTTCTCGTCGACGATGTAGTCGCCGGTCTGCTCGAGCGCTTCGCGGTCTTCGGCTTTCGTGTCGCCTTTGGTCTTCGCGCCCGCTTTCAACCTGGGAATAATCCGGTCGACCTCGTAATACAGATCGGTGGACGCCTCGGCAGGACCGGAAATGATCAGCGGGGTTCGCGCTTCGTCGATAAGGATACTGTCGACTTCGTCCACGATCGCGAAGTGGTGTCCGCGCTGGACGTATTGCGACAGCTCGAACTTCATGTTGTCGCGGAGGTAGTCGAACCCGAACTCGTTGTTCGTCCCGTAAGTGATGTCGGCGGCGTAGGCCTTCTGCCGCTCGGCGTCGTTCAACTCGTGCTGGATGACGCCGACGCTCATGCCGAGGAACCGGTAGATGCGGCCCATCCATTCCGAGTCGCGGCGGGCGAGATAATCGTTCACGGTGACCACGTGAACGCCTTTGCCTTCGAGCGCGTTCAGGTAAGCGGGGAGCGTGGCCACAAGCGTCTTGCCCTCACCGGTCTTCATTTCGGCGATCGTGCCGTTGTGAAGGAAAGCGCCGCCAATCAGCTGCACATCGAAGTGCCGCATGTTCAGCATTCGGCGCCCGGCCTCGCGCACAACCGCGAATGCTTCGGGAAGAAGCTCGCCGAGCGTTTCGCCCTTGGCGACTCGCTCGCGGAATTCGACGGTTTTGGCGCGGAGCTGCTCGTCGCTCAGCTGTTTGAGAGCCGGCTCGAACGCATTGACCTGCGCAACGATGGGCCGCAACTTCTTAAGGTCGCGTTCGTTCTGCGTTCCAACAACTTTTGCGAGGAGATTACCCAGTATCGGCATGGATTGCTGCGAGGATATTCAGACGATTTTAGCGAACGGCGGGCGGAACCGCAAATGCGCCCGGTTGCGGGGCACGGGACATGTCCGTGCCGCGGCCGGGACTGACGGTGCACGAACACGGCCGCTTGCACGGACATGTCTCATCCCCCGCAAAGTAATCTTCTCGAAAGAGACCTCTGCGTCCCTGCGGCTCCGCCTCGGAATTTATGTCGGAATTTGTCAGTCTTGAGCTTTGCCGGCGAGCAGCTGCATGGGGTTCATCAGCTTGCCGTTCGCGAGTATTTCGTAGTGGAGGTGTGGTCCAGTTGCGCGGCCCGTGGCGCCGACGTAGCCCAGCAGTTCGCCGCGCTTCACTTGTTTGCCGGTCCACACGGCAAATTTTGAGAGATGGCCGTAGCGAGTCGTCAAGCCATAACCGTGGTTCACGATGACCAGGTTTCCGTAGTCGCCGCTCGGCGCTGCGAGCTGCACGGTGCCATCGGCAGTCGCGAGGATTGGCGTACCCTTATCGGCCGAGATATCCAAGCCGGGATGGAAGTCGCGCTCGCCGGTAAACGGGTCGGGCCGCATCCCGAAACCAGCCGAGAGCCAGCCGTGAATCGGCCAGATCGACGGCGTCGCGTTCATCAACAACTCGCGCTTTTCAACGTTGCGCCGGACGATGTTGAGATGGCCTTCGAGGCTGCCCAGCACGTTCTTCAAAATACCGAAAGTCTGCTCGGCGGCGGAAAAGGACTCGGCGGTTGTCTCGGGCGCCAGCATCGCCGTCGCGCCGGCCATCGTCGTGCCGCCGGCCGCCTGGTTCTTGATGTTCGCGGGCAACTTCTCCATGGCGCGGGCCGACACCGGGTCGAGCCTCGCGCGCACGCCCAGTTCGCTGATGGCGGCCTGCAGCGACTCGATCTGGGTCGCCAGCGTGCCCGTGGCTTCGCGATAGCTGCTGTTTTCCTGGATAAGGGTGTTGTTGGCCGTCCGCAGGTGTTCGACTTCGGACACGGCCGTCAGTCGCAAGGCGAGGCCGGCCAGGACAGGCGCCGCCAGAACAAGGACGAGCGCAACGGCGACAGGACGCAGACGGATAGTGAACCGGCGAAGCGCGCCAGTTTGACGGTCTGCGACGACAATCGTGTAGCGTCTCGACATCGTTTTACAAAAAGCGCGCTTTGGGGGAGTGCCTTGCGAGATCCTGGGAAACCGAAGGCAAAAGGACTGTAACACAGAGTTTCGGCTTCCCGGAAGCCAAACTTTACTCGTGGCGAAAGTCAGACGAATCTAGGCAAATATAAACCTGTATTGAAGGGCTTCCGCGAGGTGCTCGCCCACAATATTTGTCGCTCCGGCAAGGTCGGCAATCGTCCGGCTGACCCGCAACACCCGATCGGTGCCTCGAGCGCTAAGGCAGAACCTGCTGATGGCCGACTGCAGCAGCTTGCTGCCTGGCCGATCGAGCGCACAGTGCTCCCTGAGCACCGAACCCGTCAGCTGTGAATTGAGTAATCCGTATCCACCGCCGAACCGAGCACACTGGCGGCGCCTCGCGCCGGCAACTCTCTCGCGAATGGCTTGTGAGGGTTCCTCGTGCGACTTCAGCGGTGCATATGCCCCGGCCGCCGGCACCTCGACTACGAGGTCGATGCGGTCGAGGAGCGGCCCGGAGATTTTTCCCCTGTAGCGCTGAAGCTGAGGCTCCGTGCAGCGACAGTGGCGACGCCGGTCGCCCCGGAATCCGCAGGGACAGGGGTTCATCGCCGCGACGAGCATGAACCGGGCGGGAAACGAGGCGGTTCTCGCCAGCCGCGTTACGGTGATCCGTCCTTCCTCGAGCGGTTGCCGAAGCGACTCGAGCACGCAGCGCTCGAACTCGGCGAACTCGTCGAGAAAAAGCACGCCATTGTGTGCCAGACAGATCTCACCGGGCTTTGGAATTTTTCCGCCGCCGACCATCGCCGGCTCCGAGATGGTGTGATGCGGCGCGCGGAAGGGGCGCTCGGCGATCAACGCCGTTCCAACCGGAAGCGAGCCCGCGACTGAATGGACCGCCGTGCACTCCAGCGCTTCGTCGAACTCGAGCGGCGGAAGGATTCCCGGCAGACGCCGAGCCATCATTGTTTTTCCGCCGCCGGGCGCACCGATCAGCAGCACATTGTGAGCGCCTGCCGCCGCCACTTCGAGTGCCCGCTTGGCCATGCTTTGACCGGCCACCTCGGCAAAGTCGGGAGCCGGCTCGGCCGGCGCCGATGACAGATTCGTTAGCGGCTTCGGCGTCATCACCGCGAGGGCTTTCGCGGCCTCCGCAATCGGCTGGTTCAGCGCGTCAACCGCTTCGAGAAGTGAATCGACTGGAAGGACCGTGAGTCCCGCGACAATTCGCGCCTCGGCGGCGTTCGCTCTGGGAAGCAGAATCGCGGTTTTTCCTTCGCGCCACGCCGCGGCCGCGACAGGCAGCGCGCCGCGAATAGGCTGAATGGAACCATCGAGCGACAACTCGCCTAGCAGCACAACCTCGCCGACTTCGCGTCCCACAAGCACACCCGAGGCGGCCAGGATGCCAAGTGCGATAGGCAGGTCGTAGGATGCGCCCGCCTTCCGAACGTCGGCCGGCGCCAGATTGACCGTGACGCGGTGGGCGGGGAAGTGGAACCCGGAATTCCGGATGGCGCTGCGAACGCGGTCGCGGCTTTCCCTGACGCTGGCGTCGGGCAACCCCACCATTGTGAAAATGGGAAGCCCGTAAGACACATCGACTTCGACGATGACGGGCAGTGCCTCTACCCCAACGACAGCTGCGCTCCGGAGGCTGGCCAGCATGGCCGCAAGGGCTGCAATTTCTTCTCCCGCGAGGTCTACGGCAAAAAGCCTGAAAACCCGATACGTTCCTTATCTGCCGGCTTTTGCGCGGCAAAAATTGCCATCCACGGCCGAAATCGGCGACGAAATATCTGCAACGGCACTCGTGTAGTAGGAGAGACGCTCATGCTGGACGCCCTCGGAATTGGCTCAGGCGCAAAGAAACTACAACAGAAACAGGCGACCGACGACCTGCAGGCGCTGGTCAACACCGCCCGGGAAGAGCGCAGCGCGCTCGCCGAGATGCTGACGCAGGTCTCGGTTCGCAGCACCAAGCTCACCCAGACCAGTAAACACCTCGATCAAGTTGAACGAGTAGCGTCCGACGCCAACAGCCGCATCGAGGAGCTCAACCGCCGTCTCGCGAGCCTTGACGAGCGCACCAAGTCGATGGAGGACGTCGACAAACGAATCAAGATGCTGATGGAAACTGTGAAGCAGGCCCAGCAGGCCGCCGAGCGCGTCGTCGGTCCCGAAGGCGACCTTCAGAAGCACCGCGAAGCGGTGAAGCAGTTGTCGTCGCAGACGCTCGAGACCCAAGCGAGCCTCGACACGCTGAAGAAAGAGCGCGCGTCGCTCGACGATCTCAGAACGCAGCTTCGCCAGACGCAGGTCGATCTGAAAGGCGCGCTCGATCAGGCCAGCGGCTTGAAGACAGATCTCGACCAGGTGCGCTCGTCGGCCACGCTCCTCGGTCAGGACTACGCTCGTCTTCGCGAGACATCACGCGAAGCGCGGGAAGACAGCGGCGCCGCCATGGAAGCGGTAAAGGACGTCGAGAAGCGCCTTGGCCCGCTCGCGCAGCTTCATGAGTTGAGCAAGAACACCGAGGAACGGCTCGGGTCGCTCAACGCGCTGGCCGAGCACGTGACGCACAAGGCCAAAGCGCTCGAAAGCCAGAAGCACACGATCGATCACGCCGTCGTCGAAGCCAATCGCCTGAACGAGATGGTATGGGCGATGGATTCGCAGATTGCGAAGTTGAACGAAGGCGCCAAGCAGATCGCAAAAACGGAAGAAATGCTCGGCCGGATGGAGAAGCTCGCCGCGGAAACGACCGCGCAACTGGACCTGACGACGAAGTCCAAGGACGAGCTGACCCGCGACATGACGCGCTTCGACACGGAAGCACGGATTCTCGCCCAATCGATTCACGGGCACGTCGAGAAGCTCGGCATCGAAAAGAAAGAGTTCGAGGCGTTCGATCATCGCCTGCGTACGCTGCAGTCGTCGGTTGGCGAAGCGGAAGGCCGCATGGAATCGCTCGCGGCGAAGGACAAAACCGTCACGCAGATGAACCAGCGCGTCGACGCGCTTGCCAAACGGTACCAGGAGCTCTTCGCGCAGACCGACGAGCTGAACAAGAAGCAGGAAGCCCTCGAGACGCTGCACACCCGGCTCGATCAGGTGGACGAGCTTTCCAAGCGCACGACGTCGCAGCTCGTCGCACTCAACCAGAGCCGCCGCGACCTCGAAACCCTCAAGAAGGAAATCGTCGACTTCCACAAGTCGTACGCCGACGCGGCGCAGCTCCGCGACAAGCTCGGGTCCGATCGCGCGGCCCTCGAAGACTTCATCGGACGCGTCGGGGCGCTCAGCGCCCGCACGCCCGAAATCGAAGCGAAGATGGACGCCATTCACTCGAAGTTCGGGCTCATCGAGGAAGGGACCCAGAAGGCCGGCCGCGTTGGCGAGATGGTGAGCGAGCTTGACGGCCAGTTGAACCGCGTGGCCGCACGGCTGCAGTTCGTCGAACAGGTTGAGACCAAGATGAACAACCTGAACGGCGTGATGACCGATGTCGAGCGCAAGCTCACCGACCAGCTCGCGCGGCGAGCCGAGGTGGACACGATCAAAACCCAGATCGACACGCTGGGAGCGCTGATTGCGGATGCCCAGAACAAGGTCGACAGCGTGCACGCGCTGCAGCACACGCTGCTGCCGATGACGGCGCAACTGTCGATGCTGCGGGCGGAAGTCGAGAAGGCATTCGCCAAGCTGAAGAGCATCCAGCACGAGGACGCGGTGCTCGAGGAACAGGAAACGCGGCTCACCGGCATGCTCGAGACGAGTCGCGAAATCTCGGTGGAAGTGATCGAGCGGCAGCGCCAGGTGCAGAGCATGTCGGACGAGCTCACCCGATCGGCCGCGATCAAGGAAGAGCTGCTCGGAGAGATCGCCCGCATTCAGGCCCGCCAGCGCGACACGGTCGCACACATCGAAGCGTCCGACGATCAGTTGAAGCGGGTGGAAACGTTGTTCAAGCAGCTCGAGCAGAAGCGTTCACAGCTCGCGTTCGCGGAAAAAAAGATTGTCCAGTTCGAGGCGCGCATCGGCGAGCTCAAAACGCTGACCGACAGCGTCGAGCAGCAGATCGAAGTGATCTCGGGCCGCCAGGCGATCGTCGCCGCAGTGAAGGCCGAGGTCGAAAGCGTTCACGCGATCGGCGCGCGCAGCAAGGCCGACCTGCAGTACGTGGCGGAGCATCGCGCCGACGTCGCGAACATCAAGAGCAGCGTCGACGACGTGCTGCTGCACATCGGGCAGACCGAAGAGAAGCTCGAGATCATCATGTCGCGCAAGAAGGTCGTCGACGAAGTCGAAGTGAAGACGCAGTTGATTACCAACCTGCTGGCCGACGTCCGCGTAAACCTGGAGACGCTCGGCGAGCAGAAGGATCTGGTCGATCACCTTCAGGAGAAACTCGCGCGGCTCGACTTCCTGACGCAGGAAGCGCAGAACACGATGAAGTCGCTGCAGCGGGAACGCGAGCTGGCCGAACGCATCGAGCAGGGGATTCGACAGCTTCGCGCGCGCTCGATGCCCGTCGGCACCGGAGAAGCGAAGTCAGTGGCGAACTTGGCGCCGAAGTCGGCATAGTTGGCTCTGGGCTCTGGGCCTCCTTCGCTTCAGGCCAAAAGCCAAAAGCCTAGAGCCTAAAGCCTAATTCTTCGTCATCGCCAAGCCCGTCACGGTGCCTTCCGTGTTGTGGGCGAAGCGAATCCCGTAAATTCCATCAGTCGACTTGAGTTTGCCTGGGCCAACCAGCGCGGCTTTGTCGTAGCTCCCGACGACAGTTCCGTTGATCGCGCAGTCGACTTTATCGCCCTTCACAGACACCGCAATTTCCTGCGTCACCGGCTGCCCGACGCCCGCCGCCTTGTGCACCGCGGCGTTCATCTCTCCCCGGCCGCCGTTCACCTGAAATGCCTGCGGTCCAAATCCGCGCACGATGAAGTAA
>Ga0068859_100003339_pt1 | contig 16322 bp, 13 predicted proteins | sample KBSSwiS22_FD_66585 | JGI IMG/M metagenome (GOLD analysis project Ga0068859, IMG submission 66585) | Switchgrass rhizosphere microbial communities from Kellogg Biological Station, Michigan, USA - KBS Switchgrass S2-2 | ecosystem: Host-associated > Plants > Roots > Rhizosphere > Soil ...
GAACCTCGCGTTTGATTGCGGCAGCCAATTCTTCGTCGGAAAACCAGATGAAGTTATCGAAGACGACTGGCGACAATTGACCTTTGAGCTCTTCAAGCTGAAATGTAATCGTCACGTTGCCGGCGAGGTTTCGCGTGCGGTATCCGACTTTCTTGAATAGACCGCTGCTCAACAAACGCTCAGCCGCCGCATCAAGTGCTTCAACCGAAAAAGTCTCATCAATCTTCAAACCACTGGTGGCGATGACCGTCTCAGTGGTTAAAGCCTGAAGACCTTCAGTTTCGATTTTGGCGATCTTTGGCGCGGTCTGCGCAAAGACGGCGGTAGTTAAGAGAATGCTCAGACAGATCGCTGAAAGAATTCTGATGCAGGTTGCAGTCATGGCGACGGAGATTATGTGGACCAATTATGCCAAAAACAAGCTGGGCGCGCGGGTGACGGTTTATACATACAGTGATCGCTTGCTATTATTAGTTCCTGCTTGCTCGGACGCTTAGGGAGGTGGACATGATGATTACCGCATTGCTTACGTGTGTGATGATGTTGGGCAGCCTAGCGCCGCGCGCAGGGACGATGACGACAGGGCAGCGCGACTTTAAGGAACGCGACGAATTTAACCAGACGTACCAACTGCCGCAGGGAGCGCGCGTCGAGATCTCGAGCATTCGTGGCTCCGTCAAGATCACCAATACAGATAGCGCAACGGCGGAGGTGCAGGTCATACGTACGGCGCGCACTCGTGCTGACCTCGATTATCACAAGATCGAAGTCGCGCAGACGGGGAACACCCTGGTGGTGCGTGGTGTACAGGAGCCTGAAGATCGCCGCGGGCGGAATATTCAAGTCAACCACCAGATCATACTCAAGCTGCCGCGAAGCATCGATCTTTCAGTCACCAGCGTCAGTGGCTCGCTCCAGTCCGGAGACGTAGACGGCCAGGTGCATGTGAGCAGTATTAGCGGCTCCGCCAATTTCGGTAACGTCGGCGGAAAGTTACAAGTAAACAGTGTGAGCGGAAGTGTTGAAGTCGGGAACGTGGGCGCAGACGCGCGAGTAAACAGTGTCAGTGGCAATGTTGGTCTTGGCCAGGTGAACGGCTCGCTTGACGTGACGAGCGTGAGTGGAGGCGTGAAGGCGGCGCTTGCCAGCCTGAGTCCGCACGGGATTCATATCAACAGCGTGAGTGGCTCGATCGAGATTGGATTCAAGAGCGAAGTCAACGCAGACTTCACTGCCGAACATGTGAGTGGCCAAGTTTACCTCGACGTGCCTAACGTCACTCGTGAAAGTGAAGAAAAGTCATCCAACGTCCGTGCTCGCATCGGCGCAGGCGGTACGCCGATCACCATCTCGAGCGTCTCGGGCAGTATTCGGTTGACGCGAAGTTAATCGGCCGGTCAACAAGTACGCTCGTCTCGTCAAGTCGGTGTCATGTTCTGCCCACTGCTCCGCCCTCTCATGTTGGCCATCTGAGACGAGTTGGGCGATACTGAAGCCGATGAATTCTTTAACCTTGGCGCGAGATTCTGCAGACACGTGCTCGACGATGTTTGACGCAGCTTCGTACTGTTTTTACGGACGGCGGCCATCGCTGCCATGTAGTAAAGGTAATCCCTCTTCGGAGAGGGAGGCAGCGCATCGGCCCGGCTCAATAGAGAATCGACATCCGACGAACCGTTTGCTGTGCCCACCCGAGCGCCAGTCTGTGCTTTGTCCAAGTGTTCAAGGTCTGACTGTAAACGCGAATACTGGTCTGGCTGTAAATTACCCACGGGATCAAGCTTCATCGAACGTATCGATCTGCTAGCTGTGCGTTATCCAGTCTGCCGCAGAACGAGCGCTTCGGGCGAACTCACCATGGGGGCTTCGTGTCACCTTGCGTGGGCGAGCCGCAAACAACGTTCGGCTTTCAATCCAGAAAGCTTTACTTGTAATGGTACTATTTGAGTAGGGTGCAAGTTGATTAGAGAATTAAGCATTAACATGGGCCGACATCATAGCGCGAGACTAACTTCGGTTATAGGAGCGCTCGCCGTTGCTGCCTTGTTAATAGCGTCGGCCGTGGCGACATTTGGCAGTCAGGCAGTAGCCTATCAAATCGATCCAGCACACACTGGCTTTCAATCTGATGGGCCAACGCCACCGCTCGTACAACGCTGGTCACGGCCTCTTGGCAATTCGGACAGTACGATTTCATACCCACTCATCGCTGAAGGCAAGGTGTTCGTCTTAGTCGACAATGGAATCGACTTCGGCACCAATCTCTATGCTCTCGATGCCGCTACTGGAGCAACCGTATGGGGACCGTTCCAGGACAAGCTTCACAGGTTCAGTTTCGCGGGTTTGGCGTACGATGCGGGTCGAGTGTTCGTGCTGAATTTCGATGGCTTCTTGCGAGCCTTCAATGCGTCGTCAGGCGCGCTGATATGGGAGACATTTCTCGCGGGTGAGTACCCGGACCACAGAGTCCTATGGGAATTCACGTCTCCTCCCACGGCAATGGGCGGTACGGTATACGTCGCTGGAGCCGGCTTCGGAGCGGAAGTGCTTGCTATTTCCGAACAGGACGGAACTTTGAAGTGGTTTACAGCTGTCAACGGTGGACAGCACTCCTCTCCGGCCGTGTCGGCGTCAGCTGTTTACGTATCATTCGCAGGTGCTGCGTCGACGGCTCTGTCACCTACTACAGGGCAGTTGCTCTGGCAATTCAGAACTGCCAGCGGTGGGGGCGGGAGGACCCCTGTTCTCTTCAATAATCGATTGTATGTACGCGACCTGGTGTTTCGCGGTCACAAAGTTCTGGATGCGCTCACCGGTACTCAAATAGCGGCCGTAGACGAGAATGCAGTGGGCGGAGATCCTCCTGCTCCGGCCTTCAGCGATTCGATGGGTTATTTCGCTGACACTGCTAACGGGCTCAAAGCTCGGAATCCGGCGACCTTAGCTACACTTTGGACCTTCAACGGCGACAGTCCTATCAATACTGCACCGATAGTCGTCAATGGTTATGTTTATGTGGCTTCCTACAACGGGACGCTTTACGCGTTGAACGCTCAAACGGGAACTAGTGTCTGGTCAACCAATCTCGGCGCAAGCTTTCTTCAGCCTGATGAAAATAATGCAGAGATGCTGACTGGATTTGCCGCCGCGAACGGGATGCTAATCGTGCCGGCCGGTAATCGCTTGATTGCGTTTCAATCGGCCCCTCCAACGGGCCCTATGCAACTGCTCCTGGACACTTCAGCTTCGCTCTCTGATCAGGTCGTAGCATTGGATTCTTTGTCACTTCTTGGGGCTCCATTCCCAGTTGTAAACGTTGCCAATCTGCTTAATTTGTCAACTGACCGAAATACGCGTGTAACTCTGTTCGTTGCTAATCTCCAATTGCTCCAAAACGAGACCTCTTCCTCGGTCGTCGTAAATTTGATTGACAGTAATAATCACAGTTACGACATATCCGCGGAAGACGTGCGACTAGTTCCGAACGTAGCGCTCACGCAGGTTATTTTTAGGCTGCCAAATAATCTCGCCGCTGGCCTCTGCACCGTCATGGTAAAAGCACATGGTCAGACGAGTAATCCAGGCAAAATGACAATTAAATTATGAGTGCTGGCGCCTTTTGACCGGTACGTATTTGAAATGTCTTTGTCATTGTGGTGGAGGTGGCCAGCTCGTTCGCCGGGTTTGTCGAAGACTATCTGGAGAATATCGCTGTCTTATTTCCTCCACTGGCGGCCGAATAAAGCGCTTGCAGCGGACTCGTCGCAGCGGTGATTATTAATGAGAGTTGCGTGGGCGCCCGCCGAAGCGCACCCTTATGTTGCTTATGAACCTCGTCGAGCAAGTCAATTCTCACAAATGGTTATATCTCGATCGGCTATACGAAGAGCGCGACCTTGAATTGTGCGTGATTATCAATGAAGCCAGAATCTTAGGCAGTGAACCTGTGCCCGTTGAGAATGCGTCCGCATACGGATCCATTGTTTCTGATGAAACCTGCAATAAATACAAAATCACCTTCAAAAATTACGTAGCGTATTGTGTAACGAACGAAACTTGCGCAGGTGTAAGCAATGACGAACAATTCTCGGGCGCTTTGTTTCGCACCTATTCCAAATCACAATTTATGTCTTATATCGCGGCGTCAGGCGGTGCGCTCGAAACCTTTGATCGTTACACTCATTACCAGGTTGTGACCTTGAACCAGATCATTGATGTTGCTGCGACGCGCGAGCCAGAAATCGAGATTGTTAGTCCAGCGGTCGCAAGCCTATGAGCGCTTGCAGCAGAGTCGCCATGAGCTGCTTCTGCGGTAAATGCGTAGGCGAACGGCTGAAGCTTAGCGTTCGGTTTCTTCATTTAGTTTCGTACGTTCAGCATGGGAAACCAAAACTTCAATGAAAATCTCGGAGAACCGGACATTAAGCTGAACAGTTTGCAGATCTGGATTCATGGCCGACAGTATCCGAACGAACAGGACTATTGGGATGGCAACTGGCTAAATGTCACTGCACACTGTGGAGGCAAAGGAGCCGACGTCTGGACCAACGGAGATATTCTCCATGTGCCTGACTTGGTTCGCTGGCTCGCAGCTCTTGAAGTAATGAATCAAACAATGTCTGGCGCTGCGGACCTTGTTAGTTTGGAGCCCGAATTGTCCGTCGAGTTAAAGATGAGTGGCTTGGGGCAAATCCAAATGAACGTGGAGATTTCTCCGGATCACATGGCGCAGCAGCACTCATTCCAATTTGATTTGGATCAATCGTATTTGGAAGGCCTCATAGCTAATTTGCGCTCGCTGTTGGCGAAGTACCCCATTAAAGGTAAGCCTGATGTCTAATCGCGAAACCGAAGCGCTTCGGCTAGACGAACCACTCGTTGTTGATGTGGACCTTACGGAATCGGACCTTCAACGAGCGAACTTCTGGTTTCGGTTGGGGAAATGGCCCAGTCGCCTTGTACTCATCGTCTTCGCTTTCGCCGGACTGCTCCTTCTTTGGCGGTTCGAATTCTCGTCTAACTTGTTTCAAAATCCTCCGGCAGCGGCGGTCTTGATTGTGCTAATCCTGTTTCCAATCCTCTATCCCGTGATTATCTGGTTTCAAACGAAGCGGGGCTTTGGAAGTCTGCAACCTTTCCAGACCAAAATTCAATACGCGTTTTCGTCCCAAGGCTACAAGGTTAGTGACCTAAAATCTTTCGCAGACATCGATTGGGACACTATTTTGCGCGCGTCAGAATCAGAACATTCCTTTCATATTTTCTTTCACAGGTCTTTATTTCATACGATTCCGAAACGGTGCTTCCGACAGCCGGAAGATGTTGGTCGTCTCAGAGCGCTTCTGAAACAGGTGCTCGGTACCAAGGCCACTGTCTCTTAACGGACCATGCCTAACGCATCCAGCGGAGTCGCTGGAGAGCGGCTTCTTTGGTAGGTTGCCTGTGGCTTCCCGTTAAAGCAGGAACGGCGCAAACACCAGTTGCGCCAGCGTTCGGCCGCTCAAAAGCTTGTTGGCTACTGCTTCGGGTGACACTCGACACACTGAAACGCCGAGATATCTCCCAGGTTGATGGGGTGTTTGAATGGTTCGTTTGCCTTGTGGCAGGTCTCGCACTTCCGAGTCGCCAATCCTCCAAGGTCAACCGGATGCTTAAAGTCGATCGTCTGAGAGATTGTTGCTGGTCTCGCTGAGTCTGACAAGACAGTGTGGCAGATGTTGCAATCGTTGCGAATCATCTTTCCCGTGTCACTTACGTGCTCACCGTCATGACAACGAAAACATCCGGACGAGTAGAGATGTCCGATGTTGTTCGGGTGAGTGGACCAATCCGTTTTCATTTCCGGGAAGAAGTAGGTCTTGAAGATGCGCTGCGTTTCGCTAATTGCTGTCTTGATTGCGTCTGTCTTTTGCGAGTACAACTGGCTGTAGTTTGTTCGGTAAAACCCGTCAAGCGCCGATGCGATCGCATTGACTGCCTCGGTCTCGGTTGTATACGGCTTGCTTAATGCTTCCGCTGCCTGCCTCTTGAGGTACGGCAGCGAGGGATCGAGCCGACCCGCCGCAAACGACTGGTCCAGCGCGACATCCGGCGGCAGATACGTATGCGCCGGACGGTTGTGGCAATCAATACAATCCATGCGCCGCTTTTCCGAAGACGCTATCTGTTCCGCGCTAAGCCGGCGAGTTCGATCGTAATACTCGGTCACGTTTCCATTGCGATCCTGCACGCGGATCCATGGAATTACTTGCCGCTGCTTGTCCCCTGCGATGAAAGTGATTTGATTGCCAAGGTTCATGTGCCAGTGAATGCCCGCGACGGGCCCACTCGTCGGATCGCCGCCACCGACGTTAATCAACATCTTTGTCTGTCGTAACGAATTTTGTTCGTTGTAGGCGTAATGATTGAAAGTCTTGAGCTGGGCTCCGTGAAACTTCGAAGGCCAGTGACACTGTTCGCAGGTTTCATTCGCGGGGCGCATGTTGTGAACAGGCGTCTCGATTGGTCGCGAGAAGCTGTTAGTCGCGAGTGAAAAGAGTTGGCGCGCGCCAGAAAGTTTGGAGCGCGCATACGACTCGGCGCCGTGGCCCACGTGACAGTCAACACAGCGGATTTTGGCGTGTGACGTCGCATGGAACGCAACGAACTCGGGCTTCATCACGCTATGGCACGCCTCTCCGCAAAATTCGACGGACTCGGTGTATTCATAAGCGCGATAACTTCCGAACGCGCTGGCGGAAATAAATATGAAAGAGAGACTGAGAATCACGATGGCCGTGTGGCGCTGTCGTGGATCGTTCAGATCAACTTTCGGATACGGCGCGATCTCGGAAGCCGGCGATCGCCTTCGTCGTCGTCGCTCAAGCCATAGGCCCGTCACGATCACGAGCAGACCAAGTATCAGAAACGCGGGCAGGATGACGTAGGTGATGATCCCGAGATAAGGGTTATCGGCTGTTTGCGACAACTCGATAAGAAACAGCAGCAGGATACTCATGACCGCAGCGATTACGATCATGGCGCCGGCGAAACTTATGTAATTTCTGAAGAGGGTTGGGGATTTTTGTTGTTCGCTCATCCGGAGTCTCAATGAGTTTCTTAAAAACACGCATACCTCCCATGCCGTTCGACGTTCGAACTGGCACGGGAGGTGGTGGGGGAAACGCTTTGCTGGTAATTACTGACTCGATCTCAGTTGCTTCATGTGCTCCAGGAGTGCTTTTGCCTGATCCGCTGTTACGCCCTTCTCACCGTAGGCCGGCATGTTGGGTGGCTTCTCGGGTTTCTTACCTTTCAAAATCGCCTCGATGCATTGCTCGTCGGTGAGGGCCGGGTCGAATTTCTTCTCTACCTTTGCGCCATGGCACATCTGACATTTGGCTTTGTAATAAGCCGCCGGGTCAGAAGGTTGTGCGTCGCCCTGAGCACGTGTAATGCTCAAAAAGCCCACGCTGAACAAGAAGATTGCCGCAATCGCGATGGTTAGGTTCTTTATCAGTTTCATCATGCCTCCCTGATGGCTAAGTGCAACGAGTGTGCCTTGGGGAAAATCCCGCAAAACACGACATAGCTGGTTATCGACGCGAGCTTTTCCGCAGACGCCTGCGAAACTTTCCTCAGATCCTTCTCTGCGCTGCCTCTGCGTCCCTCTGCGGCTCTGCGGTTAACAGGCAGAAATCACCGCAGAGACGCAGAGGACGCAGAGGCAGCGCAGAGATATTAAAAACGCCACGATGGACCGTTGTGACAACGCGTACAGACAGAAAAATCGTCACCCCCGAATGTTCGCTTCCCGTTGTGACAGCTTGCGCAACTGAACGCACGGGCCGGCGCGTGATGATTCAAAGGCAAAGGCGCTGAAACCTGCCGCCCTCTTACCTGATGACACGCCACACAGCCAGACGAATCATGACGTGCATGACTGAAGCCAACCCGAAACGCACGTGCTTGCTCCGGAGTGCGTACCAGACGTCCGAGCTGATGACAGGTGCTGCACGACGAGATGTTTCGCCCATTTGCCTGCGCGCCCGGCGTGTGACAACTAAAACAAGTGACATGAGCGTTCTGTCGCGAGGGAATCGAGAGCCCTACGCCACCACGATTTCGCCGGTGACAAGTAGCACACGCCGCATCACTGTGCTTCGCGTGATCGAACCTCGCGTCGAAACTGCGCAGCGGTGGAAACGCTTTGACCTTTCCGCTCTGCGCGTCTGTGTGACAGATCGTGCAGATCGCGCTCGCTGGATTTGCGAACTGCTGCGCGTGACAACCGGCGCAAGGCGCGTGTGCAGCTTTGCCCGGCAGCGTCGGTTGTGGTGAATTGTTCTCACGACGGTGGCATAACAAACAGGGAAGCCGCGCGTGATTGCTATTATCGTGTTTGAACTGTGAATAGTCAGTCGCGGCCTGTTGCTGCACCACCAGATGCGCGAAAACTCTTTCGGTACTTGCACGTTTTTCCGTAGCGACTTGTTTATGACACGTATCGCAGTTTGGCGGCAGCGGTGCGAGCTCGCTCTCCTGGTTATGACACACGAAACAATTCGCGTGAGTCACCGATCGCGGCTTGTCGTCGGGTTCTTTGGTCTCATGGCAGTCGGCGCAACCCACATCTTCATGCTTGTCATGTGGGAAAGAGACGTGAAACTGCGAGGCAAAGCCCGCAGGCTTTTTGCCAAGACTCGGAAATGGATGGCGCGTCGTGTCGTTTGGAGTCGCCTTCACGTGACAGTTCGAGCAGATCTTCGGAACCGGTCGCTCGCGGGCGAAGAACTGTTGCCGATGACAGCTCACGCATGATGTGTGTTCCGGAAACTCGGCGACATCAGGAAAGGCTGCGTCGCCTTTACGCACTTCTTTCCAGTTTTTAGTCGGAAATTTGTGACATGAGCCACACGCGAGTTTTTCTTTTCCGACGTGAGTAGTATGAGAAAAGTCTGAGTAATTCGGGCGCGGTTGCGCTAACGTGAGACCGATCACGAAAAATGTTAAGAGTTTTAGCACGCGCGATTACGAAGGCGATCTATTCTTTGCGGCCGAAGTAGAAGCGCAGAGACGTGTACGGCAGATGCGCGTGATAATTCTGCGGCCGTGGCCCAACTATAGTGCTTTCGTTGTAATTATAATACTGGTAACCAACGTTCCAATCGAGGCGGTCGTGCAGCTTGATCGCCAGTCGCGCTTCCGGCGACTGGTAACTCATCGGATACGACGCGATCAATGTTCCCGGATTGCCCGTCGGATCGGCCACCCGATTTCCCTGACCGTTGTCCTTATTAACTCGATAGGCCGCGAACAACGTCGCTCGTGGAGCGATTCGCGCCACCGACTCCACGTAGAAGAAATTGTTCCTCGAAATGTAGAGACTGTTGCCCAGCGGATGCCGCACGCTGTTGAAGAAATAGTCGACAATCGCCTTGCTGTTTATCCAGTGGTAGTTGTAGCCCGCGTTGACTGAGAACCTCGAACTAGTGGTCCAGTCAAGTGACGAGGTGAAGATCCGCGACTTGATATTGACGCCGAAATCCTCGATCGAAACACCTGCGATCTCGGAAGGATTCGAGTTGTCTTTCGTGATCACCGCGAGATTGAAAGCGAGCCGGTTATTTGGCTTGTACCTGCTCTTCGCACGAACGTTGGTATAGTTGTAATTGCCGATTCGTGAAAACACGTTGTCCGCCGTGCCGTGCTCGGCGTCGAAGTAGATGGTCCATTCAGTAAGCGGCCGCGCCTTGAAACCACCCAGCACCGCGTGTGTGTTGTTGTGCTCGGTGAAACTGTCGGATACGAGCGGCGTCGGTTGGTTAGCGCCGAGATTGAAGCCGCTGATCGCTTCTTCCACACGGCGTTGTGCGTATCGATAGCCAAGGTGGATCGAATAGCGCGGATTAAACTGGTAATCACCCTCGATCGTGTTCTGGATCTTTCGATAATCGGTATTGGTGAGCACGTTGGCATTGTTGAATCCGATCGTGTCGGTCCGTGCACCGCGCGTGAGTGAGAAGAAATCACTGAAGAGCGCTGAGCCGGTGATATCGAATGTATCAACTCTGAACGTATTTGAAATCCGCAGCTTGTCCGTGGCCATGAACGTTAGGCCGACATCGCCAAGCCAGCTCGGTCGCTCAGTGTCGCCGGTCAGATTGTAGAGGCCAAGATTGAGAATGTTTGGCGTCGCGCCGGGCGGGCTCGGTGGAAACCCGGTGATACGTGGGTTCCAGTTTCGGCCGGTGAAGCTCTCAGCAAACAAATAATTTTGCTTGGCTTTGCTGTAAATGATGCGACCGGTGACGTCGAGTTTCTTCGCGATCAGCGTTTGTACACTGAAACGCGTGTAGTTAACGCTGCCGCGCGCAGGCTCATTGCGATCGAAACTGGTCAAACTCGGGGCGGTTGGATTGAGATTTATTCCTGGTGTGACTCCGAGATCGATCGAACTGTCGTCACGAAAGCGCCGGAAGCCCTGTAAAAACGAAAAGTTTAGCGGTCCGAGTTTGCCGTCAGCCCCGACGCGGAAATCATTGGCGCGGGATCGAAGCTCCGAGAGGAGCATGAATTCATTTCCGCCGGAGTGGTAGTTAGTGAAGGCTGGTCCACTGTAGCGTTCGGGTGAGTAACCGACGTTGAAACGAATACGCCTGTTCTTCGGCAGGAGGGTGAGATCGAAGTCTCCTAACTTCACTCTCGTATCGTAACCATGCTCGCCGGTTGTGAGCTTGGGCGGAACACTAAACTGCGTCGGGCTGAATACCCAGTTTGGATTCGCGAAGTTGTTAAGGAAGCGAAAGTATTTAAAGCGACGATAAGTCGCATCGAAGCGATACCACTCCGGTTGTTCCACGCTTACACGCAGATTACCTTGCGGATCGGCGCCCCAGCCCGTTGAGTTAACCAGAAACGTTTCGAAGAGCGAGCCTTTGCCCTCACTTGAGCGGAGCAGGAAAGAGCTGTCGAAGAGTCGCGGGCCGGCTTTGTAGTTGAGATCGCTTTGATACTTGTTGAGATCTCCGTCAACACTGAGGCCGCGGTATCCAAACTCCACACTGCCGATAGCCGTATAGTCTCCGGCCTTTTCGCCCACTTCCGTTGGCGTATCAGTGGAATCAGACTTTGTAGGAGAAGGTGAGGGCGTCGGTTGTTGCGCGACTGCGGCTATCGTCACGCTCAAGACCATCACCAACCCAATCAGGTGCAGCGAAATCTTTTGCTTCGTGCTCATGGCCCAATCCTCTCGTCAGCGGAAAAAGACCGGGCTCGTGCGAGACCCGTGAATCTTGACGTGGCAATTCGTGCAATTCGCGTATTGCGCGTTCAGGTTGTGTTGCGGACCGGCGGGCTCATCCGCGCCGACACCGTGCGCGACGCTGTGGCAGGTCAGACAGAGTTGAGCGACGCGACTCGTATTTAATAAACGCGGGTTGGACGAGCCGTGTGGCGTGTGACACGCGATGCAACCATCAGTCTTGACCGGAGCGTGTTCGTAAACAAACGGACCTTGTTTGTCAGCGTGACACTTGATGCACGCGGCATCAGCGCCGGTCGCGAGCCGCGTTTGTTTCAGCTCAAATCCACCGTGTGGGTTGTGACAATCGCTGCACCGCATCGCGCCTTCGAGCACTTTGTGATGGAACGGCAGGTTGAACTGGTGCTTGGTTTCGCTGTGACAACCGAGGCAAAGCTGTGGCTCACTCTTCTTTAGCAAACGTATATCGGCAAAGCCTGGCTTCTGTGCGTTTGCCGGGGAGACGTAGACGTTTGAAGCTGCGAGTTGTCGTCCGGTTGGCGCAGAGTGTGTTGAGTGGCAGTCAGTGCAACCGATGTCGTTGCGCCAGTGCTCGCCGCGGCGGAAGTTGTTGTGTTCCTCTCTGCCCGCGTGACAGCCTAAACACGTCTCAGAGGTCTCTTTCGACGACTTGTTCTTGAATGAAATGATCTTCTTCGGATCGCCCTCTTCGATGTGGGCCTTGCCTGGACCATGGCACGATTCGCAACCCGTAATCTTCTCTTTCCAATTGGCCAGCTTCGTGAGTTGAGCGTGGGAAGTGTGTGAGAAGTTTTTGAACTGGTCCTCGTGGCAGTCTTTGCAAACGTCGCTGCCGACGTAATCGTCAGACTTGAATTTTGCGACTTGGCCGGGAGTGATCTGCGCGGATTGAGACGGATTGCGGTAGCTGACCCAGCAGAGTGCGGCTAAGACCAAGCCACAGATCAAGAGTGCTTTAGAGAATCTACTCATCTTAGCCCACCTTTGGTTTTCGCGATTAAACTGACCCCGGGCTCGGTATATTAGGTTTTCAGCCCAATGTGAAGATGTGACGAACGTCACACTCAGCCGGCAGCGATCGCCTGCAAGGCGGCTCGATCGCAAATCAGGATGTTGCCTGATGTTACGCTTATGATTTGGCGTTTGTCGAGATTTGCAAGTAGTCGCGTCACGGTCTCACGAGCAGAACAGATCATTTGTGCGAATTCTTCGTGTGTAAAAATCTTGTCGAGGCCGTTCTCTTTGCTCAATTCAAGCAGGAGCCGGGCCAGCTTGGCGACCGCTGTTTGCGGTAAGACTAAAGACCTGGCCCGGTTCGTAAGTTCTGCCAATTCCCGGCTCAATATTTTTGTTATCGCGTTGGTTACCGTCTGGCTCTTCCGCATCAGTTCGATCAATTCATTGTGTGAGATGAAGTCTGTGCGACATGGCTCGAGCGCCTTGACCGTCGTTTCGTAAGCGGCGTTCTGTAGTACTGAGTTCAACCCGAGCACGTCACCTGCCTGGGCGAGACGCAGTATCACGACGCGACCTTCACTCGACGAGATCGAGACGGTCGCTCGTCCTGTTCGGAGTAAGTGGACGCCGCGAGCGGGCTCACCTTCTGCGAAGAGGATCTTTCCGCGCGGGTGCAGGAGACTCAGGTTGCTGACATTAGCGGCGTGGATGGTCTGTAGAAGCGAGGGGAAATCTATTCCCGCTTGATTCATGGCCAGTCCGGCTGGTTCCTCTATTTCTATCTTTTGCGCGCTCGGCATGTGCGACCCCATCTGAAACATTCGTCACCCCGACAAGCGCAACGCTTATGCCAAGGGGGAGAAGTGGGGTATTGGAGAGTTTTTCGGCGGAGCAGCGGGTAATTATCCGCAGCCCGGGATCTGCCTGCGCAAGATTCCGCTGTGTTAGAAAGGATCTGAAGCGACCACCAACTGCCGTTGGTGGGATTAAGAGGTAGTGCTGTGGCGCGGGTAGAAAGGATCTGAAGGAACCACCAACTACCGTTGGTGGGATTAAGAGGTAGTGCTGTGGCGCGGGTAGAAAGGATCTGAAGGAACCACCAACTACCGTTGGTGGAATTTCATTCGTGTGATGGGAAGCAGGACCGAAAACCACCCACGGCAGTGGGTGGTTCGTTTCAGATCCTTTCTACAACCAAGCGCCGCGCCCAGGATCAATCCCACCCACGGCAGTGGGTGGTTCGTTTCAGATCCTTTCTACAACCAAGCGCCGCGCCCAGGATCAATCCCACCCACGGCAGTGGGTGGATGGTTTCAGATCCTTTCTACAACCACGCGCCACGCTCAGGATCAATCCCACCCACGGCAGTGGGTGGATGGTTCAGATCCTTTCTACAACCAAGCGCCGCGCCCAGGATCAATCCCACCCACGGCAGTGGGTGGTTCGTTTCAGATCCTTTCTACAACCAAGCGCCACGCCCAGGATCAATCCCACCCACGGCAGTGGGTGGTTCGTTTCAGATCTTTCTACAACTAAGCGCCACGCTCGATCAATCCCACCCACGGCAGTGGGTGGATGGTTCAGATCCTTTCTACAACCAAGCGCCGCGCCCACGATCAATCCCACCCACGGCAGTGGGTGGATGGGTTCAAATCCTTTCTACAACCAAGCGCTGCGCTCAGGATCAATCCCACCCACGGCAGTGGGTGGATGGGTTCAGATCCTTTCTACAACTAAGCGCCACGCTCAGGATCAATCCCACCCACGGCAGTGGGTGGATGGGTTCAAATCCTTTCTACAACCAAGCACCAGGCCCACGATTAATCCCACCCACGGCAGTGGGTGGATGGTTCAGATCCTCTCTAGACTTGCGCTAACCGGTACACGAACCTATTCTGCTCTCATGTACCTCACACCATTGAAGACCCTCACATGGGCCTACCAACTGCACTACTATCTCTGCTTTCGCACTCATCGCAGATCTCGGTCCTTACCTTCAATCGAGCCTCTACTAAAAACACTCGTATACGACATCTGTGAGCGACACGACTATCGCCTGCTCGCCTTAAAATCGTATCCCACTCAACTTCGCATCGTGGTCAGCCTCCGTCCAAACCAAGCAATCGCGAAGGTAATACAAACAATAAAGACCAACACGTCTCGCGAATCGAAACTCCGCCCACGTCTTTGGGCGCGAGGATATTTAGCTCAGAGTGTTGGTCGAGTACGCGTCAATGCGGTGCGGAAGTACCTCGAACAACAATCTACTCATCACGGATATGATTTGAGATGGTTGCCGCCCGTTTACAGGTATCGTTGCGACGAACCACTCGAGCTATCGGCAAGTCATGCAGTCTTCGATTTGAGTCACCATCTTGTTTTCTCAACGCGCTGGCGAAGAGGCATTTTCAGTTCAGGAGTTGGTCGAGCGCTCACAGATTACTGGCTGCGAGTGGCGGCAAAACGACGGTTTGCCATCGACCAGGTGAGTACAATTCCTGATCACATACACTTGATTGTCAGGATTGTCCCAAGCATGAGCATAGAAGAGTGTGCTTTATTGCTGATGAATAATGGGCAGTACTTTATGGCAAAGAATTTCCCACAGCTACTTATACAGGCGAGGATTGATCAATTGTGGCAGAGCAGTGCCTACGCTGGAACGTGCGGGAGGTATACGACTGGATTGATGCAGCGATGGCTAAGATCTGAATAATCCACCAACTGCCGTTTGGTGGGATTGAGCGCGCGGGGGAGGGGCGTGGGTAGAAAGGAATTGAAGGGACCACCAACTGCCGTTGGTGGGATTAAGCGCGAGGGGGCGGAGCGTGGGTAGAAAGGAATTGAAAGGGACCACCAACTGCCGTTGGTGGGATTGAGCGCGCGGGGGAGGGGCGTGGGTAGAAAGGAATTGAAGGGACCACCAACTGCCGTTGGTGGGATTAAGCGCGCGGGGGCGGAGCGTGGGTAGAAAGGAATTGAAAGGGACCACCAACTGGCGTTGGTGGAATTAAGCGCGCGGGGGAGGGGCGTGGGTAGAGAGGAATTGAAGGGACCACCAACTGCCGTTGGTGGGATTAAGCGCGCGGGGGCGGAGCGTGGGTAGAAAGGAATTGAAGCGGCCACCAACTGCCGTTGGTGGGATTAAGCGCGCGGAGGAGCGTGGGTAGAAAGGAATTGAAGGGACCACCAACTGCCGTTGGTGGGATTAAGCCCCGGGCAGAGGACCATCAACTCCCGTTGGCCGGGGTTACTTTCTTGCAGCGGTCGATCGGCTCTTTGGGTGTTCGGGGGTGAGGTGTTGGTGGAAGAGTTTGGCGCTGGCTTCGAGGAAGTCGTAGGAGGTGACGATGCCGACTAGCTGACCACCCTCAACAACGGGAAGGCAGCCCACGCGGTTTTTGCGCATGATCTCGATCGCTTCCAGTGATGAGGTTGAGGGAGAAACTGTGAGGGGGTCCGTGACCATGATCTCGCGCACTGTCGTCGCCTTTGCACTCTTGATCATCATGCGAAGCAGACCACGATGAGTCACGAGGCCCACTAATCGCCCGTCCTGATCTTCGACCGGCACGTGCCTGATGTGTTGCCAATCCATCACACTCGCGGCGAGATCGATCAGATCATCCGGACTGACGGTGAAAAGATCCGTCGACATGAACTGCCCCACAGTACGATATCCATGTTCCCACTCGTCACTATCCTTCTTCTCGATCACCGGCCAGCGATGAACGGGTTGGCCCAGCTTCTGGTTCGCGAGGATTTCGGCAGTCAGTCTCGAAGCTGAGTTTTCAATCGCCGAAAGCGACTTCATTATCCAGCGCGCCCCGGTTTGCCCGCCGCGCGCCCGCTCTTCAATGATGCCCAGATAGTTATCAACGTCACCGTTTGCTACGTGCGCATTAGTCAATCCCTGACGCGCCAGCGGGAGTAGTTGGTCCAGGATGAGTACGGCTGCGTTATGACTCTGACCGTCAAGCCATTGGAATTGAGCATCGAGTCCATGCCTCGCGGCGCGGAAAAAGTTCAACTTCGCATCGTCGAACGCCATCTGCGTCGCAATCTCGCCGTATACTTGCGGCAGCGCAACCATCAAGCCGGT
>Ga0068859_100003340_pt1 | contig 16319 bp, 27 predicted proteins | sample KBSSwiS22_FD_66585 | JGI IMG/M metagenome (GOLD analysis project Ga0068859, IMG submission 66585) | Switchgrass rhizosphere microbial communities from Kellogg Biological Station, Michigan, USA - KBS Switchgrass S2-2 | ecosystem: Host-associated > Plants > Roots > Rhizosphere > Soil ...
GCGCCGGATCGTCGTGATCTTCAGGATGCCGTCCTTCTTCAGCGTGCCCTCGCCGAACCCGGCCACGGACGCGCCGCGGTTCGACGACTGGCACACCTCGAGGTTCTCGACTGGCGCCGAGAGAAGTCCGGCGAAGCGCGGGGCCTTGTCGTCGTCGACCGCGACCATGACGCGCCGTTGGCCCTTCGGACCGTCCTTCCCGTTCGCCTTGAACGGGGGCGAGATGACGCGCGCGCGGCATCCGCGCAGGTCCCCGCCCTCGACGTGTCCGGTGTCCACGGTCTGACCGCGGACAAACCGGACATCGTCGTGGTTCTTGATCTTCGGCACGCGTCTCTAGCGGGACGCCTGCGACCAGTAGCCGACGAGGAAGACCTTCATCGAGAACGACGCGGTGAGGTTCACCGTGCCGTCGTCGAAGCTGAAGCCGCCGCGGAACGTCTCGCCGGCCTTCAGGAGCTCGGCGTACCCCGGACCGAAGTCGTACCGGTTGCCGAGGTCGCGCACGCCGTTTCCGGCGATGTAGGCGACGTTCGACGTCGTCGCGCCGCCCGTCGTGACCATGCCCTGGAGGCCGAGGCCCGCCGGGAAGAGCGCCGGGTGTCCGTACACCACGGGCGACTTCGTCGAGTTCACGGTGAACGTGAACAGCGTGCCCCACAGGACGCGGTTGAAGTCCGCGATGTCCTGGAGCGAGTCGCTCGTGATGAGGTAGCCGACCGGCGCCGACGAACGCGGACGCAGCGCCAGCATGACGCCGCGGACCACGAACTGGTCCGGCGTCGAGAGCTGGCCGGGCTGCGCGAGGTTCGTCTGCGCGATGGAGCGCGTCGACTGCCCCGTCGTGAAGACGTACGTCGTCGCCGTGTTCGCGAGGCCGAACTGCACCTCGTCGTAGAGCGGCTGGACGTTCGTGTTCGTCAGTACCGCGGACTGCGCCGCCGGGTCGAGCCAATTCAATCGCATCGGTGTTTCTCCCGGCGCTTGTCCGCTTCGAGTCCCGTCGCCGCGCCTCGCGCGACAGGACTCAGTGAAGAGGCTTGGTCTAGGCGAAAGCTCGGCCGTGGATGCGGCCGTTCACGGCGTCGCCCATGCCGCGCAGGCCGCGCGCCAGGGAGATGTTGCGCATGTCGACGTACCCGTTCACCCCGTGACCGGCGCCCGCGGCGCCGGAGATCGAGATGAAGTCGCCGAAGCCGTCGTAGCCGAGGAGCAGCGGCTTCGCCGCCTCGGGAACGATGGCCGGGTTGGCCGCGATGAGGTCCTGCACGCCGTGCAGGACGACGTTGATCGCGCCGCCCGCGGCGACCTGCGCCGTCGGGAGCTTCAGGAACCGACCGGCGAGCTTCGCGACGACCGGCGTCGCGAGGACGCGCACGGCCGCGTTGATGAGCGCGCCGACCGTCGGCGACTGCTTGGCCTTGATCTCGGCCAGGCCGAACTTGTCCGCGATCATGAGGACCGCGTTCACGCCGATCCAGCCGACCGACACCGCGGCGCCCGTCTTCAGGACGCCCGTCACCGACGAGAGCGACGGCATCGAGAACGGGTTGCTGCGGTAGCGACGCCGGCCGTGATGGCGCCGACGCCTGCGGGGGTTGACGCGCACGCCGTGGAGCATGCCGCGGCTGTAGTAGCGGCCGCGCTTGCGATGGACGCGGGGACGATGCACGCGCCCGCCGATCCGACTCCGACGCCTCGAGTGCGCGCGACGCCGACGCCGCGGCGCCCTGCGGACGGCCGCCGCGCGACGACGCCGACGCCGCGGAGCGGCTCGACGCGAACGGGTCCGGCGACGCTTGCGTCCGCCGCCCTTCGTGAAGCGGCCGGAGGCCGTGCGGCCCCGGCGACGACGACGCGTGCGAGCTGCCATCGGCTTCCTCCGTCGAGACGTGGTCCTCTTCTTCCGCCGCTTCGACCGCGCCTTGGCGAGGTTGCGGAGGGCGGCCCTGCGCGCCTTCGCCGACAGGCGGCGACGTTTGCGCGGCGGGTTGAGGATGAACATCGAGGCGCCAGAATGACGATCGACCCGGGGGAGGGTTCAAGCGCAATCGCGGATTGGACGGCGTCCGCGTTGTCGAGACGTCAGTTCATCGCCCCGACGGGAAGCCACTGGCGACGTCCGTCGACGTAGTCGAGATACCATCCAGGTCCCGGCGACGGACGTCCCGCGTCGTCCACGGACGCGCCGAGCGCCGAGTACGGCACGCCGACGGACGGCGTCCTCGCGTCGACCATCGTCCCGGACGATCCGGAAGACGCCTGCGCCGCGGCCGCGCTTCGGCGCCTGAAGTAGATCGCGGCGGCGATCGCCACGCCTACGCCGATGAGAACCTTCGTTCGCGTCTTCATGGTTCCTCAGTTCATCGAGTACGGGTTCGCAGGCCCGACGAACACGCCCGGAGGATACTGGTACGGATTGGCGTAGACGTCGGGGCGCGAGTGCGGGACCTCGGTCGTCCTGCCCTCCGCGTCCGTGAGGACCGCGGGGACCTGATACCACGCGGGAACGACCGACGTCGTTCCGTCGGGGTTCGTGATCTGCGCCACGCTGCGCGCGTTCGGGTCTCTCTTCTTCGACCTGTTCCACAGGTAGAAGCCGAGTCCCGCCAGCGCGGCGAGTCCGAGGAGCTGTTTGGTGTTCATGTCGCTCTCCGTTTCGATCTGCGTCGCCGCGGCCTGCGGCGGCCGTGCGTCGCGAGATACACGGCGACGACGGCGAGCGACGCGACGGCGATGACGGTCCCGGACGCGGTCGGCGTGAAGTCGGCGGTCACGTTGCTCGCCGTCTTCACGGTCGACTTGCCCGAGAGGGCGTCGGTCAGCGCGGCGATGAGCGTCGTCGAGTCGCCGACGCCGTTGAGGAGCGAGAAGCGTTGTCCCATCATTCAGTCACGCACCCAGTCGTCGACGTAGTAGGAACCGCCGTCCAACAGGATCGCGCGGCAGTAGTTCGGGTTTCCGACCGGCGAGAACGTCGGTCGCGGCTCGTTGAACTCGTGTCGGTACTTCGCCGGGTCCTTTGCGCTCGAGGCGGGCGGATCGTACGTGACGCCGTGGACCTCGGACCCGGCGACGCCGTTGCCAAGGCGCAGAGGCTTCTCGGCGACGATCCACAGCGACTCGTCCTTCGGCGAGAAGACGAGCCACGGGCGCGGCGTGAACTTCTGCCAGCCGCGGCCGAGGTTCACGTCCACGCACCGTCCGAGCGCGAACGTGTAGTCGGGCGTGCCGGGGATCCGTCCGATGTCGCGGATGGGTCCGCTCACCTCGTCCGTTTCGTGGAACTTCATCCACGCGCGCTCGATCTCGGCGGGCGGTCGCGGGTTGCCGTGGACGAGGATGAGCGCCGGATTCTTGCGCAGGCCCACCTTGCGCGCCGCGCCGTCGATCGCGTAGCGCACGAAGCCGCGAGGGCCGCCGGGGAAGCCCTTCACCGACTTCCAGTCGACGGCCGAGAGAGCGTCGGTTACGCCGTCCGGGATGAAGTTCGGCCGGACTCGGCGCGACGCTCGAATGCGCTGGAACTCGGCGAAGTGCTTCGGGCAGATGTAGTCGCCGAAGTCGAGGTCGTCGGTCCCGGGAGCGCCGCAGAACCGAGGATGTCCCGGCGTGCCGACGTCCCATCTGCACGGACCGCGTTCCGGGTTTCGCTTGGTGCGCCGCATCGTCGCGCGCTTGCGCCACCACGACTCCGGGATGGGATCGACGTCCGGCGGCGGGTCCTTCGCGAGCTTCACGGCCTCGGCGTGGTGAAGGTCGCACGCCACGCGCACCCCGCCCGCGCCGCAGTCCGCCGACCACGTCGAGGGGCGCTCGCACATCTCGCAGGGGACCGGCGTCGACACGCCTCAGAGCCTGCCGTTCGCGTCGCCGCGCAGTCCGCCGCTCTCGGACCACCTCGAGTCGGGGACTCGCGGCGGCGACTGCGGCATCTGCGCCGAGGACGGCATCCCCGGCGGCGGACCGGCGGGCGCGTTCGTGGACGGCGGATTGATCGCGCCCATCCCGGCGAGCTGCGCGTCGAGCGGCGCCGCGGAGGACGTCGCCGGGAGTCCGACCGCGGCCTTCTTGCGCTTCTCGAGCCACATCTTCAGGAGGATGGCCCCGACGATCCCGACGCCGATGATCGTCAGCGTCTTCGTCGAGAGTCCGATCCCGAGCGGGTTGTCCGACGGCTCGCTCTCTCGGACGAACCGGCCCCTGCGTCGCTTCTTCATCGTCACCCTCCGAACGAGAACCCGCCGCCCTTGCTGTATTTCGCGCCGCCCTTCTTGAGCAGGAAGATCGCCGCGGCGGCGACGCCGACCGCGACGAGGATCGGAAGCGCGTTGTCGGCGACGGCCCTCGCGGCTCCGCCGACAGCGGCTCCCGCGGCCTCGCCGACGAACTTCACGCCCGAGAGGACGATCTTCCCGAAGCCGGGGAACGTCGCGGCGAGGACGATCGCCACGACGGCGACGATCGCGAACACAGCGCCCGCGCCGAGTTGGACGACGCCGAGGCCGCTCATTCCGTCGCCGGAGGCGGCCTCCGGAGTGGAGTAGTCCGATCCGTACGGGAGCGACACGCGCGAATTGGCCGGCGTCGACGCCTGCGCTTGAGAGCCGAAGACGCGCACCGTCACCTCGAACGTCAAGTCCTGGACGACGTTCGTGTTCACGTCTCCGCCGAAGATGTCGGTGAGGAGCGATCCGGCCCAGTTCGAGTCGTGCGCCTCGCTCGACTTGGTCCACTTGACGGCCGTCACGTCGGCGTCGATGCCCTGCGCCCTGAGCGCGTCGTTCCACGGCTTCGCGTCGAGGAAGGGGCGCTTCGGAACGCTCGTCTGGACGTTCTCGAGCGTCATCGTGAGGACGTAGGTCCCCGGCGTTCCTTGTGCGAAGCGCGGATCGACGAACGCTCCCGGCGCGATCGTGTAGCCGCCCACTTCCTGCCCGAGACGTCCCATGCCGGACACGAAGGACCCGAATCCGGAGAGGCCGCCGCCGATGTTGCCGGATCCTGGAACGAACTGCGGGACGAACTGCGTCGAGATGTCGCGACTCGTTCCCCACAGCGGCTCGGGCGGCGCCTTGCCTGGGGAAGGCAACAGCGGCCTCGGCGCCGCGACGTGACCGGGCCGCCTGTCCCGTATCTCCTGAAGCTGCGCGAGCGCCGACTCCTGCGCGGGCGTCCACGGCGAACGGCTCGGCTTGAGCGAGGACCGTCGATGAGGATGCGAGCCGATCATCACGCCGCTCCTCTGCCCCGCTTGCGCAGGAACATGAACACCGCGACGGCGGCCCCCGCGACGAGAGCGACCTTCAGTCCCGCCCCCGACGTCGGAGCGCCGACCGACGCGAGCGCCGCGTCGAGAGGGTTCACCGTCGGCGTCGCCGCGGCCGCCGGGTTCGTTCCCGGCGTCGTGAACTGCCCGTACGGCTCGTTCGTGTAGCCGGTGAAGTCCGCCGCGCCTCCTCCGCCCCCGCCTCCTCCGCCCGTCGTCGTTCCAGTCGTGTTCCCCGACACGGAGATCAACTGCGGCACGTAGGAGTTCGTCGTGGGATCGTAGGTCCACTGGTATCCGGCGGGCGGGGTCTGCGACGGAACGGGAGGAACGACCACGCCCGCGGGCGCCGCCGCCTGTTGCGCCGCGGCCCTGATCTGCGTCCCCGCCGTGACGCCCTTCACGATCGCGGTCGTCGCCTTGACGGGATCGCGCTTCGTCAGAGCGGCGATCGCGGCGCTCCCCGTCTTCGTCTGTCTCGCGTTGAACGTCTGCCCGGAAGCGAGGGCCGTTTCGTAGCGCGTCACGCGCCCGACGAGCTGCCGCGTCGTCAGCTTCTTGTGCTTCTCCTTGCCGAGCATCACGCCCTCCTTCGTCGCAGCCACATGAAGCCGCCGATCGCGAGCGCGCCGCCGAGAACCCACGGCAACGCGGCGATGAGCTTCGCCTTCGCGGCGGCGATCGTCGCCTGTCTCTCGGTCTGGCTCGCCGCCTCGGCGAGGTCCGCCGTCGCCTGCGCCTGGATCGGCGTCACGATCTGCGCCGTCTCCGTCTGCGCGCGCTGGATCGCGACGACGTTCGACGTGTCGATCTTGTCGGTCCCCGCCGCCCATCGCGCCGTCTTGGCGGCGGTCTGCGCCTTGTACCGCTCGAGCTTCGCCTGTTCCTTGGCGAGCGCGATCTGCCGCCTCGCCTCGCGGTAGGACGCGGCCGAGTCTGTTCCCGCGGTTCCCATCATCGGCGACGCCTCCTCGCGCGAACCGCCATGACGACGGCTCCTGCGACGACCACTGCCCCGACCGCCGCGACGGCGGGCCACCACTTCGACCAGGCCGACGTCGGCGCGGCCTGCGACTCCTGCGCGTGCGCGAGGAGCTGCGTTCGCGCCGTGATCTGGACCTGGCGCTGGCGCTGCGCCTCGACGGTGTTCACGGCCCCGATCATCGACGCCTCCGTCGCAACAGGAAGTAGGCGCCGAGTCCGACCGCGACGAGTCCGACGCCGCCGATGGCGAGCCATCGAGTCTGCCGCGCCGCGGCGTCCTGCGACTCGAGCGCCTGCGTGCGCGCCGCCCGGATCGACGCCTGGTTGAACTTGTTCGCCGCCGCGAGCTGCTCCTTCGTGAGCTTCTCGGCGTCGCCCTTGGACTTGTCCGATTGCTTGCCGCCGAGGTATCCGGCCGCCGCGCCGACGACGGCGCCGATCGCCGTACCGATCCCCGGAACGACCGATCCCGCGACGGCTCCGGAGACGGCGCCCTGCGCCGCGCCGGCCGCCGCGGCGGATCCGAGATCGCCCATTCCGACCGGGCGGCCGTCGGGACCGAACACGCACGGGGCCTTTCGCGCCGAGTCCCAGCACACGATCTGCGTCGGCGGCACGAAGAATCCGCCGTAGGGGTAGCCGCCGCCCCATCCGCCGCCGCGGCGATGACGACCGAGTCCCGAAGGACCCGCCAGTTGAAGCGAACCGATCACCTGCGGCGCGACGCCTTCACGAGCATGACGCCGAGTCCGACGACGATTCCCGCCGTGGCGACGACGTTGAAGGTGTTCCAGCTCCCGTCGGGGTTCCTGAAGAAGCCGCCGCCCGAGCCGCCGGGCAGGAAGCCGCTGCGGTTCACGGCGAGACGCGCGTTCGCGGAGGCGATCTGCGCGTTGGACGCGGCGATCGCGCGGGCCGCGTCCGCCTTCTGCTTCGCGGTGTAGACGCCGGCGGCGAGGTTCGCGATCTGTTCGTACCACGGCGTTCCGGAGGAACTCCCGGCGGACGGGTTTCCCCAGGCCTGCGTTCCGCCGATCCGCATCGCCTCCTCGGTCGTCGGCGCGGTGCCCGCGTACGTGCCCGTCTCGTCGGTGTACGTGCCGAGGCCGAACTCTCCCGCGAGTCCTCGCCCGCAGTAGCCGAGTCCGCCCGGATGGGAACCGACGCCCGTCGTCCTGGGATCGCAGCCAAGTCCTCGCATGGGATCGACTCCTTCATGGTAGGCGCGGGGCGCCGTCAGTTGACCCGCGGGGACCTCGTCTCCCGCGTCGAAGTGACGCACGATCGGATCGAGCGGAACCCATCGCCCGCTCGGGTGACGCACGGTGAGGTAGACGTGGGACCATTCGTCCGGGCGCTCGCGGTCGACGGCCACGGTGACGAACTTCGTCGGATAGCCGATCGCGCCGAGCATCGCTCCCGCGAGCGTCGACGCGTCGTCGCAGTCCATCGGCTCCGGCGCGCCGCCGAGGTTCGTGCGGTCGACGACGTAGCGCGGCGACTTCACCACCTCGGCGTCGAGCGGATCGTGCGTGTAGCGCATGCGCCGCCGCACGTCGGAGAGGATCGCCGCGAAGTCCGAGTCGGGACTGCGCTCCGGCGTTCCGCGAACCGCGTCCTGCGCCGCCTGGACGACGACCGGATCGACGGACGACTCGCGCGCGAGCGCCGACATCGCCTTCAGCGTGCGCAGGTTCCCGGCGTTGCCGCGGGGAATCGCCGAGACGGAGGTGCGCCAGTTCACTCCGTCATCGTGTCACAGGCGAACGGGACACGCAACGCGGCCCGCCGATTGGACGGCGTCCGCGTTGTCGAGAGTCAGTGGACGACGCGGCGGCGGCGGTGTCGCTCGACCCAGAGGTCGACCTGGTCGCGCTCGGCGACGATCGTCACCGTGAGCCCGTCGAACACGGGATCGGCCGGGAACTTCGCCGCGCCCGCCTCGATCTGCGAACACGAGAACTCGCGCTCCGGCGCCGTGCGCAACCTGTGGAGAGTCTGACGGCAGATGACGACCGCATGTCGCTCGGCCAGGTATCGAAGGATCTGCTTCACGCCGACCAGTTGATCGCTCATCGTCGCTTCTTTCTCTTGCGCGGCGGATCGTCGAGACACGAGCCGTCGCAGTCGTCGTCGTCGCAGTCCTCGTCGTGGTCCTCGTCCTCGTCTTCCTCGAGAATCTCCTCGAGCCGGGTCGTGTTCGCCTCGACGGCGAGAACGAGAGCGCCGACCGCCGCGGCGAGCGCGGTGACGGCGATGGAGTTCTTGTTGATCGCGCGGATCAACTCGTCCGCCTGCGCGTGGCGCTGCTGGACGTTGTCGTCGCTCACGGACTCGCTGCTCACGCCGCTTCCTCTTGCTCCTCGATCCACGGACCGGCCGCGAGGAACTCGGCGAGCCACGCATCTCCGCCGTCCCGCGCGACCGCGTCGGCGAAGACGTCGGCGTCGGTCGGACTCGCCTCCTTCACGGCCGCGAGGAACTGCGGCCACTGCTCCGCCGCCGTCTTCCTCGCGTCGGCGGGCATCGCGAGGAACGCATCGTAGAGCGTCCTGTCGGGACCGATCGGAGCGCCCCACGCCGCGCGCGCGTCCGGCCGCGCCAGAGCGAGAACCGTCAACGGCTGGACGAAGCCGAGGACGGACGTCAACGCGTAGCTGCCGGCCGCCATCCCCGCCGCCTGCTTCTTCTTGGCGACGATCTCCTGCGGCTGCATCGACTGCGCCGGCTGCGGCGTCGGCACGTCCGACTCCGGCTCCATGACGTCGTTCGGCGCAGGCGGCGGCCCGCTCGGCGTCGAGAAGTCGGGGACTCCGCCAGCGGGCGGCGGAAGTCGCTGCGGCGCGGGCGTCTGCTCGATCTGCGGCGCCGGCGCGGAGCTGCCGCCCGGTATCCAGTTGGCGAGCTTCGGCAGGAAGATGCTCGCCGCTTTCTGAATCAGCTCGGGGCCTTCCTGTCGCAGGACGTCGGCGAGAGCGCCGCCGATTCCGGAGGACTCCTCGTCCTCGTCCTCGACGCCCGCGCTCTTGAGCGCCGCCTTGCCGACCGCCTCGGCGACCATCTCTCGGATCTTCCCGATTCCCTCGAAGCCGAGTCCGCCCGTGTCTTTCGACTCGATCCTGCGGGCCTCGGCGTCGAGAAGGACCTTGCGCCGGTCGCGTTCGATCTCGGCGTCGAGCTTCATCTGCTCGAGACGCGCGGCGCTCGAGAGCTTCATGTCCTCGATCTGCGCGTCGAGTCGGGCCTTCGCGGAGACGGCCTCTTGCTCCTGGCGCGCGCGGAACTCGGCGAGGTCGCGATCGCGCTGCGCCCTGGCGTCCTCGCGCTCCTTCTCTCGCTGCGCCTTGATCTCGTCGAGCTCTTTCTGCCGATCGGTCTTCGCCTCTTCCTGCCGCGCTCTCCATTCGCGCGCGCGCTCGTCGGCCTCGGCGCGACGACGGTCCTCGTCGGCCTGCGCGCGGATGCGGTCGCGTTCCTTGTCGCGCTCCATCATGCCGAAGATGAGCTGCATCATCGACTTCGTCTCGTCCGAGTCGCCGCGCGGCGCCGGCTCGTCGAGCGCCCCCTCGCGACTGACCTTCGCGAGCCACGCCTTTCCGGCGCGCGTCTTGGGCTTGGGATCGCCGACGACTTGGATCGTGTAGACGTCGCCCTCGACGGGCGAGTTGTCGCCGCGGTAGGCGCTGATCTGGAACAGTCCGCCGCCGACCATTCCCGAGAGGACCTGCGCGATCGTCATCGCGGAGAGCTGCTCGTGCCGGATCTGCCCGATGACGCCGAGTTCGATCGACGGCATCTCGACGGGACCGAGCCGCGTGACCTGAAGGAACCCGTCGGCCTCTGTCCGGAGGAAACGCTGCACGCGCTCGTTGATCCGCTCGTCGGTGAGGGCCTCGCGCGCCATCGAGCGGTCGATGCGCGCCTTGGCGACGACGACGTCCGCCTTCATGCGGCCCTGTTGCGTGCGGGCGCCGGTGCGGCCCTGCGGCGAGTCGTCGTCGATCGTCGCCTCGGCCGCCTGGCGGATCGCGTCCTCGTCGGACGAGTCGACGATCTCCGGCTCGTCGAGAGTTCCGACCGGACGGGAGGGGAGATCGTCGAGAGAATCGGGCGTCGCGTCGCGGCTCGCTTCTTGACTCATGGCCGACACGTAGAACGCGACGAGGACGATTAGTCAACGTCCAGAGGTCCCTTTCCCTCGATCCGGCGAAGTGAACTCCGAAATCGGAACGTCGACTCGACGGCGTCCAATCGCTACGATCCGCGCGCATGCAAGTCCAGATAGTCGTCCCGGTCCGCGGCGCGCACGAGGCGCTCCGGCTGTGTCTCGCGTGCCTCTACGCGCACACGAACCACGCCTACGTCGAGGTCGCGATCCCGCACGCGCAGGACGAGCACTCCGCCGTCCTGAACGCATGGTCCGAGGCCATCAATGCGTCCGGAGTGGCGGACACGCGCACCGACGCCGACGCGACGCCCGAACCGCAGTCTTTCGCGCGCAACTGCAACCGCGGCGCGAAGGACTCCGACGCGGACTTCCTCGTCTTCCTCAACTCGGACGCCTTCGTCGGCCCGGGTTGGCTCGACGCGCTCCTCGCGCCGTTCGCGGACCCGGACGTCGTCGCGGTCGGGCCGATGGGAACGAACGTCAGCGGACACCAGGGAGTCACTGACGGGAAGTACCTCGCGTTCGTCGAGGAGCGCGCGCAGCGGACGCCGGAGAGCATCGCGATGGCGAGCGGGGCGTTCGGGATGCAGGCGAGGAACGACGGGCGGCTCTCGTTCTACCGCGCGCGCCGACTCGTCGGATTCTGCCTCGCCGTGCGCCGCTCGGCGTGGAACGAGGTCGGCGGTTTTGACGAACGATTTGAGAACGGATTTTGCGATGACGACCTGTCGCTCCGACTCTCGCTCGTCGGGGACTGCGTCGTCGTCCCCGATCTCCTCGTCCTTCACGCCGGCTCGGCGTCCTTCGCGGAGCTGCCCGACGCCGGACCGAACTACTGTCGGACCCTCGTCGAGAACGAAGTCCGCTTCAACGAGAAGTGGGCGCGTCGCGGACTGCTCCAGTTCCTCGGCGCGTGGTTCGACTCGAGAGGCGTTCGATGAACCTCACGCGTCGCGGCCTCTTCGGACTCCTCGGCAAGGCGGCCGCCGCCGCCGGACTCGCGAAGGTCGTCGGCGCTCTCCCGGCCGCTCCGCTCGCCGCGGCGCCTCCCGCCGCCGCGCCGTTCGTGGGGCAGTTCGGTTTCGGCGACCTCGTCTATTCGACGAGCTCCATCTGCCTCCGCCAGCTCGGCGTCGGCGAGAGCGGTCAGTTCCTCGTGTACGAGCGAGGCCGTCCGGTCTGGGCGCATGCCGATCCCGTTGTCCCCGGCCCCGTCTCGCCGCACGAGTGGGTCCGCGATCCGATCGGCTGGCGCGTGCGTCGGAACGTCGCGCGCTCGAAGTGGGTCCGGCGCTCGCATCCGGCGGCGCGGCAGTTTTGGGGTCTGCCGTGAGAGACCACGAGTGGCGCAGGCGCGCGCACGCGCTGCTGACGCTCATACAACGTGGCGACCTCGACTGCGACGAACCGAACTTCATGGGAGTCCACGAGAGGACGGAAGTCGACGCCCTTCTCGACGACGGTCCGTCGGAGGTCAAGGGCGTCGTCCTCGCGACGATCCCCTACGTCTGCGGCCTCTGCGGAATCGGCGCGACGATGAACATGGAGACGATGAACTGCGCGAAGTGCGGTTGCACGCTTCGCAAGGCGACTCCGTTCGAGACGAAGCTCTTCGGCCATCTCCCAGACCACGTCGAGCCGCACTGCCAGTGCTGCGTCAAGGGAGCTCCCCAGGGCGAGTCGTTCTGCCACGGCGGCCCGTGCTGCGTCGTGGGGTTCTGAGATGGCGTTCGTCGACAACCTCGAACGCGGGGCCATGTTGATAATGCTCAACGGCGAGGGCAAGTCCGCGCCGCGCGTCCTCTGCGGCAAGTGCGGCCGCCCGCTCCTGCGCGTCTTCACGACCGCGGGCGCGCGCCGCGTCGACCCGACGCTCCTCGAGTACCGCGACGTCTGCATCACGGCCAGGTGGCTCGGGCCGATCCCGTGCCCGAAGGCGCTCGACGCGAAGGGGCTGATAGATCAACTCATGGAAGCGTCGCGACGGTGATCGAGAAGGTCCTCGAGAAGTCGTCGGCGAAGCGGACGAAGCTCCACGAGGACAAGGTCCTCACGAAGCGCCAGGTCGCGGCGCTCCTCTTCGGGGCCTACCAAATGCGCTCCGACCCGCAGCATCCGACGCCGTGGGCGTTCGACGCGCTGTTCCTCATGTATCTCCTCGGCCTGCGGATCGGCGAGGTCATCCGACTGCGCTACTCGCACGTCGGCCGCCGCAACAAACACGGCCTCATCTGCTCGATCCGCGTCCCGACCGAGAAGAAGGTCCGTTTCCTGCGCGCGGTCGACGGCGGTCACCCGAAGGTCGAGAGGATCGACCCGCTGTCGGCGCTCTACGAAGTCCCGGTGCTCGATCTCAACGAGTGGCTCGCGAAGTCGTTCGACTCGCGGACGAGGAACGGCGCCGCCGCTCTCTCGGAGTGGCTGTTCCCGTCGCCGAGGAACCCGGAGAGGCACATCTCCGACCGGATGATCGACTACGCGTTCCGCGAGGCGCGCGGCCGCGGCGGGCTCCCCGACGTCTACTCGACGCACTGCCTGCGCCACACGTCGGCGACGGAGATCGCACGCGCGATCTCGCGCAGCGGCGCCGGGGACGAGGAAGTCGAGGCGTGGGTCGGGAAGTTCCTGCGTCACTCGGGCAAGGTGAACATGCAAGGTCGGCGCGTGACGCGGACGTACATCCACCTCGGGCCGCGGACGCTCGAGGAGTGGGCGCCGATGATGCGGGTCGGCGTCCTCGCGCTGCCGAGGCCGCTCGCGCCGGTCGGTCCGTCGAGGTTCGATCCGGAGAGGCGGTTCGGGCGGCGCTAGGCCGCTACTTCCCCGGCGGACGCTTGTCGAGTCCCTTCTCGACGAACAGCGCGGCGACGTCGTCCAGATGCAGACAGTCGCACAGGCACGCGCCGACGACTTGACTGCCGAGCATGGGCGCAATCTGACCGTTGCAGAAATCGTTGCCCGGCGTCGCGTCGAAGAGGATGCCGATGGCGTTGATGTTGACCGGCCCGCTGCCGTAGCCGGCCAGGGAGACGACCTTGTCGCCGTTCTTCGCCTCGCGCCCGTTCCTGTAGTGCATGTGGTCCTCCGGTTGCGCGGACTCTATCAGGCGCGAGCGACGGTCACTCTGGCTCGAGAACCCGACGCCCGCACAGGTTGAACGCGACGCCAAGGAGGAGTCCGACGACCGTCCCGATCCCTGGCGCGATCGCCGACCCGATCCCCAATCCCAGCAACGCCGCCTCGGCGCGCGTCTCCATCGGCGGCACGGGCCGCGGCGCGGGCGGGGCGGCGCGCTCAGACGCGCCGCCCCAGGAGCGCTCGACGCCGCAGTACCGGCACAGTCCGGCCGACGGCGGAGCTCCACAACCAGGACACGAACGGATCATGCCGCGAGAAGCGCCGCGGCGAGCTTGAACGCGACCGCCAGCGCCTTGCCCGCGAAGTCGATCGTCGCCGCCTTCGAATCGTAGCCGGCAGAGAGGAGCTGCGACGCGGTCGCGTTTGTCAGCTTCTTCACGTCGGCCTCGGCCTGCGCCGCGGTGATCTGGCCGTCCACGAACGCGAGCGCGACCGCCTGCGCCGTGTTCGCGATGTCCTCGACCGTCTTGCGGTACTTCGCGGCGAGTCCGCTCGCGACTTGCCGAACCTCGTCGACGACGGCGTTGACGGCCGTCGTGACGGCGATCGACTGGTCGGCGTTCATCGCGCCGCGTCCGTCGCCATCTTCTCGGCGAGAAGGACCGCGGCGTCGTTTCGCTGCTTGGACGCGGCCTGGGACACGGGGGGCTCGCCGGCCTTCACGTTGAGCTCCGCGTTCTCGACCGCGATCTGTTGGACGTTGGCGAGGTTCTGCGCGGCGGCGGTCCTGTCGAGGGTCGACTGGCCGATGCCGAGGGCCGAGCATCCGGCGAGCGAGACGACGGCGACGAGGAAGATCGTGCGCTTCATGCGATGCCTCCGTGGGTTGGGCCGAGTGCGTGAGGAACGCCCGCTCTGGCCGCTCGGCGCGGCGAGGACGGAGGGAAGAGTCCATCCGCCGGGAGTCTACCACGCCGACGGGGTTGGGCGAGCGGTGCTCGGCCCGCGGCGCCGCGGACTCCGCTTCGACCTTCGGACGACCGACCGGGGAGCTACCACAACGGGCGGCCCGCAAGGTAGAGGCCGCCGCTCGCGGCCTCCGCGCGGAGGGGGTGTCTTGAGGAACTCCGACCGCGCCGCGGACTCTACCGCGACGGTCGGACGCCGGTCAAGCGGATCGTCCGCGACCGCCCATCGAAAAGGAGAGTCTTTTTCGATGGACGCCGCCGCCGCCTTCGCGTACTCTCCTCGTCGTGAAGACCAAGGTTCGGCGCGACGGATGGTCCGGGCGTCTGTTCAAGAAGCTGCGCGAGGCGCGGCAGCGAAACCGCGAGTGGGTCGCGACGAAGACGGGCAAGTCGGCGCAGCAAGTGCTGAAGTACGAACTCGACCACGTCTTTCCGAGCCACGCGTGGCGCGACGCCGCGGCGCTGGCGCTGAAGCTCGACCGACGGCTTCTCGGACTCGGAGGAGGCGAATGACGACGAAGGAGGAGCGGGCGGCCGAGGCCGAGCGCGCCGGATCGAACCTGCGCGACATGGCCGAGGCGATCGGCATGACGCCGGAGGACTTCTTCGACGCCGTCAAGCGGCAAGTCTCCGCGAAGGACACCACGGCCGCCGACTTCGTCGCGCTCCTTCACACGGCAAAGCAGTACGGGCTCGACCCGCTGCGCAAGGAAGTGTCGTTGATACCGACGAAGCAAGGCCCGCGCGTCTACGTCACGTTCGACGGCTGGATGCGCGTCCTCGTCAGTCATCCGCTCTACTACAACCACGGATGTAAGGACGAGGTGTGGAGCGGCGGTCAGCGCGGCAAGGGAACGCTCGACGCCGTCACGGTGTGGATCGAGAAGTGGACTCCCGACAAGAAGACGCGCGAGGTGTTCGAGCACACGGAGCTCCTGGCCGAGTGCCGGGAGAAAAACGACTACACGCCGTGGAACAAGTGGCCGAGCCGCATGTTGAAGGAGAAGTGCGTGATGCAGGCGACGCGGTTCTGTTTCGCGATGTACGTCCCGGATCTCGACGACGTGCGGCAGGCCGAGGCGATGGAGACGGCGAAGGCCGAGGCGATCGAGTCGGCGCCGACGCAAGGCCCGATCGCTCCCGCCGCGCCGATACCGGGAGCGAAGCGCAAGAAGAAGGACGACGCTCCCGCGGCGCTTCCCGCTCCGGAGGCGCGCGAGACGATCGAGGACTTCCTTCACGGCAAGGCCGAGCCGGTCCCGACCGTCGTCGCCGCGGTCGGTCCGGGCGGCGCCGAAGCGGGCGTCAAGGTCGGCGACGTCGTCCCGGACGGCAAGGCGATGGCCGAGTTGATCTCGGGGCCTCGCCGCGACGAGCCGGCGACGCTGCCGGCCTTCGACAAGGCGGAGTCGATGCGCGTCGACAAGGCGCTCGACGAGGCGGTGAAGAAGAGCGAGGGACTGTTCGACGACATCCTTTAGGGAGGACACATGAAGAAGACATCGAAGGGTCGCGTTCACGCTTTCGAGATCGGCAAGTCCTATCTCATTCGGACCGTGACGAACTACTGGACGGGCAAGGTGGAGCTGGTTCTCGGCGACTTCCTCGTCCTGTCCGATGCCGCGTGGATCGCGGACACGGGCCGATTCTCGGAAGCGAAGGACGAGTCGCATCTTCGCGAAGTCGAGCCGGTCGACGGCGAGGCGATCGTCGGACTCTCCGCCGTCGTGGACGCTCGGCCGTGGACGACAGATCTCCCTCGATCGGTGAAGTGATGACGTCTGCGGCGATGCTCCGAGCCGGCTACGAGCGGTCGGGGTCGTGGTCGCGGTCGTGGTCGCGGTCGGGGTCG
>Ga0068859_100003343_pt1 | contig 16314 bp, 13 predicted proteins | sample KBSSwiS22_FD_66585 | JGI IMG/M metagenome (GOLD analysis project Ga0068859, IMG submission 66585) | Switchgrass rhizosphere microbial communities from Kellogg Biological Station, Michigan, USA - KBS Switchgrass S2-2 | ecosystem: Host-associated > Plants > Roots > Rhizosphere > Soil ...
GTTCTCGATGTACGCGCGCCTGCCGGCCCCTTCGCCCGCGCTGGTGGACTTCGGCGCGGTCGTCCAATCGGTGGTCGCGCTCTACGACGTCCACTCCGGCGTGACGTGGGACGTGCGCCTCGACCCCTCGCTCGGCGCGGTGCGGGTCGATCCGGATCAGCTCCGTCGCGCGCTGATCAACCTGATCGACAACGCCGTCGCCGCCATGTCGGGGGCCGGAGCGATCGAGATCGTGGCGCGGCCGTGGGCGGGGCCCGGCTCGCTTCGAGTCGAGGTCGCGGACCGGGGGCCGGGGATCTCGGCCGCGGATCGCGGAAAGATCTTCACGCCGTACTTCTCCACGAAGCCTCGCGGCTCGGGGTTGGGGCTGGCGATCGTCCACCGGATCGTGGTCGAGCACCAGGGCACGATCCGCGCCGAGGACAACCCCGGCGGAGGAGCGCGGTTCATCATCGAGATTCCGGCCGTCGGGGTATCCCACGGCGCGCCGGTTGCGGTCCCGCAATCCGGAGGGCGCGATGGCGCATGAAGCGATTCTCGTCGTCGACGACGAGCCGGGCGTTCGGTCGATGCTGTCGGCGATCCTGAAAGACGAAGGTTACGGCGTCACGGCGGTCGGCAGCGGCGAAGAAGGTGTCGCCGCCGCCGCGGAGGGCGCGTTCGATGCGCTGCTGCTGGACGTGTGGCTTCCGGGAATCGACGGCTTGGAAACGCTCTCGCGCCTGAAGGCGCAGGGTGTGGACGCCGAGGTCGTCATGATCTCGGGGCACAGCACGATCGAGACCGCCGTGAAGGCGACCAAGCTGGGCGCGTTCGACTTCGTCGAAAAGCCGCTCTCTCTCGAAAAGACGCTGGTCGTCGTCCGAAACGCGCTGCGTCAGCGCCGCCTCGAGCGGCGCAACCGCTCGCTGCTCGACCAGCTCGCGAAGGACACGGAGATCTTGGGCGACAGCGAGCCCGCGCGGCGCGTGCGCCGCGAGGCGGCGGCCGCGGCCGCGTCGGATGCCGCCGTCTTGATCTGCGGCGAGAACGGCTCGGGCCGCGAGACGGTCGCGCGCCACGTGCATTCGACCAGCCGGCGCGGAGACCAGGCGTTCGTTCACATTCCGTGCGGGACCGCCTGGGGCGGCGGCATCGAATCGCTGTTCGGCAGCGGCGGCCGCGTGGCGCTTGCCGAGGGCGGATCGCTGTTCCTCGAAGACGTCGATCTGTTGCCCGCCGGGGTGCAAGCGGCGGCCGACGCGTGGCTGTCGGGGCATCCCAACGTCCGCGTCATCGCGACCGCGGCGCCCGATCCCGCCGGACTGGTCTCGCCGCTTCGCGAGCACGTCGACGTCGTACGGATTTCGACGGCGCCTTTGAGGGAGCGCCGCGAGGATATTTCGTTTCTTGCCGTTCGATTCTTGCGGGACCTGGCGAAAGAATACGGGCGGCCCGAAAAGACGCTCTCGGCGGACGCGCTGGCGTCGCTGCGGAGTCACGATTGGCCGGGAAACATTCGCGAGCTGCGGAACGTCGTCGAGCGGCTCTGCCTGCTCGTGACGGCGGATGAGATCCAGCGCTCGGACTTGCCGGAAGATCTGGGCGGCGACGCTTCCGCCGTCGAGGACCTCTACGCGCAGTTCCCGACGCTGGCCGAAGGCCTCGCGGCGTTCACGCGCTACTTCCTCCGGCGGCTGGTCCGTGAGGAGCAGGGAGACGTGGAAGCCGCGGCGCGACGCGCGGGGATGCCGGTGCTGGAGCTGCGAAAGCGGATCGGCTAGACGGCGGAGACGTTAAGAGACGCGGGAGCGCGCGCGGCTCGCCCAGGCGAGCGCTCCGGACACGGCGATCAGCATGGCCGCGCCCGCCAGCGCCGCTCCCAAGGACAAAACGCCGATCGTCCAGGGGCTGAACGCAGCGGACGACCCGGCCCAGGCCACCGATTGCGCCGTCATCCGGATCCACTGCGCGGCCGAGCTCAGGAGCGAGATCCAGCCGTCGGTGTCGTCCGGCGTGAACCGGGGCATCGCCGGAGTCGCGACGTCCATCCGCAGCGACGGGAGGAAGCGCGCGGCGAGCCCCGCCGAGAACGCGACGATCGAGCCGAGCGAGGCGAGGCGAAGCCCGCGCCGCCAACGGGCTCGTCGCGAGACGGAAGCCGGAGGGGCGGGGGGGAGCTCCGGAAGCGACGCCATGACGGCGCGGAAGAACGACTCGTCCACGGGAACGGCGTCGTCGACACCGTCGAGGATTTGCGACAGGCGGGACTCACGGGCGGAAACGATGCGGCAGGCGGTGCAGGTGGCGACGTGCCGCGCCAGGCGCAGGGCCTCGGCGGGCGTCAGGTCGCCGTCCACGGAGCGGACGATCCACGCGCGCTCGCGCCGGCAGAGGCTCATCGCAGGCCTTCCTCACCCAGCACGTCGGCGAGGCGGGCGCGCAAGATCTCGCGCGCGCGGAAGATGCGGTTCTTCACCGTGCCCAAAGGAAGGCGCGTGATGCGGGCGATCTCGTCGTACCGGCAGTTCTGCCGGTGCCGAAGGAGGATCAGCTGGCGGTATCCCGTGGGCAGGTCTTCGATCGCCGACGAGATGCGTGCGGACAGCTCACGCCCGCGAAGGACGTCGTCGGGGGACGGGTCCGTCCCGGCGATCGCCGGCGCTCCCGGTGCCTCGTCGGTCGCAACCGGCTGACTGAGCGAGAGCGTGCGCGGCTGCCGGCGGCGCAGATGGTCGATCGCGCTGTTGCTGGCGATGCGGTAGAGCCACGTCGTGAACCGGTAGCGGGGATCGAACGAGCTGAGCGAGGTGAAGACCTTGAGGAAGACTTCCTGCGAAAGGTCGGTCGCCACGTCGCGCGAGCCGACCAACCGGAAGATGTAGTTCACCAGGCCGCGCTGATGGCGCAAGACCAACGCGCCGAAGGCATCGCGGTCGCCCGCGAGCGTTTCGTCGACCAGCTGCTCGTCCGCGAGCGCCGCGAGATCGGCGATCGTGCTCCGGACCGCTCCTGCCGCCTTGGCCTGCCCGCGCATGGGTTCCATAGTGACGTGTATTACGCGCGGGCGCTCGAAAGGTTTTCACCAATCCGGCGCGTGCTACGATCCGCGCCGGTGACGAGCGGCCGCGCTTGCTGCCGCCGGGAGGGTACGGAAGGTGGAGGCGACGCGGCTGGGGGACCGGGCCCGCAGCAAGCTCATCCATCTCCTGTCGGACGACCATCCCGAGCCGGGGCCCTGGGTGGGGCGGCTCAAGTCGTTGAGCGACTTGGAGAACGCCCCCGTCTTCGCCAACGCCGTCCGCTTTCTGTTCCACCTGAAGCTCGACGATCCCGACGCCGCGGCCCTCCTCAACCGGGTTCTGGCTCACCGGGCGGCTCTGGCTGGGGCGCTCGGCCGCGATCCGGGGATCCGGGTCGCGGCGATGGACTACCTGTCCAACGTCGACCGCCGGTACGAAAACCCCCAGATCGTCGAGATGCAAGAGCTCGAGGAGACCGAGCGCTCGGCCCGTACCGACACCCTGACGGGGCTTTGGAACCGGAAGGTCTTCCACGAGCAGCTTGAAGGCGAGATTCGCCGCAGCCGGCGCTATCGCTGGCCGGTGACCGTGTTGATGCTCGATCTCGATCACTTCAAGGAGGTCAACGACACGCACGGGCACGCGCTAGGCGACCTCGTTCTCGAGCGCGTCGGCAGCATCGTCCGGCACGCAGTCCGGGACGCGGACGCGGCGTGCCGCATCGGGGGGGAAGAGTTCGCGGTGGTTCTCCCCGAGACCACGCGGGAAGGCGGGTATGCCGTCGCCGAGCGGATGCGCAAGCGCGTCCAGCAATCGTTCGCCGATCACCCCGTGGACGGACACGACGTCCCGGTGACGATCTCCGCCGGCCTCGCGTGCTTCCCCGACGACGGGCTCCATGCCGACGAGCTTCTGGCCCGGGCCGACGAGGCGCTGTACGGCGCCAAGCACGCCGGACGGAACCGCGTCTGCGTCCACTATCGCGAGAAGCGCGCCGCGGTCCGGTTCCCGGTCAAAGCGGGCACGTCGGTGCGCCTCGACGGCGCCGCCGGGAGCGCGATCAACCTCAGCGGGGTGGGTGTGCTCATCGAGATCGGCGGCGCCATGAGCGTCGGAGCGCCGGTTGCGCTGTGCCTCGAGCGCGGTGCGTCGCGTCCGGATCCCGCGGCGGTCGTCTTGGGCCGCGTCGTCCGCATCCTGCCCCGTCCCGCCCGCGCGCCCCACGTTCGCGCGGCGGTCGCGTTCGACGCGCCGCTCGCCGAAGACCAGCTGATGGCGCTCGTGTCCCTGTCGCGGACGAGCGCGCGAGTGGGGCGAGGCGTGCCTCGGTGATCACGCGCGAGGAAGCGGCCCATTTGAAGGACCAGCTCCTGCAGCTGCTGGTGGAAGACAGCCGCAACACGGAGCGGCTGCTCGCGCGCCTCGACGCCATTTCGAAGGAATCCGGGGTCGGCGCCCATGCCGCGCTCCTGCTGATCCTGACAGGCCTTGCGTTCGACGAGCACGAGGGGCGCATGCACTGGGAGGCGATCCTGGCGCACCGACATGCGCTCTCCCTCGCGCTCACGCGTGACGCGGGGTTGCGGGTCGCCGTGCTCGACTACTTCATGAACGTCAACAAGCGGCTGGTCAACCCGACGCTGATCGACGTCGCGATGGAAGAGGCGGCGTCGAAAGCCGACGGCGACGCCCTGACCGGCCTGTCCGGGGAACGCGCGTTTCGGATCGCGCTCCAAAACGAGCTGCGGCGCGCCAAGCGCTACGGGCACGCGGTCGCCGTGGCGGTCTTCGACCTCGACCGGTTCGGCGACGTGAACGCGCGCGTGGGCCGGCTCGTCGCCGACCGGCTGCTGCGCGAAGCCGCGATGCTGCTTTCGAACAAGATCCGCGACATCGACCTCGCGGCGCGCCCCGGCGAGGACGAGCTCGCGGTGATGCTGCCTCAAACCGACCGCAACGGTGCGTTCCTCGTCGCCGAGCGCTTTCGGCGCGAGGTCGAGACCCACTTCCTGCGGCGCGAAGCGGCGGGAGCTCCCGCCGGCCTCACCGTGTCCGGCGGGGTCGCGGCGTATCCGGGCGACGGCGCGGACGCGGAGTCGCTCGTCGCGTCGGCCGCGCAGGCGCTCTACCAGGCCAAGGCATCGGGGGCGAACTCGGTTCTCGTGCACAGCCCCGAGCGGCGGCGGTTCCTTCGATTCGACCTCCACACGCGCCGCTGCGAAATCGAGGTGCTGGCGCCGTCCGACGCGGGGGCCGGCCACATGCGCAACCTGAGCCGGAACGGTCTCCTTTTCGCGTCGCCGGAGCCCATCGAGGTCGGGGAAGAGGTGGTCATCCGGCTCGAAAGCGGCGGAGACCTGAGCCCGGCGCGCGTGCTGACGATCCGCGGGTGCGTCGTCCGGTTGGAAGAAGTTCCGTCGGGAGAAGACGACCGGTTCGAAGTCGGGGTCGCGTTCGACCTCGACTCCGGGACAGGGGAGCAGGACCTCCTGGAGTTCCTCGAGCACGCCGGACCGGAGCGTCCCACCGAGCGCGCGTGATGCGCCTTCTGGCGCTCGACGCCTCCAGTCGCCAGGGCGAAGCGGCTCTCGTGTCATGGGACGCCGGGCGGACTTCCCTCGTCGCGGAGTTCTCCGAAGAGCTCGGCAACACGCACTCCTCCCGCTTGCTCCCCATGGTCGAAGCGCTCCTGGCCGGCGCGGGCTGGCCCAAGAGCTCGCTGGACGGTTATGCGGCTATCCGAGGTCCGGGGAGCTTCACCGGGATCCGCGTCGCTCTCGGGCTGGTGAGCGGCCTCGCCATGGCGGCGTCCCGTCCGTGCGTCGGGGTCGGGACCCTTCCCGCCATGGCGGAAGCGTACGGCCCCGCTCCGGTCGCGCGCGTGCCGCTGCTGGACGCCGGCCGGGGCGAAGTCTACGGCGCGCGCTTCGACGCGGCGGGAAGCCCTCCGGCCGCCGAGTGCGAGGCGTGGGTGGGGGACGCGCGGCTGGCGCTGGCGCCGGGAGGCCCGATCGTGGTCTTCGGCAGCGGCGCATCGGCGTACGAGGCGCGATTGAGAGAGGCGGGCTTCACGGGTGAGATCGGGAGCGCCCCCCGGTCGCTCGCGGCGGCGGCGGGTCGCATCGCGCTCGCCTGGCTTGCGGCCGGGGCGGTTCCGCCGGGAGATCTCGCGCCCTTGTACATCCGTCCCACCGACGCGGAGCTCAAATTCCGTTGATCGGGGTGCCGGTCACGATCGAGCCGATGTCGCTCGCGGACCTTCCGCGCGTGCTGTCGATCGAGCGGGCGTCGTTCGCCAAAGCCTGGACCCGGTCCAATTTCGAGCACGAGCTCCTGGAAAACCCGCACGCGCTCAATCTCGTCGCCCGAGTGTCCGGGAACGTCTCGGCGTTCCTGTGCGCGTACCTGGTCGCCGGCGAGCTGATGGTCAACGATCTCGCGGTCGACCCTGCGTTCCGACGCCACGGGCTCGCGCGCGCGCTCCTGCGTCATGCGATCGAGGCCGCGCGCGCGCGCGGGTGCCGGCGGGCGACTCTGGAGGTGCGCCCGACCAACGCCCCCGCCCTCGCGCTGTACGGCGGGTTCGCCTTCGAGATCGTCGGGCGCCGTCCCGGCTACTACACGGACACGAACGAAGACGCCTTGCTGCTCGCCCGCGACTTGTGATCGGCACGCGGTCATCCGGTATGCTCGCAAACCCTTGGGAGGAGCCGGGATGACGCTCGATCGTGCGGGATGGCCGTTCGTCGCCGTTGCGCTCGCGGCCACGCTCGCGCTGTGGCTCGTCCATCCGTGGCTGTCAGCCTTTGGCGCGCTCGCCCTCGTCTTCACGCTCAATTTCTTTCGTGACCCGGAGCGAGCGGCGCCCACCGACGGTGGCGTCTTGACCAGCCCGGCGGATGGGCGCGTGATCCGCGCGGACGCCGGACGCGTGTCGATCTTCATGAACGTCTTCGACGTCCACGTCTGCCGCACGCCGGTGGCCGGCCGGGTGACCGGCGTCGTCCACGAGCGGGGGCGCTTCCTCGCCGCCATGAAGGACGAAGCTCAAGAGCAGAACGAGCGGACGGCGATCGTCGTGCAGCCGGAAACGGGACCCGCCGTCCGGTTCGTCCTCGTCGCGGGCCTGATCGCCCGCCGCATCGTGTGCAGGGTGGCGGCCGGGACGTCGGTGTCCCGCGGGGAGCGCGTCGGGATCATCCGTTTCGGCTCGCGCGTCGACGTCGACCTGCCGGCGGGATATGCGCCCGCCGTGTCGGTCAAGTCGCGCGTCACGGCCGGCGTCACCGTCATCGCGCAGCGATCCGGGAGCGCCACATAGAGGGCCCGTCGCTTCTCCGATATAGTGCCGGTTTCCCACGAGAGGACGTGATGGCCGGCCGACGCAAGCTTCGACGCGGCATCTATCTCTTACCGACGTCGCTGACGACGGGGAACCTGTGCTGCGGGTTCTTCAGTCTGATCGAGTCGTCGCGCGGCCAGTACGAGCTGGCGGCGCTCCTGATCATCGCGGCCGGGGTCCTGGACGGGCTGGACGGCCGGATCGCGCGCCTGACGGGCACGACCTCCGAGTTCGGCGTCGAGTTCGACTCGATGGCGGACATCTCTTCGTTCGGGATCGCTCCGGCATTTCTCGCCTACGAGTGGGCGCTTCAACCGTTCCACAGAATCGGCTGGCTGATCGCATTCCTGTTCGTCGCCTGCGCCGCCACCCGGCTCGCGCGCTTCAACATCCAGCACAGCACGTCGGACAAGCGCTTCTTCGCCGGGCTTCCGTCGCCCGCGGCCGCCGGAGCCGTGGCGTCCGTCGCGTTCGCGTTTCCTGATCCTCCGGTGCAGCTCGGCTACTCGGTGCTGATCGGGGTTCTCGTCACGGCGGCCGGCCTTCTCATGGTCTCGCACGTGCGATATCGATCGTTCAAGGGGTTCGATCTGAGAAGCCCGAGGTCGTATCTATCGGTCGTCATCATCGCCCTCGTCCTGGTGGCGGTTCTGGTTCACCCGCGATCGATGATGATCATCGCGGCGGCCTACCTGTTGTGGGGCCCTGCGACCTGGATCGCGGGCTGGCTCATGCGCGGACGAGCCCCCGCGCGCGAGGACGGCGGCGCGGGCTCGGCCGAGGAGGCCGTCGATGGCGCGCCCAATCGCTGACCGGGCTTCGGGGAGGATCGCGCTCCTGGGCGCGGCCAGCCCCGCCGGGGTCCGCGTCAAGGCGGCCCTCGCCGATCGCGGTGTCGCGGGCAACCGGGTGGAGCTGTACGGCCACCAGAGCGACATCGCCGTCTTGTCGGAGTACGACGGCGAGGCCCGTCTCGTGCAGGCGGCCGGGGAGCTCGAAGCGGCAAGCTGCGCGGCGTTGTTCGTATGCGAGCCCGGGCACGACCACGACGAGCTTGTCGCCGCGGCGGGCTCGGGAACGCTCGTGATCGATCTCACCGGCTCGGTGGCCGGCGCGACCTTGGCGGGTGCTCCGGGTGCGTCGCCGTCCGACCGGCTCGTCGGGATTCCCCATCCGCTCACCACCTTGCTCCGCTCGCTGCTCGCTCCGATTCACGCCGCGGCCGGGCTGAGGGAGGTCTCGGCCTTCGTCTTGCGCCCCGCGTCGGATTTCGGCGAGCCGGGCCTCGAAGAGCTGCGCGAGCAAACGGTGAGGCTCTTACGGTTCGAATCGACGCCCACCGAGATCTTCGGCCGCCAGCTCGCGTTCAACGTGGTCCCCGAGCATCTGTTCCCCACGGGAGAAGAGCAGGCCGGTTCGCGGATCGTCCACGAATGCCGGTCGTTGCTCGCCGCGCCCGAGCTGCCGCTTTACATCTCGCTCGCCCTGGCCCCCGTCTTCTACGGCCATGCGATCGCCGCGCACGTCGTCACGGAAAACCCGGGTCGCGATGCCGTGATCGCGGCCCTGCGCGCCGCGCCGGGGGTCGCGCTGGCGGACGACGAAGATCTCGGGACGACGCTCGACGCTCCCGAAGACCCCGGCGTGACGGTCGTGCGCCTCGATGCCGCAGGGTCGTCGGCCTTTTCGGTCTGGGCGCTCGGATCCGAGGCCGGGGCGATCGCAGCCATCGGGGCGATCACGGTCGCCGCGGGCGCCGGGGTCTTGTGACGCGCCGGTGATGGTCCCTTACGAGCTTCTTCTGGCGGTCCGTTACCTGCGGGTGCAACGCGGCCGGACGTTTCTCTCCGTGATCACGATGATCTCGATCGCCGGCGTCGCCGTCGGCACCGCGGCGCTCGTCATCGCGCTCGCTCTGATGACCGGATTCGAAGACGACATGCGGCAGCGCATCCTGCGCGGGAGCGCTCATCTCCAGATCATCGGGCAATCCGAGTCGGGCTTCGACGACGCCGACGGGGCGCTCGTGACGGCCCGGGCGATCCCAGGCGTGGCGGCCGCCGCACCGGTCCTGTACTCCCCGGCGATGATCATGAACGAGGGCATGGGCTCGCCGGCGTACGCCGAGATCCAGGGCGTCGAGCCGGGACTCCAAGCCAAGGTCGTCGATTTCGGAGCGCACGCGGGAGACGACCCTCTCGCGGGGCTCGTCCGGGTGGGGGCGGAAGGACGGCCGACGATCGTTCTCGGGACGGACCTGGCGGCGCGGCTCGGCGTGTCGACCGGAGACCTCGTCCGTGTCCTGGTCCCGAAGGTGCGGCTGACGCCATTCGCGCCGATGCCCCGCAGCTTGCTCCTGGAGGTCGCCGGACTGGTGAAAACGGAGTCGTTCCCGCAGGACAGCCAGCGGGCCTACATCGCCCTCGACGTCGCGCGACGGTTGCTGGACGCTCCGGCCCGGGCCTCGTGGATCGAGCTCCGGCTCGCCGACCCTCGGGCGATCGCCGCGATGAAGGGTGTCGTGGCGCGCGCCATGGGGAACCGGTTCACCGTGCTCGACCTGCTGGAGCAGAACAAGGAGATCTTCAAGGCGTTCGAGACCGAAAAGCTGTTCTTGTTCATCGCCATCGCGCTGATCGTCGTGGTTGCATCCCTGAACATCGTCTCCACGCTCGTGCTGATGGTCAACGACAAGGTGCGCGAGATCGGGACCTTGACCTCCATGGGCGCGCGCCCGCTCGGGATCGCCGCTGTCTTCATGCTCCAGGGGGTCGTGATCGGCGTCGTCGGCACCGTCCTCGGGCTGTCTCTCGGGTCGGCCGCCGCCTATTGGCTGGACACCTACCGGGTGATGAAGCTGAACCCCGAGGTTTACTTCATCGACTACGTTCCCTTCGCCAACCGCCCCGCCAACGTGGCGATCGTCGGGATCTGCGCCCTTCTCATCGCGTTCTTCGCGACGATCTACCCGGCCTTCAAAGCGGCGCGGCTGCGCCCGGTCGAGGCGATCCGGCATGACTGAGCCGGTTCTTGCGGCGGCGGGGCTCGTCAAGCGGTATCAGAGCGGCGAGCGCACCCTGACGGTGCTCGACGGCCTGGACCTGGCCGTCAGGCCCGGCGAAGCCTTGGCGATCGTTGGGGACTCCGGGGTCGGCAAGTCGACGCTGCTTCACATCCTGGGCGGTCTGGACCTCCCGGACGAGGGGTCCGTCGCGTTCGCGGGGCGGGAAACCGTCACGCCGGACAGCGGCAATCTGGCCGAGTACCGCAATCGGCATGTGGGCTTTATATTCCAATTCCACCACCTGCTTCCGGAGTTCACGGCGCTCGAGAACGTCGAGATGCCCTTCCGGATCGGGCGGCGGCCGGGGAACCCGTCAGGGCCGGCGAGGGAGATGTTGATGCGGCTGGGGCTCGCGGATCGCCTGGGACATCGGCCCTCTGCGCTTTCGGGCGGCGAGCAGCAGCGCGTCGCGATCGCGCGCGCGGTGGCTGCCGGGCCGGCGATCGTTCTGGCGGACGAGCCCACCGGGAATCTGGATCCGGCGACGGGGACGGCGGTGTTCGCCGTCTTGCGCGAGCTGCAGCGTGACCGGGGTTTCGCGCTGATCGTCGCGACGCACAGCGGACGTGTCGCTCACGGTTGCGACCGTATGCTCCGCCTGACGGAAGGACGGCTTCGAACGATGGACGACGGCGAGGCTCTGCGCTATTTCGCCGGCGGGGAAGCGAAAGAACACGGCGTGCTGTAGAACTGCTTCGGGGGAACCGGCGGCGAGGGCATCGATGTTCGAAAAGTTCACGGAAAAAGCGAAGCGGATTCTCTTCCTGGCGCGCTACGAGGCGAGCCAGCAGGGAAGCAAGGTCATCGGGACCGAGCACATCCTGCTGGGCCTCTTGAAAGAAGGCGAAGAGACCACCCGCGAGCTGTTCACGCGCGCGAACGTCTCGATGGACCTTCTGCAGGCCGAGCTCGAGCGCCGGAATCCACCCCGCGAGAAGCTCTCCACGTCGGTCGAGATCCCGTTCAGCGAGGAGACCAAGAAGGCGCTGCAGTTCGCCGAGGAAGAAGCCGAGCGCCTCATGCACCCGCACATCGGCACCGAGCACCTGCTCCTCGGCGTGCTTCGGTTGGAAGACTCGGTCGCCGGCCGGATGCTGGCCGAGCGGGGCATGCGCCTGTTCGCGGTCCGCGAGGACGCGGTGAACATCTACAAGCGGCGCGCTCTCCCCAAGAAGAAGAAGGAAACGCCGTTCTTGAACGAGTTCGCGCGCGACCTGTCGGAGATGGCGCAGCGGCGCGTCTTCGACCCCCTGATCGGGCGCGAGATCGAGCTCGAGCGGGTCGTGCAGATCTTGTCGCGGCGTCGAAAGAACAACCCCGTCCTGCTCGGCGAGCCCGGCGTCGGCAAGACCGCCATCGTCGAGGGGCTGGCGACGCGGATCGTGGACGGCGAAGTGCCTCCGTCCCTGCTGAACAAGCGCATCCTCGCGCTCGACCTGTCCCTGGTGGTCGCGGGGACGAAATACCGCGGACAGTTCGAAGAGCGGCTGAAAGGAATCATCTCGGAGCTGACGAGCGCGGACGACGTCATGATCTTCATCGACGAGATCCACTCCCTGATCGGAGCAGGCTCGGCCGAAGGGTCGCTCGACGCCGCCAACATCTTGAAGCCCACGCTCTCGCGCGGCGAGGTGCAATGCATCGGCGCCACGACCCCGCGCGACTACCACAAGTACATCGAGAAGGACCGCGCCTTGGTCCGCCGTTTCCAGCCGATCACCATCCGTCCCCCGGACGAGGTCGAGACGATGGCGATCCTGGAAGGGGTCAAGGAGCGCTACGAGCGGTTCCACGGCGTACGATTCGACGGCGAGGCGCTTCGCGCCTCGGTGTACCAGTCCAACCGCTACATCACGGATCGCTTCCTTCCCGACAAGGCGATCGACGTCTTGGACGAGGCGGGCGCTCGCGTCAAGCTCGGTAAGCGCATCTCGTACGGCGAGATCAAGAAGGTCGAGCAAGACTTGAGGCGCGCCGTCGAGGGGATGAAGAACGCCCTGGCGAGGAAGGACTTCGACGAGGCGGTCGCCTACCACGACAAGGAAGTCACGCTGCGCCGGCGCCACGAGGAGCTCAAGCAGCGCTACGAAGACGAGGCCAACCGGATCCTGGACGTCACGCGAGCCGACGTCGAAGAGGTGATCGCGCGGTGGACGGGCGTCCCCTTGCAGTCCGTCGCGCAAGAAGAGATGGACAAGCTCCTCAACATGGAGTCGTACCTCCACGAGCGCATCGTGGGCCAGGAAGAGTCGATCTCGGCCCTGTCCCGGGCGATCCGCCGCTCGCGCGCCGGGCTGAAGAGCCCCAACCGGCCGATCGGATCGTTCATCTTCCTCGGGCCGACCGGGGTGGGAAAGACCGAGGTCGCCCGGACGCTGGCGGAGTTCCTCTTCGGCTCGGAGAAGTCGCTGCTGCGCTTCGACATGTCCGAGTACATGGAAAAGCACGCGATCGCCAAGATGATCGGGTCGCCCCCCGGATATGTCGGGCACGAAGAGGGCGGGCAGCTGACCGAGCGGATCAAGCGGAAGCCCTACAGCGTGATCCTCCTCGACGAGATCGAAAAGGCGCACCCCGACATCCTCAACATCCTGCTGCAGGTGCTCGAAGACGGGATGCTCACGGACGCCTACGGCGAGGTGGTGGACTTCAAGAACACCATCGTGATCATGACCTCGAACATCGGTTCGCAGCACGTCGCCCGGACGTCCGGAAAGCTCGGGTTCCAGAGCTCCGAGCGCGAGCAGCAGTTCAAGGACCGCCGTGAGGCGGTGATGGGCGAGGTGCGCCGGACCCTCTCGCCGGAGTTCTTGAACCGCATCGACGAGGTCATCGTCTTCGACGCGCTCACCGAAGAGCAGCTGACGAACATCGTTCGCATCCTGCTGGCTCGGGTCAACGCCGCGCTGGTGGACCGCAGGGTCGAGCTCGTCGTCCCGGACGAGGTGTGCGAGTGGCTGGTGCGGACGACGTGCACCGACCGCTCGTACGGCGCCCGGCCGCTTCGCCGCGCGATCCAGCGGTACATCGAAGACCCCCTCTCCGAGGCGCTGATCCGGGGAACGGTCCAGATCGGCACCCCGATCGAGGTGTTCATGGACGGCGAGCGGCCGGGATTCCGCTCGGCGGTCTCGGCCGCCACCCCGTAAGCCGCACCCGCCGCCGGCGGCCTGCCGCACCTGCCCCGCACCTTACGAGCGGGCACCCCCCGGCCGAAGTACAATGCCGGGTCTTTTCGATCCGGTGTGCCGTCCGCGGTGCCGGAGTATCGCCGAACGGATCCGTGAGGGGCGGAGCGCCGACGAAGGAATGATTCTTCGCATCGTCAAGACCGCAATCGGCGCCCTTGCGATCGCGCTTGCCGTCTCCGTCGTCCACGGTGAGACCGGGACGGTCGAAGACGTTCAGGTCCAAGGTCTCGTCCGGATGACCAACGAGGCGTTCGCGCACGCCTTCGGCATCCGTGCGGGCGACGCCTACGACGCCGGACACGTCCGCATCGCTTTCCGCCGGCTGTGGGCCCTCGGGCTTTTCGACGACATCGTCATCGACGCCGAGGACGGCCCGAAGGGCGGCAAGGTCCTGATCGTGAAGGTCAAGGAGCGTCCGAGCCTCGGCTCGGTCTCCTATCAGGACAACAAGGTCTTGACGCGCACGAGCATCGAGGAAGGCCTCAAGGAAAAGAAGCTCGTCCTGGACATCGGAAAGCCCTTGAACCTGAAGACGATCTCCGACGCCGAGAACGAGATCCGGATGCTGCTGGGGCAAAAGGGCTACCTCGACGCCGAAGTCGGACATACGATCGAGTTTCCGACCCAGTCGACGGCCTCCGTCAATTTCAAGATCAAGCCCGGGGGAAAGACCCGGATTCGCGAGATCAAGTTCACCGGCAACAAGGTGTTCAAGTCCAAGGCGCTGAAGGACCAGCTCCAGCTGACCGATTCGTACCATTGGTGGAAGTTCTGGAGCCAGAAGAGCCTCTACCATCCCGCCAAGTGGGATCAGGACTCGAATCACATCCGCGATCTGTATCTCAACGCCGGATACCTCGACGTCGACCTCCGTCCGCCGATCGTCGAGCTGAAGGACATTCGGAAGGAGTCCGCGAAGAAGCCCAAGAAGACACCACCACCACCTCCTCCGCCCGAGCCGGCGCGCGACCCCGAGACCATGACCGCCAAGGAGCGCCTGGCCGCCGAAAAGGCGAGGAAGAAGGCGGAGAAAGCGGCCGCCGCCGCCGAGCCGACGGTGAAGAGGTGGGCGTATCTGACCGTTCCCGTGGTCGAAGGGATGCAGTACAAGCTCGGAGCGACGTCGGTGACCGGCAATACCGTGTTCAGCGAGAAGGAGCTCCAGGCCGACGTCTTCTTGAAGCCGGGCTGGGTGGTGAACAACGCCATCCTCGACCTCGGTGTCAAGCGCATGCAGCGCCGCTACGAAGACAAAGGGTACGCGTACGCGACCGTGCGGCGCGAGATCGACCGCCGGCCCGAGGAGAAGCTCGCCGACGTCCGGTTCATCGTCACCGAAGACAAGCCGTACTACGTGGGCCGCATCGAGTTCAACGGGAACACCGCGACCCAGGACAAAGTGCTCCGACGCGAGTTCCGGCTCAACGAGGGAGACCTGTTCAGCCGGAGCACGCTGGACCTTTCGCTCGGCAAGGTGAACCAGCTCGGATACTTCGAGGTCAAGCAAGAAGACGTTGTGATCCAGCCGGTCGAAGGGACGAGCCAAGTCCAGATCAACGTGGCGGGCGAGGAGAAGGGGCGTAACGAGATCCAGATCGGCGGCGGCTACAGCGGTGTTGACGGCGCGTTCTTCTCCGGCTTGTACTCGACCAAGAACTTCCTCGGGCGCGGCCAGGTGGTCTCGATCTCCCTGCAGCTTGGAGGGCGGCGCAACCTCTACCAGATCGCCTTCCAGGAGCCGTGGTTCCTGAATCGCCCGTATACGCTCGGATTCAACCTGTTCCGCGGGAACCAGGACTACGGAGCGGCCCAGCGCAGCGAGAGCCGGGGATTCGGCGTCATGCTCGGACGGCAGATCGGTTACTTCCAGTCGATCCAGCTGCGCTACGACTTCCAGAAGGTCCGGTCGAACGGGCTCCAGCCCGTGGTCGGATTCGCGACGGTTTCGGGGACGTCGACCCAGCTCACCTCCGTGGTCGCGTCGAACACGATCTCGAAGGTCACCCCCTCGTGGTTCCGCAACAGCATCAACAATCCCTACCGGCCGAGCGCGGGGTGGTCCCTGCTGACCAGCTTCGAGATCGCAGGCGGTCCTTTGGGTGGCGACACGTCCTACTTGCGGCCGACGGTGATCGGCACCCGGTACTTCCGGACGTGGAAGAAGATGTTCATCGGCGTTCACGGGGAGATCGGCCAGATCAAAACGTGGGCCAACGGCAGCCGGCCCTCGGCCGCGAACGTGAACGACGTGCCCCGGTTTTCCCGATTCTGGCTCGGGGGAGAAACCTACGGTCCCCGCGTCTTCCAGACCCGCGACGTCTCCCCGCTGCGTTACGTCCGCCTGAACTCCGCCGGTGAGGTCATCGAGGCCACCAGCGACCCTTCCGGGCGGCCGGCGCGCGATTTCGACCTCAATGCCGACGGGGTCGTCAGCCGGCAAGATCTCGTGGCTTTGGGGGGTGATCGATACTGGCTGGCGATGTTCGAGTACACGATCCCCTTCCAGTCTCCCGTCGAGATCGCGTTTTTCGCCGACGTCGGGAATTCGCTCTATGAAGACACGCCCTGGGGATTCACCGACTACCGGGCGTCGGCAGGCGTTGAAGTCAGATTTTTCCTGCCGGTCTTTCCCGTACCCTTGCGTTTGATTTACGGTTGGCCTCTCCGGAAGCTGCCCGAGGACCGGACGAGCGCATTCACCTTCTCCATCGGGCG
>Ga0068859_100003345_pt1 | contig 16313 bp, 14 predicted proteins | sample KBSSwiS22_FD_66585 | JGI IMG/M metagenome (GOLD analysis project Ga0068859, IMG submission 66585) | Switchgrass rhizosphere microbial communities from Kellogg Biological Station, Michigan, USA - KBS Switchgrass S2-2 | ecosystem: Host-associated > Plants > Roots > Rhizosphere > Soil ...
GAAGAGGATCACGCGCGTCTGGTCGGTCTTGTTCTCGGCCCAGTGCACGAAGGTTTCGTCGAAGACGATGTCCTCGCCGTCGCGCCACGCATAAGGGTGGCCGTCGACGAAGATCAGGCAATCGTCCGAGTTCGGCGTGATCAGTCCGAGGTGATAGCGCAACGAGCCCGCGAACGGATCGCGATGCGGATTAAGCTTGCTGCCCGGCGGCAGCAACGCGAACATCGCGGCCTTGACGCTCGGAATCGTGTCGAGCAGCGCAACGGTCTTGGGACACAGCGCGTGTGCCGACGGCAGCGGTTCGCCGTACCACTTGAGATAAAAGCGCTTCCAGCCTTCCTTGAAGAACGAGCCGAAGCTGGCGTCGTTGTGCTTCTCGGCCGCGCGGATGAAACCTTCGTCGAAGAGATGCGCGGCTTCTTCGCGAATCGTGCGCCAGCCGTCGCGTAGCGGATCGAGATGCGGGAATTTCGGGCGATCCAGGATGGGCTTGGCCGGCACCGCCGAGAACGCGTACATCAGCACGTTGTACGGCGCGAAGAGTCCGGAGTGATCGAACAGCTGGCGCGCGAAACGAAGGCGCGTGCGGCCGCGGACGTGCACGTACAGCACGCTCAGCACATAGAGCGCGAGCAGCACGAGGATGACGAGGCGCAGCGAGAAATTAGGCACGGACGCGACGTATGGCCGGATTCGCAGGAATAAAGGATACCCTTCCCTCGTCCGTCATTCCGGAATCCAGCGTGTGAAGGCCGCCGAAGCTGGATCCCGGCCTGCGCCGGGATGACGAAGTAAAGAGGTCAACCCTCGCCCATCCTGTCGGCCTTGAGGCGTGCCAACGCCGGCCGCACCGCATGCTCGTCGACGGACTCACCGGGCGGTAATGCATTCCGTATTGCTGCGCTGACGACTGCTGCGTCGTCGCCGGCCTCGATCAGCGTGTCGACGACCCGACCCGATTCCTGCGGCGAGTCGAAGCCTCGACTCTGCAACAGCAACTCGCCGACGGCACTCGTCAGTTTGAAATAAAACTTCCCGTCCTTTTCGCGATAGCGCTTGACCTGCGGCGGAGCGGCTTCGGCGACGACTTCCTTGGTTGCGCTGGACATCGATGCCAGCCCGCCGGCCGTATCGAGCGTGCGAACGCCGACTGCCCAGCGCAGTTTTTCGATGAACGCGCGCGTGCGCTCGCGAGCCCTGCCCGCTCCGACGTGCAGCTGCTCCTCGATGTCCTGCGGATGCCGAATCAGAGCGTCGTAGCGCTCGCGTTTTTCCGCAAGCTCGACATCGAGCCGCTCGAAGAGTTTTTGCTTCGCATCGCCCCAGCCGATGCCGTCGGCGAACGCGCGGCGCATCGCGGCGGTTTCTTCCGCGCTCGCGAACGCCTGGTAGATCGCGAAGATGTTCGAGGTCTCGGGATCTTTCGGCTGTCCGGGCTCGCGCGAATCGGTGACGATGCCGAGCACGGCTTTTTTCAGATCCTTCGCCGGCAGCCACAGCGGAATCGTGTTGTTGTAGCTCTTGGACATCTTGCGCCCGTCGGTGCCAGGCAGCGTCGCGACGTTTTCCTCGATACGCGATTCGGGCAGAACGAAGTAATCGCTTTGATACGTGTGATTGAAGCGCTGGCCGATGTCGCGCGCGATCTCGATGTGCTGCACCTGATCGCGACCGACCGGAACCTCGTGCGCGTTGAATATCAGGATGTCGGCGGCCATCAGCACCGGATACATGTAGAGCCCGGCGTTGATGCCGGCGTCTTCGTCGGTCTGCGCGGCCGTGTTCTGGTCGACCGCAGCCTTGTATGCGTGCGCGCGATTGAGAAGGCCTTTCGCGGTGACGCAGGTCAGCATCCACGTCAGCTCGGGGATTTCCGGAATGTCCGACTGGCGATAGAAGAACACCTTGTGCGGATCGAGCCCGCAGGCGAGCCAGCTCGCTGCGATCTCGAGCGTCGATTGCTGGACGCGCGCCGGATCGTCGCACTTCACCAGCGCGTGGTAATCGGCGAGGAAGAAGAACGATTCGACGTCGGCGCGCAGGCTCGCCGCGATCGCCGGACGGATCGCGCCGACGTAGTTGCCGAGGTGCGGCGTGCCGCTGGTGGTGATGCCGGTCAGAACCCGGCGTTTCTGGGTCATTGCGAAGAGTGCTTGTTGGCGGGGCGCGCCAGTGTACGGGATGCCGCCGCCGGGCTTAACCCCGCCCGTTCCTGCGGCCCGTTGCACGAATCACCAACCCGGAGGAAAGACCATGCGTGCCCTGCTTTGTGCTGCCCTTTTGGCCCTGACCGCCAGCGCGACCGCGCATGCGGGCAGCCTGCTCGATCTCGCCGTCGTCGATCGCGACACCGGCCAGGTGTTGAGGACCTATTCCGATCACGGCAAGGTTTACGTCACCGGCACGCCGGGCCACCGCTATTCGGTGCGCATGATCAACCGCACCGGCGGTCGCGTGATGACGGTGTTGAGCGTTGACGGCGTCAACGCGATCACCGGGCAGACGGCGAGTCCCGATCAGTCCGGCTACGTGCTCGGCCCGTGGGAATCGGCCGAGATCGCCGGCTGGCGCAAGAGCGACGATGAGATCGCGCAGTTCAATTTCACGGCGCTGCCGGACAGCTACGCCGCGCGCACCGGCCGGCCGGCGAACGTCGGCGTGATCGGCGTCGCGGTGTACGAGGAACGCGTGCCGTTCTGGCGCCGTCGCGACGAGATCGCTCGTCAATCGGAGTCGGAACCGGCGCCGCCGAAACCCGAGTCAATGCCCGCCGAGGCCGACAAGCGCGCACAAGCACCGGCCGCCACGGGCGGAGCACAACCGTCACTCGACGCGCAGACGTCGAGCCGAGAGCTCGCGAAAGCGAAATCCGAAGAACGCCTCGGCACCGGCCACGGCGCACGCGAGTATTCGCATGTCGATACGACGACGTTCGACCGCGCCACGCGTCGTCCGGCCGAGCAGGTGTCGATCTTCTACGACAGCTACAGGAACCTCGTCGCGCAGGGCATCATCGAGCGGCCGATCGCGCGCCAGGATCCGCAGCCGTTCCCGAACGGGTTCGTGCCCGATCCGCCGGCTCGCTGAAGGGCAAAACTTGAGGTCACCTCTCCCGCTTGCGGGAGAGGTCGCGCCGAAGGCGCGGGTGAGGGAGGGGGAATAGCTCCGCAATGTGAGATGTCACCTCTCGCGCTCGCGGGAGAGAGGGCTCGCATGTCGACATGCCGACGCGCCATATTGCGAGTAACGCCTCCCTAACCTTTTCGCTGCCAGACTCGTCCTCCACGACATCCAAGGGGATACGGTCATGCGCAGCCGATTGTTTTTTGCGTTTTTGATCCTGGCGCTCGCCGCGGCCACGGCGCACGCCGATACGACGCTGCTCAATGTCTCCTACGATCCGACACGCGAGCTCTACAAGGATTTCAACGCCGCGTTCGCCGCCGACTGGAAGAAACAAACCGGCGAGACCGTCACGATCAACCAGTCGCACGGCGGCTCGGGCAAGCAGAGCCGAGGCGTCATCGACGGGCTCGAAGCCGATGTCGTCACGCTCGCGCTCGCTTACGACATCGATGCGCTGAACCAGCACGGCGGCCTGGTTCCCGTCGACTGGCAAAAGCGCCTGCCCGACAACAGCGCGCCGTACACCTCGACGATCGTGTTCCTGGTGCGCAAGGGCAATCCGAAAGCCATCAAGGACTGGGACGATCTGGTCAAGCCCGGCATCGCGGTCATCACGCCGAATCCGAAGACCAGCGGCGGCGCGCGCTGGAACTATCTCGCGGCCTGGGGTTACGCCGCGAAGAAATACGGCGGCGACGCAGCCGCGAAGGATTTCGTGAGCAAGCTCTTCAAGAACGTGCCCGTGCTCGATTCCGGCGCGCGCGGCGCGACCACGACGTTCGTCGAACGCGGTCAGGGCGACGTGCTGCTGGCGTGGGAAAACGAGGCATTGCTCGCGCTCGGCGAAGGCGGCGGCAAGGATCAGTTCGAAATCGTGCTGCCTTCGGTCAGCATCCTCGCCGAACCGCCGGTGTCGGTCGTCGACAAGGTCGTCGACAAGCGCGGCACGCGCAAGGTCGCCGAAGCGTATCTTCGCTATCTCTATTCGCCGCAAGGCCAGGAGATCGCGGCGAAGGACGGCTACCGGCCGCGCGATCAGGCGGTTGCAGCCAAATACGCGTCCAAATTCCCCAAGCTTCCGCTGTTCACGGTTGACGACACGTTCGGCGGCTGGCAGAAGGCACAGACGACCCATTTCGCCGACGGCGGCACGTTCGACCAGATCTACGTGCCCGGCAAATAGGCCGGCCCATGCCACAAAGGAGACTCCATGCGCCGACGGCGCCGACATGCGCTGCCCGGCTTCGGCCTGACGCTCGGGCTTTGCCTGGCGTATCTCGCGTTGATCGTGCTGATTCCGCTGGCTGCGCTGGCGCTGAAATCGGCGACGATCGGGCCGGCCGAATTCTGGAAGACCGTGACCGCGCCGCGCGCGCTGGCCTCGTATCGCGTCACGTTCGGCTGCTCGGCGATCGCCGGCGCGATCAATCTCGTGCTCGGTCCGCTGCTCGCCTGGGTGCTGGTCCGCTATCGCTTTCCCGGTCGCAAGCTGATCGATGCGCTGGTTGATCTTCCGTTCGCACTGCCGACGGCAGTCGCCGGCATCACGCTGACCGCGCTGTATGCCTCGCGCGGCTGGCTCGGCCGCTGGATCGAGGCCTACGGCTACAAGATCGCGTACACGCCAGCGGGCATCACGATCGCGCTGACATTCGTCAGCCTGCCGTTTCTCGTACGCAGCGTGCAGCCCGTGCTGGAGCAACTCGAGCCCGACATCGAGGAAGCCGCAGCGACGCTCGGCGCCGGACGCCTCACGACGCTCTGGCGCGTGATCCTGCCGACGCTGTGGCCGGCAATCCTCACCGGTTTTGCGCTGGCGTTCGCGCGCGCGGTCGGCGAATACGGCTCGGTGATCTTCATCGCCGGCAACATGCCGATGGTTTCGGAAATCGCGCCGCTTCTCATCGTCGCCAAGCTCGACGGCTTCGATTACGCCGGCGCGACGGCGATCGCGGTCGTGCTGCTGTTCGCCTCGTTCGTGGCCTTGTTCGCGATCAACCTGCTGCAGCTCTGGACCGTCAAGCGACGCTCGGCGGAGGCGCGATGATCTCGATACGCAAACCTTCGACCGCCATGCGCGATCCCGCGTGGATGCGCGCGATCCTGCTCAGCGTTGCGCTCGTTTTCGTCGGGCTCTTCCTCGTGCTGCCGCTGATCGCGGTATTCAGCTATGCGTTCGAGAAAGGGCTCGACGTTTATCTGGCGAGCCTCGTCGATGCCGACGCACGCGCGGCGATCCGGCTGACCTTGATCACGGCCGCGATCTCGGTGCCCGCGAACACGATCTTCGGCATCGCCGCCGCTTGGCTGATCACGCGCTTCACGTTCCGCGGCAAGAATCTTCTGGTGAGCCTCATCGATCTTCCGTTCGCGGTCTCGCCCGTCATCGCAGGATTGATCTACGTGCTGCTGTTCGGCGCGCAAGGCTGGCTCGGGCCCTGGCTCGCTGCGCACGACATCAAGATCATCTTCGCCGTGCCCGGCATCGTGCTGGCGACGACGTTCGTGACGTTCCCGTTCGTCGCGCGCGAATTGATTCCGCTGATGCAAGCGCAAGGCAGCGAGCAGGAGCAGGCCGCGCTGACGCTCGGCGCTTCGGGTTTCTCGATGTTCTGGCGCGTGACCTTGCCGAAGATCGGCTGGGGCCTGGTCTACGGCGTGATCCTCTGCAACGCGCGCGCGATCGGCGAATTCGGTGCGGTCTCGGTCGTATCCGGGCATATTCGCGGCCAGACCAATACGATGCCGCTGCACGTGGAAATCCTCTACAACGAATACAACCGCACCGCCGCATTCGCGGTCGCCTCGCTGCTCGCCTTGCTCGCGCTCGCGACACTGGTGGTCAAGCAGCTCGTCGGCCTGCGCATGCGCCGCGCAGCGCCCGAGCACGACGTCGCCGCATGAGCATCGAGCTTTCCGGAATACGCTATCGCTACAGCGACGCCATCGCGCTCGCCGGCATCGATCTCACGATTCATTCGGGTGAGCTCCTCGCTTTGCTCGGTCCTTCCGGTTGCGGCAAGACGACCTTGCTGCGCGTGATCGCCGGCCTCGAATTCCCGGACCAGGGCACGGTGCGCTTCGAAGGCCGCGACCTCACGCGCGTCAGCGCGCGCAAGCGCCATGTCGGTTTCGTGTTCCAGCATTACGCGCTGTTCAATCACCTGACAGTGTTCGAGAACGTCGCGTTCGGTCTTCGCGTGCGCAGCTGGCGTTTGCGTCCGCGCCGCGCGGAGCTCAATCGGCGCGTCGTCGAGCTGCTCGAACTGGTCCAGCTCGGCGATCTCGCGCAGCGTTATCCGGCGCAGCTCTCCGGCGGTCAGCGACAACGCGTCGCGCTGGCGCGCGCGCTCGCGGTGGAACCCGAGATCCTGTTGCTCGACGAGCCGTTCGGCGCGCTCGACGCGCGCGTGCGCGGCGATCTCCGTCGTTGGCTGCGCGGGTTGCACGATCGCATCCACGTCACCAGCGTGTTCGTCACGCACGATCAGGAAGAAGCGTTCGAGCTCGCCGACCGCATCGCCGTCATGAACCAGGGCCGCATCGAGCAGCTCGCCGATTCGCAGACGCTCTACACCGAACCCGCGAGCCCGTTCGTGTGCCGGTTCTTGGGCGAGGTCAACGAGCTTCCTCCCGCGCTGCACGCGCGCTGGAGCGATGCGCACGACGCCGGCGCGATCGCGTTCGTGCGTCCGCACGATCTCGACCTGCAACCCGTCACCGGCGCCGGCAGCGGCGTCGCGCACATCGAATCGATCCGCGATCTCGGTGCGACGGTGCGCATCGAAGCGAGCCATCCCGCGCTCGCCGTGCCGCTGGTCGCGATCTACGAACGCGGGCGCTTCGACGCAGCGCCGATCCGCGTCGGCGACACCGCATTCGTCAGCGCGCGGCGTTGGGTCATATTCCGCGATGCGGCGCGCGCTTGATCGGAGTTTCACGCCGAGTCGATAGACTCGGGAATCGGTTTCTGCAAGGGTTTGGCCGATTCCGGAGCACCTGGTCATGAAAAGAATTGCACTGCTCGTTCTCCTCGCGATCGCCGCGAATGCGACCGCCGCGCCGTCCCAGCTGAAGCTCGATCGCGCACAGCTCGATCGTTTCGCCGCGCTCAAATCCGGCGACACGATCGTCGTCGATCGATTTCCGGATGCGTTCGGCGGCGCCGCGCAAGTCACGTTCCGTCGCGTCGAGGTCTATGCGCCGGGCGCGCGCATTGTTGTCGTCGACGACACCGGCGAGCACGAAATTCCGCGCAGCCGGCGCATCGAGTTGATCGGCACGACGGCGTCGGGCGACATGCGCGTCAGTCTCGGCTTCGATCCCGCGAAGGGCGCATTGTCGGGCGTCGGCACGACGTCCGCCGGCACCTTCGTCGTTCGCGCCGAGAAAAGTACGCGCGGCATGAACCTGCGTTCGATTCCGATCGAGGCGACCTATCCCGCCGGCGTCGTGCCGCAAATCATCGGTACCGACGACGCGTTGCCGAGCGGACGTCCCGATCCGAGCGCTCTTGCGCTTGCGCTTGCGTCGCACGCACCAGAAGGAACCTTGCGCAGCGCCGTCGTCGCCGTCGATACCGACAACGAATTCATGTCTAGGCGCTTTGGCAACAATACGACCGACGCGACCGACTGGATCGCCGATCTCTTCACGACGATGAACGTGATGTACCAGCGCGATCTCAATGTCGTGCTGCAGCAGGGAACGACGATGCTGCGCACGACGACCGATCCATATACGCAGACCGGCACGCCCGCGAATCAGGCGGATCTCACCGAGTTCGGAACGTACTGGCAGACGCACTACGCAGCCGTGCAGCGCAGTTTCGCAATGCTGCTTTCAGGCAAGTCGGCAAGCGGCGATCAGGCCTCCGGCATCGCTTGGATCAATGCGTATTGCGAGACGCAATCGCAGGGCGGCAGCTATAGCGTCAATCAGATATTCACGGACTCGGGAGTCAATGTCAGCCTGTCGGCGCGCATCGTCGGCCACGAGCTCGGCCACAATTTCGGCGCGTATCACACGCATTGCACGAACATCGCGACCGGCGGCGCGCCAACCGGAACGAACACGATCGATCAGTGCTACAACGGCGAAGCCGGCAGCGGCTGCTATTCGGGCGCGGTGTCGTGTCCGACATCCGGACCGGGACATCCGCTCGGCACGCTGATGAGCTATTGCAACACCAGCGGCCCGAACAGCGCGGATTGCGGACAGAACGTGCTGCAGTTCCATCCGACTCAAATCACCACGTTGAGCGCACTGATCAACCAGAACACGCCCAGCTGCCTCGCGTTCGGTGGCGGCGATCTGATTTTCAGCGACGGGTTCGATTGATCGGTGTTCGCCTCTCCCGCTTGCGGGAGAGGGGGCAAAGCGATCAATCGCGCATCAGCGTCGATTTGCCGAACAAACTTTCGATCAGATCGACCGCGAGAATCGCCGTCTTGTTGTGCTCGTCGAACGCGGGATTGAGCTCGACGATGTCGACCGAGCCGAGGCGGCCGGTGTCGGCGATCATTTCCATGCACAGCTGCGCTTCGCGATAGTTCGGTCCGCCGGGCACGGTCGTGCCGACGCCGGGCGCGATGCCGGGGTCGAGGAAATCGACGTCGAAGCTGACGTGCAGGTGCGTGTCTTCGTCGATGCCGCCGAGCGCTTCTTCCATGACGCGCTTCATGCCCATCTCGTCGATGTAGCGCATGTCGTAGATGTCGAGGCCGGTGTCATGCACGAGTTTCTTCTCGCCGGCGTCGACCGAGCGGATGCCGATCTGGCTGATGCTCGCGGCCGAGATCGCCGGCGACGAGCCGCCGAGCTCGACCAGCTCGCGCGGACCGTTGCCGCACAAACACGCGACCGGCATGCCATGGATGTTGCCCGAGGGCGTCAGCGTGTTCGTGTTGAAGTCCGCGTGCGCGTCGAGCCAGAGGATGCGCAGCTTGCGGCCGCGCTCGCGGCAGTGGTGCGCGACCGCGGTGATCGATCCGATCGCAAGACAGTGATCGCCGCCGAGGAGAATCGGCAGCCGGCCGCCCATGAGCTCGGCGTGCACGGAATCCATCACCGAGCGCGTCCACTGGACGACTTCGGGCAAATGTCGGTACCCGTCTTTCGGCGGCTGCCACGGATTGACCGGGCCGGCGAGATTGCCGCGATCGGCGACATCGAAGCCGCGCGATGCGAGTGCTTCGGCGATGCCGGCGACGCGCAGCGCTTCCGGGCCCATCGAGGCGCCGCGGTGGCCGGCGCCGATATCGGTCGGTGCGCCGATCAGTGAAAGACGAGCAGGAGTCGGCATCGCGATCCGGTGAATTTTGCGGTGCGCAAGTATAACGGCTCGGCCGAAACCGGCCGTCCGTGGGCGTTCGGACCCGTTCTACGAGGACTGCGCCGCGGCTTCGGCGGCAAACGCGGCGAGACGATCCAGCAGCACCTGCATCGGCTCGGCGAGCCGGTCCGCGACCGCGCGGGCGCTGTCGCGCGAGGCGTCGGTCGCGTTTTCCCACTCGGTGAATTCGCCGTCGATCGCGCTCGCCAGCATCCCGAGCGGGCCGTAACCATAGGCCGGAGCCGATCCGGCGAGTCGATGCACCAGTACCTGCAGCTCGCGTGCGGTCGCCTCGTCCGCGGCGGTATCGAACGCACGCCAGGCTTCCTCGAGCGCAACGTGCTTGGACGCAAGCGACTGCGTGTAGCGCGTGCGCAGGAGGGCGAAGCGTTGCGACGAATCCAACATCGACAGCGGCTGCGAATCCGATACGTGCGGCGACGGGTGTCCCGCTACACCTGTATTTCACCACGTTTGCGCATTTCGCGCGCAAGTGCGCGATCGGGGGCTTCAGGCGGCCCTGGCGGAACCCGAAGGCGCGGCGCTCGCGCGCGTCGGGCGCGAGGCTTTGAGCGAGGCGAGCGACTTGGCCATGCGCCGCACCGCCTCATCGAGCTCAGCCGCGTCGTGATAGCTGAATCCGAGGCGGAGGAAGCGCTGATCGCGTTGCTCGAAATCGTAAGACTGCGCGGAGACGAAGCGCACGCCTTCGCGCTCGCCGGCCGCCGACCACGCGGCGACATCGATCGCATCGTCCGCCCGCGCCCACAAGGCCATGCCGCCGGCGGGAACGCGGAACTCGAGCGCGCCGCCGAGCCGATGAGTCAATGCGTCGGCGAGCGCGTCGCGCCGCGATTCGTAGGTGCGCCGCATCCTGCGCATATGGCGCAGGAGCTCGCCGTCCTCGAACAGCTCGGCGATCGCGCATTCCATCGCCGCGTCGCCGCGCGCATCGCTCGCAGCGCGCAAGCTCGCCAGCCGCGCGAACACCGTGGGCGGCGCGACGACGAAACCCGTGCTGATGCCGGGCGCGAGGAGGTTCGACAGCGTGCCGACATAAACGACGTTGGCGCGCGCGGCGCCGGACGCGATCGGCAGCACGGGTTTGCCGGCGTAATGGAATTCGTGGTCGTAGTCGTCCTCGATGATCGCGAAGCGATGTTCGATCGCGAGGCGAGCGAGACGCGCGCGCCGCTGCGGCGACATCACGCTCGTCGTCGGGAACTGATGATGCGGCGTCAGGAACACCGCGCGAATACGTTCGCGCGCGATGAGATTCTCCAGCGCATCGACGTCGAGCCCGTCATCGTCGAGCGGCACCGGCACGAGGCGGGCGCCGGCGAGCTTCAGCACGTTCCACGCCGGCGGATAGCCGAATGCTTCGACCGCGACGACATCGCCCGGCGCGAGCAAGGTGCGCGCGACGAGATCGATCGCCTGCTCGATGCTGCGCGTCACCATCAGGTTCTCGCTCGTCACCGGCAGGCCGCGCGTGCGCGACAGCATCGCGGCGAGCTCGGCGCGCAGGCGCTCGTGCCCGCAGGCTTGCGCGTACGTCAGCAACGCGCGGCCGCGATGCTCGATCGCGCGCCGGAACGCTCGCGCGAGCGCGCGAGCGGGAAAGAGCCGGACGTCCGGCATGCCGCTCGACAGCATCAGCGCGCCCGGCGCGAGCGGTTTGGTTTCGAGCGTGCGCGGCAACGGAGGCGCGACGTCGAACGTCGGCGTCTCATCGGGTTTGGCAACGGGCGCGGCAAGGCGAGGCGCCGGCGCCACGACGAACGTGCCGCCGCCGACGCGCGTCGATACGAGGCCTTCGGCCGCGAGCTCGTCATAGCCGGCGACGATCGTGTTGCGGTTGACGGCGAGATGGTCCGCGAGCTCGCGCGTGCCCGGCAACGGTTCGCCGGGTTTCAGGCGCCCGCAGCGGATGCCGTCCGCGATCGCGCTCGCGAGCTGCAGAAAGAGCGGCTGCTCGCGGCTGGGGTCGAGTGCAACGGCCAGGTCCCATCGGCGCATGCAGCTCCAGACGGAACCGGACCAGCAAACGTCGCAGAACCGGCGCTCCCGGCACGAAGCGTGTCTCTCCAAGCTCGTGGCGCCTCATCGGCAATCCTCACAGCCATCGGGAGAACCTCATGACGAAGATCTCGCGCGCCCTCCTCGCCGCCGCCTGCGCCGCAGGACTCGCACAAGCCGCGCCCGCCGCGCAGGCGCCGCAGCATCGCGGAGCGTTGCACTACCGGATCACGATCCTTTCCTCGCTCGGCGGCAGCAACAGCCGCGCCAACAGCATCAACGATCTCGGCGTCGTCGCCGGCTATTCGAAACCGGCCGGCAATCTCGTGCGCCACGCGAGCGTCTGGGCGTGGGGACATCAGCGCGATCTCGGCAGCCTCGGCGGCGCGAGCTTCAACAGCAGCGTCGCGTGGCCGGTCAAGAACACCGTCGGATTCATCTCCGGCATCAGCGAAACCGGCCAGATCAATCCGCTCGGCGAAACTTGGAGCTGTGGATTCTTCTTCGCGACCAGCGGCAACGTCTGCTACGGCTTCGTGACGTCGCTTTGGGGCGGCGCGATGGAACCGCTGCTGCCGCTGCCCGGCGGCTACAACAGCTACGCGACCGGCACCAACGACTGGGGCCAGACGGTCGGCTGGGCCGAGAACGGCGTGCACGATTCCACGTGCGCTCCGGATTCGGATCAGGTGCTGCAGTTCAAGCCGGTCGTGTGGGCGCCGTTCACGCACCAGATCCGCACGCTGCCGCTCATTGCCGGCGACACCTCGGGCGCCGCGACGGCGATCAACGACCGCCGCCAGATCGTCGGTCTTTCCGGCACCTGCGATCAGGCCGTCGGCCGGGGCACCGGCGCGCATGCAGTGCTCTGGGAAGACAATCACGTCACCGACCTCGGCAATCTTGGCGCTCTCCTCTGGAACACGCCGACGTCGATCAACGAGAACGGCGACATCGTCGGATTCTCGGGCACCGATCCCGCCGACATCGACGGCAACTTCACGCATGCGTTCCTCAAGAAGCGCAATCGGCCGATGCAGGATCTGGGCGTCTTGAACGGCGACATCAGCAGCACGGCGACCGGCATCAACCTCTTCGGGCAGATCGTCGGCTATTCCAACGACGAGACGACGACACGCGCATTCATCTGGCAGAACGGAACGATGACGGATCTCAAATCGCTCGCGCCCGACTTCCACGGAACGCTGGTGCTGGCCAACGACATCAACGATTTCGGCCAGATCGCAGGACGCGGCACCGATCCCGACACGGGCGCGATCGTCGCGTTCGTGGCAACGCCGTATTACACGAATTGAACGTTTGCTCGTCGCGCCGATGAACGGCGCCGCAACGGCGGCGCCGCGTCGAATCAAGAGGGCAGTTTCCGCAACGCATCCGATCAGGCCGCGCGCGGCGCCGACGACGCAACGGGAGCAACCTGCTTCAGCGGGGGGTCAAGTGATCGCGCTTACGGTCACTCCGCCCATCATGGAAACAACAGGAGTCCTCATATGAAAGGCGAACTTCCTATGGATCGTCAGCCCGTACAGGTCAAAGTCGACGATGGCGATTGGCAGGCCGCCGTCTATCAGGACGGTCAATTCGTCGATCTCTACGGCCTTCCGCTCAACCACCGCAAGATCACCAGCTGGCGCCCCGCCGGCGGCGCGGCGAACGGCAGCGCCGCGGAGCGTCGCGTGATGCGTCCGCAGGCGCATTCGCCGAATTGATCGATTGCGCGGCGCGCCGATGCCGCGCGCGCGAAAAGAAACCCCCGCGTCGAAGCGGGGTTTTTTTCTCGTGTGAGATGACGTCTCGCGCTACTGCGCCGCTTTCGCGGCACCGCAATCGCTGCACGAAACGGAAGCACCGCCCGGCGGCATGTCGGCATTCGACCATCCGCCGCCGAGCGCACGAATCAGCTGCACGCTCGCGCGCAATTGGCGCGTATCGAGATCGAGCGCCTCGCGCTGGATGTCCAGCATCGTCGTCTGCGACGTGACCACGTCGAGATAGCTGACCGCGCCTTCGCGATAGCGCGTCAGCGAGAAGTCGAGCGTCTGTTGCGCAGCGGCGACCGCGGATTTGTCGGCTTCGGCCGCGGAACGATAGTGATTGAGCAGCGCGAGATTGTCCTCGACCTGCTGGAACGCCTGCAGCGCAACCGAACGATATTTCGCGCCGGCTTCGTCGAGCGCGGCTTGTGCTTGCGCGACTTCGGCCTTGCGTTTGCCGGCGTCGAACAAGGTCAGCAGCAACGAGGGACCGATCGACCAGTAGGTGTTCGGCGCCTTGATCCAGTTGCCGGCGTCGCTCGACTGGAATCCCGCTTGCGCATCGAGCGTGATCGCGGGGAAGAACGCCGCACGTGCGACGCCGATCTGCGAGTTCGCAGCTTCCACGCGCCGCTCCGCTGCCGCGACATCGGGACGACGCTGCAGCAAGGTCGAAGGAACGCCCGGCGGAACCTGCACGAGCGTGATGTCGGCGATGCGCGGCGCGATCGCGAACGACGACGCCGATTCGCCGACGAGCGCCGCGATCGCGTGCTCGCTGAGCGCGCGCTCGGCGAGCGTCTGCTCGACCTGCGAGCGCGCGCTGTCGAGCTGCGTCTGCGCGCGCGCGACATCGAGACCCGACGCGATGCCACCGGTGCGGCGCGCCTTGGTGAGATCGAGCGCCTTTTCGTACGCGGTGACCGTGTCCTTCAGAAGCTGCACTTCGCGATCGAGCCCGCGCAGCACGATGTAGGTGTCGGCGAGTTGCGCCGCGAGACTGAGCCGCGCGGATTCGAGATCGGCCTCGACCGCCTGCGCCGTCGCGTTGCCCGAAGCGACTTCGTTGCGGATACGACCCCAGAGATCGATTTCGTAATCGAGCTCGGCGCCGACGGTGTACGAGCCGTATTCGTTCGGCGACGTCGGCCCGAGCACGCGCAGCGGTTTCATTTCCGACTGCCGGTCGCGTTGCGCATTGGCGGCGCCGAAGAGACTCGGGAACAAACCCGAACGCAGCTGATCGCTGACCGCCTGCGCTTCGCGGTAGCGCGCGAGCGCCGCGGCGAGATCGGGACTGTTCGCGACGAGCTTCTTCTCGAGGCCGTCGAGATCCGAATCGCCGTACAGCGACCACCAACCATCGCGCGGCAGATTGTCGGCGGGCGCCGCCTTGGTCCACGGCGCTTCTTCCTTGTAACTCTGCGCGACCGGAACGTCCGGCACCTTCAGCGGCGGTGCCAGCGAGCAGCCGCCGAGAACCAGCGCGGCGACGAGCGCGAGCGCGGTTTCAGCCCTTGCCATTGCCGGCCTTCCCTGCTTTCGCGATCTCGGTCTTCGGCGCGTCGGCGACGCGCGCCGTGTCGCCGTCGGCAAGTCCATCCGGCGGGCTCTGGATGACGCGATCGTCCGGCGCGAGACCCGAGCCGATCTCGATCACCTGGCCGAGATCGCGCGCGATCGTCACTTTTTTCAGATGCACCTTGTTGTCCGCGCCGAGCGTCGCGACGCGCAGGCCGTTCTTGTCGAACAGGAGCGCGCTCGACGGCACGCGCAGCGCGGTCGCGTTGCGCGGAAGCTCGAGGCTGACATTGGCGAAGCCGCCCGGAAGGAGCTCGCCGTTCGCGTTGTCGACGCCGAGTTGCATCAGCGTCGAACCCGAGGCGACGTTGACCGACTGCGACGAGGACTCGACCGTCGCCGTGTATTTCTTGCCCGGATGCTCGGGCACGGTGATCGTCGCCTTGGTGCCCGACGGAATGCTCGGCACATAGTTCTGCGGAACCGACACGTAGACGCGCAGCTTCTTGGTGTCGGAGACGACGAAGAGCTCCTGCCCGACCGCGCCGCCGACGTTGATCAATGCACCGACATCGGTGTTGCGCGCGGTCACGACGCCGTCGAACGGCGCCACGATGCGCGTGAATCCCTTCAGCGCCTGGATGCGATCGACGTTCGCCTGCGCGGCCTTGACCATCGCCTGCTTGGCGTTGAAATCGCCTTCCTTCTCGTCGACTTCCTGCTTGGACACCGAATCCGAGCCGAGCATCGACTTCCAGCGCTTGGCGGTCGTCGAGGCGAGCGCGGCGTTGGCCTGCGCGGTGGCGAGATCGGCCTTGGCCTGCAGCAGCTGCTGATCCAGGTCCGGCGTCTCGATCTCAGCCATCAGCTCGCCGCCTTTCACCTGCGCGCCGATGTCGACTTTCCAATTCTTGAGATAACCCGACACGCGCGCATACAGCGGCGCGCGCGAATACGCTTCGAGCCGGCCGGGAAGATCGAGCGATCCGCCGTCGCCTTCGGCCGTCGGCGCCACGACCGCGACGGTCGGCGCGGCCTGCGCGTCCGTCCATTCGCGCAGGCGCGCGTTGCCGGACGCGCGCGTGACAAGTCCGGTGACGACGATCACGACCGCGACGATCACGCCGACGACGCCGGCGATGCGCAACTTGCGCGTGGAGAAGGTGGGAGTTTGATTTTCAGGCGACATGGAGTTCTCCGACGGCAGGGCGCGGCGCGTGTTTCTCGCCATGCCTGCGATGCACGATGCTGAAGACGACTGGCACGAAAATAAGCGTCGCGACCGTCGCGAAAAAGAGTCCGCCGATGACCGCGCGCCCGAGCGGCGCGTTCTGCTCGCCGCCTTCGCCGAGACCCAGCGCCATCGGCGTCATGCCGATCATCATCGCGAGCGCGGTCATCAAGACCGGACGGAAACGCACGAAGCCGGCTTCGATCGCGGCGCGCGAAGCATCGCCGATCTCGTCGAGCTTCTCGCGCGCGAAGCTGATCACCAGCACGCTGTTCGCGGTGGCGACGCCCATGCACATGATCGCGCC
>Ga0068859_100003346_pt1 | contig 16312 bp, 18 predicted proteins | sample KBSSwiS22_FD_66585 | JGI IMG/M metagenome (GOLD analysis project Ga0068859, IMG submission 66585) | Switchgrass rhizosphere microbial communities from Kellogg Biological Station, Michigan, USA - KBS Switchgrass S2-2 | ecosystem: Host-associated > Plants > Roots > Rhizosphere > Soil ...
CTAAAGAAACAAGCGGATACCATAAAGATGGCGAGCCCAAAGGCTTCCATCAAATACAATCTCCAGTTGTTTTTAAATGCAGCTAACATAATGTAAAGAGAAATCAAATCTGGAAAACCACCTGTCGCCCATGTGACGAAAACCAAGAAATTAGGCCACGCTATTCTCAATTTGGCGCATGTGTTTTAGCTCCCTCTCTAAGAAATAATTGAGTATGGTGCGTATGGTGGCAATAGCTGCCAATTTTCCAAGATCATTCCAGCTTGGTGCTACCGCGGTAGCCAGCACATCAGCACCCAGTAAGAGTTCCAGTGCCACAGCAACTGAGCTACCAAACTTTACACGAGCCTCTTCCGCAGTTACATTTTTCTTTCCACCTGCAAATGATCTAAAATAATTCAATACTAATTGCAGCAATGCCGCTGCAATAACCAATGCCGAAATTATTTCCAGCGTATGGCTGATGTAAACGGTTACTATTTTTGCTATCTCTTCCATTTTTTAATTTTAAAAAAGGCGACAGCTCCCTGTCGCCTCAACTCAAAACCGCACCTATGAGAAAACTGAATTTTACATGGTTACTACTACTGTTGTTTTTTTCTTCTCCATTTCATTTGCCATTACGTTGTTGGCAATATGTTCACCTACACGTAACGCATTAGCAGCAATAGTAAGTGCAGGGTTAAATGCGCCACAACTGGGAAAGAAACTTGCATCCACTACATATACATTTTCGAGGTCGTGTGTTTTACAATTCGGGTCAAGTACAGATTCCGATGGATCATTCCCAAAACGCAGCGTACCATTCTGATGACTCATACCACTTACATCCAAATCATAACCACCCCATTGTACGTCTTTATAGTCGGTATCAATTTCACCTAATTGCACAAACACCTGTTTTAATTTCTCTTTCAATTTTTCATACGCGGCGTAATTGGTCCTGCTGTACTCAACTTTTATAGCACCATCGTCACGAAGAGTAACTCTGTTACCAGGTGATGGAAGGTCTTCTGCGGTTAACCAAAAATCAATCGTCATTTCTTTTAGTTCAGCATAAGTTTTACCAGGAGCAATTTTTTCTGCCATCCATAAAATAGTATCAGGATCATTTCTTCCCATCAATTGAATTTCTCCCAATGGAAATTCACTATCATCGGCACCATGATAAAAATCAGCCAACCCTAAACTTTTTTGAAATACACAATCATTTTTCTTTTTAGTAAATGCCACTAAACATCCGTTGTGATGCAACATCAAATTTCTGCCCACCTGGTCAGAAGAATTGGCAAGGCCGTTAGGATGATTCTCATTGGCACTGCGTAAAAATAAAGCAGCACTATTTACTGCACCGCATGCAACAATAATAATGTCCGCACTAAAAATTCTTTCTTCTCCTTCCACAATAGCAACCACCGCAACTATCTTTTTGCTACTTTCGTCAGTCAATAATTTTTCCGCATAAGCATGAGTTACCAACGTTACATTATCACTCATCAATGCGTTGTTCAATGCCGATGATTGTGCATCAGCTTTTGAATCTGTGGGGTCGGGAAAGCCATCAAAATTTTCAAGTACTACAGGTGAAGCATTTTCATTTTTATCCTGTGGAAGATTTACACCCATCGGCAATGGAAAAGGGTGTAAACCTATCTGCATCATCTTAGTATTCAAATCTTTGATTAAAGGTTCATACGGCAAAGGAGGTAAAGGATATGGCATGAATGTTTTTGGTTCAGTAGGATCAGCACCACGCTTGCCATGTACATGATACATTTTTTCTGCAACATCATAATAAGGTGCTAATGTTTCGTAACCAAAAGGCCATGCAGGGCTGGTGCCACCGTAATGTTCTACTTCTTTAAAATCACTTTCTCTAAAACGAAACATTGCTGCACCATATACTTTGCTGTTACCTCCTACGTTGTAATGTATAAATGGTAAAAAAGGGTTATCGTCTTTATCGTACCAGTTTTCTTTTGGCCTGTAGCGGCCATTCACAACCACCTCTTTCGCATCCCAGTTTTCTTTTTCCTTTGGAATAAATCCGCCTCTTTCCAGGATCAAAATTTTTTTTCCAGTTTCTGCCAGCTTTTTTGCGATAGTACTGCCACCACTTCCGGTACCGATGATGATGATATCGTAATTACTTTTCATAAAAATTATTTCAGCCACAAAAAGAAACATTTCATAGAATATTCCTTGTCTTGTATATGACCAATTGCCAAAGAAAGACTGTGACCAGAAAAGAAAGGTAACTGTCAGCAAGCTTACAAACAGGCATGTTCAACTACTATAATTTTATAAATAAAAAAGATGAAAAAAATATTCGGACTGTACATTCTTACTTTAGTAATTACAAGTCAAACTGCAACGGCGCAGGATGAAGCTGCAAAAAGATATGCTACTATCGAAACATTTAGAACGAGCCTCGTAAACAAACCACTGACTGATTTTAAATTTACAAGTTTAGACAAACAGGTTTTAGAATTACAAAAATTAAAAGGCAATGTTGTGGTTATCAATTTCTGGTTCACCACTTGTGGACCGTGCATTAAAGAAATGCCTTTTTTAACAGAGCTGGTTGCTACTAACAAAGAAAAACCAGTTGTATTCATTGCGCCTGCACCGGATAATGAAACACAGATCAATAAGTTTTTGAAAAAGAATACTTTTGCCTATCAGATTGTGCCCTCTTCACTGGATTATATCAATACTATGCACATAGAAAATTTTCCTACACATTTGGTGGTGGATAAAGAAGGTATTATCCGGCAGGTATTTGTTGGCTATGCTGATGATATAAAAATGAAACTGCAGGAAGAAATTGATAAATTGCTGAAGTAAATTAAAGTTTCTCTCCCAATCAACGTAAAATAAGTTACCATGAAAGCATTAACACTATCATCATTTGGAAGTTCTGATGTGCTTGAATACAAAGAGGTAAACGATCCTGTTCTAAAACCAACCGACATATTAGTGGAGATGAAAGCCATTGGTTTGAATTTTGCCGACCTGATGAGAAGAAACGGCGTGTACCCAATGAGAGGAAGTAAACCTTACATCAATGGATTTGAAGGAGCAGGTATTGTTAAAGATAATAACGGCCATGCTGAATTTAAAATTGGTGACAGAGTTGCATTTGCGGATGTGCCTTTTGCAAACGCAGCATTAGTTGCGGTTCCTTTTGATAACCTGATTCCACTTCCTGATGAAATTAGTTTTGAAACTGCTGCATCTGTAATGCTGCAAGGTCTCACCGCACATTTCTTAACATCCGACAGTCATACCATAAAAAAAGGTGAAACCGTACTCATTCATGCGGTAGCGGGTGGCGTTGGGCAGTTGCTTATACAAGTGTGTAAAATATTAGGAGCAAAAGTCATTTGCCTGGCTTCTTCTGAAAGTAAAAAGCAAATTGCACTTTCATTGGGAGCAGATAATGTTTTCTTATATAGTGATGATTGGAAAGAAAAAGTTTTGGAATTGTTTCCCGAAGGTGTTGATGTAGTATATGAAAGCATAGGAACTACAATGGAATCAAGCCTTGCAATAACCAAAGTATTGGGCAAGGTAGTTTTCTTTGGTATGGCGGGTGGAAAATTGGAAATAGGAAATCCGTTGTGGATCATTGCACATTCCAAATCAATTATTGGCGGCGATCTCTGGAACTATCTTACTTCAAGAGAAGAAAGATTGCGAAGGGCAAAAATATTTTTCGATTGGTATATTGAGGGAAAAATAAAAGTTTCAGCGCCAACTATTTTTAAATTATCCGAAGGAAAAAAAGCACACGATTTTATGGAGGGCAGGCATAGCACGGGAAAAGTATTGATGATACCCGGTTAAAAAACTGTTGACAGGAAAAATTGTCCATTAAGCTGCGTTCTCTATCCATTTTTTATGGTTCACTGTCGAAGCATCTTTGCATTGTCAATAATGACAACAAATAAAAACCATAAAAAATGAAAAAGTTCACAGTACCAACAAGAGATGAAGTTGCACCAGTTAATCAAACAATCTTTGACAACCTTACAAAGGCTCTTGGTTTTGTGCCCAACCTTTACGCCACCATTGCATATTCTGATAATGGCCTATCAAGATACCTTGCCTATCAAAATGCCAAAACAACTTTAAGTAACAAGGAAAAAGAGGCGGTTAACCTAATTGTTAGCCAGGTAAACAATTGTTTGTACTGTCAGAGCGCTCATACTGTAATTGGTAAAATGAATGGCTTTACAGATGAACAATTGTTGGATATCCGCAACGCAAAATCAGACAACCCCAAACTAAATGCACTGGTTAAACTGGCTGCAAGCATTACAAAAAACCGTGGCAATGTTGATGCCGCATTGGTGGATGATTTTTTTGCACAGGGTTATACAAATGAAAGCCTGGTAGATTTGATTTTACAGGTAAGTGATAAAACCGCCATGAATTATTTGCACAACCTTACGCAGATACCAGTTGACTTTCCTTTGGCACCATCATTACAATTTGATCTTGCTGCCAGCAAAAATTAAGGTAAAGATTGAAGAGAATTGGCGCAGAGGGAAAATTGTCCATCCCTTTGTGCCGATTCTCCATCCTTAACCAGGCCATTTATTGTCACCTTTACAAAATAAAAAACAGGATCAATGGAACAAAAACACCCTCTCCCGCCGTTTACAATGGAAACTGCTTTGCAAAAAGTACAATTGGCCGAAGATGCATGGAATAGTAAAGACCCGGAAAAAGTATGCCTGGCCTACAGCATGGATACAGAATGGCGCAACAGAACAGATTTTATAAATGGCCGTGAAGCGGTAAAACTTTTTCTTAAAAGCAAATGGGAAAAGGAATTGGATTACAAATTGAAAAAAGAATTGTGGGGCTTTCGTGAAAACCGCATGGCAGTAAGATTTGAGTATGAATATCAAAATGCAGATGGGCAATGGTTCAGAGCATACGGAAATGAAAATTGGGAATTTGATGAAAACGGGTTGATGACAAAACGATATGCAAGCATCAATGATCTGGCAATAAAAGAATCAGAAAGAAAACTTTAAACGTAATAAGATGACTATGAAAAAGATGATACCAAAAGATGAAATTGCAAATGAAACTGATCATTCAGGTGCTGAATCATTAGAAGATGCAGACAAACACGAAACAGAAGAGATCGTTTTATATGATGAATGTGGAGATACTTTATGGGACAAGGTTTTAAGGCAGGAAGAAAATAAGCTACAACTCTCTTTAAAACCTCATGTTTGAATCTTTAAAATTTAAAGAATGACAAAAAACTTTGGGGCAATAGCATTTACCAAAGAGGTAAAAGCTATGCAAGAAAAATCAGGCAGCAGAAAAAGTTATGCAAGAATGGAGCAGGATACTTATGTAGATGGCCTAACAGAAAACGAAATAGATTTTATTTCACAACGGGATAGTTTTTACATGGCATCCTATGGAGAGAATGGGTTTCCCTATATACAGCACCGTGGCGGGCCTGCAGGTTTTTTAAAAGTACTCGACAGCAAACGCCTGGGCTTTATAGATTTTAAAGGGAATATGCAGTACATCTCTGTCGGTAATATTGCAACCAATAAAAATGTAGCGCTTATTATGGTCGACTATCCTGCAAAGGCGAGATTGAAAATTTATGCAACAGTAGAAATCGTAGAATTGAAAGATGATCCGGATTTATATGACCTGCTCGATCTGGCAGCATATAAATTTCGCCCGGAACGCATGATGGTGTTTAACATTGAAGCCTATGACTGGAATTGTCCCCAACATATAACACCACGCTACACTGTTGCAGAAATTGAAAATGCTTTTGCTCCTCAACAACAACATATTGCTGCACTTGAAGCAGAAGTAAAAAGACTAAAGCAGCAATTAAAAAACCAGCACGCATGATAAAAGATTTAAAACGGGTGGTGATCACAGGTATGGGAGTTGTTACTTCTCTTGGAAATACAACGGATGAATTTTGGAAGAATATCGTTGCTGGTAAAAGTGGTGTTGGGCTTATCACAAAGTTTGACACCACTAATTTTAAAACAAAGTTTGCCGCAGAAATCACCAACTTTAATGCCGCCAATTATTTTGAAAAAAATGAAGCCCGTAAATATGATTTGTTTACACAGTATGCTGTTGCAGCTGCTGACGAAGCCATAAAAAATGCAAACATTAATTTTGAAACTTTAAACCGGAATAAGATTGGTGTCATTTGGGGTTCAGGCAACGGCGGCATTCAAACATTCCAGGACCAGGTAGAAGAATTTGTAAAAGGAAACAAACAACCACGGTTTAATCCATATTTTATTCCAAAGATAATTGCTGATATTCCATCAGGAGTTATTTCTATCAGGCATGGTTTAAGAGGCTTAAATTTTTCAACTGTTTCTGCATGCGCTTCATCCAACAATGCAATCATTGATGCCTGCAATTATATTCGTTTAGGCAAGGCCGATATGGTCATTACCGGAGGTTCTGAAGCGCCAATCAATGAAAGCGCAATCGGAGGTTTTAATGCATCTAAAGCGCTATCAACAAACAATGAAAATCCCCAGGCTGCTTCCAGGCCTTTTGATGTAAAGAGAGATGGCTTTGTAATGGGAGAAGGTGCAGGTGCTTTGATCCTGGAAAGTTTGGATGCAGCAGTAAGCAGAGGCGCAACCATATTTGCAGAAATTGTTGGCACCGGTATGGCCGCTGATGCATTTCATCTTACCGGTACTCATCCTGATGGCGAAGGTGCTTACTTAGGAATGCTGGATGCATTGGAAGATGCTGCCATTGATGCCGCAGAAATTGATTACATCAATGCTCATGCCACCTCAACACATATTGGTGACGAAAGTGAGTTGAAAGCAATCATGAGAGTGTTTGGAGAAAGAAAAGATTTGCATATCAGTGCCACTAAGTCTATGACAGGTCATTTGCTTGGAGCAGCCGGTGCTATTGAAGCTATTATTTCGGTAAAAGCAATACAGGATGATATGGTACCGCCAACTATCAATACCACCGAAGTAGAACCCGCCTGGAAAAATAAATTCAATTTAACTTTGGGTGAAGCTCAATCAAAACAAATTAATTATGCAATGAGTAATACCTTTGGTTTTGGAGGGCATATTGCAACGATCATTTTAAAAAAATATAATCCTTAAAGTTAATAATGCTTAATCAATCCACTTTTACACTGGTGAATCAGCAGAATGGAAATCTTGCATTCAAACTTTTTCATTTTGAAGACAATGCTTTTTTCGATCACATACAACGTAACAATTATTTCTCATTAATTTGGGTAACAGAAGGTACAGGAAAAGTAAAAGCCGATTTTACAGAATATGATTTTGAAGCTAATAGTTTATTTGCATTTGCGCCATATCAGCCATATATGTTTGACGGCGTTCAGTCCATTAAAGGAATAGCAATATATTTTCATCCCGAATTCTTTTGCATTTACAAACACGATAAGGAAGTTTCCTGCAATGGAGTTTTATATAACAATGTTTATAAACCGCCGTTTGTAAAAGTTGATGAAGCAAGTGCAACAACTTTAAAAATGATATGCGGTCAGCTGGAAACGGAAATGCAAAATCCTGCGCTGGCACAATATGAATTGTTAGTTTCTTACCTGAAAATATTTTTAATTACTGCGTCAAGATTAAAAACACAACAACAACCAGAAGCTGCAGCATCGGTAAAAGGTGATAAGGAACCTTTCATATTGCAGAAACTTAAAGATGCCATTGAAGAAAACTTCAAGACGAAACACTCCCCTGCTGATTATGCGGAGTTATTGTATATTTCTCCAAAAGCACTGGCAAAAATCACAAAATCACATTTCAATAAAACACTCAGCAGCCTGATCAATGAGCGCATCATCATTGAAGCAAAACGAGAATTGTACCTCACCAATAAAACGGTAAAAGAAATTGCCTGGGAACTGGGCTACGAAGACGAATACTATTTCAGCCGCTTCTTTAAAGTAAACACTGAGGTATCTCCACAATTGTACAGGGAAACGGTAGGATACGCCAGGTCAACTGCCTAACAAAGAAGATTGTAATTTGTTGTATTTTTAAATCATGTTTGAACTCATCCATAAAAATATAGCAAAGTACATTGATCTTACTGAAGAAGAGTTTGTTTATTTTACTTCCTTATTGCAACTGAAGCGCTTGCGCAAAAAACAATTTTTACTGGAAGAAGGCGAAATATTCCAATATGAATGTTTTGTAAACAGTGGCTGCCTGCGCCAATATTATTTGGATGAGAAAGGCCAGGAACACATCATTCAGTTTGCCATAAGCGATTGGTGGATCGGTGATCAATACAGTTTTTTAACGGGATTGCCATCAACGAATTTTATTGATGCCATTGAAGAATCACAAGTCTTATTGATCAGTAAAAACAATCTTGAACAATTATATATCAAGGTGCCCAAGTTTGAACGTCTCTTCCGTATTGCATTTCAAAATAGTTATGTTGCCTTGCAAAGACGCATTCTTTCTAACCTAACCCAAACTGCAGAAGAACGATATCTTGATTTTAATAAACGCTATGCTGAAATAGAACAAAAAGTTCCTCAACACCAGGTCGCTTCCTATCTTGGCATTACGCCGGAATCTCTCAGCCGCATCCGCAAACAATTAGCTGGTAAATAAATTTTCTTATCATAGATCAATGCCATTTCTTATCCTGCGTCATTGGAACGGGGAGCTGTTTTAATGCAATTTTGTGTTCTGATTTATTATCAAACAAAATAAAATTTTATGAACACGATCTTAGAAAAAATCAACCATTTAAATCAATTAGTTCTTGAAGGTAAAATGCTGGATGCCTTTGAACTGTATTATCATGATGATGTGGCCATGCAGGAAAACACCATGCCTGCAACTGTAGGCAAAGCAGCCAACAGGGAAAGAGAACTGGAATTCTTAAACAATATTATCGATTTCCGTGGCGCCAAAGTGCTGAGCCTTGCAGCGGGCGAAAATGTATCTTATGTAACATGGCACTATGACTATTCGCATAAAGAATGGGGCGAAAAGAATTACACCCAGGTTTCTATACAGCATTGGGATAATGGTAAAATCATTAAAGAACATTTCTTCTACGGAAACTAAAATATAGCCATGAAAAACATTTTTAAAACAAACAATGACTGGACGGGTTTATTATTGAGATTAACCATTGCTATTGTAATATTTCCGCATGGCGCACAAAAACTGTTAGGCTGGTTTGGTGGTTATGGATTTACTGGTACAATGAATTTTTTTACTGCTACGGTGGGTTTACCCAGGATCATTGGGTTTTTAGTTATTCTTTTAGAATTCTTTGGTAGCATATTATTAGTACTTGGCCTTGGTTCAAGAATAATAGCCATAAGTATGATCGCCCTTTCCATTGGAATTATATTTACAAGCCATATCCAAAACGGATTTTTTATGAATTGGTTTGGCAACCAGAAGGGCGAAGGTTTTGAATATTTTTTGTTTCTGATCGGATTAAGTGTTGTATTGCTATTAAACGGATCAGGTAAATTTTCATCGGACCATTCGCTTACAAAGAATAGATAATTTTCTCATTAAAACATGAGCACCGGCAGATCGGGTTGCAGGCCAAAATAAACCTGGGCTGCCGTCTCATACCTGCTTTCGTTGGCAAAACCATGTTGCCTTATAACCTGGGCGTCGGTAAAATAATGCGCTAATTTATTTTTAGTATAAATGCCAGTGGTTCCTGCAACCGAAAACATCATGTCTACAGCCTGCAGGCAACTTTGATTGGTATGTGTAGCTGCCAGTAACAGGTCGGCTTTATCTTCAAGTGATAAATTTTCACCAGCTTGTGTTTTATTCCAACAGGTTGATATAGCATCATGCAGGTACGATCGGCTTGATCGTATCAATGCTTGTGCCATTCCCAATTTTCTTTGTACAGTGCCCCTTCCATTTAAAGGCGTAACAGAACCAAACGATGTTTTCTTTGCCGCAAGCAATTTTACTTCTTCTATGGCATTATGGGCAACGCCCAGGGCTACTGGTACAATGAGGCTGGAAACGCTGGCCCCAATGGCAGAAAACTTGTAAAGCGGCGCCTGGTAATATTTGTTAGGTTTACAATCCGGCATAAGTGGAAAAAAAAGATGCCCCGGCACAAATACATCATTGGCAGCAACATCATTGCTGTCACGGTATCTCTCTTATACCGGTATAGATTTTAAAATCGACATAATCAGGGACTAAACAAGTAACAACTTGCAGTACTGCACTTGCGGAAGACTCAGAACGAAGACTGCCTGAAATTCCAACAATTTTTATTTTCTTTTGAGTCATCTTTGTCTGTAAAATTTAAAAAATCGCAGCGATTTATAATTTTCAATTTAATACTTCTTTTAATTTATTTTCCAACGCCATCCCCCGCAGATTTTTTGCAATGATCTTACCTTCTTTATTGAGCAGCATATTAAACGGGATACCCTTTATTCCATACTCCGCAACTATTTTACTATCCCATGCTTTCAGATCAGAAATCTGCGTCCATTCAAGCTTATCATTTTTTATTGCTTTCATCCATGCATCTTTGTTTGTATCTAATGATACTCCCAGAATGTCAAATTTACCTGAGTGATATTGATTATAGCAGTTAACAACGTTTGAATTTTCTGCACGGCATGGCCCACACCAACTGGCCCAAAAGTCGACCAATACGTATTTGCCCCTGTATGATGAAAGTGAAGTAACCATTCCATTAATGTCATCTGCCGTAAAGTCAGGTGCTGTATTACCAATAGCAGTTTTTTTAGCTGCATCTATAATTTCTATTATCTGCCTGCCATATAAACTTAGTTGATTTTTTTCTGATAATAAATTGAATACAGCCGTCAATTCATCAATATGTGGATCGAATCCAAAAAAACTGCTGATAGCCCATGCACTGACTGCTGATGCCGGATATTTTTCTGCAAAAACTGCGATAACTGACCGCTTTTCCAGGTCCAGTTTATCATGTACACTGAACAGGCTATCCTTAAGCCACTCAGTTAATTTTCCAGATTGATATAACGCTGAGCCCGTCCTGTTCAGCATTTCAAAGTCCTGATCGACAGCATTTGTTAATTGTCTGTAGATTTCATACTCTTTCTGTGTTTGAGAACCTTCAACAACAGGATTGTTCAAGATAGCCGTATCGATTATAATAGAAATATTTTCATTGCCTGCAAAAAAAAATATTTCCCCATTAAAGCGATTATTAGAAACCCTGATCATTAATCTTTCTGATTCAGGAAGAGATCCTTTTATAAAAAACTTACCTTTTTTTATTTTAGCAGAAACCTGTTTGGTGGTATTTTCGCTGCTGTAACTAAGCATAGCAGTACCCGCGTTCAAACCCCTAATATTGCCTGATATCATGAATGACTCCTGGGCTTCAGTGACAATTCCACTTAATAAAAGTATATACGCGAAAAGAAATATTTTCATTGTTTTGATTTTAAATGATGATGTTGTTTTTTACGCTTGTAAAATTTGAACTTATTGGTTTTTATTCAGTCAATTCTTATAACATTTTGCAAGGAATCGGTTACCATTGCGTCAACAATTATTTTATGGCCGGGTTTGATATTCTTTACATCTACCGAAAAATATGGGTTGATGCGATAAATAAAATCATTGTTCTTTGGTTTTTTACTGTCTTTGGACAGGTACAGCAAAACCTCGCCAGAAAAATTTTCATGGAAAGCTTCATCAGTATTACTCACTTCAAATTGCTGAGCATATAAGAAATTGCTGCAAAGCAGCATAATTAATACAAGCAAAAAAAAAGGTTCTTAGTTTTTTCAAATAAACAGCATTTTTATTAAGCAGGAACTACTTTTGCTATTTTATTTTTCTTCTTTAAATGATACAATTCATACTCCTTCGTCACCCTCAGCACTTCTGCAACGCCCCAGGCCTGTGCAATACATCCACGGGGATGATGTGGTGCGTCGCCGTCAAATATTTCCGATACACTTCCAATACAGCCTTCATTCAAATGATATTCGAACGCATCAATTACTTTTTTTGCTTTTGTAACTTTTCCTTCCACTTTCATTATCGCATCCACATAAGGCCCCAGCAACCAACTCCAAACCGTTCCTTGGTGATAGGATGAATCTCTATGCATGGCATTCCCACCATAGATACCAATATATCTGCTATCATTATTAGGTAAACTCTTTAATCCAACAGGTGTATATAGTTTTTCTTCCACAATCTTTAAAATTGCTTTTGCTTTTTTGTTATCAACCAATGGATAAGGCAGGCTTATAGCAAACAACTGGTTAGGGCGTATACTTTTATCTTTCATGTTCCCTTCAATCACATCATAGAGACAATTTCCCTCTTCATTCCAGAACTGCTGTCCGAAACTTGTTTTAACTGTTTCAGCTTTTTGTGCAATAGCTGCAGCTTCGGTTTTTTCTTTATTCAATAAAAGCAGTTCTTCATAAATACGCAATGCATTATACCAGAGCGCCTGTATCTCAACGGCCTTCCCTGTACGGGGCGTTACCACCCAGTCTCCCACCTTAGCATCCATCCAGGTTAATTGTACACCATCTTCACCCGAATACAATAAACCATCTGTTTCATCATGAATATGGTAACGTGTTCCTTTGTGGTGCCATTCAATAATATCTTTTAATACCGGCAGAATATCATTCAGCACAAATGTTTTATCATCCGTCGACTGTAAATATTTGTACACCGCAATGAAGTACCAGAGTGTCCCATCCACATTATTATACTCAGGCGCTTCGCCATTATCCTGGAAACGGTTGGGCAACATGCCTCGGCTTACCGATCTTGCAAATGCTGCCACTATTTTTTTCGCATCTTCGAAACGGCCAGTACTCAAACACAATCCTGGTAAGGATATCATCGTATCTCTTCCCCAATCAGTGAACCAGTGATAACCAGCGATAACTGTTTTCAGGTTTTCGCCTCTCTTTACTATGAACTGGTCGGCGGCCAATACCAATTGCTGCACCGTTTCATCATCGGGTTGATCATTTAATAATAATTGTCTTCTCAAACTTTCTTTTGCCAGCAAGTCGTGTGCATCTCTTCCAGTAGTATTTTCGATAGAAATGATGATGCCGATCGAATCTCCTTTTTCTAAGCTGACTGAAAATATACCGTGGTTAAACAGGTCTTCAGTAAAATCCTGCCCACGATATTTTTCAATCGCATAGTTAAAATTTTTGAACCATTGTGGGGTATGTTGGTATGATGAACCAGGCACCTTAATATACACATCGAGGTTTCCATCAGGTTTATTATGGAATAGCCCATTCTCAAAATCAACATCCCAGTGCATTTGAGGCCCTGCATGATTCATCGAATGATAAAACCTGCCTGCCATCAGTGGCAATAATTCCATTGTGAATGGTTTTGACGCTTTAATAACATCATAAATTATTACAACCGTATTCTCGTCATGGATCATGGCAATAGTCTTCTTCAACTGGATGCCATTTACTTCATAGGTCCATTGGGGAAATAATTCTTTTGTAAAGGATTTTAAAAATTCATTTCCTTTTGGGCTAATCGTTTCACCATAATCATTTACACCCAGTTCAAAACGATCATCAGTTGTTATAATAGTTTCATCAAGTTTTGAAAGTAATACAGTTCTTTCTGTTGGCGGTTTTGTTGCTGCCACAAGTAAACCATGGTAGCGCCTGGTATTGCAGCCAATGAGTGATGAGCTAATCCAGCCACCAAGGCCATTTGTTTCCAGCCATTCGTATTGGATAGCCTCCTTAAAGTTTTGTAAAATGGTTCTATCTTTTTGTAGCATTGCTATTTTTTAATTCATGATCATTTCTTCCTTAATCATTTTCCCCGGTTTTTTTTCAAACAAACTTATCCTATTGATCAGCTCCGCCACAACACCCGTCCACCCCGTTTGGTGTGAAGCGCCAACACCTCTTGCAGTATCACCATGAAAATATTCATAAAACAAAACAAGGTCTTTGAAATTCGGATCATCGCGGTAAATAGCATAGTTGTCATTTACTGGTCTGTGGCCATCATCATTTATTTGGAATATAGAAACCAGCCTTTTCAATATTTCATTTGATACTTCACTCAATAAAATTTCATTTCCCGATCCCGTTGGAAATTCAATCCTGGTATCATCTTTATAATATTCGCAGTATTGCTGCAAAGCATTTATCAGTAAATAATTCATCGGCATCCAAACAGGGCCACGCCAATTGCTATTGCCACCAAACAAAGCACTGGTGCCTTCTGCAGGCTGGTAATCCAAACCAAATTCCTGTCCATCGATATTTACAGAATAGCCATGTTCATGTATTTTTGAAATAGAACGAATACCGCCTTGTGATAAAAATTCTTTTTCATCCAGCAATGCTTTTACTAACCGTTCCAATTTTTTTCTTGGCACCAACGATAATAAAATATCATCGTGTTCATTCAGTTCTTCAATAACTAAATACTCATTATTCTTTTCCCTGTATTGTTGAAACCACTTTAAACGGTTATAGAAATCAGGTAATTTTTTCAAAGTATCTTTCTTCAATACCAATACTGCAAACATGGTGCTTAATCCTACAAGGCTCCGCACTTTCACAGGAATGTATCTTCCATTGGGCAATGATAATACGTCATAGAAAAAACCGTCTTCATCATCCCAGCTTCCTGTCCAATCTGCTCCCATGCGGTTTAATGATTCTGCGATATAAGTAAAGTGTTCAAAGAATTTTGTGGTTACATCTTCATAACTGTCGTCGTATTGCGCAATCTCCAAACTCATTTCCAACATATTCAAACAATACATCGCCATCCAACTGGTACCATCCGCCTGTTCTAAAATTCCACCACCGGGTATAGCGCTGCTTCTGTCAAACACACCAATATTATCTAAGCCTAAAAAACCTCCTTCAAAAACATTATTGCCTTTATGATCCTTTCGGTTAACCCACCATGTAAAGTTTAGTAATAATTTTTTAAACACTCTTTTCAAAAACTTAACATCCCCTTGCCCTGTTTTTGCTTTATCAATTTTATACACCTGCATACAACTCCATGCATGCACGGGTGGATTTACGTCTCCAAATGCCCACTCGTATGCAGGTAACTGCCCATTCGGATGCATGTACCATTCTCTTAAAAACAATATTAACTGACTCTTTGCAAAACCTGCATCGATCATCGATAAAGGCACACAATGAAAAGCTAAGTCCCATGCAGCATACCAGGGATATTCCCATTTATCCGGCATTGAAATAATATCTTCATTGTTCAATGTTGGCCAATCGTGATTGCGCCCTTTCTTTCTTGCTTCAGGTGGCGCAGGTTGGCCGGGATCACCATTCAACCAGCGTGGGATGTCTATATTAAAATACTGTTTGCTCCACAACATACCTGCAAATGCCTGCCGTTGAATATTGATCAGGTCTTTATCTTTTGCAGCTGTTATTGCAAAATAAAAATCATCTGCCTCTTTGAGCCGGTTTACAAATACGATATCAAAGTTTTCATCAAAAGGATTTTTTTTATACTCTTGTTTGCTTAAACGAAGTTTAACCATAACAGAAGATTGTGCAGCAATATCAAATTCATACATAGGCGCACACTTAGTTCCTTCGTTTTTCTCTGACAACCATTCAAAATTATTTTCTGTGACAGCCGTATGAAATGCATCTTTTACATAAGGTGACGGATTAGGTTGTCCATACAAACGTTCGGTATTGGTTTCATTTTCTGTGAACAGGGTACGAACAGGTTTCTCAAAATAAAATTGATAACCTCCAAGGGTTGAGTGTTCAGCCTTTATTGCACTATAATTTTTTTCTTCTTTTAATAAATGCATCATTGGCTTTTCATCCATCAATCCGAAACTCCACAAATTGCGAAACCATAATGTAGGGAGCAATGCAATATATGCAGCATCATTGCCCCGGTTGTGAATTGTTATTCTAATGCACAAGTCTTCCGTGTCATTCTTTGCATATTCGGTAAATACATCGAAATATTTTCCTTCATTAAATAATCCTGTATCCAGCAACTCGTATTCCTTTTCGTACTTGTTCCTGTTACGATTAGTATTTACTAAATCAGCATAAGGATATTCGGCATGAGGATATTTGTACAAATGTTTCATGTAAGCATGTGAAGGTGTATTATCCAAATAGTAATACAGTTCCTTTACATCTTCGCCATGATTACCTTCACTGCCAGTTAAACCAAACATTCGTTCTTTAAGAATCGAATCTTTCCCATTCCATAAAGCAACTGCAAAACAAATA
>Ga0068859_100003347_pt1 | contig 16310 bp, 5 predicted proteins | sample KBSSwiS22_FD_66585 | JGI IMG/M metagenome (GOLD analysis project Ga0068859, IMG submission 66585) | Switchgrass rhizosphere microbial communities from Kellogg Biological Station, Michigan, USA - KBS Switchgrass S2-2 | ecosystem: Host-associated > Plants > Roots > Rhizosphere > Soil ...
GGATTGAAGTTGAGATTATCGGTCAGGAACACGCCCGCGACGCTCGAATTGCTGATCGAGTTAGTCGCACCCAGCGTGATCGTGCTGGAGGTTGGGACATTGAACAGACCGACGCCGTAGTTGTGGCCGGTCATAGTGTTGTTGGTGAACGTCGGATTGACCGCGTCCTGGATCGAAACCATCAACACCCCGAAGTTGTTGGCGACGGCTGCAGCTTCGGCGGTCATCTGGTTGTTGCTGATCGTGGCGCCGGTGGCGCCGTTGTATTGCAGCCAGTAGAGAATGCCGCCCGCGTAGCTGTGAATCTCGTTCCCGGTGATGTTGAAGCTGGCCGGCCCGCCCGCGCCGTTGTGGTTGTTGATGTGCACGCCGGTCCACGCGCGGGTCATCTTGTTGTTGGTGACGTTGGCGTAGAAGTTGTTTCGAATAGAGACGCAATAACCGAAGTCAAAGTTGCCGATACTGTCGAACCAGTTGTTGTTAACCAGATTGCCCTGGCCGGCCGCGTCGCCGCGAAGTCCGATAAAGACCTTCTTCGCGATGTTATTGGCCATGGTGAGATTGTTGACCGTACCGGTCGGCCGCACCGCGTATTGCACGTTTGAGTCGTCGCCGCTCTTTAACGGCTGCCCAGCTACCAGAGGATCGTCTCCGTCCAGATAGAAGCCGTCGATCGTGACATTCGAGACGCCGGTGACTGCGACCACCGCCACGGCATTGCCGTTCGTGCGAATAATTGATTCAGCCCCGCGCACTCCCGCACCCGCCACACCAAGATTGGCGCCCTGCAGGGTGAGCGCCTTGTTGACGTTCACATTGTTCGGATAGAGACCCGCCGCTGCGTGCAGCGTGTTCCCGGCTGTCGCGGCGTCGACGCCGCGCTGGATGCTGGGCGTGAGGGTCACCGCCGTGAAACTGTTTGGCGTCACAAAGACGTCTCCAGCTTTCACCCGCACAAAGCCAACCGTACCCTCGTCAACTGCATGGGTGATCTTGTCTTCGATCGCATAGTTCTGCGCCAGCGTCGCCGTCGCGCCGGTCAGTCCGTCGAAGGTCACACCCGTGCCATTGATCTCCAATCCGGCAGAGGCGCCGCTGGTGAGCGAGATGTACCGCCCGGTTTGTCCCGTGAAGGACGTGTTGTTGAGATTGTTGTTAACGACGCGGGCCCCCGGTCCGGTCATGAGCAGACCAACCGGACCACCGCTTACACTGGTGTTCCCGTCAATGCCTAATTGGGTTTGCGCGATGTTGCCGCCATCGTCGATACCGATGCCCGCGACCGTAGCATTCGTGATCGTGACTCCACTGATGAAGCTGTGGCTCGCCGCCCCGGCGCCGAATTGTGGATCGTTGCTGGTGGCATAAACACCGTAATCGTTGCCGCTCAGCGTGCCGCCCGTAACCGTGATATCGGCCGTAGTCGGCAGGTTCCACAACAGGATGCCGTAGACGTTGCCCGTGGAGTTGTTGTTGCTGACAGACACACCAACGCCGGTTGCAATCGACGCCAGCTCGATGCCGAAGTTTGTGGTGCTGGCCGGGAAGTCGCCCGTCGTCTCGACAAAGATGCTGTTGTTGGAAATGGTAGCGGCACTGGCGTCCTGGTATTGCAGGTTATGGAAGATGCCACGGTGATACGTGCGGATCGTGTTATTCGACACTACTGTCGCCGCACCGGGTGAAGCGAGGTTGTAGTTGTCGTCCTGCCAGCCAACGTTCACGCGCGTGATCACGTTATTCGTGACGCTGCCGTAAACGTTTTCTTCGAAAGCGACGCCGCGTCCGCGTCCGCCGCCAAAATTGTTACCCGAAGGCAGATTGTCGATCTTGTTGTAGCTGACGTCTGTGCCCGTCACTGCCGGACGCGCCGGTACGTTGTCAGCCAGGACGCCATAGCGTTCCAGGTTCTGAATGATGTTGTACTGCACCACCATCGTGGTGTCGTAGGCTCCCGGGTTCGTGTCGAACGAACCGGTGCTGTTGATGATACCCGCGCCGGTGTGTACCTCCAGGCCGTTAAGCGTGCGTCCGTTGATTAGCGAAGGGTTCTGACCATCGATGGTGAAACCCTTGATGGTAGCGTTGATGTGTCCGCTGTTGCTGCCGACGCGGAACACCGTGCCGGAAGTAGATCCCTGAACCGACGTTTCCACCACTGCCGGCAGGACAATAGCTTCCGCCACGCGGCTGCCGGTATTGGGATCAATCGCTGCGTTCGGACCAAGCAAGCTGACGCTCTTGTTGACCAGAACATTCTCCTGATAGGTGCCGGCATAGACGATCACCGTTCCACCTGGCGCCACGCCATTGATACCGTCCTGGATCGTGGCGAATGAGTCACAACCAAAGTAAGTCGCCGGCCCGCCGGCGTCGGGATCGGCCCCGAAACTGGTGCCCACCCAATTGTCATCCACATAGACGGTGGCGGAGGTGCCGCAGTCGTCGTTCTGGATCGATCCGGTACCGTCGGCATCGAGAATGGTAGCGTTCGAGGCATTCAGTAAGTGCACTGTGAATGCTTCGTTTGGTTCGAAAGTTGTGTCGCCGTTGACCAGCACGGTAACCGGCATGGTCGTATCGCTCGGACCGAAGCTCAGTGTGCCGGAGTTTGTCTGATAGTCGCTGTCAACCAGAGTCGCCGAACCATTCTGCGTCTGGAAGTCAACCGACGAGGTTGCTTCGGTAGTGCCCGTCTTCGTGACGGTAAAGGTGTAAAGAGTCGTGCCGCTGTTGCCTTCGGAGTGCGAGACATCGTCGATGGCGAAGCTGGGCGGCGTGTCGTCTTCCGTGATGGTGCCGACGCCCTGGCCATCCGCGATGACCGCGTGAGCGTTCGGACTTGAAAGATTGACGAAGAACTGTTCGGTGCCTTCGTGGACCATGTCGCCGTTGACGTCGACGGTGAAGGTCTTGCTCGTCTCGCCCGGGTTAAAGGTCAAAACTGTCAGCGGTAGCGCCGTGTAGTCGGTGGGCGCGATGGCCGAGTCGTTCGCCGTTTGGTAGGAAACCGTAACGGTTTGGTCGCTGTCGCGCGAAAGCGAAACCGTGAAAGTGTAAGAAGTAGTGCCGGTCTGACCCTCGTTGTGGGTCACGTCGTCAATTGAAAGACGCGGTAACGGTTCAAAGTCGTAACGCGCGTTGGCGCCGCTGACGCCAATGATCAGGTCATCAGTGTTGCCGTCGAAGTTGTCCCAGGCGCCGGCGCCGCAGCCGCTCGAAATGCGGACCCCGCCAAAACCGCTGCTGTTGATGATGCGCGCGTCGGGATGTTCGACCACGTAACGGGCGATCGAAATCAGCGGTGGACCTCCCGCGCTCTCTACGTTGGACCACCAACCGCCAGTCAGCGTATTCCATGTCTGCCACTGTCCGGTGGTAACACAATTCGGATTGACGCCACACTGATTCGGAATCGTCTCCGGGAAAATTGTGCTGTAGCCGCCGTTTTGATAGACGGGCTCGAAGAACAATGAATCATCCAGGCTGCCGTTGTTATCGTTGTCAACGTCGAGCCGCATGTAAGGAGCTTGACCGCCGGCAGTCGCCGCAAAGGTGCTGTAGCCGAGTTGCGTGAGCGCATCGAGACGCACGCCGTGATAGTCCGGACTGCGCATTGCTTCAACCGAATCCCCGTTGGACCCGATCAAATACTGCAAGCTGCCTTCGCCGATGGGCGCCGTCAGTGGACCAACCACGAACGCCTGCGAGCCGGTGCCCGCCGCGCCGCAGGTGGCATGCTGCTGCATCCAATTCTTCAAGCTCGAAGAACGAACGACGATCGCCGCGTTCGCCACGCCCTGGAACCCGTTGGTGCCACGGCCCGGCGTGGTTTCAATGTTCGTGTCCGTACCGCTCTGCAGGAACGGAATGTACTGGAAGTTTGCCGAAGCTGGTCCCTCGATATCCGGCTGGCCGCCCGGAGGCGTAGCGCTGCCGCCATACGCAACCGGAATTTGTGCCGCGTAACCCGGCTCGGCGCTGTTGGCGGTGGTAACCACCGGCGAAGTCGTGCCAAACCAATTACCCTTGAAATTCTTGGGATTCGCTCCCGGCGCCGGCAATGAGCCACCGGTCTGGCGATCGACGATCTGGCCGTACCAGTTACCGCTCATGTTGTTATTGCTGAACACGCAGTACTGGGCCGTCTGGATTGGAGTATTCGTTCCGCCACTCGCATCGAGGAACACGATACCGACGGTCCAGTTATTGGTGATGAAGTTTTCCACCACTATCAGGCTGTCGGTTTGATTGCGCATGATCATACCGGTCCGGTTGAAGTCGATAACGTTGTTCCGGACGGTGTGACCGTTGCTGTTGTTGATGTCGATACCGGTGCGGTTGCCGGTGATGACGTTGTCGCGGATTAGGACGTTCGTGACGCTCTGTGACGAAATGGAAATTCCCGCGGAATTTAGACTCGGATTATTCCAGTCAGTCGTGTTGTTGCCAAGACGGGTAATCGTAAAGCCCGCGATGGTAACGTTGCTTGCAGTTACCGCGATGGTGCTGCCGGGACCGCCCATCGGGCCCCGCACATTAACCACGCCCGCGCCTGCGCCCAGTAGTTTCAGGCCGGCATTGCTGATCGTCAGGTCTTCGTCGTAGGTACCCGCGTTAACGATCACGGTACCGCCCGGGGCAACGGCATTGATGCCTTCCTGGACGGTGGCAAATGAATCGCAGCCGAAACTGGTTGCTGGTCCGCCGCCATCCGGATCATCGCCGGTGGCCGTCCCCGCCCAGCTTTGGTCCACATAAACCGTGCTGAAGGCGACGCAGCCGTCATCGTTGTTGATCGTGCCTAGTCCGTCGATATCGCTAATCGTCGCGTTGACAGCATTGGACAGACGCAGCCTGAATGCCTCGTTCGCTTCCAACGTCGTATCACCATTCACATCAACAGTGACCTGCTTAGTTGTGTCGGCGCTGAGGAAGTTCAGGGTCGTCGCCGGAATCGCGGTGAAATCGGCCGGAGCCGCCGCTGTTCCACTTAACGTCGCGTAGTCAACACTGGCCGCGCCCGCACCCGTCTTGGTGATGGTAAAGGTAAAGGAGGTCGTCCCTGCGTTCCCTTCGGCCATCGTCACGTCGTTAACACTGAACGAGGGAGCCGCGATAGTGATCGGCAGATTGAGATTCTCGTTGTCGACTGTAACAGTGACGACTGCCGAGTTGACCGTCGTCGAAGTGAACTGCGAACTGGCCGCGCCTGCGGTAATCGTTCCGGTCGGAGGCGTCATAGTGCCATTCGGCGCCGCGTTGTAGCTGACCGGCGTATCCGGAGGCGTGCTGGCCGGTACGATATTGTCGGAATTACGGGTCAGATCGACTGAGACGTTGGACGTACCGCCGGGCGTAATCGAGTTGGGAACTGCTTGCGCCGCCACCACGAACCATGGGTTAAAATCGGCGTTGCTGCCGTTGACGGTGCCGCATCCGGTGTTGTTCGGTCCCGCGTTGCAGCCCCACCAGTTGTTTTCCAAATCGGTAACGACGTTGCCGGGATTATCAATCGCAGTGGTGGTCGAGATGATGCGATTGAAGTGCGCATTGATGCGTGCGTTGGCGCTCTGCAGTGCCAGACCGGTCGCGAAGCCGGTGATGGTATTGCTGGTCGCGTTGAGCGTTTGCAGGTTGGTGCCGCCTTCGACCTTGAGACCGATTCCGGTGCTGCCGGTAATCGGCATGCCGGTAACGTTCACCGTCGCGGCTGCGCCGGGACCACCGGCGAGGAAGTTGGTCGTGCCGATCGGATTGAAATTGAGATTGTCGGTGAGGAAGATGCCCGCCAGACTCGAGTTGCTAACGGAGTTGGTCGCACCCAAAGTGATCGTGCTGGTGGTCGGCACGTTGAACAGACCGATGCCATAGTTGTGACCGGTGATCGTGTTACTGGTGAAGGTCGGATTGACCGCGTTCTGAATCGAAACCATCAGGACGCCGAAGTTATTGGTCACCGCGGCCGCTTCGGCGGTCATCTGGTTGTTGCTGATGGTGGCGCCGGTGGCGCCGTTGTATTGCAGCCAGTACAGGATGCCGCCGGCATACGAATGTATCTCGTTGCCGGTGACGTTAAAGCTGGCCGGTCCGCCCGCGCCGTTGTGGTTGTTGATGTGCACGCCGGTCCACGCGCGAGTCATCTTGTTGTTGGTTATGTTGGCGTAGAAGTTGTTGCGGATTGAGACGCAGTAGCCAAAGTCGAAGTTACCGACACTGTCGAACCAGTTGTTTGTGATCACGTTGCCCTGCGAGGGGTTCGTATCACCGCGCAAGCCTATAAAGACGCGCTTGACGATATTGTTCTGCACCGTCAGGTTATTGATGGCTCCCGTCGGCCGCACACCGTACTGGACGTTTGTGTCATCGCCACTGGCGAGCAGCGCGGGCCCGGCAATCAGCGGATCGTCACCGTCGATCGTGAACCCATCGATAGTCACGTTACTCGACGTAACCGTAAACACCGCAGTCTGGTTGCCGTTGGTGGTCACGTTGGCCTCAGCCGCGCGCACCGCACTTCCGGCAACGCCAACATTAGGACCCTGGATCGTTACCGACTTGTTGACAGTCGGGTTCTCCTTATAGTTTCCGGCGTAGACGATCACGGTGCCGCCCGCGGTGACCCCGTTGATGCCACCTTGAATTGTGGGAAATGCGTCGTACCCAATCGCGGTCAAAGGTCCCGCGCCGTCCGGGTCGCTGTTATTCGGTCCCGTAAAATCATCGTCTACGTAAACGACATTCGGCTGAGCGCAGCTCGCATGCGCCGCCAGGAACGGACTGAAAGTGACGTTCGTTGAAACCGTGTCGCCCGTGCCACCCGGATTACCTGGCGAAGTCGGTCCCGTCGGCTGGCCCCAATAGTTATTCGTAGCGTCGACGGTCGCCGCACTATTATTCTGCATGCCGGCGCCGTTGGAGAAAATGCTGTTTTGATGGGCAATCAGGCCATTGCTCGCAGCCGCATCGATCAGGACACCGGTGGTATTGCCGAAAAACAGGTTGCATTCAAAGTCAGGGACCGCCGGCGTCTCATGGAACGCGCCGCGAATCCAATCGCGCACGTGGTTGTGATTGAAGAGGATGTTCGGCGAAGTGGTTGAAGCATTCGTAACGTTCAAGCCTTCATTGCGCGTGTACCCGCCGGACTGCATCGCCGTCTTATTGCCAGTCAAGGTGTTGTTCTGCACCGTGACCGCGACCGTCTGCTGGATCGATTCCACGCGAATACCCTGGTAAGCCGTCGGCGTGGTTACCTGTGGAGGCATCGGCGACTGCACATACGGCTGCACCGTGTTGTTGCTGATGGTGAAGCCCGGCGCCGCGTAAACATAGTGGAGATTGTGGCGGATGCCGAGGCGGAACGACGTCACCTGGTTGTGATCGATGATCGAAGCCGGGTGCGTGGTTACGTTGCCGCTGTAATTTTCGATGACGATACCGCTGCGCACTCGCGTGGCGACGTTATTCGTCACGTTCGCCCAGCAATCGTCAGAGATGCGTAGGCCCTGACCGAACGCTCCCAGGAGGTTGTCAACCTTGTTTTCGTGGATGAGCGTGTTGCCGTTGCGGGTGCCGCCAAAGCCGAACGAGTTGAGCCAGATGCCCATCTCGCCGACATTCTGCACGATATTGTTTTGAACTACTGCGTTTAAATCGCCGGCACCGTCGCCGTAGATGCCGAATTCGGCGTCAACATCCGCGCCGTTGAAGATCACGCCCGAGGTCAGCGATGGATTATCGCCGTCGACGGTAAAGCCTTTGAAGGTGATGCCGGGTACCTGAAGGTAGACGGCGATAGGCCCGCTGAAGCCTGGATTGAGCGGATCACTCGAAATCGGAATGATCTTTGCTTCAGCTACGCGGGAACCGGTATTCGGATTTATGGCGGCGTTCGGCCCGAGAAGAGAGATCGCCTTATTGACGCTAAGCTGTTCGGCATACGTTCCCGCATAGACATTCACGATCCCGCCCGGATCAACCGCATTGATGCCATCCTGAATGGTGGCAAATGAATCCACGCCAAAATTGGTCGCCGGTCCAATGCCGTCCGGATCCGCCCCCGGGGTCGTACCCACCCAACTGTCGTCAACATAGATCACCCCGAGAACCAACGGCGGGTTCAGGTTGCGCTTCGCGTTCGAATGCGAAAGCGATGGCGGCGCAGTGAGGCGCGGCCTCAGCCAAATATTTGTGGCTGCGGCGCTCGCCAGCCAGACCGGTACTGCCAACGCCACAACGGCGAGCACGACAATCAAAGCTCTCTTCAGTCGGTTCGTTAGTACCCACCGGTGAAGCGGGGCATTTTTGGTTGTGCGTGATTGACGTTGTTGTGTCGGGGGCATAATGAACTCCTACAAAGATCAGTTAGAAAGGTTTTGTAATCAGATACAAGTTGGCTCCGTCACTGAGTCGATCGTTGCGGAGCGCCAGTGCCGAATTCGGTGGCTGAGCTAAAACCAGCCAGTTTGCTGCGGCAGGCAGTCTTGCCGCAATCAACCGAACTATGAGTTTTCTGTCAATGTCTTGACTACGTCGGGCGGAGATTAGGCCGAAACAACTGAAGCGCCTGGCATTGACTTTGTTGAAAGCGTTTTTCGAAGGACTCAGAGGTGTTTGTGGCGTTACTTGCTCAGCTTCAGCAATGAAAAACCCACCGATACAAGTCGACAGTTTTCCAAGGGGAGGGGATTCTTTAAGGGCCATTCGTAAAAACGGTTCCGAGCTAGTTAGTTTGAAGCGGCAGACGGCGTGAGCGCACAGCGGTTATTATCAGGAGCGCTGACCAAAAGCTGAGACTTAGGGTCGGAACGGGAGCTACCGTCTTGCAAGCGTGCAGCCTAACGGGAACAGCCGGAAAAGTCAACGCCGGAGGCGGGTTTTCGGCAGTTTGAATGGGCACGCACCCTGCGCTTGATTCACGGGCGGGACGCCCGTGCCACGTCGATAATTCTGTGGAAAGTCATCTGCCAGTTCCACTCCCAGGTCTGCCCGTCGTCGGGCGAGAAGGCCTGAGACCAGATGGGATTCTCAGGATTCCTCGCATCCCAGCGGAACTGCACGATGATCTCTTTTTGTTCGTAAGTGTCCCCCGCATAGAAGCTGCCGACTTTGTTTTCAAACGAGCCGACCTGAGGAACGTCCAATACGACTGTCTGGCTGTTTGCCCAATAGATACTCCAGAGTCTGGTCTCGGGATTGAAGAGCCGCAGTGACATTCCTTCAAACGGCCGGCCATCGAAAGTGGTTTGAAAGGAATCAACGTTTCCAAAGCCGTTAAGAATTTTACGGCAATCTACCTGGGCTTCGAACTCGGTCCACTCAGCACAGCCGCTCAGTCTGCTCTTCAGCTTCCGATTGTGGACTTTCCATTTTCCGATCAGAAAGTCGAAATCATTTTGCGATGAACTACCGGTGGCGACGATCCTGATTAGTTGTGCCATATCTAAAAAGGCTGATTCTGTGCTGCAGGTGATCCTTAGTCGTTGCTGGGATGCGCAATAAGCTCCGTAGTTGATTTCACCGAGCCGGTGTCGGTCATTGATTTGACGAGGCCGACTCCCGGTGCGTACCAGTAGGTCTTGGTGACTCGCGCGCCTCCCTGGATCACTTTCGTCATGACCTTCATTGCCTCGAATTTACCCGCGGCCACGGACACTGTCTCGGGCCCGGACACCTCATTCGATTCGTCTATTCCCACGCCCATCATTCCGGCGCCCCTCCACGTCCACGAATCGCCACTCGTGAGCGGGTTCTTCAGAAATTGCTTAGTTGGCTGATACTCGGCCTTGTTCCCGGTCTTCACGTATTCCTGGCGATGCATCAGGACCCACCCGCTGGGTTTCGAATACCAGTCGTGAATAGGCTGAAAAGTTGAAACAGTCTCGACCAGGTACAGAGTATGGCCGTTCTCTTTTTCTTCGTTCAAAACTTTGATTGTGAATTCAGATTGTTTGCCGTCCGCGGTGGTAGATCGATACTTCCATGAGTCTCCGACGGTCAGGGGAAAGTAATCTTTGGAACCGGTTGACGACGCTCCGCCAGATGAGGAGGGCGACATCGTTCCCTTTTTCAGGTAGGAGCAGCCAAGGACCAAAGCCAGCCAGAGAGCCGATACAACCAAAAGGGTAACCACCGGTTTGTTAGTTTTCATTTTGTTTCCTCAGAGTCGGACTGCGTGAATGCTATGTCTGAACAACGGAAGTGGTTGGGGACGATTTAGTTAAACCGCGATCGTGCGCCGGGCCGCGCGCATTCTATTTTTGCTCGTGAGGCAAGTCAACAAACCTGGGGTAGTTTCTGAGTGTGAATGACTTTGCGTAGCCCAGGCGTTTACGCCTGGGGAAGGAAGGCGGTAATTTTCAAAGCCCCATTAATGGGGCTTTAATAGCACCCGCTGTTTCTCACCGAGGCGTAAACGCCTGGGCTACAGAAAGGTGGCACGGGCGTCGCCCGTGAATCACGCGCACGATGCGCGTGCCACTTCGGCAAAGCGATCCTTCTGAGCTCGAGGCTCTCGGCTTAAGTTACGCTTGATGAACGGGCGACAAGATCTTATTCTTCATCTACACATACGCAGGATCCGCTGTCGCAAGCTGTTTCTATCCCAAATTGAAGCTTCGCTGATGGTGAGTTTTGCACGGAGGTGATTGTGGCAGTCGCTGCTCGAAGACGGTTTACTACCTCGTATTTCTATGCGGGAGTGGTGCTCTGCCTGGCGTTTGCTGCCGCGTGGGCAGGACTCTTTTCGTGGAGCACCATCCCTTTACTCATTATCGGTCTTTTCAGCTGGAGCTTGTTCGAATACGTAATGCACCGTTTCATTTTTCACTATGACGCGCGGTCGCGTTTAGGCCGTAAGTTCCTTTATGTCGCACACGTCTCACATCACGAAAATCCGGCCGGGAAGAATCAGCTTTCCGCGAGCCTGATCCTGGGTTTACCAATCGGCGCCGTGTACTGGCCACTGGCGTGGGTGGCGACGGGCTCCTGGGTGGCGGCGTCCTGGATGTTCATCGGACTGGCAGCCGGTTTCTTCAGTTACAAATGGGTTCATTTTCAATGCCACCACCGCAGAAGCCGTTTGCGGCTGTTAAGGTATCTGAGACACTATCACCTGCTGCACCACCATAAGACTCCTGAACTGCGATTCGGCGTTACCTCTCCATTATTTGATCTTGTTTTTGGTACTTTCGGCGCACCCTCGCAACGGCCGAGCTTCCGGCATCGCAGCGCGGCCTGAATCATAGCTAGCCCACAAAAGTGGGAACTTAACGGATCTGCAGGACAACAACAGAGAGCATCCGCAGATTGCGCAGATTACCCGGAAAGAAAGAAGAGGAGTGTAGGAATGAACAAGGCACGTCTTCACTTCATCTTGAAATGACTCTTGGTTGGTCGGTGATCTGCGTAATCTGCGGATTCATCCTCCAAGGTCTGGGCATGGCTCACAGCTGCCGCATTTGTCCTTGACTTTTTTGGTTCCTGGCTTACAGTCAACATCAACTTGCACCGGTGTCCCACACCATAGTGCACCTCACGAGGCGAAAGAGAGAACTGTCTTGAGCGGTGAAAAATTCAGCCAAAGCCTCCTTCAAACTTACCTGATAGAAGCGAGCGTTGACGGCATACTCGCTTTTGATCGCGAATGTCGTTATATCGCCTGGAACCGGGCGATGGAGTCTATTTCGGGCGTTAACCGAAACGAGGTTCTGGGAAAGTGTGCTTTCGATGTCTTCCCCTTTCTCAAAGAAACCGGAGAGTCAAAGTATCTACTCGAAGCTTTGGCGGGAAGAAGTGCAGTAGTCGAAAACCGGCCCTATGTCATTCCCCAGACAGCGCGTGCAGGCTTCTTTGAAGGTTACTACTCACCTCTCCGCAATGAACGTGATGAGGTCGTCGGCGGCATCGCCATCATCCGGGATATCACCGAACGAAAGCGCGCCGAGGAGTTGGTAAATGAAGCGCACCAGCGACTCAGTTCGCACGTGGAAAACACTCCGCTGGCGGTGGTTGAGTGGGACAAGGACTATCGCATATCGCGCTGGTTACCCTCGGCCGAGAGACTTTTCGGATGGAAAGCTGAGGAAGTTCTGGGAAAGACCGTGAGCGACTGGAAGTTTGTTCACTCTGAGGATTTAGACGCGGTTTACGAAATTGGCGACAGGCAGAGCAAAGGGCTGGATCGGCACAGTGTCTCGCGAAATCGAAACTATACAAAAGACGGGGCGGTCCTTCACAACGAGTGGTACAACTCAGTTCTATATGACGACTCCGGAAGATTGACGTCCGTCCTCTCACTGGTGCTGGACGTGACGGCGCGGAAGCGGGTTGAAGAGGTAATCCGGGCCTCAGAAGAGCAGTATCGTCTCCTCTTTGAGTCGAACCCGCAGGCAATGTGGGTTTACGATCTCGAGACGCTGAAGTTCCTGGCCGTTAACAACGCCACCGTCGAACAGTACGGTTATTCACGGGAAGAGTTTTTCGAGATGACGATCGCGCAGATCCGTCCTCCTGAGGATGTGCCAAAACTTCACGATTATCTCGCTCTTGGTTCTCAGGGCTTCGATCGGGCGGGAGAATGGAAACACCAGAAGAAGAACGGCGACATCATTACCGTGGAAATCACCGCTCACCAGTTGGATTTCTCCAGCAGGCGCGCTGAACTGGTGATGGCTGTGGATATCACTGAACGCAAGCTCGCCGAAGAGGCGCTGGTTGAGAGCGAGGATCGGTATCGCGATCTCGTTGATAACAGTCACGAGCTGATGTGCACGCACGATCTGGAAGGTCGAATTATCTCCGTAAATCCCTGGGCCGCTCGGGTGCTCGGCTATAAGCAGGAGGCGCTAATCGGATTGCAAATCCGTCAGGGGCTAATGCCCGAATACCGCGACCAGTTCGACGACTACCTCAGAGAGATCAGGGAAAAAGGATTTGCGCGCGGGATAATGAAGGTCAGGACCGCTCAGGGCGAAACGAGAGTTTGGGAGTATTACAACACGCTGCGTACCCAGGGAGTTCAGAGGCCGATTGTGCGTGGTATGGCCCACGATGTGACCGAACGCCGGCAGGCCCTGAAGCGAGAGAAAGAAGCGCGGCTGGAAGCGGAAACAGCGAACCGCCTCAAGGATGAGTTTCTTTCGACTCTCTCTCATGAATTGCGGACGCCGCTGACGGCGATCATTGGCTGGTCCAAGCTTTTGATTGACGACGAGGTGGATCCGGACAAACGACCTAAAGCACTGGAGACAATCGCCCGCAATGCCAGATTCCAGGCCCATTTGATCGATGATCTGCTTGAAGTCTCGCGCATCATCACGGGCAAGCTGCGTTTAGAGTTCACCCCCTGCGACCTTCGACCGGTGATTGAAGCGGTGGTTGAGAGTCTGCGACCAACGGCTGAAGCAAAGGCAGTGCGACTGGATTTGTGGTTGGAGCCTGACGTCGCTCTGATTTACGGGGACGTTGATCGTTTGCGGCAAGTTATCTGGAACCTGCTGTCAAACGCCGTGAAATTCACGCCCAGAAATGGTTCGGTACAGGTGAAGTTGCAGCGTACTGAATCTCATGTAGTGATCGCGGTGAGCGATTCCGGTGAAGGCATCAAGCTTGATTTTCTGCCCCATGTATTTGAGCGCTTCAGCCAGTCCGATGGATCGACTACGAGGGGGCATGGCGGGCTCGGCCTCGGATTGGCGATCGTCCGTCACCTGGTTGAGCTCCACGGCGGAACGGTTCGCGCTGAGAGCCCGGGTGAAGGTCTGGGTTCAACCTTCATAGTCAATCTTCCGCTAATGCCAGCCTCTGACACCCAGGTCCAAAGACCCGAATTGCAGGGCGATGACCTGGTGCTCGCCGATGCCAGGCGCATCGGGCATGCGCCATCGCTCGATGGGTTGCGGCTACTCGTCGTGGATGATGAGCTCGATTTCCGGGATCTGGTTACCGTGATGTTGGGACGATACGGCGCGGTTGTGAAGACGGCTGCCTCAGCAGCTGAAGCTCTGGTGTACGTCGAGAATTGGAACCCGGATGTGCTGGTCGCTGATATTGGAATGCGGGACGAGGACGGCTACGGATTTATTCGCAAGGTGCGGGCACTCTCATCAGAGAGAGGTGGCAGCACGCCGGCGCTGGCCCTGACGGCCTATACCAGAGAGGATGATCGTCTCCGTGCACTGTCAGCCGGATTCCAGATACATTTAGCAAAGCCCATAACCGGACCGGAGTTGGCCGTCGCGGTGGCGAACCTCGCTGGTCGCGCTAACCAAGCGCCCGAAAAGACGTAACGATAGGCTTTGCCTCAAAACTCGAATGGTTTCCCTTCTCATTCACACCGGGCTTTAGCCCGGTGATGAGTCCGCTGGTGTCAGAACCGCGAGCGGCAGCGACCGGATCAAGACGCGATTAAATCAACCAATGACTTCGATCGTTTTCAAAATGTAACGCTTGATCCGGTCGCTACCGCTCGCGGTTCTGACACGAACGCCTTTGCCGTTGAAACGGTTTTTGATTGTTCACGGCTCTGGGTCACCGGGCTAAAGCCCGGTGTGAATGAGAGGGGCCACTTTCAGACTTTTGAGGAAGCCGTAACGATACCTCAGGGATCTTGTCGGTTTGGGGTTCGAGTCTGTGCGGGGGCACCAACAAAACGGCAAAGAGCGCCCGCCAGTGTTTCTGATTCTAACCATCCATACAATTCAAAGATGACATCACAACGGGAAAGCACTGTGCTGATTATTGGTGGCGAAGGAGAGTTCGGCCGATTTCTGCGCCGGGACATCTTGCCAGGTCTCGGCGAAATTCACGTCTCGTTGATCGAACGTGATACACCACGAGAGGAGCAAGAGTCGTCCCTCGAGAGCGCTCGTCACATTGTGCTCGCGACGCCGCTGGCTGGTTACGCGGAACGCGCATGCGAACTGTTTTATCAAAGTCGCATTCTTAATGACATTACGACGTTCTGGTTAATCCCGTCGGTTCAGGCAGGTGTCTGGCGAGCCGTCTCCGCAACACTTGAAATCGTCGCTAACCCTCATTTGTCAGCAGTGTTCTTACATCCGATGTATGGACCAAATGGCTTCCGCGAAACTGAGCCGGAAGCGCGAACATTTCAAAATGTGCTGACCGCAACGTACGCGGGAGCCAACCATCCTCTGGCCGATGAGCTAACTGAGATCATGAATTTGTTCCTCACCAGGTTCAACATACGAACTGCCGCTTCCTTCAACCCTGACGAACATGATCGGATCACCGCCTATTCGCAAGGCTTATCTTATTGCGTGGCCCGACTGATGTTTGAGCGTCCCGACCTCGATCAAATATTGCGTGAGGAAATGTCAGACCTGCATCACTCGTTTAGCGGTAATCGCGATCTGATTCTCGACTTTGTGAGAATCAACTCGTACATGCCGCAAGTGTCTGCGGCATTTGCGGATGCGTGGCGGCAAACCAACCAGTCGACCTACCACGACGTCTTGAATGCATTTGCGCGTGCAGATGCAGCCCTCAACCGGGGCGCTGACTCACCAATCTCGACGAAGTGGTACGAGAAGTTGCGCGCGGCAGCGCGTGGGACATGAAGGTACTTAGGCAAATCCCCGTGGTCGGGCAACTGTATAGTTGAATCACCCAGCCCGCGGAGCGGGCGTCAGCGTAAAGCCGGGGGCGTGAGCCCCAGGATCAAAGAACAAAAATGGAATCGAGCCCGCGAAGCGGGCGTCAGCCGTTGGCGAATGATTCTCATGTCAATCTCGCGAAACAAAAATGAAATATTCTCCGCTAAACGGAGTTCATGAGATCTGTCGCCCGCTCCGCGGGTTTATTAATTCTGGTGCCCTCTTCCCGGGGCTCACGCCCCGGGCTTTATGCTGTCGCGCGCTCGGCGCGCTTCTGACATTTTCCCTCAAGCTGGGTGTGTCAACTATGTAATTTGCCCTTGGTCGCCTCCCGCAAAAAAAGTTACTGCCCGATGATAGTTTTCGCCTCCTCCTTCCGCCTTACTAACCGAGCGCAAAATGTGGTCCTCACTTTTGCCAAGTTTATTTTGATTGAAGGAGAAGTCATGAAAACACGTAACACAATCACAAAGCTCATCACCAAAACTATGGCTGTGGCCGCGCTGGCCGCCGGCCTTCTATGCGGAGCCGGTTGGCTACAACCTGTCGAAGCACAGACTGGCGATGGGAGCGTAAGGTTCGTATCTTATGCATCTGTCGGAATCGTCCCCGGAGAGAAGGTTCGCCTCGCTGTGGGTAACACCGCACTCTCGTCCAGTACCGGTTGGTTCCGTTACACGACCACAGATC
>Ga0068859_100003348_pt1 | contig 16309 bp, 8 predicted proteins | sample KBSSwiS22_FD_66585 | JGI IMG/M metagenome (GOLD analysis project Ga0068859, IMG submission 66585) | Switchgrass rhizosphere microbial communities from Kellogg Biological Station, Michigan, USA - KBS Switchgrass S2-2 | ecosystem: Host-associated > Plants > Roots > Rhizosphere > Soil ...
CTGGAAAGGACTGCGATGCGCGACTTTATTCGCTGGGGAACCGTTCTCGCGATGGTGAGCGGCCTGACGCTCTGGGTTCGTCGCAGGCGCCGGAACAGAGCGTCTGACCCGCATACACTCGGAACACTGAGCGAACAGTGGTTCCTGGACCACCGCTACGACCTCTGAGCTATTTCGCGTTCGTGGGCGCGCGGAAGGCGTTCGTCAATTCCGCAAGGCTTGTCTTCAGAATGGCGCGTGCGATGGCGTCGAGGTCAGCCTCCGGTCCAACGAGATGAAACGTGCGGTGAACGTGCGTGTAATGCTCGCCCGGCGAAAGGCTGAGCGCTGGTGACGAGGTCTCGAGTTCGTAGAACGGTCCGAGCGGAGGCTTGCCGGGCGCCGGCGGTCCATCGTTATAGCTGTTGATCGCATCGCCTTTGTAAGGTTCCTTCTGAACTTCCCACATGGAATTGACGTACGGCAGAACGCCGGCAGGTCTGGTGAACTGCACCAGCGTCAACACACGTCCTGTCGCGTCGTAGCTGCCCGCCACTGATAACGCGCGCGAGGGCGATAGTCCGATCTTGGCGCGATACTGACCGTCGCCCTTGAAGAAGATCACCGAGCCGGTGACGCGAAGCCTGTCGTCCGGTACTTTCCCGAAGTACTTGTCGTTGACGATCGGACCAACGACGGAGTCCGGTCCAGGCGCGTAAGGAATCGCGATCGTCGTTTCGGCCGACGGCGTGAACATGCCGAGGATCCACGTGGACACGAGCCCGGTTTTCTGCTCCCATGGCGCGCTTCCCGCGTTGGTGACGGTGTTCGACGATTCGAACGCCACAGTCCGCACTGCACTGCCCGGCGCATGACCGAGATGGGTCGCAACATCGCCGCTGTTCAGCAGACGCACTGTCCGGTCGACGTCGGTCTCCATCTGCGTGCCCGAATAATTTCGAAGCGTCATCCGCTTGCGGAAGCGCGCGTCGGTCGCTGTCTGGCTCGCCACATCCCACGTGCCCCAGTCGATTGCCTCGGGCACTTGCCAATGGTCGAGGTCGAACGGGTCTCCTGGTTTGAAGAAGAGCGAATACTGCCCGCCTTCGGGTCCCAGCCAGAAACGGTCTTCGCCGCCAAAGACGTTCATGTGGGGTTGTTTCTCGCCCGACGCGATCGCGGCACGGCCAATCCATCCAAAGCTCGGCGCGCCGGCGCCACCGATCGTGCTCGTCATCACGCGGCCCTGGTAGCCCGGGGCAACCACGACTTGAGCGGTCCCTGATGGATCGGTGAGAACGACGATCTCGGTGTGCTCGCGCAGAAACGCGAGGTCCGACTCGAATTGCCCCGCAGGCGCGGGTGCGGCGGGCGCCATGGTGTTGTTGGCAGGACTGCACCCGGCCAGACCAAGGCAGAGGGCCCCGCGAAGCACGTGAAGCGTGAGTGCCTGTTTTATCGTATATAAATTTTATCGTATATAAAGAGGATAGCAATCACTGCGCCGGGGACCAAGCCATGCCGTTGTACGAATACAAGTGCCAGGGGTGCGGGCATCAATTCGAAGCGTTGATCCTTCCGCAATCGCCCGCCGCCGCCTGTCCGGCGTGTTCCAGCGACTCTTTGGAACGGCTCGTCTCTTCGTTTGCCGTCAACTCAGAGTCGGGACGGGCGGCGAGCACGGCCTCGGCGCGCAAGCACAATCTCGAGCTCAACTCGAAGCAGGACCCCGACAAGCCTCGGGTTCAGATCGATCATCGGCACCAGCATTAACAAGGAGGTCCCGTGCGCCGCGTGCTGTTCGTCTTTGGAATCGTCGCTGCCGCTTTCGGTATGGTTGGACATGCGCAGCAAGCTCAGCAGGCGCCGCCACCGCCCGATTCGAGTCAGAACCCACTCGCGACGTTCAGGGCCGACGCCAATTTCGTCGAGGTCGACGCGGTCGTAACCGACGATCGTGGCAATCCTGTAAAAACTCTTTCCCAGGCCGACTTCGAAGTGTACGAGGACGGCAAGCTTCAGAAGCCGTCCGTGTTCGCTCTGGTGGATCTTCCGCTGGCTCCGGCGGCCAGCAACGCGAAGATGGCCGATGTGGAATCGGACGTGCGCTCCACCTCTCGCCGCTTCGACGGACGGCTATACGTGCTGGTGCTCGACGATCTGCACACCACGATCTTTCGTACACCGATCGTGAAGAACGCCGCGAAAAAGTTCATTCAGGATTACCTGAATCCGGGCGATCTGGCTGCCGTGGTCAACACAAGCGGGCGACTCGACGCGTCGCAGGAATTGACGGGTAGCCGCCGGATGCTGCTGCAGGCGATCGACCGGTTCATGGGACAAAAGCTCCCGTCGGCGACGTCGGAAAAACTTGCCATTCACATGCGCGAGAGCAGCGCGCAAGCCGATGCGGCCTCGACAGACAACAGCAATTCGAGCTCGGCGAGGCCCGACCCCATCAACGATCCGCTCGACTCCGAGCGCGCGATGAACGCGCGCAGCATGTTCGATCTCGTGAGGAATCTCGCCGCGTTCATGACCGACATTCAAGGCCGGCGGAAGGCGATGGTGCTGTTCAGCGAGGGCATCGATTACGACATCTACGACGTGTTCAACAATCGATCGGCAACCTCGCTCATGGATAACGCGAGGGAGACAATCGCCGCGGCGCAGCGAGCCAACGTCGGCATCTATGCGGTCGACCCGCGCGGCCTGTCCGGCGGCGGCGACGACACGCTCGTCACCGCGAACGTCTCGGCCGACCCGAATATGCCCGAGCTCGGTCCCGGCGGGTTCAACCGCGAGCTGTTGCTGAGCCAGGAAAGCCTGATGGCCATGGCAGACGAAACGGGCGGCACGGCATTCGTACGAAGCAACGATTTCGACGGGGCGCTCGCGCGCATTGCGCGCGAGAACAGCACCTACTATCTGCTCGGCTATCACTCTGATTCGAACCGCGCGCCGGGAAGATTCCGGAAGATTGAGGTGCGCTTGAAACGGCCGGGGCTGCAGGTGAGAGCGCGGCGCGGCTACATGGCGCCCAATCCAAAAAATGCCACGAAGGCGCGCGAGACGCCGGCCGCCGGCGGCATCTCCCCCGCTCTTCGCGCAGCGCTGAACAGTCCACTGCCGATCGGCGATCTGCCGGTGCGCGTGTTTGCCGCGCCGTTCAAGGGCGAAGGCAAGAACGGCTCGGTGCTGCTCGCGCTCGAGATCGATGGGCCAAGTCTTCGCTTCCAGGAGCGGGACGGAAAGTTCCAGGACAAAATCGAAGTCTCGATCTCGCCCGTCAACTATCAGGGCAAGCTGGTCGATCCGAAGGTGCAGAGCTTCGCCCTGAACCTGCCGCCAAACACATACGCCATCACCAGCAAAGGCGGCATTCGAGTGTTGTCGCGGCTGAATCTTCCGCCTTCGCGGTACCAGATCCGTGTCGGTGTGCACGATACCGAGGGCGGCGGCATTGCCACCGTGCCGTATGACATCGAAGTGCCGGACTTCTCGAAGACGCCGCTCGCGCTCAGCGGTCTGGTGCTGACGTCTTCGCGCAGCGGAAACATCATGACGATGAAGCCGGATCCCGTGCTGAACGAGGTGGTGCCGATGCCGCCGACGGCCGTTCGACGTTTTTTCCGGCAGGACACGATGACGGTGATCGCGCAGATTTATGACGACTCGTCCCGGTTGGCACATACTGTCGACGTTCAGGCCACCATCCGGCGCGTCGCCGACGGCCAGGTCGCGTTCCAGAAGCGCGACGAGCGCACGATGGCCGCAAGTGCAACGGCCGGCGCCGAATGGTATAAGACAGAGATTCCGCTCAACGATGTTGCCCCGGGGAAGTACGTGCTGGTGGTGGAGGCCACTTCCCGCGTCGGCAAGAACGTCGCCGTACAACAGGTGCCTTTTGAAGTGGGGAGTTGATATGCGTCGTCATCTGATCGCCGCCTCCGTTCTCGCCGTGATGATGTTCCCGATCGCCGCGTCCACGCAGCAAACGTTCTCGTTTCGGTCCGTCGCGACCGGATTGAAGGGACCATGGGAAATGGCGTGGGGTCCCGACGATCAGCTCTGGGTCACCGAGCGGCTCGCCGGGCGCGTGGTGCGGGTGAATCCGAAAGACGGCGCCATCACTCCGGCGGTGGTGATTGACGAGGTATATCCCGGCACGAGCTGGCACGAAGGGCTGCTTGGGATGGCGCTTCATCCCGACTTGCTGAAAGGCAGGGGCCGCGATTACGTGTACCTGGCCTACACCTACGACGCCGATCCAGGTGCGGCATTGGCTCGCAGGCTGAAAGTGCGCCGCTACACGTACAACAAGCCGAGCGGCACGCTGACCGATCCGCTCGACATCATCGCCGACCTTCCCGCCAACGACGATCACGGCGGCGGCCGCCTGGTTTTCGGGCCCGACCAGAAGCTGTATTTATCGCGCGGCGATGACGGCGCGAACTGGCTGCAGAACTACTGCACCCCAAACCGCGCGCAGGAGCTGCCTACCGCGGCTCAAATCGCGGCCAAAGACTGGTCGGCGTATCGCGGCAAGATTCTCCGGCTGAATCTCGATGGCTCGATTCCCTCCGACAATCCGACGGTGAATGGCGTCAGGAGCCACCTGTACACCTACGGCCACCGCAATCCACAGGGACTCGTATTCGGCCCGAACGGCTTGCTGTACGAATCGGAACACGGCCCGGGTGTGGACGACGAAGTGAACCTGATAATTGCCGGTTCCAATTACGGCTGGCCGAATGTCGCCGGCTACCGCGACGATCGCACGTATGTCTATATGAACTGGTCGCAGTCGTCCGGTGCGCCCTGCGACTCGCTGAAGTTCAGCGAGTACGACGTCCCCCCTTCGGTGCCGCGGCAGAAAGAGTCCGCGTGGGAAGGCGTGTTCCAGCCTCCTCTTCGCGCGTTTTTCACGCCCGATGAAAGCTACGATCCGAAGACGTCGGGCAGCTCGACGATCGCTCCAAGCTCGCTCGAGATCTACACGGCGAAGAATGGCATTTCTGGATGGGCGAATTCGCTGCTGCTGCCTGGAATGACGCGAGGGCGGGTGTATCGGATGAAGTTGAGCGACGACGGCCGCTCAGTGGTTGGCCCGAATGAAGAACTCTTCAGGACCGCCAATCGGTACCGCGATCTTACGATCGCCCCCGACGCAAAAACGTTTTACTTCGCCACCGACCCCGAAGGGCTTGGCCGCACCACGGATATGAGCGGCGCGTCGGTGCTGACGTACGCAAACCCTGGAGCGATTCTCGAGTTCAAGTACCAGAAGTAAAACGGGCTTTGGGCTTTGGGCTTTGGGCTTTGGGCTTTGGGCTTTGGGCTTCGACGCAAGAAATTCATACCAACTTCGTTCGGACCGAGTTGGCATGAATTTCTTGCGTTTCGTTGTCTTGCACCCGTGCTGCTTCCTCGCCTGAAGCCCAAAGCCTAGACAGAGCCCAAAGCCAACTACCAATACAACTTCAACCCGAACTGCATCTGCCTCGGCGAATTTCCAAGCGAATTGATCAAGCCGAAATTCGCGCTGTTGAAGTCCGTGCCGCCGGCAGGATTCGTCGTGGGCGCGCCCCACACGATCCGGTTGAACACGTTGAACGCCTCCGCGCGGAAATCCACCCGCATCCGCGTCGTCACGGTGATGGTCTTGGCGAGGCTGATGTTTTCGTTGATGTTCCACGGCCGGCGCACGTCAGCGTTCCGCCGCGGCGCATTGCCGAGCTCGCCGACGGGGGCCGAAAACGCCGCCTTGTTGAGATATCGGTCGACGTTCGGATCGAATTTGCTGCCGGCGATCGGCGCGCGCCAGTCGACCCCGGGGACGACATTCGGACGATTTGTGCCGTTGAAGATCGGCAGCGGCGTCGCGCCGGTCGTCACCCCGAGCGGGAAGCCGCTCGAATAGTTCTGAACCGCTGCAATTCGCCAGCCGCCAAGCACGTGGCTGGCGACGCCGGACCGGAGCCAGCGCCGGTCCGCGCCGAACGGCAGATTCCACACGGTGCTCAGCTTCACGCTGTGCGGCTGATCGAGGTTACCGATCGAATATTCAAGGTCCGGCTGGGCGGTGTCCATCGAGCCGCCGCTGCCGCTGAACGTATCGGCGTTCGTCATCAGGTGCGAGTACGTGTAGCTGCCTTGAAGCACGAGGCTCGACATCCTTGCGTTCAGCTTCAGCACGGCTGCGTGATACATCGACCGGCCGGTCTTATCGCCGCCGCCGTTGTTCGTCACGATGTTGTTGTATTGCGGGTACGGACGAAGCGCCTGCGCGACGCTCTTGGTCGACTGCGCAGCCGTCAGGAACGCCGGGTATGGAGGTGTAATCCCGGCGGCGACGGCTGTTGCCGACGTAATGTTCGAGTTCAGCAAAGCCACGGCACCGGCCGCACCAAATCTTGCGATCAGCTCATTCACCTTCGCCAGCGGGACTTGGTTGATGTTCAGCAGGTTCGCCTGCAGATGCGATCCCTTCGACCCGTTGTAGTCGACTTCGAACGTCAGCCCCTTGCGAAGCTCGCGCTGCATCGACATCGTCCACGTGTCGTACTGGGCGGGACGGAGGGCCTCCTTGCCGTTCCAGTAATCGACGTCGCTGTTGTTCGAGAACGCCGGGTTGATTTGCGGCGGCAGCGGATACGACGGCAGGCCGTTGTCGAGCAGGAATGTGGCGGTGACGCCGGAGTCTCCGTTCGTGAACGGATACTGGCCGATGAACCCCGCGAAGTGGCTCGTGCCCGAGATCACGGTGACACGCCCGAACGATCGGCCCAGCCCCGCGCGCAGCGTCGTCTTGTCATTCAAGCTGTACGCAGCACTCAGGCGCGGCGCGACCGAACCCAGGAAGGCGGGTATCAGGCTGCGTTTTCCCTGACGGCCCGGTCCCTCGCCGGCAAAGATGAGCGCCCCGGGTGTGTTGGTCACCGGATTGATTAATGTCGGATCGAAATCGGAGTACTGATCGCCGCCGGCTACAGGCGGCTGCGTGTATTCGTAGCGCAAGCCGTAGTTGACCACGAGCTTGTCGTTTACGCGCCAGTCGTCCTGCGCGTAGAACCCGTAATACGGATAAATCTGCTGGAGATACCGGATTGTTTCGGTTCGGCCGGAATCGGCCCAGCCAAGCAGGAACGACGCGAACGAGCTGCCGCTGACGAACGTCGTGTTGCCGGGAATTCCGGTCTGCCGGAAACTGAAGCCGGCTCGACCGCCGTAATCCTGCTGCCCGAAGCCGTTCGCCTGCTGACGGTCGTAGGTAAATCCGGACTTGAACGTGTGCGACCCGCGAATGAACGTCACATCGTCTTTCACTGTAAACCGCGGCTGCTTCGTGCCGTTGTAAGACGTCGCGCCCCAGGTCGAGAGCTCCGTGAAGGTGATGGCGCCGAAGTTCTGATTGCAGTCGACCGCGTTCGGAATGCAGACCTTGCTCTTCCAGTTCTGATCGACGTTCGGTGAATACGCATTCTTATTGAAGGTGTTCGCGCCCACCGTCAGGTTATTCACCAGCGTCGCCCGGACCCAGTCCCAGTTCGCGCGGTGAAGATCGCCGTCGAACGTGCTTCTCGAGAACTCGCTGAACGGCGCGGGCAGCCCCGACGCTCCGTTCGGGCCCGGCTCAGTTCCGTTGTTCGTGCGGTTGAACACGTAAGACACCCGGTGCGCGTTGCTCAGGCTGTGATCGATCTTCAAGCTGTACTTGTTCGTCTTCTCGATCGTGCTTCGGCCTTCCGACACGTAGTTGTTATTGACGTATGCGAACGTGCCAGGCACGAGCCCGGGTCGATTCGGGCCGATGCCTGCGGCCCTCAACAGCGCGAGGTACTGTTTCGCAACCGTGCTGAACCGCTCGAGCGGAATTTTGTTACCGGGAAACGGATCGCGGATGAATCCCGTCCCGTTCGGATTCGGGCGGGTGGTTGCCGGATCGTAGATCGTCAACACCTGCCCGTTGGCATTCACCCAGTTCGAGAAATCTCCGTTCAGCATCTCCGGCGTGGGAACGCTTCGGAATGTGGCGTTGCTGCCCTGACGGTTGACGAATCCTTCGTACGACGCGAAGAAGAACGTGCGGTTCGTGCCGTTGTACATGCCGCCGAGGCGCACAGGCCCGCCGAGCGAGCCGCCGTAGTCGTTCTGCTTGTAGATGCCTTTTTTCGCCTCGAAAAAGCTCCTCGAGTCGAACGCGTCGTTGCGATGAAATTCGTAAATCGATCCCTGCAGCGTGTTCGTGCCGGACTTGGATGCGAATGTGATGCTGCCGCCGCCGGCCTGTCCGAACTCGGGCTTGAAGCCGTTGGTCTCGACCGCGAACTCGGTGATCGCCTCGAGCGATGGTGTGAGGAACGCGGTCTCGGTCGTGTCGGCGTTTCGATTCGTATTGACCGAAATACCGTCGAGGGTGGCGCCGAACGCACCGCCTTGACCGCCGCCGAGGGACGCCTGGCCGGTGCCTCTCGCCTCCGGAACCGTGGCGATGAGGTCGAACGGGCTGCGCATCGCACCGCCGACAACCAGCGGAAGCTCGTCGATCAACTGGTTGGACACGTTCGTAGAGACCTTCGCGTTCTCGGTCTCGATCGCGGTGTTATCGGCCACGACGTTCACCGACTCGGCCATCGAGCCGAGCTCCATGCCGACGTCCACGCGAGCCGTGCCGCCCGCCGTCACTCTCACCTCGTCGACACTGGCCGACTTGAACCCTTGAAGCGTGGCCTCGACTTTGTACGTTCCAGGCGGCAGGTTCGGCGCGCTGTACGATCCGGAGTCGGACGAAACAAGTGTCGTCGCCACGTTCGTGGCGGTATTGACGACCTTTACCGTCACTCCAGGAAGAGCGGCCTTGGTGGTGTCGGTGATAACACCCGTGATGCTGCCCCGTTCACTCTGCGCGTACGAGGCCGCTGGAAAGATAAGACTCGCAGCTGCGAGCATGCCTACGACCAGGTGCTTGATCATCATGACTCTCCCTTTATCGGTAAAGCGACGGACTATCGGCTGTTTTGGTCTTCCTAGTCTATAAGGAAGACCTTGAGGGACGGCAACCCTTTTTGGGCTGGAAGGACGGCGGAGATCGATCCAATTCGCCGTATCGCAGCGGCGCGCGCGGCAGGTTAAAACACCAGGCGTAAACCCAGTTGGAACTCCCTCGGCAGCGCGTTGGTCGCCGTACTCGTGACCCGACCGAAGTTGGCATCGCGGGGGTTGAGGACCGGTCCCGAGAACAGTGTGTTGTTGAGCGCGTTGATCGCTTCGACGCGGAACTGCAGACGGACGCGGTCGGAGAATTCAAAATTTTTGATGACCGAAAGATCCAGCAGCGCCGTCGGCTGACCTCGGAAGTTGGATGCGCGCGACGGCACGGTCCGGATGTTGTTGGCGAGGTTGATGCGCGGATCGTTGCGCTGTTTGTTGTAGTCGAGCTGACCATTGGTCCGGACGGTATCGTCGGTTGGATAAAAACCCGTGTTGCGCAAGTCGGTCTCGAACACGTTATCGTCGACGTTGGACGTCCCAAGCGCGCCGATGGTGCTGCCGCTGGTCACCATGTGAAGGCTCGACAAGTCTCCGTTGAAATACACATTGCCAATCGTCAGGGGCAATCCGGATTGGTACTGATAGATGCCTTGAACCTGCAATCCGCCAAGCAGAAGCTGCGGAAGCCCTTTCCAGTCGCTTCCCCAGGCACGCCCGCGTCCGAACGGGAGTTCCCAAATACCGCTGAGTGCGAGCCGGTGCGGCACATCGGCCGAATTCAGCCGCTCTTCATACTCGGTATCGGTCGGATTCAGCAGCGTCACTTTCTCGAGATATCTCGAAAGCGCGTACGTCGCCGTGAACGTGTAACCGTTGGAAAATCGTTTTTCAATCCGCGCCTGAGCGGCCTTGTACGTGCTGCTGCCGTCGTATCGCTCGACGTTGAAGTTGCCGTATTGCGGGTACGGACGGAGCAGTTGCGAGCGGGCGATGACCGATGCGGAAAACAGACTGGTCCCTTCAAACTGCGGGATCCCGCGAAAGGGGTTGGTGACAGGGGCGTCCAGAAAATTGATGAGGGTTTGATCGCGAAACTGGCTCGTGGACTGGTACTGGCGCAGGATTGGATTCGCGTCGACAGAGGTCACGAGATCGTATCCGTAGTTTCCGATATAGGTGCCCTCGACGAGCCACCGCGACGGCAGCTCGCGCTGAACGCTGACCTCCCAGCGCTGCAGCATGCCGTTCTTCCGGCCGACTCGCAGAATCGTTCCCAGGTTCTGCCCCATCAGGCTGTCGGCGCCCAGGCTCGCCGGAGCGATGTATCCGCTCGGAAACGGGTTCGCGAGATTGGCGGTAAACGTCAGGCCGAGATCGGGAGACGCGATGAGCGGCGTGTTGGTCGAAAATCCACTTTGATTCCGGCCGTCGAGGACAAACGGCACCATGAACATCCCCCAGCCGCCGCGGATGACGGTCTGGCTGTTGAGCATGTACGCCGCGCCGACCCGCGGCTGAATGTTGTTCTTGTCCGCGTTGAATGCGCTGCGGTTATTGCTGTCGGGGAACAACAGACCGCCGCGCAAGCGGAAATCGTTGGGCGCAATTTCGGGAATCGGACTCAAAGCGTAAGCTGCCCGAGCGGCCGCGTCGATCGGACTCGTCATCGTCTCGTCGAAATCTCGAACGAACCGGTTTTGACGCTCGATCGTTCCGAGGTCGATCTCGTAGCGCAGCCCGAGATTCAAGCTGAGCTTGGGCGTAATCTTCCAGTCGTCCTGAACGAAGACGCCGTGATATTTGGCCGAGCCCTGGAATCCAGCCAGCAGAGGAAAATTGCCGCTGGTCGGCAGACCGAGCAGCAGCGCCGACATGCCTTGTGCCTGACTCTGCTCTATCGGCAACGCGAGATTCTGATCGGTGGCGCGAGTGAAGTCGTTGGCGAAATCGTACTGTCCTGCCTGATACGTCTGCCCCTTGCTGTCTTCCTGATAGACGCGAAAGTCGTACCCGACGCGGAACGCGTGACTGCCCGCGAGCTTCGTGACTGTCGGCTGAAACGACCAGGTGGGAGTCGTCAGGCCGAAACCCGTGGCCTCGACCGGCGAGCTGTAGTTGCTGACGTTCATCTGCGGAGAGGTGTTCGCCGTGAAGAGCCCGAGCGCTCTCTGGGAGAATCCAAAGTTCTTGATGTCCAGGTCGAACGACGACATCGAGAAGCGATCCTGAATGAACCGCGTGACGCCCCCACGCACGTTCACGATCGTCGTTGACGAAGGCACGTAGACGTAGTCCACCACCCCGCCCCTGTTGCCCCGATGGCCGATGCGGCCGTTGATGCGCACGCCGTTCACGATTCCCGCCGAATTCTCGTCAATCTCGGTTCGGAAGGTCTCGGAGTAGCGGACGAACATGCGGTTGCGGTCGTTGAACTGGTGATCGCCGCGCGTGATGAGCGCACGGTACTGGTTGTCGGCGGGGCCGTTGCCGTAATAGTTGTTCGTCGGCGAATCGAGGTTCGTGTTGGGCAGCGGCAGGTACGAAAGATAGGTGCGTGCGACCGGGCTGATCCGGTCCGGGCAAATCACGTTCAGCCGGCCATTGCACTGAATCGGATCGCGGACGATGCGTCCGCCCTCACGCCGGGCCGTGAGCGGATCGTAAACAAGTAGCGGAGTAGATCTGTTCAGGAGCGACGAGAAATCTCCGCGACGGAAGTCTTCAGTAGGGACGGTAAGCGTCTCGAACGTCGGTTCGACCGGTCGAATGCGCTCGTAGCTGACGAAAAAGAACGTCTTATTGCGGCCGTTGTACATCTTCGGCAGCAGCACCGGGCCACCAAGCGTCACACCCGTGCGGTTATAGCGCCGTGACTGTTTTGGTTTTCCCTCCCGGTTGTTGAAGAACGTGTTCGCGGCGAGGCTGTCGTGGCGAACGAACTCGTAACCGGTGCCGTGCAGCTGATTGGTGCCGGAACGGACCGCGACATCGACGCTCGCGCCCGCGGTTCGTCCCTGCTGCGCGTCGAAGTTTGCCGTTACGACCTTGAATTCCTCAACGGCATCCGTGGGCGGCTGCAAGCCCACTCGTGCCGCGCCATTGCCGGAACGATCCGCAGTGTTCGGTGAACCATCGAGGGTAAATTCGTTGCCTCCCGGAGCACCGTTCAACTCGAAGTTCGATGGGCCGCTGCTGCTCAGCGCCGAATTGCTCAGATAGCCGCCGGTGATCACGATCCCCGGTGCGAGCTGCACGAGCGTCATCGGATTGCCTTCGGCCAGCGGCAACTCGGCAATGCGGCGCCGATCGACGATCTGACCGGATGTGGCCGTGCTCGTTTCGAGCATCGCCGCTTCGCCGGTTACGGTGACCGTTTCCGAAATCCCACCCACCTCCATCTGCAGATCGAGATTCAGGCGATCCGAGATGCGCAGCTCGATGCCGCTGCGGACGAGCCGCTTGAACCCTTCCAATTCAACCGCGACGGTGTAATGGCCGGGAGCGAGATACGGCAGAGTAAAAGTACCTTCCCCCGTCGTCACCGCCTCGACTTTTGTGTTCGTTTCCGTGTGAGTCGCGGTGACTCTTGCGTTGGGAATCACGCCAGTAGCGTCGGACACACGCCCGGTAATCACTCCCCGAGTCTCCTGCGCGGCGGCGGATTGCACAGCGAGCAATGCGAGCAGGATCAGCGTGAACGCATACCTCAACCCATTCGACATAAAGTCCTCCGCAATTTGTAGCGAAGGCGGAGAATATCACGGGATGATAATGGCTCTGCCGACGATCTCGCCTCGGGCGAGAGCTTGATACGCCTGATCAGATTCGACCAGCGGAAAGCGGCGCGTCACCATGCGCTCGGGCCGAAAGACGCCGCGGGAGGCGAGCCGGATCACTTCGGGCATGTCGACTCGCGTCCGTGCGCCGAACGAGCCGATGATGCGCAGGCCGCGGCGAACCAGTCGTGTGATTTCCACTGGCGCGGTGGTGCGACCCGACGCAATGCCGATCGCCACCATGCGGCCGCCGTCACGGATAATCTCGAACGCCTGGATGAATGTATCGGGCCGGCCCAACACTTCGAACGCCACATCGACGCCGCGTCCTCCGGTGATTTCGCGAATCTGTTTCGTGGCATCCGTCGACGACGCATCGATGGTGTCGGTAGCGCCGAGCTGCCGCGCCATATCGAGTCGATCGCGTCGCACGTCAATGGCCACAATCTGCGAAGCGCCGAACGCGCGCGCCACTTGAATCAAGCTCAGTCCAACTCCCCCCGCAGCGACGACAGCGACAGACTCTCCCCCGCGAAGATCCGCGGCATGGCGCACGGCGCCATAGGCCGTGAACATCGCACAGCCGAGCACCGCCGACTCGAGCAGAGGCAAATCGCCGGGCAGCGGGAAAACATCCGTCGCAGGGACGACGGCATATTCCGCGAGCCCGGCCATGGAATACATCGAGATGGGCGTGCCGTCGGCGCGTCGGAGCCGGCTCGTGCCGTCATACAGCGTGCCGCGCAGCCGATTCATCGCGAAGAAGTTGTCGCAGAGGTCGTCGCGCCCTGCGCCGCATGGCGGACAGTGACCACACGGCATGATGAAGGCAGAGGCGACGCGCGTGCCAATCGCGGGTCCCGCAACGCCCGGCCCCAGCGCGGCGACAACGCCTGAGATCTCGTGGCCGAGAACCGCAGGCAGCGGAAACGCAACCTCCGCTTTCATGATGTGAAGATCGGTATGGCAGACGCCGCACGCGCTCACGCGTACGAGAATTTCGCCGGCCCGCGGTTCGGGCACCGGTATTTGTTCGATATGGAGCGGCCCAGGGGCCGCATCGAGCACCGCCGCCGTCATCATCTGCATAAGGAATCGTCGAGCGGCCTCATTGTATGATGGTCGGACGATGCAACAGCGGTCCCTACGGCGGTTCCCGGCGGTGCTTCCGCTTGCAACGGCACTCGCCTTTGCAGCGGCCGCAGGTTCGGCACAATCACCGCAGCAGCCATCGCCGAGCGCGCCCCCGCCGGTGGTTTTTAAAGTCGAAACCAGCTACGTGGAGGTCGACGCGGTCGCCATGGACCGCCAAGGCAACTTTGTCGGCGGTCTCAACAAAGAGGACTTCGAGGTCTTCGAAGACGGCAAGCCGCAGCGTATCGACGTCTTCACGTCGGTCGATATTCCGGTAGTCGCACAGAAAACGTTTCTCGTCGGAGGGCGGCCGGCGTCCACCGACGTCAAGTCGAACGCGCCGAGCACCGCAGGCCGGCTCTACGTGATCGTGCTGGACGACCTCGGCACCAACGCGCTGCGAACACAGTATGTGATCAAGTCGGCGCGACAATTCGTCGAGCGACATATGGCGGCCAACGACCTGGCGGCCGTGATCTACACGAGCGGGCGCGGCGACGCTTCTCAGGAGTTCACGAGCGACCGGCAGTTGCTGGTCGCCTCGATCAACAAGTTCGTCGGACGCAAGCTGCTGTCGTTGACGCTCGCCAAGGCCGACCAGTTCTATCACCAGCACCAGATGGAGCTGGAAGCGAATGCCTCTTCGGCGAACGATCCGGAAAACAACGGCCAGCCGGTGTCGGGCACCGTTCGCGGTCCAATCGGATATCCCGACGTCACGACCGACCCCGATGATTTCGAGCGTGGATACCGGGCCCGCGAAGTGCTGCGCACGTTGAAGACCGTCGCTGAGACGCTGAGTGGCGTTCGCGGCCGCCGTAAGGCATTGTTGTTCTTCAGCGAAGGCATCGATTATCCGATTTACGACGTGTTCGGCTCACCGTCCGCCACCGACGTCGTCCTTGCGACCAAAGACGCGATCACAGCGGCGGCGCGGTCGAACGTCAGTTTCTTCACCATCGACCCGCGCGGCCTGGTCGGCCTGTCGGCCGAAGAGATCGAGCTGAGCGCCTCGACCGATCCCAGCCGCGGGTTCGATGCTCATGGCCTGATCGCGGAAATGCGGTTGTCGCAGGACAGCCTGATCACGCTGGCCGAAGAAACCGGCGGCTTCGCCGCCGTGAATTCCCGGAACGACGCGCCGATCTTCGATCGCATCGTCCGCGCCAACAGCAGCTACTACGTGCTCGGTTACTACCCTCCCGAAAACCGGCGCGATGGAGCCTTTCATAAGATCGATGTGCGGGTGAAGCGTCCGGGGCTGCGTGTGTCGGCCCGCAAAGGCTACGCGGCTCCACGCGGACGGACCCGCGACGAGATTCCGGCCGCCGAGCGCGACCGTGCGGCCCGGGGAGACACGCCGCCCGCTCCACAAAACTCGCCGAAAACGTCTGTCGAGCTCCGCGAGATTCTCACCAGCCCGCTTCAGCAGAGCGGCGTCACGCTCTCGGTCCAGGCAGCGCCGTTCAGGAACAAGCCGAAGGAAGCGTCGGTGGCGCTCGCAGTCGAGATCGATGCCTCGCGCCTTCGCTTCGAGCCCGCCGCCAACGGCGCGTTCCACGACGATCTCGAGCTGTCGTTCTTTGCGCTGGACGACAAGGGCAAGCCGCACGAGGCGACTGCATACAACCTGAATCTCACTCTGAAGCCCGACACGTACGAGCGCGTCAAAGCGCAGGGACTTCGCGTGAACCCGCGGATCGCGCTGGCGCCCGGCCGGTACCAGCTGCGCATCGGAGCGAGAGAAGCGGGGGCGGGAGAGCTCGGCTCGGTCTTCTACGATCTCGACGTTCCCGATTTCACAAAGGGCGGGATCGCGATGAGCGGCCTGCTCATGACAGCCACATCATCGCGGCTGCTGCTTACTCCCGAGCCCGACGCTGCCGTGCCTGCCGGTCTTCTCCCCGGGCCGGCGACCAGCCGGCGCGAGTTCGCGCCGCGCGACACGCTCAGCGCCTTCGCCGAGATCTACGACAACACTCGCGACCGGCGCGAAATCCAGATCGTCACCACCCTGCTCTCCGAGACTGGCACCGAGGCGTTTAAATCGACGCAGAGCCTCGGCGGCGATGCCCAGCGCAACAGTAAGAACAACACGTATCAATATTCCACCAACATCCCGCTGGCATCGCTTCAACCCGGGCGCTATCTTCTTCGAGCGGAAGCGTCGCCGCGCGGCCCGGCGAGCGACACGAACCGCGCAAGCCGCGAAACTCTTATCACCGTCGTCGCCCCGAATTGACGCCATGCGCGCAGCCCTTCTTCTCGCCGCACTGGTGGCCGGCGTTCCGGCGTTCGCGCAGGCTCCGTCACCCGCTCCGCCGGCGCCCGCGATCTGGGCCGGAGTCTTCAGCCCGGCGCAGGCTGCGCGAGGCGCGGCGGTCGTTGCCGCTCACTGCACCCGGTGCCATGGCGAGGGCCGATCG
>Ga0068859_100003352_pt1 | contig 16295 bp, 16 predicted proteins | sample KBSSwiS22_FD_66585 | JGI IMG/M metagenome (GOLD analysis project Ga0068859, IMG submission 66585) | Switchgrass rhizosphere microbial communities from Kellogg Biological Station, Michigan, USA - KBS Switchgrass S2-2 | ecosystem: Host-associated > Plants > Roots > Rhizosphere > Soil ...
AATGGGATGGCGCGCAACGATCGTTGTGAGAAGCCGCCGCAATGCCTGGATCTGCGCTTCCGGAAATGGATCCTCCCCATCGTTAAGATTCACCAGCTCGATCCCGACTGAGAAGTCATTCACTGCTTCGCGGCCATCCTTCATTTTCGACTGGCCTGCGTGCCAGGCACGTAAACGCTCCGGTACGTGACAAGCCAACATTCCATCGCGATCGATGGTGTAATGCGCGGAAACCCGGCTGTGTGGATCCGAAAACTTCTCGATGACTTCCTCGAGTGTGTTGAGGACAGTTGCATGAAGAACGATCGTATCGATGGCGATACCGTCGGGTCTTTGATCGCAGTTTGGCGAGGGATACAGCGTCGGCAGCGGGTCGTCGTACTTCAACGCCGCTCGCCCACGAATTCGTAGTACGACCAGAGTCCGCCGAATGCTTTCCGCGTAGCGCACAGCAATGGGTGAAAAGCGCTCGACAGTTTCTCGAGATAGGGGCGGTTGATCGCGACATGATTCCGCGTCATCCAACTCTCGAACCCGGCAATTGCTGTCGCGCCGTTGCCGAGACGAAAATCGACGACGCCGAGTCGGCCTCCCGGTTTCAGTTCCCGAGCCGCGCAATCGATGACACGCTCCCACTCCGGAATCATCGAAAGGGAATACGACATCAGGACAACGTCCGCCATGCCCTGTGTGACCGGCTTGCCGCCATACTCTCGATCAACGAGCCGGACGTTGCTCCAGTTTTGTTTTCGAATGCGCCGGGCACATTGCTCGATCATCGGCCGTGCGCAATCTACAGCAACAACTTCTCCGCTCGCACCGACGCGCTTCAGGATGCCCGCAAGATTTCGCCCCGTACCACACCCGACTTCGACAACGCGATCACCCGGCTTGAGCTGAAGGTGGTCGAGAAGTGCGTCGCGCCCGAAAAGAAATGCCCATCGCGTGGCGTCGTAGATTCGGGATTGCCATGCGTAGTAGCCGGACATCGTCTGACGCTGGAGTGAAGAATTCACAGCATCAGTATAGTTCGTCTCAAGTGGCCTGCCGCTTCGTGAATGGCCACACCAATTGGCGCATGAAGGACTCCGGAACGCTCTCACCAAACAGCCCGAAGCGTTGAGCCTGTTGTCCCTCGGGGAGGTACAGCGTTCCGAACAGGCGATCCCAGAACAGGAAAAGCCCGCCGAAATTCTTATCGAGCCCTTCCGACTGGCTGGTGTGATGCCAGCGATGAAATGCCGGAGTAGCGATGATGTGTCGGAGTGGGCCGAAACTCCATCGCACGTTGGAATGTATAAAGATCGCCCAGAAGGTTAGCAGTCCGGATGTTGTGCCAAGAATCTGAAGGTTGAATCCGAGTAGGGCAAGTGGAACAACAACGATCACCTGTCCCAGTGCCTGATTGACCGGATGCAACCGTACGGCCGAGAGCCAGTCCAGTTCTTCAGACGCATGATGGATGGCATGAAAGTCCCAGAACTTCCCGTGGTGAAACAGTCGATGCGCCCAATAACCGGCAAAATCTGCCGCCAGCAGCGCGGCCATGTATTGGAGGACTCGCGGCAGGGACGAGATGGGTGCTCTGCCGGTAGCCAGGTTCGACGCGCTGATGTCCCCGCCCGAAATCAGAATGATGGCAATTGCGGTGATAACCGTAACTCCGAACGTAAAGCCCGCGGTTATGGTTGGCGTGAAGAACCAGTAAATCAAGTCGATGCGAAAGCCCTTTCGAACGATTTTCTTGCCCTCTACTGAGGGAAACCATCGCTCCAGAGGCCAGAAAATGATGCCCAGGAGGATCAGGCCGGCTGCCAGTTGAATGAGTCTGGACATAGGGTCTCCTGTTCAGTGTGAATCGTCAGGCTGATCGCGCCCAGCGAACCAAGGTCGCGATGTTTGGCGGTTTGCCGTACATCAGCAGTCCGATACGAAACACTTTCGCTGCGAACCAGATTGCGACAAAGACTGATCCCACGCCGATCACAATCGACAGCCAGACCTGCCACCACGGCGGCGGCGTATTGGATGCCATTCTAAGAAGCATCCCGAACGTATTGACCGGCGGCAGAAAGCTCAGTGTGACGCTCACGAGCGAGTCCGGATTTCGCGAGATGGGAAACCAGAGTATCCACGGAATCATCAGAATGAGCATGAGGGGCATCATGAGCCCCTGGGCTTCCCGCATTTCATTGACGGCAGATCCGATCGCCATCATCAGGGAGCCGAACACGAGATACATGATTACGAAGAAGATGAAAACGTAGAAGATCAGCCATGGGTTGAAGAGGCCAAACAGCGAAAGCGAAGTGAGCACCGTCAGTCCCATCGCGATATACAACGAAAGCACGAGGAGGCTTACGGCCATCTGACCTATCAGTTTTCCGGCCATTAACTCCATCGGGGACACCGCAGACAGCAAAACCTCGATCACCCGGTTGGATTTCTCTTCAACGGTGGAAGTCAGCAGCGCCTGCCCTCCGGTCATGACACCGATAAACAGCAGGGCTGCTACAGACACGGGCAAAGCGATGTTAAAACCCCGAACAGTCTGGCGTTCATCTCCCTGTGTCACAGTGATGGAACGAACTCTCGGCACCTGAATAAGCGCGTTAATTTTCGCTCGATTGAGGGACTGGGCCTCGCCGCGAGCGTTGATCAGCGCCTCGCGAAGGCTTTGCTGAATTTCTCCATCGGCACGATCATCGACATTCGATGGGACATAGAGATCGTAAGTGCCGTACTCCAATCCTCCGTTGCCGGGAAGGACGGCGTTGGGATGAATCACCACCAGAGCCAGATGAGGCAGTCCGCCATCCTTCTCTGTCAGCCAGGCTTTTTCCTGCTGGAGGTCTGCAGTCGCTGGCCGCTCTTCGAGTGTGAGGTCGGGAATGGGGCCCAGCGCCTGCTGGATTGCCTGATTACCGCGGTTTCCTGCAAATTCGCGGACGGCAGCCGGCGTGTTCTCCAGGGCGCGTTGGGTCTGATCCGTACGTCGCGACGCAATCTGCCGCGCATCCAGTGCTGTACGGAGCTGCGAGGTAACCAGGCCCGTTGAGTCGATGATCCGGATGTGTCCTTCCACTTTGTAGTCCCTTGCGGTGAAAAGACGTGGCATCACCGTGGCAAAAGCGGCGATAAGCGCCGGCATGATGAGTAATCCGATGACGAATGCACGATTCGACACCGTCACCACGAACTCGCGAACAGCAACCTGAACGACTCTTCTCATACGGCGGCCGCCTTTGCTGCGTTATCTGTGAGGCCTGCCCGCAGCGCTTCCACGGATTCGCGGGTTTCCAGTCCTCCAGACACAAGGTTGATGAAAATGTCTTCGAGCTTTGGCCTCGATACCTCCAGCCGAGCGGGAGTCACGAGCTGAACGATGCGCCTCATCGCGTGAGCAGGATCCGTCCCCTGAATAAGGCGGATTTCATACCCTCCTTCGGACCGGTCCAGGCGCTCCACCTCCGGCAGGGATCGCAGGGGAGACAGATCGGCGTCGGGGTTGAGCGGGTCAAAAAGGATGCGTCGAGGGTCGTATTGCCGGCGCATCTTTTCAGTCCGCTCGTCCAGGACTTTTCGCCCCTGATGGATCATCACGACGCTGTCACACAGCTCCTCCGCATGGGGCATCACATGGGTTGAAAACAGAATCGCAGCGCCTCTCTTGTGTTCGCCGAGCACCAGGTCCCGGAGCAGGCGAGCGCTAACGGGATCGAGACCGCTGAACGGTTCATCCAGGATCAGGAGGTCCGGCCGGTGGATCGTGGCGGCGACGAATTGGACCTTCTGCATCATCCCCTTCGACAATTCCTCGCAGCGCTTGCGGGAGGTCCCTCCGAGGCCGACAGAATCCAGGGCGTGCACGACACGCTTGTCCAGGTTTGGGTCTTTCACGCCTTTGAGCTTAGCCATGTAGGCCAGGAACGCACCGACTCGCATTTTGCGATAAAGCCCGCGCTCTTCCGGCAGGTAACCGATCCGGTCCTTGGCCTCCATCGCAGATCGGAAACCCAGTACGGACAACTCTCCCTTGTCCGGGAAGAGAATCGACATGATCATCCGGATCGATGTGGTCTTGCCGGCGCCGTTCGGTCCGATGAATCCATAGAGCGCGCCTCCAGGAACGACGAGATCCAGATCTTCCACGGCGGTAGTTCGACCGAACGTCTTCCTCACACCCTTCAGAACGATTGCATTGCTCATTGTGGGTTTTCAGTTTCCATCGGACCTTACGAACCACCCAGCAGATTCTTGCAGGGCGGGCGCACCATCTTTGGCTCCAGCCGGAAAAATTTCCTCCACGAATCAGGGTCGCACACACGCGCTGACATCGAGAGTGAAAGCGTTAGATTCCGACTCCAACGCAGGTTATCTGTTCTCGGCTGAATGGCACTTTTCGTGCAAGTGGGTTCGTTTCCCAAAACCGTCTGCAGGAGTGTGAATGTAATGTCTACAGAAGCTAGATTTGTAGGTCTCGATGCGGGTAGGGACGGCATTGAGGCATGGATCAGGCCCACCGGCGAAGTATGGAAGATGGACGCCGGCGATGACGGCATGACGCAGGTCGCCGAGACTCTTGCGCGTCTGCACCCCCAGCTTGTCGTCATGCAGGCCAACGGCAACTTTGAATTGCCGATGGCCGGAATTCTTGTCACTTTTGGCCTGCCTGTCGCGCTTGTTCAGCCTCGCAATGTCCGTGATTTCGCCAGAGCTATCGGCCGGCCGAGCCGGACCGAGCAGTGTCCCGCAGGGCTTCTGGCGCAGTTTGCAGAGTTGGTTCAGCCGGACGCCAGCCCCATGCCTCAGGATCAGGTGGAGGAGCTGCGACAATTGAGAGGTCGCCGGCTCGAGATCCTTCAAATGATCGCTGCGGAGAGGAATAGAGCCGGGAACGTGCTGCCGGCGCTCGAAAAGGACATTCAGGCTCACGTTCAGTTTCTAGAGCGGAACCTGGTCTCGATCGATGCCCAGTTCAGTCGTAGAGTTCGAGCCAGCCGGATCTGGCACTAGAACTCAAATTCCGCTCAGGGTTTTGGGGTGATCTTCACGATGGTGATCACCCAATGTTTTCCCTTTTCCACGAAAAACTGATGCGGCATATTCGCCGGGATGTAGATGGTATCTCCGGCAGTCACGGGATACCGGGTTCCACCCTCAAGGGAATCTCCGCGGATCTCGTCGGGTGCGGTCGTCTGTCCGCCGATCAGCTTTCCGCCCACCACAATGCTGCCTTCACCCTCGCGGACAAAGATCAAGTCCGCAAGCTTCTCGTGAATTTCAGAGCCTGAATCACCGGCCCGGTAAATCACGTTAGCTGAAGCGATCAGGCGTTCGCCTGCCATGTTGGTTTGAGGACTGACTCGCGTAGACAGACCCGTGTCGATCTCCTTCATGCGTTGGGCGCTCCAGAAGACCGGTGTCTTCGGGTCACCTGCCGCCGGCTGGCCGCCTCGCGGAGCCTGCGCAAGAAGACCCAGACCACCGAGAGCACTGACCGCAACCACAACAATCAGCGAAGATTTCATGGGACCCCCGATACGTTGGCGAAGTCCGGTGATTGTAGCGCACAGTGCCGCCAATAACCCCAATATCTTGTAGAGAATTGCCGCATCCGGTATCCCCGTGGTATTAGAGTCGGGTGCAGCGTCGACTTGTCCTCGCAATTTCGGTGCTCATGCTTGCTGCGGCCTGCGGGAAGAACGTTCCCGTTTCGAGTGGCAAGACCTCAAGCGTTCTACCCACGTCCGAACTTCAGGGTCTTGCTTCTTACTATGCAGAGCCGTATCACGGACGACGTACAGCAAGCGGAGAGATCTTCGACAGCTACCAGGAACTCACCGCAGCGCACCGAACCTTGCCTTTCAATACTCTGGTCAAGGTTACCAATCAGGAGAATGGGAAGGGCGTCGAAGTGCGAATCAACGATCGCGGCCCGTTCGTGGATGGACGCGTGATCGACCTGTCATTGAAGGCAGCCCGCGAGATCGACATGGTGCGTAGCGGGACCGCTCGGGTGAAGCTGACGGTGGTGAAAGAAGGACCGCCGACAGCGGCCAGGACACCGAGAACTCCGACAACCGCGACAACCCCTGCACTGGCAATCCCGAACCCGTCGTCTTCGCCTTCAACGGCGGCATCGCCGGCCGCATTCACGGTGCAGGTTGGCGCGTTTGAGTCCCGTGAGGTTGCCGAATCGCTGAAAAAAGATCTGGAGCAGAGGCATCAGGACGTCACTATCGAGACGTTCTCGACAACACGAACCTTTTATCGGGTTCGTGTCGGCCGGCTCACCGATATGGCTGCGGCCGAAAACCTCGTCAGAACCCTCCGTCACGAGAAGTTCGATCCCTTTGTAGTTCGCCTGAACTAGCGTTACGATACCGCGCAGAGGAAGTTCCCATGAAATCCACATATCGTCTGTTTGTTGCGATAGCTCTCGCTGTGACGCTTGTTTTGACGATAGCCGCTCAAACCAAAACCCCTCCATCCGCCCAGGAGGTTCTGAGCAGCGCCGTGCAGACCGCGAAAGCCGAACAGAAGAACATCCTGATTCACTTTGGCGCGTCGTGGTGCACGTGGTGCAAGCGCCTTGATGCGATGATGGAGAGTCCCGAGGTTGGCAAGCTCTTTCACGATAACTTCGTCATCGAGCATCTGACGATTCAGGAAAGCAAGGACAAGGTGCAACTGGAGAACCCGGGCGCACAGCAGATGGCCGACGACGCAGGGGGCAAGGGATCGGGTGTTCCCGTCTATATCTTCTTTGACAGCGCGGGGAATCGCCTCGCGACCTCCATGTCGATGCCGGATGGCAAAAACATCGGTCATCCGGCGACTCCCGAAGAAATCAAAGCCTTCGATGGCTTGCTACAAAAGACAGCTCCTCGGATGACGGCTCCTCAGCGCCAGCAGGTGACGGACTACCTCTCGAAGCAGAAGTACTGAAGGCCAGGCCTCAATTTATTCCGAGACCCGAAGGGCCGGGTGAGGGATCCCCGGTCTCGCCGCCGCCTTCGAACCCTGCATCACATTTCTCGCCTCGAAACGCTTCTGAATATCCAGCACGAGGTCGTTCTTGCTCTTGTTCCAATTGGGCGCGACGAGCAGACCGAACGGTGCTTCGCCAAACATTCTCTCGATAACAATGCGCGGATCGAGGCGCTCAACAAATTCGCACAACACGTCGAGGTACTCCTCGTAGTCCAGTACGCGAAACGGCTGCCGGGCGTACTCCGCGGCCAGCGCAGTTCCACGCACGATATGGAGATGATGGATCTTGACCATGTCCACGCCGAGCCGCGACATCTCGTCCGCCATCGAAAGCCACTGCTCTCGTGTTTCCCACGGGAATCCCAGGATGAGATGCGCGCCAAGGTGAAGTGAAGTTGCCCTGACCAGATCGACGGCTCGCTTCACGGCAGCGTAATCGTGACCGCGATTCACGCGGCGCAGTGTGTCGTCGTAGATTGATTCCACACCAAACTCCAGAGACACGAACGTTTGCCTGCCAAGGTCATCGATCATTCGGATCTTTTCCTCATCGACGCAGTCCGCGCGCGTTCCAATTGCGAGCCCTACAACTTCGGGATGGTCGATAGCGTCTGTATAAAGCCGCCTGAGGTATTCCGTTTCAGCATAGGTATTCGAAAAGGGCTGGAAGTAGATGATGAATTTGTTCGCGTGGAAACGCTTCCGGATATAGGCAATGCCGTCGCGGACCTGATCGCGAATCGGGTCAGTCTTTATTGCAGAAGGGGGCCTGAAAGAACTGTTATTGCAGTAGGTACAGCCACCGGTTGCGACCGTGCCGTCACGGTTCGGACACGTAAAGCCGGCATCGACAATGACCTTGTAAACGCGCTCTCCGAATCGTTCCTGCAGCCAGCGGTTGTAGCTGCGGAAGCGTTCTAGTTTTTCCAGCGTCGCCATTTTTCATCGTCCGCGCTTCCGTTGCTGCCGCCGTCGCCATGTCGCCGGTTGTAATAGACGTCGAATTTGCGCCGTAGTCTTCGCCGCTGCCACTGGCCGTACCACTCTTTGACTGAGATCTTCCTTCGAGAATGACTTCTCCGCGTCATGCCACGGGTCTTCATATAGATGTAGCCACACAGCATCCCGCCGAGGTGGGCAATGTGCGATACACCACTGTTAGAGGACGATATTGAGAAAAAGAAGGCAATCCCGCCAAGGATCAAGACGAAGTACTTCGCCGGAATCGGAAAGATCAGCCAGTAGATGATTCGGTCTGGAAAGAGCATTCCGAACGCCAGCAGCACTCCGTAAACCGCGCCTGAGGCGCCGATGGTCGCGACAAGGGGATTGCCCTTGAAAAGAAAACTGGCGAGCAGAATCGTGACCCCGGCGCCAATGCCGCAGATAAAGAAGAACCGTGTGAACTGCCGTGTTCCCCAGACCTGCTCCAGTTCCGACCCGAACATCCAGAGTCCCAGCATGTTGAAAAGAATGTGAAGGATGTTCCGGGTGTCGTGCAGAAAGATGTATGTGACGAGTTGCCACACGTAACCGTGTGTGACGCTCCACGGAACCAGGCCAAACAGCCGCGTGAATGAGTCTCCCATGAAGATCTGGACAAGGTACGTAATCGCGCACGCGATGATGAGGATCTTTACCGCGCGGGTCCATCTGGGATAGCCGATGCTGGAGTATGTCGTCCTGGAATAGCGCGACATGGCGACTGCTACTGGCCTTTCTGGGGACGAATGAAGTATCCGGCATAGAAGAGTCCGGCCCCCAGCGTGGCCGTCATCATCATTGGTCCCATGTCTCCGAAATACAACACCAGGGATTCAAGGGTTACAATGAGTCCCAGGAGTTGAAGGACTGCTCCGATACCGCGTCGCATAGTCCATCGATTCTAGTATGGAATTCGAGTAGGCGCATCCCTACTCTTCGCCATGACGATACCGCCAGAGCATGTTAAGGATATCGAGTCAATGCCGCAGAAGTTGCGCAGCCTTGTGGAAGAGGAACTTGCAGCTGGGAACGAGATCGTTGAAGTCGGACATTCCTTTCCTGCAGCTCCCGTGGGCTGCTACGTCAAACTGGCTCGCACTGTTTCGACAAGGGCGCACGAGTCGAGTGAGGGGATCCAATTCTGCGACCGCAATACTTCCATCTATTCCGGAGAGTTCTCCGACCCGAAGCGGTACTTCTTCGTACTCGAGCCTCCCAATCCACCACCTCCGGAGCCGGACATGAATGCGATTCGGGAAGCAGCCAACACTCCGCGACCACAGCCGGAACCGGCTTCAAACAGCGCTATCGACCGGTTTCGCCGGAGCATGGCGATTGACTATGGGAAGTGGCATGACGGCATCGGTTATGACATCGACATCATTCGCAACGCCACCCCGAAGGAACTCGCAGAGATCGAACAATTTCTCGTCGATCGGCCCGTCAGAGACTGGAGAGACGTGGAAGCGCTAGCCGCCATCGATACTCCGAGGGCGCGCAACGTTCTTCTGAAGACGCTCCGGCATCCCGATCATCGGATCCGTACCTCTGTGGCGGACTATGCTCCTCATCTTGTATCCGATGGAGAGCGTACGGCCGCCCTGGTCTCCGCTCTTGAAGAGGCAGACCTCTACGAAGGGCTGAGCCAGGCTCTGGATCAGGTTGAGTCGTTTCACCCGCCTCGTGTGGTCGATGCGTTATTCCGCGGGCTGTTGAAAAGAGATGGCGGGACAGCCGTGCATTTCGCCGCGATGCTGATGTTCATTCACGGCAAGGCCGATGCCGCTTTTGATTGGAATCAGCGCCCGTTCTTTCTTCAATTCCACACTGAGGATGCCGCGGAGCGTCGGCACCATTTTCGCGAACTCTGTGAAAAGATCGCCGTCGATCCTGACGACATGTTGCGACGCTACGACCGTTGAAACTTACCGACCCAACTGCGGAATATAAGAGGCGTCTGAGCGATCGTGAGACGCGCCGAGACATCTGCCTGGCCCGCATACGCCTCGTGGGCTACTTCCGCCTCGTAACGGCGCTCCTGCTTATCGCGATACTGTGGCCCGTGTTCGTATCGAAGGTGCTGCCGCCATGGTGTCTGCTTCTGCCTGTCGGCGCGTTTGGAATACTCGCTTACTACCACGAGCGGCTCTATCGTGCGCGAGACCGCGCGCAACGAGCGGTGACCTTCTACGAGCGAGGGCTGGAGCGGATTGAGAATCGCTGGCAAGGCAAAGGCAATCAGGAAACCTCGTACGCGGATGATGCTCATCTATACGCGAAGGATCTCGACATCTTTGGTCCTGCTTCGCTTTTCGAACTCCTTTGTACCGCGAGAACGCGAGCCGGCGAAGAGACGCTCGCGCGCTGGCTGCGCGAGCCCGCTCCGCACAGCGAGATTCTTCGGCGGCAGGAAGCGGTTCGGGAACTTCGAGACTATCTGGACCTCAGGGAAGACCTCTCTCTGATTGGGCCTGAGGTTCGTTCGGCCATGCATCCCGAATTCATGTCGAAGTGGGCGAATGCGCCTTCGAATCTTCGGTCGAGAGTCGCTCGCATTGCAATCGCAATGCTCGTCTGCGCGATGCTCGTGGTTTTCGCGTACGGCTATTTCGGAAACAACCAGCCGCTGCTTGCGATCCTGCTCTTGCTCGAGGTCGTCGTTGGACTTGTCTATAAGCGGCGCGTACGTGCCGTTGTTTGGTCCATTGACGAACCCGAAAGAGAATTGCGGGTACTGGGACTGGCGCTTCGTCGCACGGAACAGGAGTCTTTTAAGTCTGAGCGGCTGCGCCAGCTTCAAAGCAATCTGGCCGGTAAAGGGAAGCGCCCGTCGCAGGAAATTGCGTACTTCCTGAAGCTGGTGGAGTACCTCAACCAGCGTCGCAATCAGTTCTTCATCATCTTGTCTGGCCCGCTCCTGTGGGCAACTCAGTTTGCATTTGCAATCGAAGAGTGGCGTGCGCGATGCGGCCCTTTCATCGACGGATGGCTCGAGGCATTCGGCGAGTTCGAGGCGCTATGCGCGCTGGCAGGTTATGCCTATGAACACCCGGACGACCCATTCCCGGAGATTGTGGAAGCGGTGACCCTGCTCGAGTGCGATGAACTGCGTCATCCGCTCCTTCTTCGATCCGCCTGTGTGCCGAATTCAATTCGCCTTGGCGGTGAGCTGCAGTTGCTTCTTGTTAGCGGCTCCAACATGTCAGGAAAGAGCACGCTGTTGCGGACCGTGGGAATCAATGTAGTGCTTGCTCAGGCGGGAGGGCCTGTCCGTGCGACCCGCATGAAGCTTTGCGTGCTGGCGATTGGCGCCACGCTTCGCGTGCAGGATTCTCTACAGGCCGGCGTTTCGCGGTTCTACGCGGAAATCAGCCGGCTTCACGACACGATGAGTCTTACGGCAGGGCGGATGCCGGTTCTGTTTCTGCTCGACGAAATCCTTCACGGCACGAACTCTCACGACCGAGCCATCGGCGCGGAAGCCGTGGTTCGCGGGCTGGTGGATCGTGGCGCGATTGGCCTGGTGACAACCCATGACCTTGCGTTGGCCCGCGTCGCGGAGTCTCTCAGGCCGCGCGCTCTGAATGTCCATTTCGAAGATCATCTTGAAGCCGGCCGCATGACCTTCGACTATCGGCTCCGTCCGGGTGTCGTTGAGAAAAGCAATGCTCTGGAACTGATGAGAGCTGTCGGCCTGAAGGTGTGATGCCTTTACTTGGCGATACTGTGGAAGATAAGCTTTGCTGCAATCCAGTCGGAGCGAAAGGCTAATCCTATGAGGCCCACACTTCTGCGAACAACAATGCTCGGTCTGCTTCTCTGTGCCGTTATCCCGGCCGGTGTCTGGGGACAGCGGCCCCCAGCACCTGTTCTCCCCGACTGGAGCGGTGTGTGGCAAATGGTGGGACCGACGGTCTTTGACACGTCCACCGTGGAGCCGCCGAGCGGACGCGCGGGGGAGCCCGGTGTTCGAGAGCGCCCGCCCTACAACGACGAGTGGGAGGCGCGTTATCGGAAGAACATTGAAGGGATTCGCAATGGTGTTTTTCCAGATCCGGTGAATACCTGCGGGACTCCGCACGGGTTCCCGAGGGTGATGAATCTTCCGGACGTTTATGAATTTGTCGTCCGTTCAGAGCAGGTTTGGATACTCGGAGAGAATGGCCCCAACATCCTCCGGATTTATACCGATGGCCGCAAGCATCCAGCAGCCGAAGATATGTGGCCGACTTACACCGGTGACTCTGTAGGGCACTGGGAAGGAGACACGTTGATTTTCGACACAGTCAGCACCAAAGGCTCGCGTGATTCCGATGTGATTGTAGACCGGACGGGACTCATCCTCAGTGATCAGCTGCACACGGTTACCCGCATGCGCAGAATCGACGACATGACGATTGAAGCGCAGATAGTTCTCGAGGATCCAAAGGCTCTCAAGGCGCCATGGCGCGTGACAAAGCGTTACCGAAAGCAACCTACAGATACCCGTGCCTACGATTACTCCTGTGCGGAGAACAATCGGAACCCGGTGACGTCATCCGGCCGGACACTCACTCTTGGCCCCGATGGGAAGCCCATAGATAAGGTCGTCAACTAGCTTGCAGGAAAGGTTGATCCATGAAAGCTAAGCACATCTTGCTCGGAGTTGTGGCACTGGTTTGCTGTGTTCAATTTGCACCCTCCCTGCTGGCTCATCACGCCGCGACAATGTTCGACACAACAAAGGTCATCGAGATCACCGCAACCGTTAAGGAGCTTCAATGGACGAATCCGCATGTCTGGATTCAGGTCTATGTGCAGAAAGCGGGCGGAAGTCGGGAGGAGTGGAGCGTTGAAGCGAATGGCCCGAACTCCCTTTCCCGGCAAGGCTGGCGTCCGACCAGCTTCAAACCGGGCGAAGTCGTGACTCTGCGGATCAATCCCATGCGCGACGGCACGCCGGCGGGGCTCTTTGTAGGCGTGAAATTCGCCAACGCGGCTACTCTGGGTCGTTGGGATCCCCAGCCCTGAGACCTGCAAAACGCCTCTATTTATCCCCTGACAAATCAGTCTGTTAGAAACCCACGTTGACAGATCCGTGACACCCCCCTAGCGTTGCCAAAAGATTTGTTCTCTTGCGTTGACTTGGAGAAAAAGGAGTGACTTCATGAGACGAAAAATTACGAGAGTAGCCTTGAATGGATTCGCATTGCTGCTCGGCGTCACGCTGATGCAGAGCGTCCGGGCTACCCCGGCCTTCGCCGAGGTGAATATAAACGTCAATATCGGAGCGCCGCCCCCGGTTGTGGTGCGCGAGCGCCCGACAATGGTCTATCTTGCTGAACCGGGCATGTTTGTCGCCGTCGGCGTTCCTTACGACATCTATTTCCTCAGCGGCCGCTACTACTACATGCATGGCGACAACTGGTTCTGGGCAAGTGGATACGACGGCCCCTGGGTTGTCGTGCAGCGGAAATCTCTGCCGCCGGGGCTCCAGAAGTACAAGATCGTCCAGTTGCGGGATTTCCGGGAGCGGGAATACAAGGTCTACAAGGTTCAGGGATCGAAGTTCAAAGGCCAGCACTTCTCAGCGGAGCCCGGAAAAGGGAAACACGATAACGACGACCATCAGGGCAATAACAACAGCCAGGGCAATAACAACAGCCAGGGTGGCGGGAAGAGCAATGGCCGCGGTCGAGGTCGAGGCTAACCGTTCGGTTGTCAGCGTTTGCTAACAATGGGGCGAGCCGGGCTGAAGTCTGGCTCGCACTCTTCGCATTAAGTAAATTCGTCGGAGCGGTTTACACGCAGCTTCAATCTGCCTAAGCCTTTGTAATCTTTGTTTTGACCATCGGCGTACTGGCAGGCGTCGGAATTGTTAACAAGGACGAATACCCGACTACCCTTTTGAACCTCGCATTTCTTCAATAAATACCGAAGGTTTTCATTCGGCACGCCCATTGCACCTATAAGCGCGCTTCCATTACACCTGCGTTTGTTTCTGCATCTGATTTCTGCTGCGTCTGAAAAACTTAATCTGAGCTGGTCGGGCTTGCAGAAGGAGGTCTTGATGCTGAAGAAGCTAATTCTGACGGTCGTCTGCTTAATGTTCGTGTCAGCAATCGGATCAGTGGCACGAGCAGAGACCATCATTCCCCAGAGCGCTCTGGTCCCCTCCACGACGTATTACACCGACATCATCGGCGGAGGTATCGGCAACATACTCGTCATGACTGGGGGAGGAGCCACGCCCAACGTCGGTCAGGCTGACGGCCGCAACGACGATGGTTTCAGCGGTCCAATCAATCTGGGCTTCTCGCTCAACTTTTTTGGAACGAGCTACACTCAATTCTGGGCAAACAATAACGGGAACATCAGTTTTGGCGGGGGAATCTCCGACTTCACTCCGGTCGGTCCGACAGGAGCCTCGCAGCCCGTCATCTCCCCGTTTTTTGCCGACGTCGATACGCGAAATACACTCAGTGGCGTTATGAGACTGCGCACTGATATTCCAAACCAGATCATTGTCACGTGGGACCAGGTTGGTTATTACAATGAAAACGGTGACAAGCTGAATAGCTTCCAACTGGTTCTGCGCGGGCCTGGATTCGCAGTTCCTGCGGGCGAGGGCCAGATCGGGTTCTTCTATAAGTCGATGCAGTGGGAGACCGGTGATGCCAGCGGTGGTACTGGTGGCTTTGGCGGTGATCCTGCAGCAGTCGGCTTCGGAAACGGTGCCGGTGACGGTCAGGTCCTGGCGGGCTCTACGGACGATGGAATTTCGGGCATCGTCAGCAACCACCATATCTGGTTCACCCTGGATAATGGCGTTCCGATACCTGTTCCTCCTCCGACGGGCGTACCCGAGCCAACGTCGCTGCTGCTTCTTGGCGGCGGGTTGTCGGTCCTGGCGGGCTACATTCGAAGATCCAAGTCCTGAGATCGCATCCGCGAGTCTCCAGGTAGACGCCTTCACGCTTCTATACAGGAACGTGAAGGCGTTTTCTTCTACGGCAGTGCGAATACGAACACGCCCGCAGCATTTCCGGGTTTCAGTTCGGGAGTCAGTCGTAGGGCGGTGCTGGAGACCAGAGACGGTCCCGTCGATACGGCGACATATTGCTTGCCGCCAACGGCAAAGGAGATTGGAAATCCGCTGACCGGCGAGTTGAGGTTTGTTTCCCACAAGACCTTGCCGGTCTTATCGTCAAACGCTCGGAAGTTTCCCGCGTCGTCTCCACCGAAAATCAGTCCGCCGCCCGTAGCAACAACAGAAAGAGTGCCGGCACGTTGCTCATATTTCCAGGCCGTCTGGCCGGTTTCCACGGAGACAGCGAACACTGTTCCAACCTTGTCCATGCCGAGAGGGATCTGCTGGACCATCTGGACCCCGTAAACCTTCGAAGGATCGCGTTGGTCCGTGGTCGTCGTCGCGGTCTGACACATGTTCTGCAGTGGAAAGTACATGGTGTTGGTCAACGGACTGTAAGCGCCTGCCGGCCAGTTTTTCCCGCCCGTGCTTCCGGGGCAAGTGACGACGGTCTGGTTGATGCGCGTGAACAGAGCCTCTTCGTTAACCGTGACGGCGCCCGTATTTCCGTCAATCACTTTGATCACGTTCTGCTGCACAGTCGGCCGAGCCCACAGGAACTCGCCGGTCTTGCGATCCAGAGTGTAGACAACGCCCGTCTTGCCCGGAATGCCCGTGATTACTTTTCGGCGTTCGCCGCCCTTGATCTTCGGGTTGATCCACAGGACGTCGCGAGCACTCGGAGCTACAACCGTGTCTACGAGGATGCGTTCGAACGGATGGTCGAGGTCCCAGTGATCGACAATGTGCTGGTAGTACCACACGATTTTGCCTGTATCGGCATCGAGGGCAAGAGTGCAGTTGTGATACAGGTGCTTGTTGTCATTGCCGCCAAGAATGAACTTCGGCGCAGGAATTGTCACCGATGTGCCGATATAGATGAGGTTCAGTTCCGGATCGTAGCTTGGAACCATCCACGTGCCGACATGCCATCGTTCCTCCATTGGGACCCCGCCCCATGTCTCGTCTCCGGGTTCGCCGGGTCTGGGAATGGTGCGCGTGCGCCAGACTTCCTTTCCGGTCTTCGCGTCGTGTGCGGTGATGATGCACCCCTCATGAGTCGCACCCGGCTGACACTGGCGTCCCGAAATGATCTTGCCGTTGGCAATGATGGGGCCTGAGCTCGCGTTGGCGGGTTTCGTGGGATCGAGAATTTGCGTCTCCCAGGCAAGTTTTCCGGTCTGCGCGTCGATTGCATAGACCGCGTTGTCCATGCTGGTATCGATGATTGTGTTGCCGTAAATCG
>Ga0068859_100003354_pt1 | contig 16292 bp, 22 predicted proteins | sample KBSSwiS22_FD_66585 | JGI IMG/M metagenome (GOLD analysis project Ga0068859, IMG submission 66585) | Switchgrass rhizosphere microbial communities from Kellogg Biological Station, Michigan, USA - KBS Switchgrass S2-2 | ecosystem: Host-associated > Plants > Roots > Rhizosphere > Soil ...
GTCGCTCACAACCCCCTCGCCAAGCTGCCGCCGGTCCCGCGCCCCGCGGCTGCAAGCGGCGATCCCGAGACGCAGCTGCTCGTGGCCCAGAGCGCAAGGCGAACCGCCGTCGGATATCCTCCGCGCAGGCCCGCGCCGCTTCGCGCCACGCTCGCATAAATCCCTAGGTATTTTCCTATTGCAGATAGGGAACAAATAGGGAACAATGCGGCGTTGGAGTCGCGCATATGTTGGTTCTCGATCCGTCGATGCTCATCGCCGTCGCTGCCGTCATCAGCAGCCTGTCCGCCTTCGTCTGGGCCGTGCGCCGCAAGCCTTGATCGGCTATGGCCGCCGCCATGTTCGAAGGCTGGGAAAATTTCTATCTCATCGTTGGCCCGTCGGCGGGTGCGCTGATCGGGCTGATGTTCGTCGTCGTCACGCTGACCGCGGGGCGCGAACGCGACGCGACCGAGCGCGGCAAGCATCTCTACACCTCGCCGATCGTCTGGCATCTCGGCGTCGTCCTGCTGCTCAGTGGAGCGGCGGTCGCGCCGTCAGTGAACACAAAGCTGTTCGGCGCCCTCGCCGGCGCCCTGTCGCTGCTGGGCATCGCGATGGGTGTGCGAAGCACGATCGGGATCGCGCGCGATCAATTGAGCGGCCCCAAGGACAGCCTGTTCGACACCTGGTGGTACGGGGTCATCCCGACAGCAGTATATGTCGGTCTCGCGGCTGCGGCGGTGTCGGTGCTGTCAGGCTTGAGCTGGAGCGCAACGGCGGTCGGCGCTGCGTTGATGGCGCTGCTGCTGGTCAGCATCCATGCCGAATGGGACCTGGTGACCTTTCTCGCACCGATGGCGGGTCCTCCCGCCGAGCGGAGCTCCACCCGCCGCAAGCGCTAAATCAGCCGCCGTCCAGCTCGCGCGTCATCTCGATCATCGTCCGGCGGAAGCCGCTGCTTTCGAACAACCGCTGCGCACCTGTATTCTTCTCGGCGGTGGAAAGGACCGCGCGCGGCGCCCCGCGCTTCGACAGCTCGCCCAGGGCGGCGTCCATCAACATCCTACCGATTCCCTGCCGCCGGCGATCAGGATCGACGACCAGGTCATAGACAGCGCCGGCGGGCCCGCGGAGCGCCATATAGTCGGCTCCCTCCAGGCCGGCGAAGATATAGCCGGCGACCGCTCCGTCCTGCTCGGCAACCAATACGAACCTGTCCGGGCCGGCGCTTTGCGATTCGAGGAATTCGCCATACCGGCGCGGCATGTCGGGCAGCGGCGCGATGAAGCGCTTCGGGTCGAACCCGTAATGCTCCTCGACGAGATAGGTGCCGAGACGCCCAAGCGCGTCGATGTCGTCCGGCCGCGACGCGCGAATGGCGACTGCCGAGTTCATGCCCGGGCGAGCTGCCCTTCGACGAGCCGGATCGCCTCGGCGATCGCCTGATCGACGTCGAGCTCGCTGGTGTCGAGGTGGATCGCGTCGGGCGCTTCCTTCAAGGGCGCGACGGGGCGCTTCGAATCCCGCTCGTCGCGCGCGCGGATGTCGGCGAGCACTTCGTCGAAATGCACGTTGATGCCGCGGCCCTGAAGCTCCTTCATCCGCCGCTCGGCGCGGACTTCCGGCGAGGCAGTGACGAACAGCTTCACGTCGGCATCGGGCGCGATGACCGTGCCGATGTCGCGGCCGTCGAGCACGGCTCCGCCCGCCTGGCTCGCGAAGTCCTGTTGACGGTTCAGCAGCGCCGCCCGGACCGATGGATATGCCGAGACCGACGACGCGACCTTCGATACGGGCTCGCTGCGAAGTTCGGGATCGTCGGGGTCGAGCCCGAGATTGTCCGCGGCTCGAAGCGCCTCGAACTCGCTCGAGGGGTCGCCGCCCCAGCGCCACAGGTTGAGCGCCACCGCGCGGTACAACAAGCCCGTGTCCATGTGGGGAAGATCAAAATGCTTCGCCAGCGCCCGGGCGATCGTGCCCTTGCCGCTCGCCGCCGGGCCGTCGACGGCGATCACGAGCCCCTTTTCCATGCGCTTCGATGCACTACCTTTGGCCAAGCGCCGCGCTTTGACAGGGCCATATCGCTATGGCAAGGCGCGCGCCCGAACGGCGGGGCAAGCCCGCGACGTCACGCATCTTTACTGGAGTTAAGACCCTCATGGTGAAGCCCGAATGGGGCACCAAGCGCACTTGCCCCAAGTGCTCGACCCGTTTCTACGACCTCGGCCACGAAGATCCGGTGCATTGCATCAGCTGCGGCACCGATTTCGTGCCTGAGCCGGTGCTGAAGTCGAAACAGCCGCTCGCCTTCGAAGCGGCAGCGCCTGTCCAGAAGGAGCCTGCCCAGGATGAGGATTTGGCTGCCGAAGAGCTGGCGGTCGACGAGGACGCGGAGGTCAGCGCGGACGAGGAAGTCGATCTCGATACGGGCGACGACGACCTCGGAGTCGAGACCGCCGGCGAGGACGACGAAGCTTAAGCTTAAGGAAGCCGCGCCGGGATATTCCCCCTTTTCCAGCGGGGGAAGTTTCCTCTAAGGCGCTTGGGACGTGGGGCCGTAGCTCAGCTGGGAGAGCGTCGCAATGGCATTGCGAAGGTCAGGGGTTCGATCCCCCTCGGCTCCACCATTCCCCCGATAATCAGCGCTTGCCGCGCTCTCCAAGTGACCGCGACGTGGATTGCGTCTCGCGTTCCGTCACGGCTCGCGTTCGGCTCCTCAGCACGTGCGTTGGCTGCAGGTGGACCGCGGCGTTTCGTATGCAATTGTCGAAGCCGATCCAGTCGACGCGGAAGCGCCTGCGCGACGCGTTGCGGTTGCATTGCTGGATCCGCCATGCGGCCGGGCGCTTGTTCTTCACGTATTTCAGCGCGCGCTTCATCGCCTTCGTTTGGTCGGCGATGCATTGCTGCTGCCATTGGCAGCCGAGCCCGATGTTAAGCGAGACCGGGTCGTAGAGCGGCGCCGGCGGCCGCGCGCTTGCAGCGGCTGCCCAGAACCCCACTCCCACGGCCAACAATGTCCCCTTCACGCGCGGGGAACCTGACACCAGCGGGGCAATCCGGCAAGCCTAAGCCTCGGGAATCGCATCATTTGGTAACGCCGTGCGGTAACGGCCACGTTTAACGAAAAGAAAAGCGGCGGCACCCGGGGGCACCGCCGCTCTTCTTAACTCGCCTCTTGGGCTTATTAGCCGTTGAGGTCGTTCGAAACGTTATTGAAGGTCGAGCCGAGCGAAGAACCGATGTTCTGCATCGCGGCAATCGCAGCAACGGCGATCAGGGCGGCAATCAGGCCGTACTCGATCGCGGTCGCACCCTCTTCGTTGCGAATCAGCTTAAGAAACTTGGCCATTTCTGGTCTCCTCAATCCAGCGGGAATTGATCCCTCACCTGGGCATTACCCGCTCAGGATGGCCGTGAATTACGTCCACAACGGTTGAGAAAGCTTTAAACCGCCGGGTTTTCAGCGGTTAACCATGTTCGGCGATCAGCGGTCGTCGAGCAGGTCCTGAAGCGCGTCCGCGAGCTCGCGCAGATCCTTCGTGCCGTCGCTCCATTCGGGCGGCAGCGGGCTCTCGAGCCGATCCGGTTCAGGCGGCCGCGGCCGGAACTCCGGCGGCAGCTCCGGGCCCCGGCTGCGGTCCACCGCGAGGGCGGAAAGCATGAAGTCGCGCCAGATCTTCGCCGGTACGGTTCCCCCGCTGATCCGCCCAAGCGATTTGTTGTCGTCGCGCCCAACCCAAACCCCGACGACCAGGTCGCCAGCAAAGCCGATGAACAAGGCGTCGCGATTCTCCTGCGTCGTGCCCGTCTTGCCGAAGGTCGGCACCGCGAGCGCCGCGCGGCGGCCGGTGCCGTTGTTGGCGGCGGCGTAGAGCAGATCGAGCATCGGCACCCAGTCGCGCCGACGGTCGAGGAAGCGCCGGCTGCGGAAGAAGGCGCTGAGGCCCTCGGGCGCCTGCGCCTCCGGAAGCCCCCGCGCGACGATCGGATATTGGCCGCCGGAAACGGCCGCATAGGCTGCGGTCAGCTCGAGCAGACTGACACCGGCGGTGCCGAGGGCCAGGCTCGGCTCGTTGGGAAGCGGCGTCGAAATGCCGAGGTCGCGCGCTGCGCGGATCACATTGTCGCGGCCGACAGCTTCGGAGAGACGCACCGTGGCGGCGTTGCTCGACCTGGCGAACGCCTCGCGCAGCGTGATGCGCCCGCGATAGACGCCGTCGTGATTGACCGGCGACCAGCCGCCGATGCTGATCGGCTCGTCCTCGATCATGCTGTCGGGCGTCCAGCCGGCGCGCAGCGCGGCGAGATACACGAACAGCTTGAACGCCGAGCCAGGCTGCCGCCGAGCCTGGGTCGCGCGGTTGAAGGGCGACTCCTTGTAGCTAGTGCCACCGACCATCGCGACGACGCGCCCGTCAGGCCGCATGGCGACGAGCGCGGCCTGGGCCCCGTTGATCGACGCTCGCGCAACCGCCCTCACCGCGAACCGCTGCAGGTCGTTGTCGAGGGTCGTGCGCACCCGCACCTCGCCGAAGTCGGACTCGAACGCCTTTTGCGCATAAGGCGTGACCCAGTCGGCGAAATAAGTGCCGGTCGGCACCCGCGAGGACTGACCCACCGGGCGCGCCGCGCGGACCGAATTGGCTCTGGCACGGCTGATCGCGCCCGTGTCAGCCATCGCATCGAGCACCAGCCGGCTGCGCTTCTGCGCGGCGGCGAGGTGCTGCGTCGGGGCAAGGCGCGAGGGCGCCTGCACCATCCCCGCGAGCATCGCTGACTGGGCTAGGTTCAAATTCTCGGGATCACGGCCGAAATAATGATGCGCGGCGGCGCGCAGGCCATAGACGCCGTCGCCGAAATAGACGCTGGAGAGGTAGCGCGAGAGGATTTCCTGCTTGGTCAGCCAGGCCTCCAGCCAGAAGGCGATGATCACCTCCTGCGCCTTGCGCTTGATGGTGCGGTCGCCGGACAGGAAGTTGGTCTTGGCGAGCTGCTGGGTGATCGTGCTCCCGCCCTGGCGCAATCCGCCGCCGCGAACGTTGGCGAACACCGCCCGCCCGATCCCGCGCGGGTCGATGCCCCAGTGGCGGTAGAAGCGGCGGTCCTCGATGGCGACGAATGCGGCAGGGGTGATCGGGTTGAGCTTCGTGACGTCGACCGGCTCTTCCTTCACCGCGCCGCGCCGAGCGATCGCATGACCGTCGTCGGAAAGGAGCAGGAGCGCCGGATCGTCGAGGGGCTCGAGCGCGCGCGACAGTGGTGCGGTCACCACCAGCCAGATCAGAGTGACGAACAGCAGTCCCGCGATCGAATAGAGAACGATCGGCCAGCGGCGGCGCTTCGGCTGATCCTGCTGCGCATCGGCGAGGTCGAGCACCTGCGGCGCGAACGGATCGGGCAATTCCTCGACCGGAACGCCGTCGCGACTCCAGATTCCGTCCCTCTCGGCCACGCTCACCCTGTCCAACGGAGTCGTCACTGTCTTATCTAAATAAAACAGTCCGTCCGATATATCCAGATGCTTGCTGAACGAGTGCTTGCGGCTAAACGGTCCAAATGCAGCGGCGCGTCCTGAGCCTCGCCCTACTCGCCTGCCTCGCGCTCGCGCTGGCCGGCTGCAAGCCCCAGGTCGAAGGCGAGCCTAGGGTGGTGGTCATCGGCGGCGAGCCGAGGCTCGCCGACCCTGCTGCCGGGCCGCTCGCGGCTTCCGACGCCGTGCTCCTGCAGAACGTCGGCCAAGGCCTCGTCAGCTTCGATGCGAGCGGGAACATCGTGGGCGGCCTCGCGGAGCGGTGGAACGTCAGCGATGACGGCATGAGCTACATCTTCCGTATCGCGTCGGCCGAGTGGCCCAACAAGACCAAGATCACCGCCCAGCAGGTGGCACGGCTCCTGAAGCGCCAGCTGGCCACCCGCAGCCGGAACTCGCTCAAGGACACGCTCGGCGCGGTCGAGGACGTCGTCGCGATGACCGATCGCGTGATCGAGATCCGCCTCGTCGCACCGCGCCCGAACCTGCTTCCGCTGCTCGCCCAGCCCGAGTTCGCGATTGTGCGCGACGGTCATGGCACCGGGCCATTTTCGGCCGGGCGCACGGGCGGTCCCAACGGCGAGATCCGACTTTCGAGCGAAGTCGTCTCCCCGGACGACGAGGTCACGCGCCGTGAAGAGGTCATGCTCTCTGGCGCGCCGGCGGATCAGGCGGTTCGCGCCTTCGCCGACGGCAAGCTCGATCTGGTGCTTGGCGGCACCTTCGCCGATTTGCCCTTTGCCCGCGCCGTGAAGCTTCCGCGCAACGCGCTGCGCTTCGATCCGGCGTCGGGCCTGTTCGGGCTGGTGGCGGCGCGGGATGACGGTCCGCTCAAGGACCGCGAGGTGCGGCAACTGCTAAGCCAGGCAGTCGACCGCGACGCGCTCGTCGCTTCGCTCAACGTGCCAGGGCTTGCCTCGCGCGCGAGCGTGCTCGAGGCGGGACTCGACGGAATGCCGGCGCCGGTCCAGCCGGCATGGCTCGCCACGCCGCTCACGGATCGCCGGCCGGCGCTGCTAGCGCGAGCGCAAAAGCTGTCCGGCGGCAAACAGCGTCCCACCGTCCGCATCTTCCTGCCCGACGCGCCCGGCTCGGCCATCCTGCTCGACCGGCTGGTCGCGGACTGGGGCGCGGTCGGCTTCGCGGTCGAGCGAGCGAAGACGCTCGCCGAAGCCGACCTGCGATTGATGGACGCAGTCGCGCCCTCCTCGTCAGCGGCCTGGTTCCTGCGCAACTTCCATTGCGGCGTCATCGCCTTGTGCGAGCCGCAAGTCGACCAGCTGCTCGACGCCGCGCGCACCGCCCAGGTGCCCGCACAGCGTTACGCCCTGCTCTACGACGCGGCGCTGCAGATTGACGACGACCAGCTGTTCATCCCGCTCACCGCGCCGGTCCGCTGGTCGCTCGTCGCGAAGCGTATCCAGGGCTTTGCCGGGAACCGCTACGCCCGTCACACGCTGACGGACCTGATGCAGGGACCGAACAACCAGGGTGGCTGATGCCGGTACAGCCTGACGAACGCCTGCGCTTCCCGTCGATGGGTAGCGATCCCGCGTCGGTGCGCCAGCGCGTCGAGGCGATGGAAAGGATCCTCGAGCGAATGTTCGTCATTCCCGGGATAAACAAGCCGGTGGGCCTCGACGTGATCCTCGACCTGATACCGGGGGTCGGCGACGTCGCCGGCGCCGCGCTCGGGGCCTATATGGTCTGGGAAGCCAGGAACCTCGGCATGTCGAAGTGGCAGATGGCACGCATGTCGGGGAACGTCGGGTTCGATTTCCTCTTGGGGCTCATCCCCTGGGTCGGCGCGATCCCCGATTTCTTCTTCCGCTCCAACACGCGCAACCTGAAGATGATCAAGCGCCACCTCGACAAGCATCACGCGGATACTGCGACTGTCGAAGCGAAGGCGAGCCGGCTTCCCTAGCCGCCGCGATCAGTCCCAGGTCCAGTCGACTTCGATGTCGTCGGGCACCGGCCTGCCGTAGCGGTCGGTCGCCGGTCGATAGACGAAGCGCTGCTCGATCAGGCGCGGAGTGATGGCATCGAGCTCGGGAACGCCGCTGGAGCGGGTCACGATGCAGCGCGACACCCGGCCGTTCACGCCGACCGTGCAGCGCATCCTGACGGTGCCGCCAATTCCGGCCTTCGCCAGGCGCCGCGGATAGTCGCTGGGATAGATGTCGCCGGCGATCTGCTCGAGGTCGTTGCCCCCATTGCCCGACGCGCCATAGCCCTGTCCGCCCGGTCCGCCACCGGCGCCGCTGCCCAGCGCGGGTCCGGTTCCTGAACCTCCACCTGATGGAGCTGCGTTGGGACGAACCGCAACGACGGGAGTGACCGACGGCGGCGCGTGCGCCGGTTTCGGGCCGGGGGAGCCGCCGAGCTTGTCGGGCGCGGCTTTCGGCGCCGAGGACTGCTCAGCCGGCTTCGGCTTCACTGGCTGCGGCGGTGGAACGACGGGCGGCGGCGGGCGCAGACTGACGTCGATCAGCCGGCTGACGATCTCGCCCGAGCGGCTGACCTGCACGCGGAGCCCAGTGAGCAGCGCAAAGCCGAGCGCCGCCTGAACGAGCGCGACCGCAGCGAGCGCATAAGCGCGCTCCCGTGGCCGCGAGATGCTTCGATGATCAGCGTATGCGGGCATTCACCGCCCGCTTCGGCGGCTTAGCGCCAGTAGCAGCGGCGCTTCGAAGTCATCGACCGGTCGATCGCGCGCCCGGCGACCGCGCCGCCGACCGCACCCGCGGCAACGCCGAGGATGCCGCCGCCTAGGACCTTGGATCCGACCACCGCGCCGCCAACGCCGCCCGCGACGAGGCCGGTCGTGCCGCGCGAATAGCGGCAATATTTGCGCGCATAGTGGGTGCGCCCTTTGTAGTGGTGCACATGGTAGCGGCTGCTGACATGCGCATCGGCCGGCGCCATCACCGGCACTCCGCTCGTCGCGAGAAGGGCGGCCGCAGCCGTAATATTCAGGATCTTTCTCATTGGTCCGTCTCGTCCTCTGTTTCGCCTACCCAACGAACGTCCATTAGCATGTTTCCATGCGCAAGGCGGTAACGGCGAACTGTTGTTCGTGAGAGACGCGTCGCGAGAAGCGACCTAGCGGGAGGCCGTCAGCGTGGTCGGCAGGCCGACGGGCCGTCCGTCGATATTGCCCGCGGGCGAGTAGCGGCAGACGAGGTAATCGGTCGCCGGGGTCGAGGCGAGCGCGCAGCCCACGCGGGTCGTCGTCGGCCACACGATCTGCGTGAAGTGCCCGACCTGCTCCCAATCGCCGGTGGTGCTGACGTTGGGGAAGACGCCGGCGCGGAACCAGCGGCCTTCCGACGCCCAGTTGCCGACCATCGTCTCGAGGCTAAATGCGCCGCGCGTGCCCATCCACAGATTCTCGCCGGTGCCGGGCCGCGCCTTGCGGTTCGAGTGGGCGAAGACGCCGGTGAACGCCATTTGCTGTGCATAGGCGGCGGCCGCCTGCCCAAGCGCCGGATCCCATGCCAGCGGCGCTACGCCCGCTTGCGCCCGAACCGCGTTGTGCGCGGCGAGGATGCGCGCCGGAAACTGGCTCGCGAACTGGTTAGAGGCAGCCGCAGCGCCGGCAGGAGTAGCGACGGACAGCGAGAGTGCACAAGAGCCTGCGAGCTTCGCGAGCCGCACAGCGATCTTCGACATGAAAATAAACCTCCCCGGAATCGAGGAGGTTATGCCCGAATCACCCCTAACAAGGCCTGAATATGGCCTTCACGCTGCGCTTTCGACAATTGTCAGGCCCCTCAAAACGTCGCTGCATCCCTAATTGGCCGTGACACTGACAAAGCTGTTAAATTTCTGTTATGGCAAGTGGATGTCGCGCGTAGAGTTGGCACCTTGGATAGATATTCTAAAGGCAGTCGACAGCGTAAGAACGCCAATAGGGCTCGCTGCGCTGACGATCCTGGTGCTTTTCTATTTGTACCGGACGGTGTTCAGCAAGCTTCGTCTAAGCGAAGTCGGCCACAGGGATGTCGCAAGGATCGTTAGCACATCGATGACCTTGCTCTTTTGGTTAGCGATCACTGCTATTGTCGTTGCTACTCTTTCTTACGTTTTGCTTCAGGTTTTCGACACCACTGAAGATCGCCTCAACGCGAGCATATCTCAGCTTAAGCCCGGCCAAAGGGCGGAATCATTGAGTGCAATCGAGAGCCTTGATCGACTTGCAGACCGAACGCACAAGTTCGACGCATCGATATGCGACGGTCTCGCTGCCTTTGTTCGTGCAACCCCTCAGTGGTGGAATGAGGCGGCATTTCTTCAGGACATGCCGAGCGACCTCCAACGAGCCGTCGCTTTGCTCTCGCGCCTCAACGCCTCATCCCGATGCAAGGCGCTAGATCTCAGGGGTGCCAAGTTGATGCGTCTCGAGCTTCCCGCCGGCAATCTTGCTCGAGCTGATTTGACAAATGCCACGCTCGACGAAGCTAACCTGAAGGATGCAACTCTTTCACAATCGAATTTGACCGGCGCCAGCCTTGTTGCCGCGAACTTGCATGGCGCGGATGCAACCGGCGCGGACTTCAATTCGGCTGATTTGGCGGACGCTGATTTCACTTGCGCGAAGCTGGAGCGAGCCGAAGGACTAGAGACCCAGCGTCGTCGATTGAACACCGAGTGCAGGACAAGCTGAAGGGATCGCCATGAGGAAGCTGGACAGGAGGTCAGTTCTCTCGGCATTTGGCAGCATAGCGGCCTTTGTGCCTGCCCTTCTAAGGGCACAGCCAAGGCCGGCATGGCATGGCTTCGTGGTCGAAAGCGGAACGCGGAGTCGTTCCGACTATGCAGTTGGAATTCTAGTTTGCTCCCGGCCCACTTCTCACGTCACGGCATTACGTAGCCTTCGTAGCAGAGCGTGGTTCATCCCAAATACGAGACGCGGTTATTTTCGGCCTCTACGGTATAGTTCAACTGACCGTCGCCGGGTCGATTTTGCACGACTGTCGCTCCAGAACTTCCGAGACCAGTCGGACATGTTCGTTAGCCAGGTGCGGCACGGGGGGCGCTGGCCAGACAATGCTTCCGGCCGCGATGCCGTCCAACTTCAGATGTACACACGAACGGTGGCTCAAATTCCGCAGGCGCAGCGCACCAACCTCACCCTTCACGTTATTCGGCGAACTCGAAATGGGCGTGATCTCCAGTTGCTCGACACGGTCAGACGGCGCTTCGGCTCTCAGATAAGTATCAGCGAAGACGGACAGAATTATAAGGATCTGATGGGACTGGCATCGTTGATCGTCGGTTCCATTGGGGCGGAACAGACACGTGCTATTCGATCGCCGACCAAGCTCCTGCTGCAGGCCGATCTTCGAAGATCGCTAAATGTCCCGAACCTTACCAGTGCGCAGCTCAGCCAGACCCGTAAGGTCAAAGCAACGATAGCGTAGGTGCATCAACAACCACGGAATAGACAAAAGCCTTTTCAAGGTTGTTGATGCGGGACTTAGACTGACAGAGTCATACGGTACTTGCAAGATTTTCGTGGGCTAATCGTTGTCTTTAGTCGCCGCTGATTGCGGGGTCGATCTTCTCCGGCGTGTCGATGATCGGAACGCCGACGTCGCCCTGCCCCACGGTCCGCCCGGCCATCTCGAGCATGCGCTCCAGTGGTACCCGGGCGCGTTCCATGACCTCGGCCGACAGCTCAATCCTCGGCTCGAGGTCGCGCAGCGCGACGTACAGCTTCTCCAGCGTGTTGAGTGCCATGTACGGGCACATGTTGCAGTTGCAGTTGCCGTCGCCGCCGGGCACGCCAATGAAGGTCTTCCCGGGCGCGGCTTTCTCCATCTGGTGGATGATGTGCGGCTCCGTCGCGACCAGGATTGTCTCGGCTGGGGAGCTCAGCGCGAAGTCGAGGATCGACTTGGTCGAACCCACATGATCCGCATGGTCGATGATGTGCGGCGGGCATTCGGGATGCGCCGCGACCGGGGCGCCCGGATTCTCGGCCTTGAGCTTCAAAAGCTCCGTCTCGCTGAACGCCTGGTGGACGATGCAGATGCCGGGCCACAACAGCATCTCGCGGCCCATCTTGCGCGCGAGATAACCGCCGAGGTGCCGGTCGGGACCGAAGATGATCTTCTGATCCCTCGGGATCTGGTCGAGGATGACCTGCGCGCTCGACGAGGTGACGATGATATCGCTCAGCGCTTTCACAGCCGCCGAGCAGTTGATGTACGTCAGCGCGATATGGTCCGGGTGCGCTTTGCGGAAGGCCGCGAACTGGTCAGGCGGGCAACTGTCCTCGAGGCTGCAGCCGGCATCCATGTCGGGCAGGATCACGGTCTTTTCCGGGGAGAGGATCTTCGCCGTCTCGGCCATGAAGCGCACGCCGCAGAAGGCGATGACGTCAGCGTCGGTTGCCGCAGCCTTGCGCGATAGATCGAGGCTGTCGCCGACGAAGTCGGCAAGGTCCTGGATCTCCGGCTTCTGGTAATAATGCGCGAGGATCACGGCGTTTCGCTCGCGCTTCAAGCGCTCGATCTCAACTAGGAGGTCGAGCCCTTTGAGACTGGCAGTTTGAACCGTCATCTTTGCCCTTGTGCGGCCCTTCGGCGCTCCGCCTCTGCGATCGCCTCATTATATGGGGTCGAAAGATCCATATAGGAAGCGTCGTCGGTCCCTTCGGTCGGGAAGCGGGCCACTACTTTCGCGTTCTTGAACCCCGCCGCAACGAGCGGCATCGCGAAGCTTCGCTCCACCGCCTGCCGGGCCGCTTGCCGCGCGAGCCGCATCTGCGTAGCCCCTTGAGCCTGCTTGCGAAGGTCGGCGACGGCCTTGGCGCGATTGGCGGAATCGAGCTGCTGGTTGGCGTTGGTGATCGCCGAAAGCACGCCGCCCTCGCCATATTCCTGGGCGGCGGCAAGATCGACGTCGGGGCCGGCGATTTCGATCTCGGGCAGCCGCACCTTGAGGGTGTTGCTCGACCCGTCCCAACTCACGTCGTTGGCCTGCAGCTTGGAAAGGTCGAGCTCATAGCGCACGTCGCCCGGCAGGATCAGCGTGCGTTTGGCGGAGAAGCCGAAGCGGCTCGTCTCGGTCGTCGTGACCGACACGTAGCGCGCGACGAAGGCGACGAGCCGGTTCTGCGCGCGCATCGATTCGAGGCTCGAGCTGGCGATGGTCTTGGCGCTGGGCCCACCGAAGATGCGGTCGGCGATGCCTGTCGTCTTTCCAACGACGACGCCGAGCACCAGCGCGACGATCACCGCGAGGATTGCGATGGGCTTGTTCAGGCGGCTGTCCATAGGTCCTGCTGCTGCTGAACGAGCCCGCGGCGCTCAAGGTCCAGCAGGTGCGACCAAACCGAGCCGCCGGCCGCGACGGTGAGACGCTTGTCGAGGCCGGGATAGGCGTTGGCAACAATGTCCGGGATGTCACGCGGCTTTTCGCCGACCAGCCGCAGGATCTGCTTTTCGCGCTGCATCCGGTGGCCAATCAGCCCGCGCACATATTGCTGCGGGTTGGTTACCGGCGGGCCGTGCGCCGGATAGTAGGTGCGGTCGTCCCTCTGCCTCAGCTTCTCGAGGCTCTGCATGTACGCCGCCATGTCCCCATCGGGCGGGACGACGACTGTGGTCGACCAGCCCATCACATGGTCGCCGGTCAGCAGTGCGCCTTCGTAGGCGAAGCACAAATGGTTGGAGGTGTGGCCCGGTGTGGCGACGACGAAGACGGGCTTGCCACCGACTTCGAGCGTTTGCCCATCCTCAAGCACGATGTCGGGCGAATAATCGCCGTCGAAAGCTGCATCGGCACGCGGTCCCACCGTCTCGAGCGCGAGCGGGGCGCAGCCGATCAGCGGCGCTCCAGTTCTCTCCGCCAAAGGCCGCGAGGCGGGGCTGTGGTCGCGGTGGGTGTGCGTGCACATGATGGCCGCGACGCGCCGTCCGCCGATCGCGTGCTCCAGCGCGTCGACATGCTCGGGAAGGTCGGGCCCGGGGTCGACCACCGCAACCTCTTCGCTGCCGATCAGGTAGGTCTGAGTGCCGTAATAAGTGAAGGCCGACGGATTATGCGCCAGCACTCGGGCAATGCCCGGTTCGAGCCGTTCGAGCTTCGCATACGGCGCGTCCACGGCAGCGCTCTGTCACGCTCCGGCGGCCATGGCAAAGTTTCGATCAGGCCTTCGCGAGCGTTGCCGAGACCGGGGCGGCCGACCGCAGCTCCTGCGCGCGCCGCGCAAAGGCCGCCGGATAAACCGTTCCGAACAGCGCTTCCATGCTGCGGTCCCAGCTGAATTGGAGCGCTTGCCGCCGCGCTTCCTCGGCCATCCGTAAGCGGTCGCCGTTCCAGATCTCGAGGATGCTGTGAGCCATCGCCCGACTGTCGCCGACCGGCACCAGCCGGCCCGTCTCGTCGGTCACCCGGTCGAGCATCGCTCCCGCCGCCACACCCACCACCGGAAGGCCCGACGCCTGCGCCTCGATGATCGATACCCCGAACGTCTCGTCCGCCATCCCCGACACATAGATGTCGGCGCTCGCCAGCCAGCGCGCTAGCTCGGCGCGACTCTGCACATAGCCGGGCATGACGATCCGCTCGTCACCGAGCGCGGCAATCTCTTCCCTGAGCGGCCCCTCGCCGATCAGCGCAAGGCGTGCACCGAGGCTCGAGGGAAGCGCGCCGAACGCCCTGGCGACGACGTCGGGCTTCTTCTCCCCGTCGAGACGCCCAACATAAATGAGGAGCGGTTGATCGTCCGCCAGGCCAAGCTTCTGCCTCAGGCGAGGGTCACGCTTCTGCGGCCCGAACTCGCCGAGTTCGACGCCCAGCGGAACGACGTCCACGGGATCGACCCCGTAAGAACGAAGCTTGGCCGCGCCGCCATTCTCGCTGAGCGCGAAGATGGAATCGAATTGGCGGTAGAGCGCGCCGCAATAGCGGTAGCAGATGCGGCCGCAGAAGCTGGCAAGCGGCCGGGTAATCACTTTCGCGAAGGGCCGCTCGACATAGACGGTGGGAAAGTCCGTCATATAGGCGGCTACAAGCGCCGTCTTCGGGAAGCAGCGGCGGTGGCCGATCGCCGCCCACGGCAGGTTGTACGCGTCCTGGCACTCGATGAGATCGGGACGGAATCGCTTGAGCGCCTGCCGCACGGCGCCGTTGCGCAGCATCAGCCGGTAATGCGGGCTCCCCGGCACCTTCGGCGAGCGCACGGTCACCGTGATCGCCCGGTCCTCCTCGATCACCTCATCGCGCGCGCCCGGAATGATCATCAGATGCCGGTGCGGCGTCGCCTCCAGGATGTGCCGCCTCTTGTGCAGCAGGTAGGTCCTGACTCCGCCGCCAACGTCCGACCAGCTCTGCGTCAGGTCGCAGAAGAGTTTTGCGCCGCCGGGCGGGGCTGGGTCTTCACGGCTCATCGCGATGGGGAACCAGCGAGGCGTGGCAAAGTGCCAACAGCCGGAATGCGCCAAATCTGTCGGAATATTTTACGCAAGACCCGCCAGTCCTTCTCTGCGTCCCCAAGAAAACATTAGAAATTCGCCATTTCTTCCATTTGGCACGGCCGTTGCTACACTATCCGCGTCCACTTGGTTCCACGCCAACTGAAGGGGCGGCCGAAGCGGTTCTCTGGTCCCGCTGAAAGCCGCCCCTTTCTAGTCTCAGGCGTCGGCGGACAGCAGTTCCTGCAGCTCGCCGTTCTCGAACATCTCCATCATGATGTCGGATCCGCCGACGAACTCGCCCTTCACGTAAAGCTGCGGGATGGTCGGCCAGTCGGAATATTCCTTGATGCCTTGGCGGATCTCCGGGTCCTGGAGCACGTCCACCGTCTGATAAGGGACCTCCAGCCGGTCGAGGATCGCCACGGCGCGGCTCGAAAAGCCGCACTGGGGGAAGAGCGCTGTGCCCTTCATGAAAAGGACGACATCGTTCGCTTTGACGAGGTCGGCGATGCGGTTCTGGGCGTTACTCACTGGTAGTCTCCGTTTTCGGCACTGCGGTTTCGAGCTGCAGTGCGTGAAGCTCTCCCCCTACTCGCCCCCCGAGCGCCGCATAGACCGCCTGGTGCTGGCGGATGCGGCTTAGTCCTTCGAAACTACTGCTGACGACGCGCGCAGCATAATGGTCGCCGTCGCCGGCAAGGTCGCGGATCGTCACCTCGGCGTCCGGAATCGCATCCTTGATCAGGCGTTCGATGTCGTCCGCCGCCATCGGCATCAGAGGTTCGAAGCCTCGATGATCTGGCGCCGCGCCTCAATCTCTTTGTTGCGCAAGGCCTCGGTCACCACCGTCTCGTCGCACTCGACGCCCGCCGACGTGAGATCCCCCAGCACCTTGCGGATCACGTCATGCTCGCCGGCTTCCTCGAAGTCGGAACGCACGACGTCCTTGGCGTAGGATTCCGCTTCCACTTCGCTAAGCCCCATCCGCCGCGCCGCCCATTGGCCGAGCAGCCGGTTGCGCCGGGCGATGATGCGGAACCGCATCTCCTCGTCATGCGCGAACTTGGCTTCGAAGGCGCGCTCGCGGTCGTCGAACTGGGTCATGCTTGGTCCTTGGCCGTTTCGCCGCGCGAGATAGGGACCGCCGGGCACTCCGTCCAGCGGCGATGGACAGGGGCGAGCGCAAATCGCTACGCTGCGGCGACCAAGGGGGCAGTCATGATCATCAACAGGTCTGCGCGCGTGTCTTTATCAGCACTGGCGGCGCTTCTGCTGCCGATGCCGGCTGCGGCGCATGCGGCCGGAACAGCATGCTCGGCAGTCGATCCGCCGCGCGACGCCCGCTT
>Ga0068859_100003355_pt1 | contig 16290 bp, 32 predicted proteins | sample KBSSwiS22_FD_66585 | JGI IMG/M metagenome (GOLD analysis project Ga0068859, IMG submission 66585) | Switchgrass rhizosphere microbial communities from Kellogg Biological Station, Michigan, USA - KBS Switchgrass S2-2 | ecosystem: Host-associated > Plants > Roots > Rhizosphere > Soil ...
CGGCCAGGTTCGCGCCGGCCAGGTACGCGCCGGCCAGGTTCGCGTCGGCCAGGTTCGCGCCGGCCAGGTTCGCGTCGGCCAGGTTCGCGCGTTCACCATTGGCCTTCCGCTGCGCCACGTATTCCTTGACGGCTTCGCCAAGAGTCTCTTTCGCGCTCTCGTGAATTATCGCGCCCGTGTACCGATTTTTGATCTGGATCATGACCTCGCATCCTCCTGAGTTTTTAGTGGGTTCAAAGATTCTTCAATGAGTTCGACACATCGAATACCACATCGAGAAGTCCCCACCCCGAGTTCGATCGCATCATGGAATTCTCGAAGATCATCACGCTTAACCACGGCCGAATCGAACTCAAACGCCAACTCTTTAGCAAGCAAGAGCAGGGCTGCATCGGCGCAATCTTCCGCGCTTTCGTAGGCGTCTTTGCTCTCTCCGAGAACCGGATGCGAGTAGATGTAACCCTCCCATCCCTGGCGATCCGGACAGCATTCGCAGGATTCACCGCAGAATGCAACCGAGACGCCGAATAGTTTCGCGCGATCGACATTGCAGCCGGGGTTGAGGTTGCTTGAGTCTTTCGCTGGGATGACCTTGGCGTGGCTCATATTAGTCCTCGATGTTCCAACAGAGGACATGGACGATTATCATTCCAATCAGCGCTCCTCCGATCGAGCAGAGACCAACCACAAGAACAGCGTTCGTTTCCATGTCTAAGATTCTTGATCCGAACCGCGTTTATGTCAATGGAATTTTTCAGAAAATCGACAGCGTCGTCGCTGCTACCAGCTAGTTTTCAGTCCGCCAAGTATTCCACTGAACCGATCGCGGGCCTGCGAGGCCTGCTGAATCACCTGCTTACCACCGCCGGTTTCTTTGATGTTGTCGACGTAGGCGACCCCGTAGCGCAACCCATCACAACTATGGTTCCAAGCGTCAATCGGCACCTCCTTTAGCGGCTTGCCATCCACCCCTTTAGGCCATGCATACGCCTCAAATTCGCTTAGCAGGCTTGTTGGCTGCTTAGCCTCAAGCAGTGCCGGATCCGCCCCACCGCCCTTCTCGAGCATGTTCTCAAAAAAGAAGAGTCTCGGCTTGCCATCGCCAGCCTTTCGCAACCGATTCGTGACCGCTTGGATCCCTGGCTCAATCGCCTTATATGCTGGTCTTGTCGGCACCCCATGCCGTTCGAGCGTCGCGCGATCCTCTGCGTCGTGGTCTGCGATCGTGGCCTCGATCCGCTCGGCCCCAGTTAGAGCGATGATGCGCTTAGCATGGTCCTCGCAAAGGGTCTTTGTTTTGTATAACTCTCGATAGACATACATCCGTCCGTCGTTATCAAGCGCGGCCCAAAGGCATGAAAACGGGTTCGTATACCCGAAGTCGATCATGCGAATGCGTCGCCAATCGTTCGGAATTGGGAACGGCTTGATTACATGGCCCGTTTTCTCGTCCGGATCGAACAGGTCATAAACCACGCCCTCTGCTTGCACCCAGAGCCCCTTGACCAGCCGGTCATGCTGCACGCCGGTCATCTGCGCCAAGGTGTCTTGATACCCTGCGGAGTTGTACTTGTTATTCTCTGCCTTCGAGATAAAGACGGCGTAGCGCCTACTGCCGGCCTCGGTTCTCGATGGGATGATGATGTCTTGGTTGATCCAGTGCGTAGGTCGGTCGGGGTTCGTGCTCAGAACCACTTGATTCCACCCAGCAGCCGTACCGCGCATGCGGCCTAGCACTTCGTTGAAGTCGGCTCGATGAAAGGCGTTAGCCTCCTCCAGCCATGCAAAGTCAACGGCACCTTTGCTGCCAACGGAGCGAAGGGCTTCCCGTTGCTTGTCGTCGTTCATGCCAAAGAAGATGACCTGCGAGCCGTTGTAATAATCGCAACGGAACTCCGATTTTAGAAACCGCACTCGCGGATCAGGCCCAACGACACCCTGCACGAAGAAAGGGATCGTGCTGTTCGTCATCGTCTCACGGGCCTTACGACCAATGATAATGGTTGCATTCGGATACTTCAGGGCCAACGCATGCATCTGCTCGGCTGCGACCAGCGATTTACCGCCCCCCGCTCCGCCCGTTAGCAGTTTAATAGGACGTCGATCACGAAAGGCTTCAACCTGCCACGGCAGCGGCTTGAAGGTCTTTCCAATGATGTCAGCCATCTTCGGGCTTCGGTGGGTCTGGAAATGCGTCAGGAGAGCAGTCAGGCACGCTGTAGCCCTTCACAAACTGAGCCTCGATCTTCTGTGGTGCATCCAGGCCGAGCAATGAGGCCCGCCGCTTATCAATCGCCACCGCTGCCATGATGGCCTTTGGGTTGCCGGTACGCGCCTCTTTCATTACCAGTCGCCAAAGGTAGTCAAGTTTATCCAGCGACTCAGCCCTATGCATCTCCTGCTCTTGCCTGCATTGCTCGGCCATCGCCTTGTGTTCCGACATGACCGCGTCATGCGCAGATGAGACGCTTTTAAAGCCTAGTTTCTTGGCTATCTGCCGAAAGGTCAGGCCAGACCTTCGCAATGCGACGGCTTTTGCCTTTAACGCAAGAGCATCCAACCTACGCTTGGCGCCGATATTAGTGTGCTTGAAATTCTTCTTTTTTGGCGGTTCGGCGCAGTTCGTTCCCTGGTCCAACCTTTCATTGTTTGGCGATTTCTCTACCGGCCCGACCTGTTCTTGTTTTTCTTTTCTGGCCTTAGCCTTCTCTGGGTTTATGGGCGTGAGTTCCGCTGGCATGGCCTTGAAGTCTTTCTATTCGGCAACCAAAGCAATGACTTGACGCCGTGCTTCCTGTCTGGCCCGACCACGCATCGCCCTGTCATGCATGCCATCTCCGCGAAAGTCTTGGATAAACCCAAAGCGCGAACGCCCGTAAGGCTTCATGCGCCAATGGCGACGGTGGATCTTCTCAGTGGTGGGCTTGATATGGCCACCTACCGCATCTTTCTTGCTTCGGCTCATTTCTGGTTCAACCTCTTCGCCTGGGTTTGATTATATGGCTTGGAAGATTGACTTTAAAGGCCATCGTTGCGCCGGCTGCAGATGCTCACGCCGATCGGTCAGCCGTTCTAGAGCCCCGGTCACGAGCTTCACGCCTCTGGCTTGCGGCTGTGACGGGCCGGGGTTCTAGTTCGTCTGCAGGATGCCCATCGCGATCTCGTCCGCCTTCTGAGCAAGGGCCGGTGATGCGGTCTCTGCGCAGGTGCGGTGCACGCGATAGAAGTAGCAGCGCTGCGGCGTGGTCGTGATGCCAAGTGCGTTTGTGATCGCCATCACGCTGACGGTTCTCAGGTTCGCGCGGGTCAAACCATCGCCGCAGTAGGGACATAGCGTACCGTCGATGGCGGGATTGACCTTTGGCTTGTCGTCGCCGTGCTCGAAGTATCCAATGGTTGGCGCGGCCTTCAGGTTTTCCGATAGAGCCATCATGGGGACACCGCCGCAAGATGCGCGACTTCCCAGGCCTCAGCGATGTCGGGGCGGTTGTCCACGAAGAACGCCCACGACGGCGCGGGCTTGCCGTCGATGCTGAGCCCCTTCGTGCTGCCCAGGTAGACGTAGTTGTAGCAGTCGCGCGCCGAGAAGTGCGGCGCCTCGCGCCCGAAGTCTTCCCACGCTTTCTTGTTGGCCTCAGCGACCGCAGCCCATATCGGCAACGACGCACCGCTGTTCGACTTACCGCCCTGGTGATGCGCATACGCTTCGTATGCCTTCTGTCCCTTAGTCATCGCTTCTTTCCTCGCTGCTTGATGTGACTTTTCTTTGTGCCCTTGCGCTTGGAACTGCGAACGGGAGGCCGCAGTAACTGCCCAGGCCACTCCAAGGCAGACTCGCGTTCTTGCCGATCTCGCCATTTCTCGATCTGCTCCGGTGTGTGGTTCATGGATCCTCTAATAAGGACGTGTTTCGTCGGCGAATTTGGCGAAAAATCTCAACCATTCAGCGGCGCTTAAGAGTTCGCCCACCCCTTGAGCTTGGCGGGCATCAGACCCAGCCAGCGAGCCATGCAGGATCGACCTCGAGACGTGCCGCTGCGCGCTCCAGAAAGCTCTTAGACGGATCGCCCTTGCCTGCCTCGTAGTTGCTGATCGTCTGCCGGTTGAGGTAGCCAAGATCGAGCGCGAGCTGTTCTTGGGAGAGACCGGCTTTCTCGCGGGCCTCGCGTAGGCGTTGAGCAAAGATTGTCATTGGGCGAGCGCCTTGAATAGCACATCACGCACCGCTGGGATCGCAGGCATGGCCTTGGAATTATCGTTCCGGCACGCTCAGCGCCGCGCCCTTGATGCGGGCGAGGTCGGAGAGCGCAGCAATCAGGAGGTGTGCATCGTCATGCGTAATTTGGAGCGAGCAAGAGGCGACGTAGTCTGGGAAGTTGCGCCGAAATAGCTCGATCAGGTCCTGAATCTTCGTGTCCGTCATGGCCGCTGCTCCGTTTTTTCTGCTGGTCGAATGAAGTGGTCATAGTCCAGATACCGCGGCACGAGGCTCAAGGTCTTCTTGTCGTAGTGGTTGCCGCAGGCCGCGTCATCTAACACCCAGCGGGCCTTGGTTTCGCGAACGATGCGGGCTCGTCCCAAAGGCGTCTTGCATTCCGTTCGCGCCTGCCATTTGTAGACGCGGCAGACTTCGACGATGTCACCGACTTGCATCACGTCTTCTCCGGCGGCAGGGACATGCGATACAGCGGCGACCATGGATCGGTCGGGTCGGCTTCGTCATGATTCTGTGCGCGCCGCACCGCCTCAACCACCGGCCGCGCGAGCCCGATCCAAGAGAGCTGCGCATCCGCCTCGATCCGCGTCTTGTCGAGAGCGGCGCGGGAGGTGGTGAGCTCGGCGCGGATTTCTTCCCGCTCCCTCTCCGCCCTCTCCGCGCGTTCCTCAGCCTGCAGCCGTTTTACATCGAGCGCACCGTTTTCGGCCTCGGCCTTGTGCAGCAGCTGGACGGCGTTTCGCATTGCCTCGCGGGCCTCGTCGCGTTCGGCTTCGAAGCCTCGCGCAAGGTTCAGCGCCGTTTGCTTGTCGCCGTCGGAGCGCGTCACCTGCTCCATGGCCGCGCGCAGTGCATCCTCTGCGGCCAGAAGCTCATTGGTGCGCTTCTCAAGGGACCGCACGGCGACGTCGCGCAGTTCGGTGGCGTCGGCGAGGTCTTGCAGGAGTTGCTCAACTAGCGCGGGTGAGGCAGCGATGAACTCCTGAAGGTCTTCGGCGCTATCTCGCAAGCCGACGTCGTCCAGAATCGTCTCATCATCAGCATCAACTACGCTGCGATACTCCAGATTCCATGGCCATCGTGGCAGCCGATCTAGAAATGCCCTCGCCCTATCCGCCGCGCTCTTCTCGGGATTCGTGCTCATTTCGTTGCTCCGGTATCGCAGAGCCCCCACCGCATACAGCCGTCATTCATCGCCGCGAAGAGGTTCTCTTGTTGGTCTTTCTCTTGACCACCCCTTACCGTACGGGACCACTCCACGACGCGATCGATGGGCCAGCAAGTGCCGTCGCGATGACCGTCCTTATCAGCACGGCTCATCGGGTTCTGAAACCATGCGGGGGAGTTAAATTGATCCGGTCCATCGCCCGATGCTCGTCGATTAATGCGCTCATCAACAGTGAGCGCCAGCCAAGATTGACGCCACCGTGCCCAAGCTACAGGTTCTATTTCCTGCTCAAGCACGCGTAGCCGCGCAATGCGCACTGGATCCTTATCGGCGATCAGTCTGATCTCTGACTTCCGTGCATGGATGCAAGGCCAACAACCTACACGCTGCGCACCCATAAGATAGAGGGGATTGGGCGGCAGTCCATGCCTCTTATGGATGTCGATGACTTGCTGCTCAGACCACAGCAGGAGAGGACGCCAGACCTCGCAGTCGAATCCGTCCTGCCATTCCCACTCACGCATACGGCTGCGCGCTTCTGACTCGGCCGCTCGGATTCCAACGGCATTGATCAGGTCGTCGCCTGCATCCATTCGCTCCGACAGGTAGCGCTGCATTGGCTTGACCTTGAGCTCTTGCGTGCAGAACCGACGAACTCGCGACGGGAACATACCTTTCTTGCGGATCAGCTCCTCCATGAGAAGTGGCGCCCGCAACTCGACGATCGGCCCAAGCTTAGCCGTCAGTGGACCCCGCAAATATTCGTAGGTCAGGTCGTGCTCCCACCCGGTATCAAGAAACACACGGTCGTGCTCGATGCCCTGCTCAGCAAGCCACAGCGACATAGCAGCCGAGTCTTTGCCGCCGCTGATACTGGCAACAACGCGCCGACCCGCAATCCGCGCGCTCTTCTCGGGACTGTGAGGGGTGGCCATCAGCTGTAGCCCTCCTCGAGTAGGCGACACAACTCACCGACCAGCGGATCAGAGCCCGCGCGCCCTGCATTGATTCTCACGACGGCCGACAGGAACCGATGCAGCCCGTAGTTCAGACTGCATACAGTTTTCGCTGTCGCCTCAATATCAAACGGCACGCGGTCATCTTTGTTGAGGTGGCGATAGGTGTCAGTTGTCGTGCCGCTTCCTGGACGTCCCATGATCATCTCTCCCGCTGCGCCCCGGAGGGCGCTCTAGAAGCTTTCCGGGATCGGGTTCGCGTCGAGGTAGGCCGGGATTGCGTCCGCGACGCCGTCATTGCCATAGCGCTCGAATTGTTCCCTTCCCCAGTCTTCTTCCCACGCCCATTTGCCGTCGCGCTTCACGAGGGTGCCGGACATGTGCGTGTCTTCCTGTCCGTTCTTTCGCGTCTCCTCAATGAAGCAGCGCTGCCCTTTGTCCGACGGCGTGATGGCGAACTCCTCGCCGCGGACCACGAAGCGCAGTTCCTTGTAAATCTCGTATCCGGTTGTGTCTTTCATGTCTCACTCCTGACGCCCGAAGCGGTTAGGCGGCTTTCTTCGGCTCGAGCGCCATCACCACGTCACACTCCGTAACCTTGCCGTCTTCGATGCGCAGGCCGCTCGGGGTGCCGCCGCCATTCCAGGTAAAGAGCACGTCGGCGAACCCCAAGGTGTGCGGCAAGATCTTCTCGACCAGCGTGTCATAAGAGTTCGCTGCGCCTTCGCCGTACCACCAAAACGTCATGATGACCGTCTCGTCCGGCGAAACGATCGATGGTCCGTGGCAGTCGCGATCCTCGAGAAAGTTCCCCTCAGCGAGGCGACCTTCCAACTCGTTCTGAAGGCGAGCCAGAACATCGCTTTTGATTCGCAGTCGACCGCCTCCGAGATAGTCAGCACTACATTTCGTTCCCATGCTCATCTCCTGCCGCGCCCGCTTGCACGGCTTGATCTTTGCGGCGGACGGATCAATGGTCTCGACAAGGAGGCCACACATGTCCTGTCCGCGATTTGCTTGTCCCCGGTTCGTTCACGAAAACCGCTAGCCGAGCCCCAGCTTGCGCACTTCGTTGTCGTCGACGGCCACGCAGAACGAACACGGTGCGACGATGTGACAAGAACAGCCCCGCGCCCCTACCTCGACGTAATCACGAAGCAAAGCCGCCGCCGCTTCCTTGCCGGCTTCGGTCTCCGGCTCGCGACTCGCACCAGCCGGCACGCGCCGCGCCACGAAGCGATCGTAATCCCGGTCGGCCGGGCTCATCCGGTTCCAGATCTTCAGCGGATCGTGGTCGCTCATTCTCCCGTCCTTTCCTGCCCGTCAGAGGCGGGGGACAGATTGGCAACCTTCCAGGATCCGAGCATCACGCGGCAGATAACGTCTGGCAGGGCTGCGCTGTCGGTCTGCATTGCAACGACGCAAGCGCCGTAATCCTGCGCATCTGCAGCATAAATAGCCTCCACGATCCGAGAGGGATTCATCTTGATGCAACCCGTGCGAAGTCTCAGCGACTGGACTCCATCCCCCAAATCCGACACGACCAAGCGGCCGTCTGCGTTCGGTCGGCAGTAGACTGTCGCGAGATGGTCCCATCCGAGATCGCTGGTCCACCTCTGCGCGATGCCGATACGCGTCCAAGCTTGCGCCTTGCGGGCACTGAGCAAGGTTCTGTCGTCTAGGCGCGAGCCGGACTCGCCTTCCGGCTTGAAGGTCCCATTCGACCGCCTTCGAGCAGGAAGGTCTGCCAGTAGCGCCCGCACATCCTCCCTCGCCTGCGGACTAGCCAAGTACGTCGCGATCTCGATCATTTCTCTTCTCCCGTTGCCAGCCACTCAAACACCCTTGGGCTTGTATCTACGCTCCCCAGGTTTCAGCCCAAAGTCACCCGATCCGCGATGGCCATCACACGAATGCAACTCGTATTCATCGCGCGTCTCGAATCGGATCTGGCCGTAGCAGGGCTCGTCTTCGTGCTGGTAACTGCATTCGTCATGACCGCAGTCTGGACACGGCTTCATCTGTTCAACTTCGCGAACCACCAAGCCCCATGACTTACAGAAGCGCAACGCATCAGACTTGCCAGCATGAAGCATCGGCGCATGCCCCTCGATGTCGAGCAACTGAAACCGAGAACCATCGACCTCAATCTCAAGCCCGCGCCTTCTCAGGATCTGCTCATAAATCCCGGATTCGGCGCTTGGGTTATCGATGACCTTGATCGTCCCCCTGCCTGCTATCTGCAGGGTTTCACGGCTGGTTAGTCTTGGTTCAGCGTCCATGCTCAAGCCCCGTTAAAGCGTCACGCTGAAAGCCATGTTTTCATTTGGCAGAGTGACCTTAATTTCAAGCCGTCTCCGATCGATCGCCGAAACCGCGATCACTATGCCGGGATAGTCGTCTACTAAGGCTTCCTGCAACTGTTTGGCTATCGCTGCGCAGTCGGGACCCGGAAAGCACTCACTAAGGTCAATGCCCGAATCTTCAGGTTCATACCGAAATGGGCCATGGTTTCTGCGCCTCAACTCAGGCGGCAGCCATCGATCAAGGATTTCATCGCGCAGAGCATCCAGATCAAGAGAATATGCGCCGTTCATTTCCCATCTCCGAAGGCCAACCAAGCAGGACTCACTTCAAGAACCTTTGCCAATGCCTCGATCCTGCCAAGTAATTGCGGATCAGACCTTGATTCGATCTGACAGATGTCTTGCTTGGACTTAAGCCCGATAGCCAGCGCCAAGGCTTTCTGGGTCATGCGCTTAGCCCGTCGAGCATCTCTCAGGCGCTTGCCGAAAGTGGGCATCGTTAAACCACCGACAGCCCAAGGGCGCGGATTGCCAATTTCTTAGCCGCATGCTCACGATTGTTTCCAGCGACGCCAAGGCTTAAAGAGAGCGTCTCCCATTGACCCAGCGTCATCTGGTGTATGGCATGAAGTTGTTTCTGATATTCAACATTCAGGGTTATGAGTTTTTCTGCTGGGGTCATCGGCATGTCTCGCTCTCTGAAACCAAGTCTATCAACGATATGACCGCGGTCAATAAAATAATTCATCATCCATGTCGATTTCTCATAAGCAAGTACCTTGCCAACGACTCAAGTTCTTGCGAAACTTCCTGCGCTTACACAACAAACCTCGGAGTTTGATCCATGGCGAATCTCACCGCGTCAGCACTGTATAATCTCACCTTCACGGGCCCAGACAGCGAACCGGATAGCATCCCGCCGCAGTCGGTGGCTTCGCCTTATGGCGCCCTCAATGAGGGGATTATCGATGTCACCGATGGAACCGCAGCGGCAACCGTTTTTGCCGTTCCGTTTGGCGGCATTACCGTTGACGCGACGGCTGGCTACATCAAAAACCTGACCGGGCAGGATCTGAACGTCAAGATCAACGGCGCAGCGTCTGCGAGTCATTCGATCCCGAGCGGTGGCATTCATGTTTGGGCGAATGAAGGCGTTGCGGCCACGCCGATCACTCAGTTCTCGCTGACTACTACGGGCGTGCAGTCGGGAGATGGGCAGATCATCTATCGGCTGTTTGGCGATCCGGCCTAGCGATTCGCTTCGTCATCCTGCCTACTGCTGCCTGCAAGATCTTCCGCGCTCGTTCAGATCCTGCGTTGTCGTTGAACTTCACGTGGACCTCATACTCGAACATGCATGGCTTGCCTGAATTTCGAACCACCTCGCCGCGATAGACGGTGATTGGCATCGTCCAGATCGAGTAATCTCGATTCGGATAGGCCGTGCCGATCCTTGTGATGATCGGCTTGCGCCACCTGATGCTTTTTGCGTCCGATAAGGTGCGCTCAAGATCTCGGGTCTGCTCGGCATGACGCAAGACAAGACGCAGGCGGTCAAGCGTCGTAGAGTCAAGGACGGTCCTAATCATTAGGTTCATCTTTGACCTCATTTGAGGTGTCCTCGATTCTCACAAGTTCCGTAACACCAGCCTTCTGACATTCCTCAATAAAGCGCTTGCGCCTGAGATCTTCGATCATCTCGTGATGGGTCGGCACTCTCTGCAGAGTGGCCTCAAAACCCCATACATAACCCTTGCTCATGATGCCCTCATGTGTTCTGGGATAAAGACCGACTTCGGGTCATTGCATCTAGTCGGATCCGTCTCCCAGTCACGCCTTGCCGGGGGATGTTGCTTGCCGCATACCTTGCAGACACCTACCGTGCGACCATCGGAGAGTGGCAGAATCACACGCTGGGTGCCTTGCTTATACTTAGGCGTGCGTCTTCTGCTCACGACGTCGCTCCAAGACTAGCCAAGTAAGCGCGATGAACCCTTAGCGCTAATTCGCCCTTTGGCGTGATGTCGTGATTGACCCAGTCTGGGTCCTCGACTCTTGTGAAATATCCGCGCTTAGCCATGCGGTCTAGAATTGGGTCTTCGATTGGATATTCAACCGATACCGATCCAAGACAAACTGTCAGTCGCTCGACTTCTGCGTTAGTCAGTGCGCGCATTTTAACCAACCTCTGCGAATGGATCGGCCGGGGTCTCGCGCTTGGCCCACTTCGCGCCGTCGAACTGTTCCGTCGGCCGATCAGACTGCCAAGCCCCACCGTTTAGTGCAGTTGCGATCCGCTTCGCGATCTCGACTTCACCGGCTCGGTCTATGCGGTTCTTGCTTTGAACGTGGATCGAGAACCTGTTTTCGCAGAGCGGATGCCCTGAGCGAAACGCAGGCGGGTCGCACTCTTGCAGCAGATACACACCGTTTCCGTCCTGCTGCCAGTCTTTGGTGTTGCGATCGTCGAACATCAGCGGATCTTTCTTCGGAAAAGAATCTGAGCCAGGAGAACCGACGGAACCCAGCCCGTTGATGCGGCTACGATCATCCCCGGATACACATGATCTAGTTGCATCCATCGGCTTATTAGCCCGACGGAGATCGGCATGAAAGCCCAGAGAGCCAGACACAGCAGAAGACGAATCATGACGTCACCTCTGCCGCTATGCACTCCGGAAGCCTCAACACTGGCTTACCGTGTTCGAAGTCAAGCAATCGATCGCGCCCCTCTGCGTCATGAAAGGCGCAGCACCGCTTGGTTTCTTTGGTGCCGTAGAGGTTCCAGCATTCCCCATCTTGGCTCTGACAGTGGGTTGGGGTTACACCGATAGTGAGGTCGGTGACGATTTGGCGGATGCTCATTTGCTAGCTCTCGCGATTGCATCATCCAGACGCGCCAATACTTCGGCATGGGTTCTGTCTTGAGCATCGTTCCAAGCGAATATGTCTGTTCCATACTGGAACCCAAGTATCTCAAATAGTTGCATATCGTCATCAATCACATCATTCAACATTCTTCCAGTTGCCATACAAAGAGCTCCCCAGAGACACCATTTGCATGCACTTGGCATATCAAAACCGACTTTGGCTCCATCTTTATCGCGCGCACCAGTTTCCGTAGTCCATGTTTCTGGTGTCGAAAGTATTTCGCGGGCGCCCTTCAAGGTCCTAAGCATTGTCATTAGAGCACCTTCCATCCGTTGTTCTTCGCCATCAACCGAAGCACCTGCTCTGCTTCTTTCGGCAACTCAATCGACAGCACCATGTATGTCTGTGACTTCTGCCACCTCTTGATCGCAGCGGTCAGGCTATACGAATAGTGAAACCCACCTTCGATGATGGCTGCGACCTGAGCCTTGCTGAAGACTCCGGGGACCTCACTTGGATCCTTCTGTCCGCCCTGCCAATGCAAACCACCGCACGTAAACGACAGTACATCGTCAGGCTTCATGTGTTCATCATCTGGGGCATCGCTATCATCGAAGAACCAGTCAGGCCCAAGAGCAGCCCAGAACTTGTCCCATTCGGATTTTGTGATCTTCATGGTTCGCTCCTCTCGTGGTTTCCAGTAAACCGAATCACAACCCTCGCAGGCTCAAAACCCAACGGTTCACAATGATCATAAAGACATGCTTCATCATAAATCCGTTTAGGGTTGCCATTTTCCGAGATCATAATCCTTCGTCCGATCCGTCCGCATCTCAAGCAAGACCCAGCAGCCGGAGTTAACAGCCGCAAATGATCTTCCGTTTCATGCCAGGGTGACGAACATATAGAGCATGATGTGGTCATCTCTGCATGCTTAACCGGTGGTCTTTTGTTCCTGCATGATCGCCAGACCTCTACCCAGCCATATGTCAAAGACACAAAAGCTGACACCATCAAGAATTCCGGAGACGTGAGAAGAAACATCAATCCACCTCTCCGGTAAACCGCTCGATAAACTCGACAATCGACTCACCGCTTGATGAGTCAAAGGCGCCCTCATTGCGTAGCCTGCGGACTGTCCGAGCACTGCGGCCGATCCGCTTACCTAGACTCGCATCGGTCCATCCACCATATCGAGCAGGCCCGCGCTCTTTCGAGCGCTTGCGCTTCTCTTGGAAGATGCCGCCAGAGTTTTCTTTGGGTTCGTTGTCGATGGCCGGATTGAAACACTACAAGGCCATGATGTCAATGAAAATTAAATACGTTCGACGGCCAGCGCGATCCATGCGGCCTTGATCTCGTCGCGCATCTCCGGATCAAGCATGTCCCACTCTTGCCCAAGCCCACGCCGATCGCTGAGGTCATTCACGATATCCTCTACGATGTCTTGCGCTTTGTGTTGCTTCACGGACTTTGACATGAAAGACGTAACCGCTGTTTCCATGCGCCCCGGCAGGGGATCGCATGGAAGTTGGCACGCATGAGCGGGCGCCATATGCCCGATGACGATCGATGGTCCTGATCCGGTCTTCACGGCTTAGTTCTCCACGCCTCAGCGCATGGCATCAGGTTCCAATCCTTCGGATCTGAAACACCTTCCCACGTTTTGCAGTAAGGGCACATGCGCCAGAGCGACGCCATTGAAAATGCAGTGGCGCTAAGGCGTTCGAATTCCGCGCGTGTCACTTCTTCGAAGGTTTTCGCATTGGGTAGGCCATGCCGGGCCTCGAACGCCTGCGGCTTACATGGCTTCCATTCGAGGTTTTGCTTGATTGCCCGCACAAGTTCAAGCACGCACGTCTCGGTATTGGCTGGAAACTCAGGCAGAGGGCGCAGGCCGTTGATGCTTCCGCTCATGGTGCATATGGCATCAATCAAAGCGCTGAGACGCCTTTGGATCTTCGCAGAACCAGCGGCCTCGAGTCTGGCCAGCGTCGCAAGGCCATCGTGTTGTCTGCGGTGAAAGTCTCGATCATCACGCATCTCGGTTGCGGCTTTCAGGAGAGATCCTGAAGTCATCGGCTCGCCTTCAAGCCCAAGGATGATCGCGACCTGATGCACCTCGCTGGCTGGCGCGGACATGCAGACATTCGCATCATAAGTGGCAAGCGCCGCGTCGCGCTCTTTCCGCATGTCGTCGAGGTTCACACGCAAACCATCGCGCTCGGCCCTTAGCATCTCTCCTTCGTTGAAGTGATGGCGACGTAGTTTGATCGCCTTATCACACTCGGTTCGCAGATGCTCCATGTTCTCTCGAAGCGACTGATTTACATCTGCGAGTCGTTTAATCTCTGCGCGAAGTTGTTCACGCTCAGCATGGTATTCCTTGCACGTCTGAGACATGCGCTGAAAACTCTCATTCCCCTGGGCTTCGCTTTCCTTTTGTTCCTCAAGGACGCTTTCGAGTTCGGCAATGCGAACTTCCGCATCCTTGAGCGCTTGTCCGCTTTCGCCCGAGTATCGAAGTTCCCCGCGCAACGCGTCGAGCCGTCGCTTGAGGTCGGCCTCATGCATTTGCTTCAAACTCTTTTCTTGGGATCGAAGAAAATCATTATCTCTGCTCAACTCGCGATTCTGCGCGATCAGTTTACTTCGCTCATCCATCCACTCTTGAGACTTGATAGTCACTTGTGCGAATGCCTGGTTGCGCTCGGCTGCGATCTCACCGATTCGGGTCGTGAGTTGGTTGATGCGCGCCTTTGCGCCGACTGTCGTCTGATCGAGTTCAGAGCGCAGTGCGTCACGTTCTTTGCCTGCGTTAATGAGGTCGCGGAAGTAGCGTTCCCAACCATGCGGCGCTGGCCATCCTTCAGGCAGCCCAAATGTCGACCGCATCGAGGCAAGCAGTTCGCGATGGCCTTCGAGACGTGCATGCTCAAGGCACCCTTTGAAACTGGCCTCCATGGAATCCAGCATCTCACGTAGCGACTTCTGATTCTGTTCACTCATCACAGCACCTTCTTCCCTGCGCGTTTACAATCCACGCATCCTTTATCAAGCGTCTCCCCATGATCGCAAACCTCAATGATCCGCTGAGCGCTGGGGTTGTCTTTAATTGCATCAGCAAGATCTGCAGCTGCGCGCTCAATCGCAGGGGCATTGACTAGGGCGTCATATATGCAGGCATCCTGACCAATGCTGACATTGGTATCAGCCCGCAATGGCAAGCCCCCAGGGCCGCTTAATGCGATGCTCCACGTCGTTACATAAGCCGATGCTCCGGTGCGAGCCCTGACAAAGCATCCAAGGTGCTGATTCCAGAAGAATCCAGAACGAGATGCTCGCAGTAATTGACCTAATGACGGGACGGTCTTGGCTTCCATGTTAATCCTCATCGCGGGGCTCGCGGATTGCAGGGCTCTTTACAGAACCTGCAACACACGCCGCCGGGTTTAAAGCAGTTCACCTTGTTCGCTTCTGCGCAATGACCAGCGCCACCCGGGCAGCAGATTTCGATCTTCGGATCGCATACAGCGCTCCCAAGAAGCAACCCAGCACCGATTAGCTCAGGGCATGCTGGCAACCCAAGCAGAAACATCGTCAGGATTGCATAGACATGGTGGCGCATGGCTTGGGTTCTCGCTTCATCGCAGGATCATGGATCTCCCGCAGTATCGCCTCGATTCCACGGCGCAAGATCTCGGCGCCAAGCGTGCATCGAGTTGGCATCTTCTGACAGTGATCGCAGGTTTTGCGATGTTCGATGAATGGAGTTGTTTCTCGCCACTGCATTTTGTTTCTCACGCACCGACTCTCGCACGAAACAGAGCCTCTACCTCGACGGGCATTTTGCTACCCGGATCCGTCTCTGTGCGGTTTTTCCCAAGCGCCCACCAGATGAAGCTTGGATCAACTTCCGACAGGGGCATGCCGGAATGCTTGCCGTAGCCAATGCGCATCACGCCGTCCTCTCGCTCGAAGACATACCATTTGAACCGATCCCATTCGGCATCGAGGCGAGCCGCATAGAACGCGCCAATATCGGCCGCTTCGTTCATGTCGACCGGTATCAACCCATCGCGCTGCATCGCGACCAGCAATAGGCCAGTTGCTTCGGCATCCTTGCCCGCATCGTGCGCGTCGTCTTCTCCGTATGCGATGCCAAAGGACGTGCATAGATCGACGAGTTTTCGACCGCGGCGCTTGCGCAACTTCCAGTTGACGAAGTCGTACACATCGAGCACTCGAGGTTCCCATGAAATCCCGCACTCCGAGAAGTGCTGTTTCGTCGCTGGGATGTCGAAGCGTCGCGAGTTATAGCCGACGATGAAGTTACCGCCGTGGTTCTCGAGTTCCTCAGCGAGATTCGGCGCAATGTCGATGAAGCGGGGGGCATTGGCAACCATTTCATCGGTGATTCCATGCACACGCTTGGCGCCTTCTGCGATCGGCACATCGGGGTTTACGTATGCCTTGCGCTGATCAAAGAGGTCTTGGCCTTGAAAGTAAGCCGCACCGAACTGGATGATGCGCGGGTTTTCAAGGTCGTGCGTTTCGAGATCCCATGAGGTCCAACGGGTTGAGTTCATGCTGCATCCTTTATGAGTTCGTACGCGATTGGCAGATCAGCGCGCACATCGTCAACGGTTCTCGGTGTTCCGTGCTTGTAATTGCGATAGTTCTCGTACGAGGCGATCAAGTCGCAGGCGTTATAAATCTCCGTCTCGATCATCTCGGGCTTCCAATGGATTCGAAACGCCACGCGAAACTTCC
>Ga0068859_100003360_pt1 | contig 16279 bp, 6 predicted proteins | sample KBSSwiS22_FD_66585 | JGI IMG/M metagenome (GOLD analysis project Ga0068859, IMG submission 66585) | Switchgrass rhizosphere microbial communities from Kellogg Biological Station, Michigan, USA - KBS Switchgrass S2-2 | ecosystem: Host-associated > Plants > Roots > Rhizosphere > Soil ...
TGTATTCAAACAACTCCTGCTGGTCTTTAGTGCGACCCCCGGCGGAGAAGGCGTTTCTTGCATCGCCCCCAAACCCGCCGGGGAAGTCGCCTCGCGTGGTTGGTTCGTCACCACCTTCCAGCGCAAGCTCATCTCCGTAGTAAAGCTGTGGCACGCCGCGCGTCGTCAAAACAAACGCATTCGCGAGTTTCAACCCTGCGACCGTCGCGCCCTTCTCACTCATGAAGCGACCATCATCGTGACCACCGAGCAATGTGACGAGAATCTCGGGATTCGTGTAGAGATAGTCTTTCGCGAGTGTCTTCGGAATCTCATCGATCGGCTTCCCTTCGGCGAACGCGTGGCGAATCGGGTAGAACAAAGGAAAGTCGAGCAGCGAATCGAGCCCGGAATCAACTCCGTCAAAACGAACTTTGCCGCCCTGAAAGAATGACGTATGAACCACGTCGCCGTCTTTCACTTCGCCGACGACTCTGAAATTCGGGAACTCGCGTTTCAACGCCGTGGTCCAGTCGCGCCAGAAGGAATTCGGCACGTACTGCCATGTGTCCATGCGAATACCGTCGAGTCCGGTCACGCCGATCCACCAGAGCGTGTTTTGAATTAGATATCGTGAGACTTCCTCGTCATGCTGGTTGAGATCGGGCAGGAAATCGAGAAACCAACCTTCCATCGTCTCGCGCTTCAACGACTCAACGGCGCGCGGATCGTGTAGCGCCCACGTCTGAAAAACGTTCTTCAGATGCTTCGACTTCGTGCCGTTGAACCACGTGGGCGTGGGCGGATCGTCGACCCACGGATGATATGGACCGGTGTGATTCATCACCTGGTCCTGGATGATCTTTATGCCCAAGCGATGCGCATCCTCGACCAGCTCACGCAGTTTCGTGAGCGAGCCGAAGTGTTCCTCGACTGCGTAAAAATCCTGTGGGTTGTAGCCGTGAAATCCGGTGCTCGGCTTGTCTTCCTTTAGCTCGATCTGGTTGAGGCGATCGTAGTTGTCGTACCAGGGCGTCAGCCAGATCGCGGTTACGCCGAGATCCTTTAAATAATGCAAGTGATCGATCACTCCCTGGAGATCGCCGCCGTGGTAATAAAACTTGTTCTTGCGATCGTAAATACCACCGTTGTTTGAAGGATCGCCATCAGCGAAACGATCGATCATGATCAGGTACATCACGTCGTTCGGCGAGAACCCCTGAAAACGCCCGGCGCGATTCAGGCTTGGGAGCACTTCGAATGAAGCGTGAGCTGCGCCACGCGGCGTCGTGACTGATATCGAGCGCTGAGCAGGTCGTGTGTTCGGTGGGATGAAGACATCGACGAAGACGTACGTGCCGGTGTTATTGATCTTGACTGCACGAAGACCCTCAACATTAACGCGCGCATTCTGTAAATTTCGACCATGAATCATCAAGCGCACCGGATTCACCGTGCTACTCGTCCACCAGCTTGGTGGATCCACCTTGAGGATCTCCGGGGCCTGCGCGGCGACACTAAGACATAACCACAGATGAACACCGAAAAGACGGATCAGCGCTGATCTGTTTTTAACAATCCGTGTCATCCGTGGTTATTTCTTCCGTAGAGTTGAGATAGTTCTTTCAGTCGAGTCCCCATAGTCAAAGATCCGGATCGATATCTCCACGCCCAGTTTCCCTCGGTGCTGTTCGGGAGATTCATGCGGGCTTCCGTTCCCAGCCCGAGCAGATCCTGCAGCGGAACAATCGCGGTATTAGCAACAGAAGCCAAAACTCCGCGAATGAAATCCCATTGGATCTCTTCGCCGTCAGTGTTCAGATAGTCCATGCAGAATTTCCGCTCGCGCTCGATCTGTTCCGCAGTGCGCGTTGAGCCCTCGCCGGCGACACTCTGAAACCAGCCGACAGTCGTGTCGTTGTCGTGCGTGCCTGTGTAAGCAACGACGTTCGGAACGTAGTTGTGTGGCAAGTCGATGTTCTTCGAGTCGCCGCCGAAGCCAAATTGAAGAATCCTCATTCCCGGAAAGCCAAACTCCTCGCGCAACGCAACCACGTCGGGCGTGATCACGCCGAGGTCCTCGGCGATGATCGGCAGCTCGCCCAGTGTCTTGCGAATCGCGGTGAACAGATCCTTTCCCGGAGCTTCGACCCATTGGCCGCGCTCGGCAGTCTTGTCGCCGCCGGGAATTTCCCAACACGCCGCGAAGCCGCGAAAGTGATCGACGCGCGCGATGTCGACGACAGTGAGCGTTGCGCGCACGCGCTCGATCCACCATTTGAAACCGTCGGCAAGCATGCGTTCCCAGTTGTAGAGCGGATTGCCCCAGAGCTGTCCGGTGCTGCTGAAGTAATCAGGCGGCACGCCCGCGACGACGATCGGCTTGCCGTTTTTGTCGAGCTTGAACTGATCGGGATTGGTCCAGACGTCGGCTGAGTCGTGGGCGACGAAGATTGGCAGATCGCCGACAACCTGGATACCGCGCTCGTTCGCGTATGTCTTCAAAGCAAACCACTGCCGGAAGAAGAGAAACTGGTAGAACATGTGCGCTTCGACTTCTTCACGCAGCTCGTCACGTGCGCGCTCGAGTGCCGTAGGCGCGCGACGGACGAGCGCGGGTTCCCACTCGTTCCAGGCGACGCCACCATGCTTGTCCTTCAGTGCGCGGAAGAGCGCGTAATCTTCGAGCCAGCCCGCATGTTGTTGGGCGAATGTTTCGAACGCACTGCGCAGAGATGTGTCGGTGGTTTTGGTGTACCGCTGATAAGCTTCGCGTAGTACCTGTTCTTTATATTGATGAGCTTCTCCGAAATTGATTCTCTGCGTAACCTCTGCGTCCTCTGCGTCTCTGCGTTGAGTAAGCAATCCTTCGTTCACCAAACGTTCCGGGCTAACAAGCAGCGTATTGCCGGCGAAAGCCGAATAGCACGCGTAAGGCGAGTCGCCATAGCCCGTTGGACCAAGCGGCAAAACCTGCCAGAGACTCTGACCCGCTGCCACCAAAAAATCGACAAACTTGTACGCCTCCGGCCCAAGATCACCAATCCCGTACGGCCCCGGAAACGACGTCGGGTGCAACAAGACTCCGCTCAGCCTTTTCTTGTTAATCATGAAAATCTTGTAAATCCTGTCTAAAAAGCCCTCAACGCCACGGCGCTCTGCCCAGGCAATGTGAGCTTCGTCTCCCCATTCTCAACTCGTGCGCTTGTGTCACCAATCAGCGGTCGCAGCCTCATCTCAGTGGGAATCACCACCTGCTTCGCTTTATTCTCCCGATTGAACGCAACCACAATCGTCTCTCCTCCAAGCTGCCGCGCGAACACGTACGTCTCATCATCAACAAACAGATCGATCAACTTCCCGCCGCGCATCGCCGCATGATCGCGCCGCAATTTGATCCACGAACGCGTCCAGTCAAACATCTCGCGCTCTTTCGGATTGCGTCCCTCAGCCCTAAACGCAGCGCTCGGAAAATCACGACGATTATCCGGATCTTCCTTCCCTTCCATCGCGATCTCTTCGCCCGCATAGAGCTGCGGAATGCCTCGCACACTCAACACAAAAGCGACGTGCATCATGGCGCCCGACACCGTCGCACCTTCGAGTGACATGAACCGCATCGTGTCGTGATTGTTCGCAAGCACCGTGACTTTCGACGGATCTGGATACAACGCGTCATACTTCAACTGCTGCACTAGAAAACGCACCGGCGCCTTGTTCGTGAACACCGACAGCGACGCATTCCACAACGCGAAATCGAAAACAGAATCGAGCTTCGTATCGACGCCATCCCAACCCGTGTGACCGCCGATGAAGAACGCCGTGTGCGCAGCATCGCGCTCGAACACTTCGCCAACCATCCACAGCTTCGGATACTGCCGGTGCAGCGCGCTCGAAAGATCACGAATGAATACGCGCGGCATGTACTGGATCGTGTCCTGGCGAATGCCGTCGATGCCGGTCATCCCCACCCACCACAACGCATTCTGGATCTCATAGCGCGCGACTTCCGGCTCCTCCTGGTTCATGTCAGGGAGATCGTCGCTGAACCAGCCATCGAGCGTGTTGCGCACATCGATCTGATTCGCGTGCGGCGAAAGCAACGCAGCGTTGCGAAACTTATTGAGCTGGTGCTGCGCGAGGGTACCGTGGAACCAATTCGGGAGCGGCGGATCCTTGACCCATGGGTGCTGCGAGCCGACGTGATTCGCCACTTGATCCTGAATGACCTTGATGCCGAGAGCGTGCGCCTTTCGGACCAACTCGCGCAATGTCGTGAGGTCGCCGAAACGATCTTCGACAGCGTAGTAATCGATCGCGTGATAGCCGTGATAGTACGTGTTCGGGCACCACGGTTTGTCACAACGGTTCACGCCATTCCAGTTGTCATACCACGGCGTTAACCAGAGCGCGGTGACGCCGAGATCTTTCAGGTATGGAAGCTGTTTGATGACGCCACGCAGATCGCCGCCGTGAAAACTGCGTGGGTTATTGCGATCGTTTGCTTCAGGTGGCGAGTCTTTCGGAGCGTTGTTGGCGGCGTCGCCGTCTGCAAATCGATCTGTCATGATCAGATAGATCACGTCGTCAGTCGTGACGCCTTGAAAGTTGGGTTGCGTGTCGAGCGGCGCTTCCAGACGGAACGGGATCATCGTGCTGCCACTCGCACTCTCGATAAGCAGTGGATACGCGCCCGGTTTCAGCGAAGGACTGATCTCAACATCGACAAAAAGATATGTTCCTCGCTCGTTAACTGAAATTTCCGACGCACGCATCTCCGGATTCAAGGGACGCACGCGCGCACCGCGGAGATTCGCGCCACGCACCAGAAGTCTGACTGGGCTGATCGTGTGTTTGGCCCACCAAGACGGTGGATCGACTTTAATTACTATCGGACTTTGCGCATTCGTCGTCGAACAAAAACCGGCCACAAAAAGGCACAAAAAGCACAAAAGAGGTAAGAAAAACAATTTGTGCCTTTTGTGCTTTTTTGTGGCTGTCATCAGTCTCTTGGTGTGCGAGGTTTTGCGCTATCGCCTGCCGCTACGACTGGAAGCGGTGGTAAGGTCTCGCCGTCCTTCATTGGTGTTAGTGACGTCGCACCATGCTGGTTGACTTCATCCAGACGTTTGAACTCCGCCAACTCTTTGTCCGCCTCGTCCTTTCGCTTCAACCTCGAGTACGCGAGAAAGAGTTGATAGTGCACGCCCGGATCTTTCGCATTTAACTCAACCCCACGCGCCAGCAGCGGCACCGCCTCTTCATATCTCTTCAACTTCACCAGCAGCCGCCCGAGATCGTGATACGGCGGAAAACTTTTCGGATCGAGCTCGATCGCGCGTCTCAACAAACGCTCAGCTTCGACGTTCTCGCCACGCTGGCTCGCGATATAACCAAGACTGCCGAGCACGTCCGGATTATCAGGCTGTGACTTGAGCGCCTTTCGAAACGCATCGACTGCCAGGTCATACTGTCCCTCCGCGCGCGCCGCGTAACCGAGCAGAAAATACAGATTGGCATTCTCCGGGTAGCGTTGCAGCGCTTGCGTGAAAACGTCGCGCGCACGCTCATAACGCTGCGCACGCACGTTCGCTACGCCGAGTCGCAGGAAATAGACAAGCTGTCCCTGCGCCTGCTCGAGTGCTTTCTCGTAAAACGGAACTGACTTCTCCGCAAGCTGCTTCTTCAGCAACTCTTCACCGATCATGAAGTTGACTTCAGGAAACACCGGCCGCAGCTCGAGCGCCTTGGTCCAATGCGTCAGCGCCGTCTTCGTATCGTCCTGCGCAGACGCGATCAATCCGAGACGGTAGTAAGGCTCTGCTTCGCCGGGCTTTAACGCCGATGCTGACTGCAATGCTTGTTTTGCTTCGTCGAGGCGATCGAGGTTGTAAAACGCAATGCCAAGATTGTAGAGGACTTCGTAAGTCTGCGGCCGCAGCTCATTAGTTCGCTGAAACAGCCGCACGGCTTCGGCGTACTGGTGCGCTTCCGCCAGGCGCAGCGCGACAGTGAAAAGCATCCTCGGATCCTGACCGGCGGCTTTTTCCAGGAGCGGGGCCGCGCGTTTGTAATCTCCACGCGCCGCGTACAAAGCTCCGAGGTTGAAGATCGCGCCCTCGTGTTTCGGATCGATCTGAAGCACTTCTTCAAACTTCGCGATCGCCTCAGTCGTGCGATTCGTCTTCGCCAGCAACACACCGAGATTCGACAACGCGCTCACGAGCTTCGGTTGCAAACGCAAAGCGGCGCCGTACTCTTTCTCAGCATCAGCCGTCGCGCCGCGCTGATCGAGAATCACGCCTAACAAACTGTGCGCTTCAGCATTTCGTGGATGACTCGTGAGGATCTTGCGCGTTGCGGCTTCGGCTTCAGCGAGTTTTCCGGCCTGGACCAGCGACCCCGCCTCGCTCAACAGCGTATCGGCATTCCCCGAAGTACGCTGCGGCGCACCAAAAGCCGTGAGCGCCAACGCAAGCAGAAGTAGACTACGAAGTAAAACCATTTGAAAGTCCTTCATCCACAGATTACACAGATAAATTGAATCTGTGTAATCTGTGGATGAGACAGACGCTTGTGCCTTTTTGTGGCGATAAATCTTAGAAAATAAATCTGAGGGAGAACTCCATCTGCCGCCTTCGCTGCTCGCTGGTGTCCCGCGCAAAATCGTTCGTGTTGTTGAAGTCGCCGTTCGGGAACGAACGATTCACGCGGTTCAGCACGTTATAAGCCGAGAAGCGAAACTGAATATTGAAAGCCTCACTGATCGCCGTGACGGGGAAGTTTTTGTACAGCGACGAGTCCCAGTAAAACTGTGGCCGGCCGCGGAAAACGTTCCGGCCCAGCGTTCCGATCTTCGGAGAGGGCGTACCACTGGGGAAAGTATCCGGATCGCCCGCAAAGACTCTCGTGGTCGCACATCTAAACGCATTGCGATTGAGCTCAAGGCCCTGATCCTCTTGCGCCTGCGTCGGATTCGGATCTCCAATGAGATCTACGCGACCGCCGTTACACGTGACGTTGAATACCGGACCACTTTGCCACGTGACGATGTTGTTGAATTGCCAGCCACCAATAACCGCATCGAGGCCCTTGTTCATGTCCGCGCCATAACGTCTGTTACGCCCAATCGGTAGATCCCAAACATTCGAGAAGGTAAAGCGATGCCTGACATCGACGTCGGCATTGCCTCTCTCTAGTCCGAGTCTGGTAGGGTCATCGGGCCCGCAATCGCGGGCTCCCGCGCCGTTCCCACAAACGGCTCCGGGAGTGTCATCGATCGCATGCGCCCACGTGTAAGAGCTCAGGATCGACAGTCCCTTCGCGAAGCGTTTCTCGAGCTTCGTCTGCAATGCGTTATAACTCGAGCTGCCCAGGTAGCGCGTTGCTGTGATTGGATTCGGATTGGCAACGTTAACGAGCACAACTTCACGCGATCCTGGTCCACCCTGATCGTTGCCGGTGCCGATGTTTTGAAGTATCAGGAGGTTGCGGCCAAGCGAACCAACGTAACCAACTTCAGCAAGCCAGCCGGACCGAAACTCGTCCTGAATCGTGAAGTTGTACTGGTGATACATCTCATCCTTGTGATTCGGATCGGTGAAAAGAATGAGACCGCCGTTGGTCGGCGCAGCGAAACTCGAACCTGGCGCGGCAACGGTAAACGGCGCCGTCGGCACTCCGTTATCAAAAGGATTGCGAGCCCGGAAAACTGCCGGACAACCAGCCGGACTGGTGATGGGCGTGCACGCATAACTGGCGGCGCCCGTGCCCGGATTCGAAGTCAGCGGTTGAGTTAGATTGGTGTCGACTGCGTACAACAAACCGTAGCCACCGCGCAGCACGAGAGTCTTATCCGCTTTCAATCCACTGTAAGCAAATCCAATACGTGGTCCAAAGTTGTTCTTGTCGGTGTTTGAGAGATCGCGCCCGCCGGGTGCGTTATCGCCGGCCATCTGAATGGTGCGAGTAGCGGGATCGAAATTACTCTGGAGATCAAAACGCTCTGTCGGTGCGGTAAAGATGTCGTAACGGAGGCCAAGGTTCAAAGTCAGATCAGTGTTGACCTTCCAGTCGTCCTGCACGAAGAACGCCATCTCTTTGCTCGACTGGAAGTATGGACCGCCCGGATCCCCGCGGCCTACGAAACCTGGCTGGTAGCCGAGCAGGAAGTTGGCGAGCGCGGAACCAGTATCGTTTGGTCCAATACCGTTGTAGTTGCCATTAACGAAACCGCTGTTAGTAGTGCCGTACTGATAATTACCCTTAGTACCATTGTTGCGACCGCCGTCGTAGACGCTGTTCTGACGTATACGATAGTCGCCGCCGAACTTGTAGGTCGAATTACCCTTGACCACCGTCACCGCGTCCGCGACGTGGAAGTTGTTCGAAAGGAAGTAGAACGGACCGCCATCACCCGTGAACTCCGCAGCGCGATCGGTTCCGTTCAACTCGTCGACAATACCCACGAGAACGATGCCACTGCTATTCGGACCGAGATTGATGTTCGGTGCGCCGAGGTTGGCGGAGATATTTGGATCGAATCCGCCCGTGCCGTTAACCCCCGTGTTGAAGATGCCGATGCTGACTCGCGTGTAACCGAAGCGCGCGTCGTTGACGATGGAAGGCGAGAACACGTGCGTGTCGCCCATGGTAAATCCCTTGGTGTTACCAAACTCGTCGCCCGCGGATGGACCAGCCGGCAGATCGTTACCGGTTGGCGAAGTGCCGAGCGGGAAGAAGTTATCGCGCTGGCGCGCCGTGTCTGACTTGCTGTAACGCGCGAAGAAGCTGTTTGCATCAGTAATACGATGATCGATGCGGATGTCGTAGCTGTCGACGACCGCGTGTTCCTTGCGATTGGTCTCGAAGTTTCGACCAATGCCCGCAAGGTTCGGCAGCGGGAAAGCATTCACGTAGTTTCGCGCAAAGGGTGAAAAGCCTCCGCAGCTCGGACAATTGCGCAGATCGTTACCTGGAATCGGAGTGCCGTTTGGAGCGAAGATCGTACCGATCGGTGCATTGACTGAGCCACCACTCGCGAGCCTGTAAGCGCGAGTGGTTCCCGGCTGCAACAGCTCGCCGAAATCGCCAACGCGCATTCTTGCCGTCGGTACCGGAACGCCGAGTGGATCGCCTGCGCCGCCAAAGATCGGCGTGCTGTTTCGCTGGCCGTTCAACGAGAAGAAGAAGAACGAACGATTGCGGCCGTTATACCAGGCCTTACCACCTTCACCAAACTTCGGCAGGAAGATTGGACCACCAACAGTGCCGTAAAAGTTATGCGTTACGTAGTTGGGTACGGGCTGTGAAGTCGGATCGTCAAACTTCGCCGCCGCGGCGCTCAGGAAGCGGCCCTGATAAATCTCACCTGCCGTCCCGTGAAAATCGTTTCCACCGGATTTGAAAGTCGTGGACACGATGCCGCCACCGGCGCGTCCAGATTCAGCCGAGGGAACGCTCGTCTCGATCTTAAACTCGGCGATCGCGTCAGGACTCGGATAGATCGCGATCTGGCCAAACTGCGATTCGTTGTTATCGACGCCATCGAGCGTGAAGTTGTTGTTCGTCGGGCGCGCGCCGTTCACTACCATCACCGAGCCACCCGACTCGCGAAAGCGCGTCGATTCAGTATTGTTGCGACCGCCGCCGCCCTCGACGAAGTTGCCGCCGCCACCGAGTAAACCGAGGTTTGGTCTAACGACGCCGGGTGACAATTGCGCGAGGAGCGTAAAGTTTCGTTGCGGTATTGGAAGATCAGTGACTTCCTTTCCCGTGATGAGATCGCCGCGCACGCTCGTTTCACTTTCCACGAGTGGCGCTGACTCCGCCGTGATCGTCACCGAAGAAGTACTCGTCGCGACGCTGGCAAACTTCACGTCGAGTGGGAGACGCGCATTGGTCTCTACCTGCACCGCCTCGAATGTGACTGTTTGAAAACCGCTGGCCTCCACCGTCACGTTGTATGTCCCAGGTTCCAGGTTGGTGACGGTGTAGGTGCCGTCATCGCTCGTGTCGGTGTTGCGGACCTCGCCGGTCTTGGTGCTCGTGACTTTGACCTGAGCTTTGGCGACAAGAGCGTCGTTGGGGTCTTTGACGGTGCCGACAATTGCGCCCTTATTGTTCTGGGCAAGGGTGGAGATGGCGGAAGATACGATCAGCAGTGCGAGCAGCAGTAGCTGCGCAGAAGGCTTTCTCATTTTCTCGGTCCTCTAAAAGCTGAAAAGCGGATAAAACGGCGTGAAATACTGATAACCAAGTTGCAGAACTTAGTTTGTTGTCTCAGCGAACGAAGTTTTTAGTACAGATTTGGACGGCTGTCAACTGTTTTTTAGTCCGGTGGGGGGCACCGAGTATGCCAGCCCTCGGAATAGACTGCGGTCACGGATCACAATACTGTCACCACAAACTACGGTGACTTGATCGCGATCCGCGCCTTGTTGCTGCTCGAGCCGTGGAGACTGATTGTTACCAGGGCGGAGCCCGTGTTTGTGAGACTGTCCGGTAGTTTCACTATTACCTGCTGCAGCCAGTCCAACGTGGGTACGGCGCCGACAAACTCGACTGTTAGTGGATGCAGTCCGCCCTGCTGATCCTCAGCTACTGCCGTGATCGCCGTCGCATTCTCGCCCGGGGCTAACTTGATCCCGGTCGCGAAAAGCATGATTCGCGTGCGGTTATCGAGACTGAAGTTGCGAGTATTGAGGACGGGGAAAGGATCGCTGAGCATGAGCGGCGAATCCAAACTGATGGCTCGCTCGTTGCCAGGTTCCGTAATTAAAACAAGCGAGTCGTCGTCAATGATCGTCCCTAAAGCGCTATTGTCCAAAATCGTAACGTTAGTGGGAAGACTCAGGCTCGCCACGAACGTCTCGACCGGCTCAACGACAGTGTCGCCAACAACTCGTACCGTAGTTGTCTTGGTCGTCTCGCCAGGATTGAATGTGATGGTTCGATTGATAACAGCTTCATAATCCGATCCGGCGAACGCGTTGCCGCCCCCACCAAACGCAGTGAAGCGAACGCTCACCGTGCGGCCACTCGGCCGGTTCAAACTCAATCTAAACTGAGCATCGGTAAAACCACTGTCTCCTTCCGCTACCGTGACGTCGCTAAACAACATCCCTGGCGTAGGATCGTTATCAATGATATTCAACACCGTGCTGGTTCGAGCACCTGACGTAAAACCAGTCGGGTCGCTGAGCGTTAGAGTTAACGTTTCCGAATTCTCGTCGAGATCGTCGTCGATAATCGGAACAGTAAACGTCTTGACAGTTTCACCTGGTCCAAAGTTCAAGGCCCCTGAGGTGGCGGTGAAGTCACTTCCGGCTACAGCGGTTCCGCTGGTCGCAGTAAAGTTCACGCTACCGCTATCCACGCTGCCCAAAGTTCGTGAAACTGTAATCGTCGCGACGCCCGCTTGCTCCTGCACCGATTGCAGACCGAAAGCGAACTGAACGCTTCCCGGCGCATTAACAAAATGGCATAGCGAAAACTCTGAAGTGTTGCCATCCTGATCAGTAGCGGTTGAAGTGACTATAGATCCTGCCGGAAGTGAAACAGGAAGTTCCACGTTGAAACCCGAGTCGCCACTCGCATTCGTCGTGACGATCGACGAGCCGATAAATGACGCACCCTGTCCAAAACCAGAAGGATCGCAGACACTATTGACGTAAAAATCGACGTTGAAAACACGATTGGCCGTGCTGTTGAGAGTTCCCTGGATGGTGGTGGACGCACCCGTCGTCACCGTAATTATGTCGGGATAATTCTGAAGACCGTTTGAGCCGGCATCGCCATCGCCGGGATCATTCAGCGTTACCTCATTCGCATCCAAATCGATCCCGAGCACGCCATTGGAGTAAATCCTATTTCCGCGAATGACATTCTTGCTGGAGGTAAACGACGAACCCGACCGCGATATAGCGACACCGCTACCGCCGTTGAACGCGATCGTGTTGACGGCGCCGGGTTCAGTTCCACCGATTACGTTTCCGCTCGAAAGATCTCTTATCTCGATTCCGCGCACGGTGTTAGGCAAAGCTGTTGTACCGTCGAGGCGCGTGCCGATAAAGTTTCCCTTGACGATTGCATTGTTGAAGTCCAGCCGGACACCTGTGGAATTCCCGGAGATCACGTTTCCCTCACCTCCGCCGGTTCCGCCGATTTTCGTGTCCTTGATGTTAGTGCCGACAGTAATGCCAGTGATGTTAGGAATCGCGACGGTTCCGGTGATGTCGGTGCCGATGAAGTTACCGAGAACAGAACCGCCACCTGAATTCGCAAACTGGATGCCCTCACTAAAACCTGAAATGACATTGCGTGTGCCCGGCGTAGAACCGCCAATGATCGTATCGCCCCAGGCGCTCACACCAGTAAAGGAACCCGCTATATCTGCCGTGCCCGCGGCATTCGTGCCAATCAGGTTTCCTTGAATCAGAGTCTGCACGCCACCGGCAAAAATACTCAGCACGACATTGCCTGGCGCGGTTCCCGGCGTTGCGGCCGATCCGCCGATCAGCGTGTTAGTGCTGCCGGAGATTCGGATGTCTTCGATTTGGTTGCTTATAGCCGCATCGCCTGCCGCGTTTGTGCCGATGTAGTTTCCCTGGACCACAGTTGAGTTGGACGACTCGATCGAAATGCCATTGCTCTGATTTCCGGAAATGACGTTCCTGTGGGCTGCGGTAGATCCTCCAACCGTGTTGTTCGGAGCGTTATTAAAAAAGAGTATCCCGTTGTCATTCGGCAACGCCGCCGTGCCTGCGGCGTTCACGCCGATATAGTTTCCCTGTACGAGGTTGTTGGAAGCGCCGAGCGCCATGTGCACTCCGTTACCAAAGTTCCCGGAAATTACATTGCGCGCAGCCGTCGTTAAGCCTCCGATTCGGTTGTTGTTGGAAGACAGGATAAATACTCCGTTCTGAACGTTTGCTGCCGCCACGGCGCCAGTGGCGTCGGTCCCGATGTAGTTACCTTCAATCACATTGCCGCCGCCGGTGTCGATGAAGATGGCATGACCGCGGAAGTTGTTGAGTACGAGGCCGCGCAGAACGCTGTTGCCGCCCGTGATCCTGATTCCGTCGCCGATCACGTTGCCATCGGGTTGAATCTCGATCAGCGGCACTCCTGCAAAACCTGGCTGCGTCGCGCCGTCAATGGTCAACGGATCGGTGATGATTGGTAACTGTGAAGTCAAGACGATTCGTTGCGGTCCCGAAGCAATGCTGAAACTGATGACATCAGGACCGGCGTTGGCGTTCGCATCAAGGATGGCCTGACGCAAAGATCCTGGACCGGCGTCGTTGGTGTTTGTCACCGTGAACGCTAACGCGGCGTTTGCGCGCGAGTGAAAGTCCATGCTTAACGAGGCACAGAGACCCACGAAGAGTAGCGCTAACAGCACACAGTTTCTTATTTGTGGAATTAGTTGAGTTGAATATTGAGACATAAAAAGTTTCAGTTAAGCCGCGAAAGCGGCGGCGAATTTACTCGCGAGGACGAGGCTGAGGGCGCCGTGTAAAGTGGGTTTTTCGCCCAGAGTCGAGGGCAAAATGCGCGCGGAAGGGAGACCGCGGCGGACGCTGTTTCCGATCGTTTCCGTCAAAGCACTCTCGATCAGGTCCCAGGCGCGGGCGATCTCGCCGCCAACCACAACCGCCTCCGGACTGAACCCGATGATCAGATTTGAGATGCCGACGCCGAGGTGTCGCGCGGTTTCGACGAGTGCGGCTTTCGCATTGGCTTCACCGGCAAGCGCGCGATCGACGACCTCGATAAATGTCGTCTCAGCAGGTGCTCCGGACAGTTTGAGATAACGCGCAATCGCGGCGCGCTCCGAAGAGAACGCTTCCCAGCAATCGTCGCTGCCACACGAGCACGGCACCGGCGCTCCCCTGCCGATGACCATGTGTCCAAACTCGCCCGCCGCGCCGCGCTGACCGCGATACACCTGACCGTCGAAGATGATTCCCGTGCCCACGCCTTCCGCCACGAGGACGAGTATGAAGTCGCGGGCGTCGAGGACTTCGGGTCGACCAAACCACAGCTCAGCGAGTGCGACGGCGTTCGCGTCATTGTCGATCACGACCGGCAATCCGACGGCGTTCGAGATCATTTCCGAGATCGGAAGATCGCGCCAGAGGAAGTAAGGGATATAGAGCGCCGTGCCGGTTGATGGATCGACGAGGCCCGGAAGACTGACGCCGACGCCTTCGATCGATCCTTTGTATCGTTCGGTAAAATTGTGTACGACGTCAATCACCTGGTTCAGTGTCGTGTTGGCGTCAGTGAGAAACTCTTCCTGATCGATCACGCGGCCGGCGAGATCGCTGGTGGCGATCGTGGTGCAGGTCGGTGTTATCGAGACGCCGAGCGCGATCGGGCCGGCGGCTCGTAGTTTCAGCATAGTGGGCCGGCGGCCGCCGGTCGACTCGCCTTCCCCGACTTCCTCGACGAGTCCCTCAGTTTTCAAATCTTCGACGATGGCTGAGATGGTGGAGCGCTGTAGATCCGTTTCGCGCGCGATCTCGGCGCGCGAGATGGGTTCGCGCTCGCGCACGTAGTTCAAGACGATCTGGCGATTGATATCGCGGATCGTGTTGAGTCGCGCTGCCTGCGCTTTTCTGAGATCAAGTCGTCGCACGTGATTCTTGAGTCAACCTTAGACAGGATTTACAAGATGGAACAAGATTTACATGTTAATCCTGAACAATCTTGTAAATCTTGTCTACAACTTTCCTTTGCCTTGAGTAATCGTGATTACTTTATCAATACCGGGCACGTCAAACGATTCGACGCTGCCGTCCGGCCATTTGATTTCGAGTTTATCGATCTTTGTCGCAGCGCCCAACCCGAAGTGCAGTGTCATGTCGTTTTGCGAACAAAAGACCGCGCCGCTCAGAACATCCTGTCGCTGTCTCACCGCGCCCGTCGTCACATAAGCTGTACTTCCGATCGCGTCGCGGGGACTCTTCTTCGTCACATCGCCGATCAGTCTCAACCCCAACCAATGTCCGTTTGTCGCGGCGACATTGCGCAAGACGACTGGCTTCGCATCGAGATTATTGATCACGAGATCAAGCCGGCCATCACCGTCGAGATCGCCGACCGCGAGTCCACGACCTGACCACGCGTTAGCGAGCGCACTGCCCGGCGGCGCGCCGACGCGCTCAAACTTGCCTTTCAAATTACGAAACAGCAGCGCCTGTTGCGCGTAACTCGTTCCCCACTGGTGCTCATCAACCGCAGGATAGACGTGACCATTCACGACAAACAGATCCAGCCAGCCATCGTTGTCGAAATCGACAAAACTCGTCCCCCAACCAAGAAACGGAATCGACACTTCACCAAGTCCTGCCTGGAACGTCACATCCGTAAAGTTGTCGTCGCCGTCGTTGTGATACAGCGTGTTCGAGTCGTCTGAAAAGTTGGTGACGTGAAAATCCACGCGCCCGTCGTTATCGTAATCACCAACTGCGAGGCCCATCCCCGCTTGCTCGCGCCCGTTCTCGTTCAGCGCCACACCCGACGGATAGCCGATCTCTTCGAACGTGCCGTTGCCTTTGTTGATGTAAAGCTGGTTCGGCGTCGAATCGTTTATGACGATCAGATCGAGCAGCTTGTCGTCGTTTACGTGAACAAACGCGGAGCTGAAACCGTAAAACTTCTCCTTGTCGCTCACGCCGGCTTTCACGCTCACGTCTTCAAACGCGCCATCAGCCTTCTGGTGGTAAAGCGTGTCGCCTTCACCCGTCAGTCCGCGTGGACCACACATCACCGGCGCGCCGCGAAACTGGCATCCAGCACCGCCCGATTTGCCGGCTTCACTCGGACTGGGCGGCAGGTTCGCGAGATCGATCTGCACGTAACCCGGAACGAAAAGATCGAGCCGGCCATCGCCATCGTAATCGCCCCAGCTCACGCCTGTGCTCCAACCCTTGCGCGCCACGCCGAGTTTCTCTGCAACGTCAGTGAACGTGCCGTCGCCGTTGTTGCGGTAAAGACGCGATACACCAAAGTTTCCAACAAACATGTCAGGACGTCCGTCGTTGTTGTAATCACCGACAGCGACACTCATCCCCCAACGCTCGTTTGCGACTCCGGCTTTCTCGGTGACGTCTTCAAACTTCCAGTTACCGAGATTTCGATAGAGCGCGGCGCGTGGAGCTTTCTCTTTGCCGCGCATCGCACCGAGTGTCGATCCGTTTACGAGATAGATATCCGGACGACCATCGGAATCGTAATCAAAGATCGCGACGCCGCCTGTAGGCGTTTCAAAGATGTAGTCTTTAGCCGCTTC
>Ga0068859_100003362_pt1 | contig 16269 bp, 12 predicted proteins | sample KBSSwiS22_FD_66585 | JGI IMG/M metagenome (GOLD analysis project Ga0068859, IMG submission 66585) | Switchgrass rhizosphere microbial communities from Kellogg Biological Station, Michigan, USA - KBS Switchgrass S2-2 | ecosystem: Host-associated > Plants > Roots > Rhizosphere > Soil ...
GGCAGATCGCGGCGTTTGTCGCGGCGCTCGCGGCGCGCCTCGGCGCACCCGGGGCCTCCAGCCAGGCGGGAGCGGATGTCCCTGGTATGGATCCGCGCTGGATCGACGCCGTTGCGAAGGACCTTCTCGCGAACCGCGGCAAGTCGTTGATTATCGCCGGAGAGCGCCAGCCCGCGAGTGTCCACGCTGCGGTATGCACGCTGAACGGGCATCTCGGCAACACAGGCACGACGGCCACTTACCACGAGACGAAGGACGCGGCGCTTCCGAGCGTGAGCTCGTTGGGGTCGCTCGTGTCCGCGATGAAGGGAGGCGTCGTCCAGACACTCGTCATCCTGGGCGGGAATCCCGTGTTCGATGCACCCGCCGATCTCGACTTCGCGTCGGCGATGGCGAAGGTTCCCCACACAATCGCGCTCGGGCACATGGTTGACGAAACATCATCCGGCGCGGAGTGGCACATTCCCGGTGCGCACTACCTCGAGTCATGGGGAGACGCGCGCGCGGTGGGAGGCACGCTCAGCATCGTGCAGCCGCTGATCCTTCCTTTGTTCGGCGGACGCACTCCGGTTGAAGTGCTGGGGCTGATGGTCGGGGACAAGGATCGTCCGGGCTACGACATCGTTCGCGACACCTGGAAACCGATCCTGGGAGAGTCCGAGTTCGACAAGAAATGGAACCGCGTCTTACATGACGGACTGCTTGCCGGAAGCGAGCTCACGGAAGTCGTTCCCGATGTCAAAGGAGCGACCTTTGCCAATCTCGCGAGCGTTGCGGGATCTGCGAGCGGCTTGGAGATCGTGTTCGTCCCGTCGCCCTCGCTTCACGATGGCCGGTTCGCGAACGACGGGTGGTTGCAGGAGCTTCCCGATCCTCTGACCAAGCTCACATGGGACAACCCCGCGCTGTTGAGCCCGAAGACCGCAGAGACGCAGGGTCTCGTGAACGGGGACGTGGTCCGTGTCGATTGCGCGGGCCGCTCGCTCGAGCTTCCTATCTGGATCCTGCCTGGCATGGCAGACAGCGTGGTGGCCCTCACGCTTGGCTACGGCCGTCAGCGCGCGGGTCGGGTTGGATCTGGCGTGGGGTTCGACACGTTCAAGGTCCGAGCGTCCAAGGCACCCGGATTCGATAGCGGCGCCACACTTGCCAAGCTCGGACGCAAGCACCCGCTCTCGGCAACACAGGACCACGGCAGCATGGAGGGCCGCCCCCTCGTCCGCGAGTCCACAGTGGCCGAACTCCGATCGGAGAAAAAGGAAGAAGCCCGGCCCGGCGCACTCGGCGTCTTCGAGGAGGAACCGGAACATTTCTCGCTCTGGAAGGAGCACACCTACGATCAAGGCCACCAGTGGGGGATGACGATCGACTTGAACGCCTGCATCGGCTGCAACGCGTGCATGGTCGCCTGTCAGAGCGAGAACAACGTGCCGGTTGTCGGCAAGGTCCAAGTTGCGAAAGCACGCGAGATGCATTGGATTCGAGTCGACCGCTACTTCTCCGGCGAGGCTTCCGGCAACCCAGAGATCGTGTTCCAGCCGGTTCCCTGCATGCAGTGCGAGGATGCCCCGTGCGAGCAGGTCTGCCCTGTAGCCGCGACGGTCCACGACAAAGAGGGCCTCAACGTGATGGTCTACAACCGGTGCATCGGGACGCGCTACTGCTCGAACAACTGTCCCTACAAGGTGCGTCGCTTTAATTTCTTCAATTTCACCAAGGACACGCCCAACATTCTGAAGCTCGCCATGAACCCCGACGTCACAGTGCGTGCGCGGGGCGTGATGGAGAAGTGCTCGTACTGTACGCAGAGGATCAATCGAGCGAAGATCGATACGAAGCTCGCGGGGCGCGAGCTCCGTGACGGCGACGTCAAGACGGCCTGCCAGCAGGCCTGCCCCGCCGCGGCCATCGAGTTTGGCGATCTTCGCGACAAATCCAGCCGGGTCGCGAAGGCGAAGGCCGACCCGCGCAACTACGCGCTGCTCGAGGAGCTGAACACCAAGCCCAGGACGACGTATCTAGCCAAGGTGCGCAACCCGAATCCGGACCTCGAGGGCGAGGGTGCCGCATGACGGCCCGCGCACGGCGCGTGCTCGGTGCGCTCGCTGTTGCGTCCGCCGTGGCCCTCACTGGTTGCGCGCGCGGCTGCACGTCGAGTCGTCCGCCCATCCATCTCAACCCGAGCATGGACGATCAGCCGAAGGTCCTCCCCCAAACCGCCAGCCAGTTCTTCTACAACGGTGCGTCCATGCGCGATCCCGTTCCGGGAACGGTTGCGATCGGTGGACTCCGGGAAGATGGACCCTTCTTCACAGGGAAGGGAGCGAACGATCAGTTCGTCACGACGATCCCCGTAACCGTGGACGAGACGCTTGTCGAGCGGGGCCGCCAGAGGTATGGAATCTATTGCCAGCCGTGCCACGATGCTCGCGGGGACGGCAAAGGGATCCTGTTCCAGCGAGGCAGCGTCCCCACCGCCAGCTTCCACGACGAGAAGATCCTGAAGTACGCGGACGGGCAACTCTTTGACGTCATCACGAATGGGATGGGACTCATGCCGGCGTACCGCTGGCCGATCCCCCCAGCGGACAGATGGGCGATCATCTCCTACGTGCGAGAGCTCCAGCGCAAGAGGCAGGCTAGCGCCACCAGCGCGTCCGCCTCCGCTCAAGCTCCCGCCTCCGCTGGAGCTACGGCGGACAAGCCGGCAGACAAGCCCGCGGGCATCAAGTGAAGGAGGCATTGTGGCGAACGGCTTGATGAACGGCGCGCTGAACCGCAAAGTGATGTTCCTGCTCGGTCCCGTCACCGGTCTGGTGATGTTCGGCGCCGTCTTGATGGTCGCCACGTTCCTGACGAACCGCGAGTACAAGGAGCCTTACCGCGCTCCCACCTCGATCGTCGAACCGACGCCGCGCGTGGACGGATTGGCCGCCGAGCGGGCAGCGGCGGAAGCAGCGGCTAAGGCAACGCCGTACGCCGAGGCCGAGTACCGAACCTTCCCCATCGTCGGGAGCCGCGTGGCCATCTGGGCAGTCGCGCAGCTGCACCTCCTGTTCGCGGCCTTCGTCCTGGCTGTTCCGCTCTTCGCGTTCATCATCGAGGTGATCGGCTACAAGACCGGAGATCCGCGATACGACCGGCTCGCGTACGAGTTCACGAAGCTGCTCTCCACTTCCTTCTCGCTCACCGCAACCTTTGGCGCGTTTCTCACGTTCATGCTCATCGCTCTGTATCCGAAATTCACGAATTACCTGATGAGCGTGTTCTCTCCCACGTTTCTCCCATACGTGCTGCTCTTCTTCTTCGAAGCCTTCTTCCTCTACACCTATTACTACGGCTGGGGGAAGTTCCATCCCCTGGTCCATCTTGGCCTGGGGCTCGGCCTCAACCTCGTCGGCACCGGGATCATGCTGATCGCCAATGCCTGGCTCACGTTCATGATGTCGCCACGAGGGATCTCGGACCAGGGGGCGGTGCTCTCGGTCTGGGACGCGATCTACAACTACACGTGGATGCCGATCAACGTCCACCGAATCATCGCGAACGTCGCGTTCGGCGGATCCGTCGCTGCCGCCTACGCGGCCTTCAAGTTCCTGCAGGCGGAAACCGACGAGGAGCGCGCGCATTACGACTGGATGGGATACATCGGCAACTTCGTCGCGATCAGCGCCTTCCTCCCGCTTCCGTTCGCCGGCTACTGGCTAGCGAAAGAGATCTACGCGTACTCGCAGACGCTCGGGCTCACGATGATGGGCGGGGCCTTCTCGTGGCTCTTCATCATCCAGGCCGTCTTGATTGGGAACCTCTTCCTCGCCGCCAATTACTACCTCTGGCTCGGGATGGGGCGTGTCGCAGGGATGCAGCCGCTTCAGAAGTTCATCAAGTTCCTCCTCATCGGGATCGCGGTCTGCTTCGCGGTCTGGGCGACGCCGCGGTCGATCATCGCCACCGTCTCCGAGCTCCGCGCGATGGGAGGGTCGACACACCCGATTCTGGGCTACCTCGGTGTCATGTCCGCCAAGAACACGGCCGTGAACATCCTGATCCTCACGACGTTCATGAGCTTCCTGCTGTATCGCCGCACGGGAAAGGTCGCCACGGTGTCGTGGGCGAAGATGGGGCATGCGGCGCAGCTCGCTATCTTCGCGGCCGCTGCGTTCATCGTCATCTTCCTCGGCATCTACGGATACTTCGTCGAGGCGACGGTCCGGATCGGTCTGTCCGTACCGCAAGTCAGCTCGGTGCTTGCCGCCATGGTGTCCATCACGGCCATCGACGTCTTTCTCTTCCGCGGGGCGAGCAAGACGGGCGAGGTACGGTGGGGAAAGATACCCGTGATCTCGCAGTACGTGCTGATCTTCATCGCGGTCACCTTCACCTGGCTCATGGGGCTCATGGGCTACGTTCGCTCCGGGCTCCGTCAGCATTGGCACGTCTATGGCGTCATTCGGGACACCTCGGCCGACGCGTTCACGCCGACACTTGGCTTCGCGACGCAGGTGGTCTCGGCGACCGTGCTCTTGTTCTTCCTCCTGATCGGCTTCGTGTTCTGGATCACGAGCCTGCACGACAAGCCCGACTTCGTACGGCAGCCCGAGACCGGCCACCGCGAAGGCGCCGGCGCGGTCTCGCCGGCGTTCGCCATGGAAACTCCAGGTGAACATGGGCGGTCGTCATGACGATCCCGCACCCTGTCCGAGTCGGCGTTCTGGTCATCGCGGCGACGTCGTTCTATACATACGTCGGCCAGATGGTGCCGCAGAAGGAAGTTCAACCTCCTCAGGAGACTGTGATCAGAGCTGACTTGACCACAGCCGACATGGTCAAGGTGGGTCGCGAGATCATGGATGGCAAGGGACTCTGCTTCACCTGCCACACGATCGGTAAGACAGGGGCGCTCCGGTTCCCCGACCTCGATGGAGTCGATGTCCGCGCGCAGACCCGCGTCGCCGGCCTGAGCGATATCGAGTACTTCGCCCAAACCATCTACGAGCCCAACGCCTTCGTTGTGCCGGGATTCAATCCGGGGATGCCCGTCATCAATAAGCCCCCGATTGGCCTCAACGATCAGGAGATCCTCTGCGTGATCGCCTACCTCCAGACCCTTGGTGGCACGCCGACGGTTACGCTCCAGACTAGTCATCACTACTACACGCCCGCGGGCGCACCGGGAGCGGCTCCAGCCGCTGCCTCCGCCCAGGGAGTTGCGCCGGGTGCGACGCCAGCCGCGCCGGGTGCGACGCCGGCCGCGTCGGGTGCGACACCGGCCGCGTCGGGTGCGACACCGGCCGCGCCGGGTGCGACACCGGCCGCGCCGGGTGCGACACCGGCCAAGCCCACCGGAGCGCCGGGTGCACCTCCGGCCGCGCCGGCCGCAGTGCCAGCTGCCGTCGCCCCCGCGAAAGGGACAACACGATGAAGATCCTGGTCGTCCTCGCCGTGGCCGCCGTGTTTGGGCTTCTCCGTTTCCGTCGAGCCAACCTACTGACATGGGCCTGCGCGTGGTGGCTGGGGATCTACGTTCTTCTCCGATTCGGATTCACCGCCCCGATTCCCAGCTCGGTCATCTCGATCTACATGGGAATCGTCTCGCTAGCAATCCTGGCGTACATGTCCTCCAGTGAGCAGCGCCGCGAAGAAGTCTCCGGCCCGCTCGTCCGGTTCATGACGGAAAGGCGGTACACCGTATTCCTCGGCGCGACGGTCGTTGCCATCCCAGCGATCGCGGCCGCAAACGTGTACGTCGGGATGAACGTCCCCATTCAGCCTCCGCTCTTTTCGCGAACGGTCCATCCTGCGTCCCCGACGAACATCACCGTTCGCGACAACAGGATCGATCTTGACGCTGGACAAAACCCCTACTGGGAACTCGAAAAGTCGAATCCGGAGGAATTCCGCAAACACGTCGAGCAAGGGCGCCAGGTCTACTATCGGAACTGCGTCTTCTGTCATGGCGATAACCTCGCCGGCACCGGCATGTTCGTGCATGGGCTGGACCCGATCCCGACCAACCTCCCCGAAACGATCCCGCTGTTGCGCGATACGTATCTCTTCTGGCGGATTTCCAAAGGAGGCCCGGGACTTCCCGAGGAAGGGGGACCCTGGGATACGGCGATGCCCGCCTGGGAGAAGTTCCTGAAGGAAGAGGAGATCTGGGACGCGATCCTCTTTCTCTACGACTTTACGGGTACAAGACCTCGTGCCAGGGAAGAGGCCACTGCGAAATGACCTCCCGTCTAATCGGTCCGCGCGGGTGTCTCCTGGTTCTGTTCGCGTTGTGGGCCGCGACGACCGCATCGGTGCGCGTGACGGCTCAAGATGTCGGAACCGACGCGCAACGCGAGTCAGGCAAAAGGCTATACCTCAAATACTGTTCGCAGTGTCACGGCGAGAAGGGGGACGCCGAAGGCTACGCCACTCCGCACCTGTACCCGCGGCCGCGTAACTTCACGACGGGCAAGTTCAAGGTTCGGACGACTCCCAATGGAGCGCTCCCGACCCATCAGGACATCGTCAACGTCATCAGGCGGGGCATGCCATACACGTCGATGCCCGCCTGGCCAACACTCTCCGACCAGGAAGTGTCGGATATCGCCCACTTCATCACGAGCTTCTCCGCCGATTTCTCGAATAAGGAAACCGTCCCGCAGCCGCTGACGCTCCCGAGCGCCCCGGCAACGACGAGCGAGTCGATCGAACTCGGGAAGAAACTCTACGCGGAGACCGGCTGCCTGAAGTGTCACGGCAACCTCGGTCGGGGCGACGGACCTTCGGCTCCGACACTGACGGACGAGTTGGGACAGCCGATACGCGCAGCAAACCTCACGCAGCCCTGGACCTTCCGGGGAGGGCCGTCCCGTGAAGATATCTTCCGGACGATGACCACCGGGCTCAACGGCACGCCGATGCCGTCATTCACGGACAGCCTCATGCCCGAGCAACGATGGGCGATCACCGACTTCATCGTCTCTCTCTCGGGAAGCAGCGCGCCTGGCTATACGAACCTCGTCGTCGCCAAGTACGTCCCGGATCCGATCGATCTGAAGAACGGAGCCGCGGGCTTCCAATCCGCGGCTGTCGCGCGCTTTCCGATCGTCGGACAAGTCATGGAGCCCGGACGGGCATTTCATCCTCCCGCGACCTCCGTGACCGTTCAGGCGATCTACGACACCGAGTCAATCGCCTTTCTCGTTCGATGGCACGACATGCGCGCCGACAACACTGGGAAGAACGGACCTTTGCTTCCCGTGCCGCCGGAGGAGGAGGAATCTGCGCCAGGAGGTGCTGCCCAGCCGACTGCGACGAACCCCTTCGGCGATGCCGAAGTGGCGCCAGCTCAGAAACCCGAAAAGGATCCCTTCGCCGAGGAGGAACCGGCAGCCGCCCAGGCATCCGAGTTCTCCGATGCGGTCTCGATCCAGATTCCTTCGGCAGTACCGACGGGTGCCCGCAAGCCTTACTTCATTTTCGGTGACACCCAGAACTCGGTGGATCTCTGGTTCTTCGACCTGGCCCGCCCCGATCCGCTCCAGTTCACCGGACGGGGAAGCGCGGACATCGCCGCCAACGACACCGGGGATATCACCGGCGTCGCGAGCTACGACCAGGGTGAATGGTCGGCCATCTTCAAGCGACCACTTCGCCCAACCTCGGGCGCCCCGTTCTCGCCCGGAGAGTTCATGCCAATAGGCTTCTCGGTCTGGGACGGGTTCTCGCGCGAGCGTGGCAACAGGCGAGGTCTCACGGTCTGGCACTCCGTCTACGTCGAGCCGGAAGTGGTTCCATCGGCCGTCGGCCCGATGCTCAGAACGGCTTTCGTGATTCTCGCCATTGAGTTAGCAATTATCAGTTGGGTGCGGCGGCGCTATGGCTCACGCGCCCGCGCGGAGGTCGGCGACCCGATGCAACCGTCGGCCACGAGGGCGTGAGCTGTCGCAAGGTATCCGGAGGATCCAATGTACAAGAGCATCTACGTTCCCGTCGATAACTCGGACCACTCCAATCGCGCCGTCGCCTGCAGCATGGAATTGGGCAAGGCGTTCTCCGCAAAACTGGTCGGCTGCCATGTCTACGCGGCGAAGCTGCACGACTATCGCTTCAGGCAGATGGAGTACACCCTGCCCGAGGAGTATATCGACGAGGTGGAGCTGGAGCGGCAGCGGAAAATCCATGACAGCCTCATCACGATGGGCCTCAAGCTCATCTCCGACAGCTATCTCGATGGCATGTCACGCCTCTGCGGGGAATCAGGCCTCGCATTCGAGCCGCGGATGATGGACGGGAAGCATCACATCGAGATCCTCAAGGATCTCGCCGGCTCACAGCACGACCTGGTCGTCATCGGCGCGCTAGGCGTCGGGCGCGCGCGCGACAGCGTGATCGGCTCGGTCTGCGAACGCGTCGCCCGCCAGTCCGATCGCGATGTCTGGGTGGTCAAACACGTACCCGAGGCAGGCGAGCCGGACCGGGACACGATTCTGGTGGGCATCGACGGCAGCCCGCAGTCGTTCGGCGCGCTCATGACTGCGATCGAACTGGCACGCACGTTCGGCAAGAAGATCGAAGCGATCGCCGTGTACGACCCTTATCTGCACTACTCTGTCTTCAACGGCATCGTCAACGTCCTCACCGAGCAGGCGGCGAAGGTCTTCCGCTTCGAGGAGCAGAATCAGCTTCACGAGGAGATCATCGACACCGGGCTCGCGCAGATCTATCAGTCGCATCTCGAAGTGGGCGAGCGGATGGCGAGCGAAGACGGCGTCACGATCAAGAAGACGCTTCTCGACGGCAAACCCTTTCAGAAGATCCTCGACCACGCGCGAAAGACGAATCCGTGGCTGATCGTGGTGGGCCGCATCGGCGTCCACAGCCCGAATGACGAGACAGGGCTGGGGAGCAACGCGGAGAACATTCTCCGCGCCGCGCCCTGCGATGTCCTCCTCTCTACGCGCCTGGAAGTGCCCCGGCTCGACGTGCGCGCCGAAGAGACCGTGCGATGGACGCCCGAAGCCGAGGAGCGGATGACGCACGTGCCCGACCAGGTCAAGGGGATCGCTCGCACCGGCGTCCTTCGCCTCGCGCTCGAGAAGGGGCATTCGGTGATCACGAGCGCCGTGATCGACGAGGCGATGGACCGGTTCATGCCAAAGAGCGCGTCGGCCGCGACGAAGGCGCTGGCCGAGGCAGTGGCTCTCGAGCGTGCGAAGGCTGGCCCCGTGTCGATGTGCCGGGCGTGCGGCGTTGCCGCGACGCAGAGCGGCGCCGTCAAGTGCACCGTCTGTGGCGCTACGGACTTCGAAGTGATCTCGCAGGAGATGATCGAGAAGATCGCGGCCGTCGAGGGCGGGCTCGAGGAAGAGACGACCTACGACGGACGCAAGCTGCGTTGGTCCGAGGACGCCCGGAAGGGTCTCTGGACCATGAAGAACGCCTATCAACGCCGCCGCGTCAAAGCACGTGTCGAAAAGCGCGCGCGCATGATGAAGCTCGACGCGATCACGCTCGACTTCGCGCGGCAGGTCATCGAGGAAGAAACCGGCACGCCGCTCGACATCAAGGGCCGCGTGGCTGAAATCCCCGAGAGCACCGCCGCGGCCGCCGGCGAGCCGCGGCTCGTGGCCCGCGACGACAAGAAGAACCCCCTGATCTCGACGTTCGAGTGGACCGCCGACGCCTCCCAACGCGTCTTGCGCGTGCCCGCCGGCTTCATGCGGAACAAGACGCAGGAGCGGATCGAGGAGCTCGCGCGGGAACGCGCCGCCTCGACGATCGACCTGGCGCTGGTCGAGGAGGGCATCGAGATCGGCAAGAAGATGATGGCGGAGATGATCGCGACCTACGAGGGCCCGCCATCGGCGACGAGCGCGAAGCCGATGCTCAATGAGGTGAGCCCGCTCACGGCACGCGATTGAGTGCGTATCGCTTTTGCCGCACCGATGACATCGGGCTTCTCGTCGACGCGCTAAATCGCTGCTGGGCTCCGTACTTTCCAGACGAGCCGCTGATGACGCCAGCGGCTTTCAAGCGATCGATACGCGACCTGCAGGTCTGGTGCAGCAGCTGTATGGTCGCGTTTTCAGGCTCGGATCCGATCGGTGTCCTGATCGGCGCTAAACGAGTCTCAAGTACTCTCGTCCACAGGATCGCCGTCCATCCCGATCATCGGCGACAGGGTCATGGGCGGCACCTGCTCACCTCGCTCAGCTCGAAGCTCGCGATTCTCGGGCCGCCGAGAATCATCGCCGAAGTCCCCGAGACGCTTACGGCCGCCCGCGCGCTGTTCCGCGCAAGTGAGTATGTGCAGGAAGCGGTTCTCACAGATTACGTTCTGCAGCGTGACGAGGCGGGCCCTGCCCTCAGCGAGCGTCCGAATGCGGCGCGAGTCGAAGGGTTGGTGATCCCCGTCACCGTCGACGATCTCGCCGCGAACGGTCTCCTTGAAGAAGCGCATTCACAGACGTGCTGGGAACGTTCAGTAGGGACCCTCACTGCCCGGAAGGACGAGATCGCAGGACTCGCCGTCGCCTCCGACGAACGGATCGAGGCCTACGTCCTTTACGTGACGCGCGGTCTACAGGAGACGGAGATTTTCTCGCTCCGCTCTTTCATCGACGATGCCGGAGCCCGTTTGAAGCAACTGCTCTCTCAACTCCGCGCGCGAGGGATGGAGACCTTCCGGTTCCCGAAGGTCCACCCGGACGAGATCTCGAAGGAAGGTCTGAAGACGCTCGGCTTCAGCCCCGCCGACGCGCATTTACTCTACTCAACGAGGGCGCGGTCCGGCTAGGAACGCCGTTCAGGTGTTCCGGCGGACACAGGCAGCGCGCGCAGGGTGCACGCCTAGTAATGAGCCCCTCTCGCATCGTCTGCGCCAGGACGAGTCTGTCGGGTCCCACCAATGTCGGAACCGATATCGGAGTGACCTCGCGGCTTCCACCACGTGAACCAGGTGTGTCCTTGCGCCCTGCCGCGACGGATGTACCAGATGTAGTACGGAACCCACAGCCCGATTAAGAGCACGAGCGCGATCGTGATGCCAGTCGAGATGTCCATTTGCTCAGCTCCTTCCGTGCAATGACCTTTAGATGCAAGCAGTGATCCCGGCGGCGGCGAGCTCGTCTGGAGGCGGCGGCGACGGTGTAAGCTATCCACCTTCGGAACATCGCAATGAAGCGCTACCACGACATCGTCGGCGATGGAGGGTCCAGAATCCTCGAGCAGGTTGCCGAGCGACACAACCGCATCACTGACGGGCTCGCCAGTGTGCATCATCTCGTGGCCGTGGGCTCGGGTAAGGGCGGGGTCGGCAAGAGCACTCTGACGCTGCATCTCGCGGGCGCGTTGCGCGCCATGGGGCTTCGGATTGCGATCCTGGACGCGGACTTCAACGGCCCATCACAGGCGCGCATGGCCGGCGTCCAGAGAGCGCTGTTCGTTCCCGGCAGTCACAAGGTCTCGCTCCCGCGGACCAGGAACGGGATCGCGGTCTTCTCGATGGGCTCGGTGATTCCGGAGTCGGAGGCGCTCGAGTTCGAGAGCCAGGCGCACGGAGAGTCACACACGTGGCGCGCCACGAGGGAGTTTGCTCTCCTGGGCGAGATCCTCGAGTCCTTCGAGTGGGGAGCTCTCGATGTGTTGATGTTCGATCTGCCGCCGGGAGCCGAGCGGACGGTCCAGTACGCGGACTTTCTCGGGCCGCGGACTTCGTTCGTGCTCGTGACGATTCCTTCCGAGGTTTCGCGCGGCGTCGTCGCGCGCTCGGTCGCTGCTCTGTCGAAAAAACCCAATCGTCTCCTCGGGTATGTCGAGAACATGAGCGGCTACTATTGCCGCGACTGCAACTCGGTGAAGCCGCTCTTTGCCGCTTCCGAAGCCGCGGCCTTGGGAATCCCCTGCCTCGGGACCGTGCCGTTCGATCCCGAGCTGGCGCGGCAGTGCGACTTGGGAATCCCTCTCCGTGAGCTGCCCGATACACCGGTTGGCCGCGCCCTGGATCATGTTGCGCAGCAACTTCTGGAAAGCCTCATATGAAATTCCTCTGCGTCCCCTGCGATAGCCCGATGAAACTGCAAACCGTGAGGCCGCCCGAGCGCGGCTCGTTGCAGATCGTTTACTCGTGTCCTGAGTGCGGCTACGAGATGGCGATGCTGACCAATGCGTACGAAACACAGGCCGTTCAGTCACTCGGCGTGCGGCTCGGACCCGAGGTCGAAGCAGGAGCGTTGAGCACAACCGGCGGTCGCTGTCCGTTCCCCGGGATGATTCCAGGGAACGAGCAGCATCAATCCAGCGAGGCAGGCGAGCCAATTCCCGTCCGGTGGACTGCCGCCGCGGAAGCCCGGCTCGCGAACATTCCCGAGTTCGTCCGCCCAATGGCGCGCACCGGCATCGAGAGATTCGCCCGCGAGAGGGGCGCAATGGAAGTGGACGAGAAGATACTCGACGCGGCCCGCGACTTCTTTGGCATGTGAGGCAACGGGATGAACCTGTCGCCGCCGAACCCGAGCCAGACTCCCCTGAGCAGAATAGAAGGGCCTCTCTCGAACCGAGTCGAGGGGTTCGCTCGGCCTTACGTCATCTCCTGGAACCTCACCTACCGCTGCAATCTTGCCTGCGAGCACTGCTATCTCGATGCAGGGCCCAAGCCGCTGGTCGGCACGGAGAACTTCGCCGACCGGAGCGAGCTCGGCACAGAGGAGTGCTTCAGGGTCATCGACGACATCGCCGCGTTCGCGCCTGAATGCCTGACGATCCTGACAGGCGGCGAGCCGCTCCTGCGGCGCGACATCCTCGAGATCGTCCGACGCGCGGCGGAGCGCGCACTCTGGGTTGTCGTCGGCACCAACGGTGTGCGCATCACGGAGAACGTCGCGAAACGTCTCGCAGAGGCGGGCGCGCGAGGACTGTCGCTCTCACTGGATGCGCTCGATCCCGATTGTCACGACCGCTTCAGGATGGTGCGTGGCGCCTGGCAAAACACGGTGGAGGGAGCGGAGATCCTCAACAGGACCGGGCTCCCCTTCATCGTGCAGACGACGGCGGGATCGCACAATCTCGGCGAGCTCGACGCCATCGCCGACTTCGCGCACGATCGCCTCGCCGCAAAAGTCTGGAACCTCTACTTCCTGGTGCCGACAGGGCGCGGGCAGTTCGTATCGGACATGACCCCCGCGCAGTACGACGAGGTGCTCGCCTCCCTCTACCGGATCCAACGGAAGTACGACCGACGGATGCTCGTGAACGCGAAGTGCGCCCCGCACTACATCAAAACCGTTCTGGAGAATGCCAGCGCCGAGACCGAACCGAAGATCAGGACCTACTCCGGAGGGGCCGGAGGGTGTCCAGCGGGAACGCACTACATGGGGATCCGGCCGAACGGTGATGTCACTCCTTGTCCCTACCTCCCGGTCTTCGCGGGGAACCTTCGCCGCGCGGCTCTCGCGGATCTCTGGACGTCCGCGGAACTATTCACCGACATTCGCCGCCGTTCCTCGCTCGATGGGCGGTGCGGAGCGTGCGAGATGAACGCCCACTGCGGGGGCTGTCGCGCCCGGGCTTACGGAATGACCGGCGATCTGATGGCGGAGGATCCGCTCTGCACGCACACGCCCGGGACGTTCGCGGGGTCGCCTCTTCTGGTACTTCGCGGCGCTGACCGGGTCGGTCCGCCTTCGCCCCTTCGGGGCTTCGGAGGGACGCCGCCATTGATCGAGTACGCCGGCGAATCGCCGACGACGATCGCATGGGACGATGCTGCAGCCGCACGAATGAAGAAGGTCCCGGCGTTCGTCCGGGGGATGGTCGTCAGGGCCGTCGAGGAGTCCTGCCGCAAGAACGGACTTGATCGCGTGACCGTCGAAGAACTCGAACGGATCCGCGCTCGGATGCCAACGCCGAAGCTCTTCGGGCAGGTTGTGCCACGAGAGTAGCTGCCACCAGCGGAAACGCACGAATTGCGCGGAGTGCGACCTTATCTTGATGCGGTGAGGTGGCCTCGCCTGATCTCGCAGGAGGAGCCAGGCGTTCGCGGTCTTCCAATCCCGATTGACGGTCTCGGGGGAGACGTTCAAGACATCGGCTGTTTCGTCCACGGTCAGGCCGCCAAAGAATCTCAACTCGACAACCTGGCTCATGCGAGCATCGAACGTCGCCAGGCCGCTGAGCGCATCGCTGAGCGCAACGAGGTTGTGATCCTTCAAGTCTGGCAGCTCGTGCACGTCATTGAGATTCACGTGAAGGCGCTCGATCGCGATCCACAACATAACTTCGCTCGTGAAGTGCTCGGAGGCGCGTACTGGAAGATGGGCGATCTCGCGCGCGCGGGTGAGCTGCTGTCGAATGGCACGGCATACGCCGAACTTGGCATTTGAGGGATTGGCTTTTGGCCCGAAGCCTGAAGCCAAGCGCGCGAAGCGTCGGGCAGGATTGCGCGAAAGTCCGCGCGCGGCCACAATACGGCCTCCGATGATCGGCAAGACGGTCTCCCATTATCGAGTTGTCGAGCGGCTCGGTAGCGGCGGCATGGGCGTCGTGTACAAAGCCGAGGATACGCGGCTCGGGCGGCCCGTGGCCCTCAAGTTTCTGCCGGAGGATTTCTTGAGGAGAGATCCGAGCTCGCTGGAGCGTTTCCGTCGGGAAGCGCGGGCGGCGTCGGCGCTCAACCATCCCAACATCTGCACCGTATACGACATCGACGAGCACGAAGAACAGCCTTTCATCGCGATGGAATTCTTGAGGGGTCAAACCTTGACGGACCGCATGTATCGCGGCCCTCTCAAGGCGGATGACCTCTTGGAACTGGCGATCCAAATAGCCGACGCACTCGAGGCCGCGCATGCGGAAGGAATCCTGCACCGCGACATGAAGCCGGCGAATATTTTCGTGACCGAACGCGGTCAGGCGAAGATTCTCGACTTCGGGTTAGCAAAGCTGTTGTCACCGCGAGGAGCCGCGGCCGCTGGGGCGGCCTTGTCCGAACAGCCCACAGTCGCAAAGGCCGACGACCGCCTCACCGAAATCGGATCGACCGTCGGAACCGTGGCCTACATGTCTCCCGAACAGGCGCGGGGCGAAGATCTCGATGCACGGTCCGACCTCTTTTCGGTGGGAGCCGTTCTTTACGAAATGGCGACGGGCCGCAGGGCTTTCGGCGGCGAAACCACGGCGATTATCTATGACGCCATCCTGAACAAGCGTCCGAGCGCGCCGGCTCGCGTCAATCCGGAGGTGTCCCCGAAGCTTGAAGCGATCATCGACAAGCTCTTGGACAAGGATCGCAGCCTGCGCTACCAGAGCGCAGCGGATCTCGAAGCCGACCTGCGGCGAATGAAGCGCGACAGCACACCTTCTCCACTTTCGGTTGCCGTCGCGCCGACTGCTGCTGAGGCCAAGAAACGTCGCCGCGTGGTCCGGCTGAGTGCAACTGCAGCAGTCGCTGGCGCCGCTGCGATAGCCGGCCTGTATTTTCTGACGCCCGCGCCGGCCTTGACCGAGCGTGATGCCATATTGGTCGCCGACTTTGTCAACACGACGGGCGATCCCGTGTTCGACGGGGTTCTGAAGCAGGCACTGGCCGTTCAACTCGAACAATCGCCGTATCTCAACATCGTCCCGGACGACCGCGTTCGAGACACGCTGCGTTACATGTCTCGCTCACCCGACGAGCGCGTCACGGATGCGGTCGCACGAGAGATCTGCCAGCGTGAAAGCATCAGAGCGGTCCTGGGTGGATCGATCGTCATGGTTGGCAGCCACTATGTGGTCTCACTGAACGCGACCAACTGCGCCACCGGAGAGTCTCTTGCGCGAGAGCAGCGTGAGGCAGGATCCAAGGAAACCGTGTTGGCCGAACTGGGCCGGGCGGCGTCGAGCCTTCGGGCCAGGCTGGGCGAGTCGCTCGCCTCCATTCAGAAGTTTGACGCACCGGTTGAAAGGGCCACCACCTCGTCACTCGAAGCGCTTCGCGCGTTTACGGAAGGCCGCCGGCTCAATGCAGCCGCGGCGTTCGACAAAGCCGTTCCGTTCCTGCAGCGCGCCGTGGAGCTCGATCCGAACTTTGCGATGGGCTATTACCTCCTTGGCACAGCCCACGGCAACATGGGACAGCGTGGGCCGCAGATCGAGAATCTCACCAAGGCGTTCGAGTTGCGAGAGCGGGGCCGAGAGCTGGAGAGGTTGAGCATCAGCGCGGTTTATTACACCGTTGTCACTGGCGATCTAACTCGCGCAATCGAGACTTTGACGCGTTTCAAGGAGACCTATCCGCGA
>Ga0068859_100003366_pt1 | contig 16253 bp, 10 predicted proteins | sample KBSSwiS22_FD_66585 | JGI IMG/M metagenome (GOLD analysis project Ga0068859, IMG submission 66585) | Switchgrass rhizosphere microbial communities from Kellogg Biological Station, Michigan, USA - KBS Switchgrass S2-2 | ecosystem: Host-associated > Plants > Roots > Rhizosphere > Soil ...
CCTGATCCTGCAGGCGGAGGCCTTGCGGACCGACCCGACACAGGTCCTGGCCGAGCTGCGCGCGTTCCTGGGCCTGCCTGGGCGATCGGCGCAGGTGGAGGCGCGCGAGGTGCATGTGGGCCGCGACGTCGATCGCGGCCTGGAGTTGACGCCGGCCGATGCGGCATACCTGCGCGAGATCTACGCGCGCGACCGGGAGCGGCTCGCCGAACTGGTGGGCGCCGTCGCGGCCTGAGGCCATATTTCTGGCCGCCGCGCCGCGGAAGCTTCGGGATCGGCGGGCACGGAGTTGGACCTGATGAAGCTGGGACGCCTCGCCCTGTCAGCGGCTGGAGCCGCCGCCCTTTGCGCCTGCGGGCCGCGCACGGACGCGGCGCCGCAACCGTCGCGCAGCAACGGTCCGCAAATGTCCTTCCCCCTGGCCTGCACGATCGGATCGGGCTGCGAGGTGCAGCATTACGTGGACGTGGACCCTGGCCCCGGCGTGCGCGACTACCACGGCGGTCGTCGCACGTATGACGGGCATAACGGCGTCGATATCCGCATCGCCGACATGGCCGCCCAGCGGGCCGGGGTGGCGGTGCTGGCCGCAGCGCCCGGCCGCGTGGCGCGCTTAAGGGACGGCGTGCCCGACGTCTCGATCCGCAGCCCCGGAGCGCCCGGGGTCGAGGGAAAGGAGTGCGGCGACGGGATCGTCATCGACCATGGCGACGGCTGGGAGACCCAGTACTGCCATCTGGCGCAAGGCAGCCTGTCGGTGAAGGTGGGCGACGTGGTCTCCGCCGGCCAGCCAATCGCGCGCGTCGGCCTGTCCGGCCAGACCGAGTTCGCGCACCTGCACCTTAGCGTGCGTCACAATGGCGCGGTGGTCGATCCCTTCCGACCCACACAGGGCGCGGCCCCCCTGTGGGCGCCACAGGTCAGGGAGGAACTGGCCTATAAGGCGGGCGCCGTGCTCAACGCCGGCTTCGCCGCCGGGCCGGTGACCATGCAGGCGGTCGAGGACGGCGCGGTCCCGTACGCTGACGCGACCTCGCCGGCAGTCGTCGCGTTCGTTCGCGCCATCGAGCTGGAGGCGGGCGACGAAATCCAACTGGTGCTCAAGGGCCCCGACGGCGCGGTGCTGGCGCAGACGCGCACGCCGCCGCTGGACCGCGACAAGGCGCAGTACCTGCAATTCGTCGGCAAGAAGCGGCCGCCGCAGGGCTGGCCGCCGGGAACCTACCGCGCCGAGTGCACGATCTGGCGCGCCGGCGAAGCCGTCGTGCGCCGCAGCTTCGAGGCGCAGTTCTGACGCCGAAGCTCGGCCGCCTAGCCTCATAGTTCCGCAACGAAAAAGGGCCGCCCCGAAGGGCGGCCCTGAAGTCGAGTCCTGAGCCGAAGCTTAGACGACGATGTTGGTCTCGGAGATGTCGGCCAGGGTCTTACCCACCAGCACGACCGCATCGCTCGCCGCCGCGCCGGCTGCGCCGGCGTCAACGAACACCACCACGTCGGTGCCGACTTGGACAGCCGCGTAGATCAGCGTGGCCGCGCCGGTCGCAAAGGCGTTGTTCGCCGCCACGAGCGCCGCGTCGTAGGTCGTCGGGCCCGTGATTTCCGTGTAGCTGAGCGCCGAACCGGCGGTCAGGTTGAAGTCCAGGATATCCGAGGACGTCCAGTCGGTGATCACGTCGATCGCACCGGCCGTCAAGCCAGAGTCGCCACCGGCAGTGTCGAACACGAAGGTATCGACGCCGTCGCCGCCCGTCATGGTGTCCTTCGCGAGCCCACCATTGATGAGGTCGTCGCCTGCGCCACCATTGAGAGTGTCGGTGCCAGCTGCGCCGACCAGGGTGTCGGTGCCGTCGCCGCCGCTGAGATTGTCGATGCCCGTGCCGCCGGTGATGGAGTCATTCCCCGAGCCGCCGTTGCCGACGTTGACGCCGGTCGCCGAAGCCGTGTCGCCGACGCTGATCACGTCGTCGCCAGCGCCGCCGCTGATGGTGTCATTGCCACCCAGGGCGGTGATGCTGTCGTTGCCGTCGCCGCCATCGACGCTGTTGGCGCCAGCATCAGCAGTGATGGTGTCGTTGCCAGCTTCGCCAAAGATGGTGTCAGCGCCCGTGCCGCCCGTGACGGTGTCATCGCCGGCGTTGCCGTTCAGGTAGTCGGCGCCGCCGTTGCCAGTGAGGACGTCGCCGTCCTGACCGCCGAAGAGCGAGTCGGCGCCCGTACCGCCGACCACCGTGTCGGCGCCGGCGTTGCCGTTGGCCGTCCCGCCGTTGCCGAGCGTGAGCGAGTCAGCGCCGTCGCCGCCGGCCAGGCTCGCCGCCAGGCCGCCACCGGCGATGCCCGCCGAGGTGAGCGTGTCAGCGCCCGCGCCGCCGGAGATCGTGTCCGCGCCGCCGTTTCCGACGAGAGAGTCGGCGCCGTCTTCGCCGAACATCGTGTCATTGCCGGAGCCGCCGGTGACGACGTCGTCACCGAGGTTGCCGTTCAGGAAGTCGACGCCGCCGCCGCCCGCGATCGAGTCGTTATCCTGACCGCCGAGGATCGTGTCGTTGCCAGTGCCGCCGGTGATGCTGTCGGCGCCCTTGTTCCCTTGGGCGAAGTTCACGCCGGTGCTGGTGGAGATCGTGTCGCCGTCCTGGCCGCCGTAGATCGTGTCGTTGCCGGTGCCGCCGCTGATCGAGTCGCCGCCAGCGTTGCCCTGGAGCACATTGTTGCCGGTGCCGCCCGAGAGTGTGTCAGCGCCGTCGTAGCCGAACAGCGCATCGTTGCCGGCGCCGGTCGTGTTAGACTCGGCGGCGGTGGAGCCGACGAAAAGCTGGCTGCTGTCCGCGAACACAAAGACGTTGTTCGATCCGCCCAAAGCGCTCGTCGGGAAGTTCAGGGTCTTGCCGCCCAACGTCACGTTGACGGAGGCCACGGTCGTGGGGGTTGCGGGTACGAAGACGACGCTCGCCGTGTTCGCCGCAACGTTGTTCACCAGGATGTTGTCCGAGGTCGTAATCGCCGACGCCTCGGTCTGCGTCATCGTTGCAAAGTTATAAGTCGCCATAGATCTCTCCAGTGTGTGTCACAGGACCCCCGGCACGCTTGACTTCCATCCCCGATGGAGCAGTCCCAGCGGTCCATTGCCCCCCACCCACGGCGAGGACCGTGGCCAAGGTTAAACGAGCCCGGAAGAAGACGTATCGGAAGCCTCGAATTTACGCAACAGCAAAAAGCGGCGGGAACCCAAGGAATGAAGGCCCGTTCGGGGCTTCGCAGACAATGGTTAATTTTCTCGGAAAGCGTTGTGGAATGTGTCGGTTATCGGCGTGATCAGGAAGCTCATGATGGTCCGCTTTCCGGTCACGATCATGGCGTCCGCGGGCATGCCCGGCGACAGTTTCAGGGACTTCGGAAGGTGGGTCAGATCCTTCGGATCGATCTTAAGGTCGACCCGGAAAAAGCTGGCCCCGGACTTGTCGTTGACGATGCGGTCCGCGGAAAGCGCCGTGACCACGGCCGGTATGGGATTCGTCCACCGCTGGTTGAGCCCGCTCAAGCGGACCCGCGCCGGCATGCCGATTCGCACATCGTCGACGTCCTGCGGCTTGATCTCCGCGCTCACCACCAGCGGCGCGTCGTCCGGCACCACCTCCATCAGCGGCTCGCCCGCCCCGGCGACCCCGCCCACGGTGTATTGCGTCTGGTTGAACACATAGCCGTCCACCGGCGACTTGATCGAGGTTCCGTCCAGCGTCTGTTTGGCCGCCGTCAGCTTGGGCGAGGCGTCGGACAGCCGCGACTGCATCTCGCGAAGGCCGTCGGCCGCCTCGGACTGCCGTTGGCTGCGCAGGGAGGAGAGCTGCATCTGGGTCTCGCCCATCTGCTGGCGCGTGCGGGCGATATCGGCCAGCAACTGGCCCTTGCGGCCGCCGAGGTCAGCCAGGGATCGCTGGTAGTTCAGGATCAGGTTCTTGCTGGCGTAACCCTTCTCGAACAGCGTCTGGTAGCCGGTGAGCTGTTCCTTGGTCAGGCGCGCCTGCTCGTCGATCGAGGCGACCTGCGCCTGCAAGCCGGTGATCGTCGTCGCCTGCTGCTGGGCGCGCTGGCTCAGCACGCCCGCCTGGCTCTGGTACAACTGCGCCCGCGAGGCGAACAACATCTGCTGATCGGCGACCATCCGGGCCACCCGCGGGTCGGACATGCGGGCCTTGAGTTCGGCCGGGAACTCCATCGTGTCACGGCCGGCGGCTTCGGCCTCGAACCGCGCGCTCTGGGACATGGCCACGTCGACCATGTTCTGCGCCACGTCGTAGTTGGCGCGGGCCTGCACGTCGTCGAACTTCAGCATCACCTGTCCGGGCCGGACGTGACTGCCTTCCTTGACGTAGATCGCCCGGATTGTGCCGCCTTCGCGGTAGCGAATCACCTTGCGGTTGCTCTCGACCCGAATCATTCCCGGCGCCTGCACGCCGGAGCTGATGGGGGTCAACGACGCCCACAGGCCGAGCCCAAGCACCGCCACGCCGATCACCTTGGCGCCGGCGCGGATCGGATTCCTGACGCGCTGGGTCAGCTCGGCGCTGGCCGGCAGCTCCGCGTTGTCGTTGAACGACGGCGCCACATACGCCTGGCGCAGCGGTTGGACATTGTTGCTCATCGCCCGGCCTCCACCGCCCGCACCTCGGCAGGCTTGACCATGCGCCCCATCACCTGATCGCGCGGCCCGAACATCTCGACCCGTCCGTCACGCAGCACGAGCATCTTGTCGGCGGCGCGGAAGATGTTGGGCTTGTGCGAAATGATCACGACGGTGGCCCCGCGGGCCTTGATCGCCTCGATCGCTCTCAGGAGGGCCTCTTCGCCTTCGAAGTCGAGACTGGCGTTCGGCTCGTCGAGCACCAAGAAGGCAGGGTCGCCCATCACCGCGCGCGCCAGGCCGACACGCTGACGCTGGCCGGCGGACAGCACAAGGCCGCTCTCGCCCACGTCTGTCTCATAGCCCTTGGGCGTCCGCAGGATCATGTCGTGGGCCCCGGCGAGCTGAGCCGCGGCCACCACCTGCGCGTCGGTGGCGTCGGCGCGGAACCGCGCGATATTGTCGCGGATGGTGCCGGCGAACAGCTCGGTGTCCTGGGGCAGATAGCCGACGTAGCGCCCGAAGTCCGCGCGGTTCCAGGCGAACACGTCCGCGCCGTCGAGCCGCACGGCCCCGTTGATCGGCCGCCAGATCCCGAGCAGCAATCGCGCAAGGGTCGACTTGCCGGCCCCCGACGGACCCGCCAGTCCCATTACTTCGCCGGGCTCCAGCGAGAAGCTGACGCCCAGGATGGTCAGCTTGGCGGCGCCGGGCGGCGCGAAGTTGACGCCCTCGACGCTGAGGCGGCCCGCCGGACGCGGCAGCTCCGTCGCCGCCGCCGCCGGCTCGGCCTTCGCCAGCAGGGCCGTCAGGCGTTCGTGGGCCCGCGCCGCATTGTTCAGCGTCTCCCACGACCCGACGATCTTCTCGATCGGCGCCAGAGCGCGGCTGGCCAGGATCATGTTGGCGAACAGCATGCCCGAATGAATCTTGCCTTGCAGGATCAGCGCCGCGCCGATGGCGATCACCAGGATCTGCATGCCCATGCGGACGCCGCGAATCACGTCGCCCAGCAGGTTGTTGCGCTCGCTCGCGTCCACGCTGCGCTCGATGGAGACGGCGCGGTGCTTGGCCCAGGCCGCGCCAAGCCTGGGCAGCATGCCCATGGCGCGCACCACCTCGCCGTTGCGGAGCGCCGCGTCGGTGAACGCATAGCTCTTCAGCGCCGCGTCATTGGCGTCCTTCAGGGCGGGCCGCGTCGCCCGCTCCTGCGCCAGGGCCAGCAGGACCAGCACCACCGCGCCGATGGTCGTCACCACGCCGATCAGCGGATCGATGATGAACAGGGTGAAGAGGAACACCGGGATCCATGGGAGGTCGAACAGCGCCGCGGCGCCGATGCCCGTCAGCGTCTGACGGAAGGTGTCGAGATCCCGCAGCGCCTGCGACCGGGCGTTGCTGTCGCCGCGCACGGCCGCGTCGAACAGCGCCGAGAACACATGCCCCGACACCCGCTGGTCCAGAAGCATGCCGTAGTTGATCAGGATGCGGGCGCGGAAGTCGTCCACGACGCCCGAGATCCCGAACACGAAGAGCGTGGCGAGCGTCAACACCCACAGGGTGGCCTGGCTCTGGCTGACCATCACCCGCCCGTAGACCTGGAAGGTGTAGAGCGGCATCGCCAGGTAGAGCACATTGCTCACCAGGCTGAAGCTGAATGCGGCCAGCGCCGGCTTGCGACCCTCCTTCAACGCACGCGTGAGCACGTTGTCGGGTTGGTTAACAAGGAAGCTGAACATTTTCATGCGTGCAGAACCGTCCCGCCGTTACCCAATGCTGCACGCTCCCGTAGGGCCCCGGACCGCCCGCGGCGATTTCCGGGCGCTGCTGCGCCAGTCCGGTCACGGCTTGCGCCGCCGGGTGCGCCTCACAGATGCTTGGACGGCCGTTCCGTGTCAATGGTTAGCGGGCCGCGCGGAGCGTCGCAGCGGCTTGGCCGTGGCATTCCAGCCATATCGCTGGGACGCCTGATTTTCGTGCCTGGAGGGTGTCTGATGTCCCGTGTGGCCATCGTCGGAAGCTGCATCACACGCGACCTCTGGCCGGTGCAGGAGGGCGCTCCGGACGATCTACTCTACGTCTCGCGCACCAGCCTGCCCAGCCTCTTCTCGCCCCCGGCCAGGGGCTTCCAGGCGCGGTCCGAACCGCCGGAGCCGCTGAAGCGGCACCAGCACCGGGCCGTGGTGGCCGACCTGACCAAGCAGGGGTTGGCCGCCCTGGTCGCGCACCGTCCGACCCACGTCATCTTCGATTTCATCGACGAGCGGTTCGACCTGCTTTGGGTCGAGGGGTCCGTGGTCACCCATAGCTGGGAGCTCGAGGTTTCCGGCTATCTCGAGCAGCCCGCGCTCAGCCGCGCCCAACCGATCACCCGCCTGTCGAACGCCTGCGAGGAGCTCTGGCGCGACGCCTTGGAGGAACTCGCGGACTTCCTGCGCTCGACCCCGCTGCGCGACGCCCGGCTGATCCTGCACGAAGCCCGCTGGGCGGATTGCTGGCGCGACGCCGACGACGTCCGCCGTCCGTTCGAGGCCACGGAGATCCTGCCGGGCCGGCCGGCCGACATCGCCGCCCACAACCGGCTGCTGGCGACCTACCAGGACGCCTTCTGCGCCGCCCTGCCGGAGGTGGCTCGCGTCGCCGCGAGCGACCGTCTCGCCGACCCGGACCACCGGTGGGGACTCAGCCCCTTTCACTACACGCCCGACTACTACCGCGACATCTGGTCCCAGCTCCACGCCCTCGGCGTCTGACGCAGCCTCGGCGTCAAGACCCTCGCGCCGGCGGCCCGGCCAGCCGCGCCCAGTGCTCGAGCGGCGTCAGGCCGGCGTGCGCCAGTTCCGGACGGGCCGAGAGATACGCGCTGGTGGGAAATCCAGGCCGCGCCTCGCCGACGCGCCAGGCCCCGCCGGTCAGGTAGTCGATCAGCGGGTTGGCCCCAGGGGCGAGCGCCTCGCCCCGGACTGCGGCGTAGTGGGCGGAATCGAACCACGGGCCCGGACTGCGGCCCTCGCCGCCGCCGTACGCGGCGAAGTGGGACAGGGGCTCGACACCGCACTCGGCGATATCGGCGTAGTGCTCCAGGTACCACGCAGCGTCGAACAGCGGATGCGGCGAGAGGCCTGCGCGCCACCCGCCCGTGAGATAGTGGACTAGCGGCGCCTCATCCGCCTCGGACGGGGGCGTCTGGCTCGCGTACCATTTCGCGTCGAACAGCGGGTGCGGCGTCAGGCCTTCGCGCCAGCCGCGCGTCATGTAGTGGGTGAGCGGGTTCTCCCCGCTTTCGGCCAGGTCAGGGGCCTGGCCCAGGTACCAGGCGATGCTGAACAGGGGGTGCGGATCGCGGCCTTCCGCGGCGCCGCGCCAGACGAAGTGCTGGAAGGGGCCCATCCGCGTCGCGGCGAGCTCGTCGGCGTTCCGCGACCGGTAGAACGCCATGTCGAACAGCGGGTGGGGCGAGCGGCCGTCGCGGACGCCGCTGATCAGGAAATGGACGAGGGGCGGATGGCGCGAGGCGACGCCGCCGAGCTGAGAGAGATACCAGGCCTGGTGCAGCGGCGCCTGCGGACCGACCGCGGGGTTCGGGCCCCGGCGGGCGTAGGCGGCCATCTGGGCCAGGTCGCGCAGCCGGCTGTCCGACCGCCGCCACAGCCCCGAGCGCGCGATCAGCAAGGCCTGGCCCGGCCAACGCAGTCGCGCAAGCATGACGTCCAGCCAGGGCGTGCTGCGGGCCGGGGGACTGCGCAGCGCGGTCCGCCGGTAGAGCGCCAGCGCCTGGGCGCGCTGCCGCGCGGCCGTGTCGCACTGCGCAGCCAGGGCCTCGGCCAGCGCCAGGGTCAAGGCGCTGCGGCGCGCGCCCTCGCGCGCCGTGGCGCGCTCGGCGGCGGCCAGCGCCTCGGCCAAGGCCTTGATCTTTTCGACCAATCCCACACGCGGGCTCATGCCCGTTTCCGTATCGCCTCTCGCCAAGGCCTCGGCCGTCGCGGACGGCCCCTCCCTCCCCGCTTTCACGCCTGTGTTCGTCCCAGCCGCGGCCGTGTCAAGCGCGACAGGTTTCACGCGCAGGTTCATCGGCCTTCGCTCGCCAGCCAGTTCCGATAGCCCCGCGGACCACTGGAGAACGGATCGGGGAACGCCTCCTGCAGATCGGGCCGTTCGCGATAGAGCAGCCGGTCGGCCCGGGCGATCGGCGCGCCGTCGTCATAGGCGCCGTAAGCCCAGTAGCGCTCGGGAATCGCCGGGTCGGTCGCTTCGGTCACCTGGCGCTTGTACCAGCTCCAGATCTCGTAGACCGGATAGTTCCGTCCGGCATAGCGCTGCGTCATCGTATCGCCGAGCGAGCCCAGCTTGGTGAAATGCCAGAAGCGCAGCGGCACGCCGTTCACCGTGATCCGGCCATCCTTGCCCACCGCCACCTCGCGGCGCGACAGGTTCCAGCTCGCAACGTTGTAACCGGGGTCTCGAATCACCTTGACCCTGTCGAACAGGGCCGGGACGTGGTCGCACCAGCGCTGGTCCACGAACAGCCCGCGGTCCATGTCGTCGTAGCAGTAGTTGAGCAGGCGATCGCTCCACCATCTGGCGAACCGCGCCCCCTCCCCTTTCGTGCGCACCGCCACGAAGCCCAGGTTGAAGATCCCGGTGCGCGACGCCGACAGGTCGTTGTCGAAGATGGCGGCCGGTTCGTCGTTGGGATCGATGAGGTGCGGGGTCAGCAAAATCTCGTCCGTCTCGAGCCAGCGCTCGATGGGTTCGAGGGATTCGAACAGGGCAGTGTCGGGATCGAGGTAGATCACCGCATCCGCGCCGGACTCGCAGGCCTGGCGCAGGAACGGACCCTTCACCGCGGTGCAGGCCTCGACCACGTCGTGCTTGAAGATCCACGACCGGAAATTTCCGACCGGCAGGGACTCGGAGAACACCACGCGGTCGAACGGCTCAGACGCCGGGTCGAACGCCAGCCCCGGCGGGACGGCGTCGGTGATCAGGGCGACCAGGTCCCAGTCGGGATGGCGCGCGCGCAGCGTCTGGAACAGAACCCGGGCGCGGTTCAGGTAGGAGAAGGTGAAGCTGGAATAGCACAGCACCTTCATGGCGCTGCCGCCAGCAGGTCCGCCGTCAGGCCGCCGAACGCCAGGTCGTAGATCTTCGGCCGCCGGACCGCCCGCGCCAGGGCGAGGATCTCGCCGGTCTCGAATGCGGCGTCCAGGGCGGCCTCGTCGGGAAGCACCCAGCCGTGGCCGCCGCCCTGGACGTAGGCCGCCACGTTGCCACTGTCGGGGCTCGTCACCACCGCCGCTCCGGCCGCCACCGCCTCGTGGGCGGTCAGCGAGAATGTCTCCCGGCACAGGGGCCATACCATGGCGGCGTCGACCGCTTGAGCCTCGACCGCGTCGCGCATGGCCTGCAGGCGGCCGGCGTCCACCGACACTGGATGGAACGCGATCGGCAGCCCCGGATCGGGGCGCACGCCCAGATGGATGAAGGCGTACCGGGGGTCCTGCGCGTACTTGAGGGCCAGTTCGCGGAAGATCGGCCAGCCCTTGTGCGGCGCCGCCAGCCCCAGGAACGCGAAGCGGAACGGACCGCCCGCAGCCGCCGTCGGCTCCGCCTGCGCCCGCTCCACCAGCCGCGCGTGAGGCGCCACCACCTCGCCGGCCGCGGGGAAACGCCAGCCGGACCGCCACGTGGCGAGCGTGCTCTCCGCCGGGGCCACGACCGTCAGGCGCAGGCGCCGGAAGAGCTCTTCGTGCCCCTCGATGTGCCGGCGGCGCATGGGCAGGTAGGCGCAGATTCCGCAGGCGGGACTGTCGGGCGGCGGCGCGCCGCAATCGGCCACGTCGTTGCGAAGCAGGTGGAACCCGGCGCAGAGGCTGGCGAAGTCGTGCAGCCAGAAATAACCCGCCTCGAGGCCGGCCGCCGCGGCGACCCGCACGGTCTCGTCCACCCGGTGGCCCAGCAGGTTGTGGATGGCCAGGCTGCGCCGGCCGGGCGTGGCTGCGCCGGCTGCCGCACGCACGGCCGCTTCGACCGTCTCGGCGCGGTACGCGCCCAGCGCCTCGCCGTTCCACCAGACCCCGAGCGGCCCGGCCTCGCCCGGCGCGCGCAGCGTCGGCCACGGCGTGTAGGGGAAGAGGTGCAGGTGGTCGCGGCCGGTCTCGGCGATCTGCGCGGCCTCGCGCTGCAGGCAGACCTGCACCCCGCCCAGGTTCGCGGAGAAATCGTCGTGGCTGAACGTCAGATGCAGGTCGCGCCAACCCGAGCGCGAGCGCCCGAAGGCGGCGGCCAGGGTCTCCTCGCCGCCCACCGGGATCGTGGCCGAGGCGTTCGCCGCCGCCCGGACGCGATCCTCGACGGGCGCGAGATTCTCGATCAGCCGATAGCGGAACCCCAGGTCGTTGCGCGGCTTGCGACCCTCCGCCCGGCCGGCCGTCACGAAGTGGACGAACGGGTTCAGCCCGGCGGCGGCGATGTCCGGATAGGCCTGCAGGTAGTCTTCGATAGAGAAGCCGATGCTGGGGTCGCGCCCCTCCTGCCAGCCCGACATCAGGAAGTGGTCGAGCGGCTCCAGCCCGGCGGCGGCGACGTCGGGATTGGCCTGCAGGTAGAAGGCCGCGTCGAATCCTTCCGCGACCGCCTGGCGCACTTCCGGCGTGACCATGGCGGGCGCCGGGCGCGCCTTCGGGATCGGCCGCGACTTGATCCGCCTGGGCGGCGCGATGCCGTGCTCGCCGCCATGGGCCGCCGGCGCGGCGTGATAGCCCGCGCTCAGGGCCGAAGGGACGATCGCGCGGCCCTCGCGCCGGCCTGACGTCAGGAAGTGGTGGAACGGATTGACCCCGGCCGCCGCCACGTCGGGATGCGTCTTCAGGTAGGCCGTCGTGGAGAACCAGGGCGTGGGATCTCGCCCCTCGCGCCAGCCGAAGGCGGCGTAGTGGGCGGCGGGATGCGTGGCCGGGTCGATGTCGCGGTAGACCTCCCGGTAAAACGCCGCGTCGACCGCCGAGGCGATGACAAGCTGGATCTGGTCGAGGAGCGCCGTCGCGGCCATCGGGGATTCGTTCCTTTGCCCGGACGAGGGTGTTTGCAACGAAAGCCCTGCCCGATCAACCGTGGCTCCGCCCTTGCGGCGCGGGGCGCCGCGCCATACAGCGGTACGCTTCGAAGGCGACCGGACCGACGATGACGAAACGCCAGGCCGCAACCGGCTCGATCCAACGCGCCGCCTATCTGGTGCTGGGCATGCACCGTTCCGGCACCTCGGCGACGGCGCAGCTCTTGACGCTGGCCGGCGCGCACCTGCCGCAGAACCCGATGCCGGGCGACACGCACAACGCCCAGGGCTACTTCGAGCCGTGGAAGGTCGCGCAACTCAACGACCGCCGCCTGCGGGCGGGCGGCGGCGCCTGGGACGACGTGTTCGTCTTCCCGCACCGGCAATTGCCCCCGGAGCAGGACCAGGCGTGGATCGACCAGGCCCGCGCTCTCTTCGTCGAGGAATACGGCGAGACCGCCCGGCCGTTGCTGAAGGAGCCGCGGGTCACCGTGCTGTTCCCCCTGTGGCGCACGGTGCTGGAAAGCCTGGGCGTCGCCATGCGCTGCGTGATCCCGGTGCGCCATCCCCTGGCGGTGGCGAGCTCGCTCGGACGGCGCGACGGGTTTCCCGTCGAGAAGTCGCTGCTGTTGTGGAGCGCCTACATGCTGGCGGCGGAAGCCTACAGCCGCGACCTGCCGCGCTGCTTCGTGGGTTACGACCGGCTGCTGGCGGACTGGCGCGGCGAGATGGCGCGGATTCAGGCCGATCTCGGCCCGGGCCTGCCGCCGATCTCCGAGGCCGCGGACCGGGTGATCGACAAGGCCCTGACCGCGGACCTGCGCCACGACGACGGCGCGCAGGACATGTCGGGCTACGGCTGGGCCGGGGCGCTGACAGAGACCGTCTGGGGCTGGTTCGCCGAAGCCGTCGCAGGCGCGCCGCCCCCTCCCGCCGCCCTGGAAGCCGCCGCCGCCGAGCTGGCGCGGCGCCAGGCCGAGGTCGGCATGCTGATCTCGCCGCTGACCCGCGACCTCGACGCGGCCCGCAGCGAACTGCTGGAGCTCAAGCAGAACGAGACCTTCGTGACCGACCAGCTTCACCGGTTCGAACGTATCGCTGAGGAGGCCGCGGCCCTGCGCGACGAGCAGGCCCAGGCCGTGGCCCTCATCGATTCGATCCTGGCCCGTTAGGCGACGCGGCGCGCCGTGGACAGCCCTGCCTCCGCCTCAGCCGCCCCACCGCTTCGTCTGGCGGACGCCGAGGCCCTGCTGGCTCGGCGGCGATCCGCGTCCCTCGACCGCCTCGCGCTCGCCGAGGACCGCTGGCGCCGCTACCGCGAGGCGGCCGCCCGGCGCGTCGGCGTCACCGCGCGCAGCCGCCTGGAGCAGCGGCTCGACCGGCTGCTGGCCCGGGGCCGCTGGCCGGGCCGCACCCTGCAGATCGCCCGTTCCGGCCTGTGGCTGCCCAGGTTGTCGGAAGCCCCGGTCTATGGCGGCGGCGCGACGGTCAGCCTGCCGCGCTACGCCCGCGCCGGCCCCGACCCGCAGATGCGGCCCAAGACATTGTTCGACCAGGCCTGGTACCTGGAGAAGAACCCCGAGCTGATGGGCAGCCAGTGGCCGCCGCTCGCCCACTACCTGGTGCTGGGCGATCCGCAGGGCCGCTCGCCGCACCCGCTGTTCGACGCCCGCGACTATCGCTCGCGCCACGCGGTCAAGATCGCCGCCAGCCGCCAGTCCGCCTTGCAGCACTTCATGTTCAGCGGCGCGATCGAGGGCTTCGACCCCCACCCGCTGTTCGACCTGCGCTGGTACGTCGGACGCTGCGAGGAGGTGGCGGAGTCCGGTGAGAACCCGCTGATCCACTACCTGCGCGACGGCTGGCGGCGGGGCCTCGACCCCCACCCTCTGTTCGCCGGCGACTGGTATCTGGAGCGCAACCCCCAGGCCGCCGAGAGCAGCTCGGCGCCGCTGCTGCACTACGTGCTGATCGGCGCCGCCGAAGGCCGCGACCCGCATCCGCTGTTCGACGGCGCCTGGTACGCCGCCCGGCGCCGCGACGTGGCCGGCTCCGGCTACGACCCCCTGTCGCATTTCGTGCGCATCGGCGCGCGCCAGCGCTCCAACCCCGGCCCGCACTTCGACGTCGCCTACTACCTCGAACAGCAGGTCGAGCTGACGGAGACCGCCGCCAATCCCCTGGTCCATTACGTGACCGAGGGCGCCTTCGCCGGCGCCTGGCCCGCCGCCGACTTCGACGAGACGGGTTACCTCGCCGAGCACCCCGAGGCGGCCGACACCCCCTGGAGCGGTCTGGAGCACTGGCTGCGCACCCACGCGGCGCGGCCGCAGCGGGCGCCGGACCAGGGGCGCTGGGTCTCCGCCGAAGCGCTGTTCGAGCAGCTTCGCGCCAACGGGCGGGCCCGCGATCCCGCCGCCTACAACCTGCCGGCCTACGCAGCGCTGGCCGCCGAGCTCGACGCCCAGGCGGCCGAGGCCCGCGCCGCCCCCGCGCCGGCGCCCGCGGCGTCGTCCGACCCGGAACACGACGCGTTCGAGCTGGTCCTGACGTCCAACCCCGCCGAGGCCGACGCCGCGCTGCGGACCGGCCGGCAGCCCTTCGTGCTGTTCGCCGAGCGTCCCGCCACGGCGCAGGCGGGCGCCTTCGGTGCGCTGGAGGCCTGCCTTTCCGAACCGGGCGTCGCCGCCGCCGCGCCGCGCCTCGTCGGGGCGGATGGGCGGCTGTGGTCCGCCGGCGCCGCCGTGACCCTGGACGGCGAGCTGGTGCGCAACGGCGCGGGCGAGGCCGCCGAGGCGGCGGACTGGACCGTCTCCCGGGCGATCGACGCGCCCGGCGAAGTCGTGGCGGTCCGCCGCGCGGACGCCCTGGCCGTGGGCGGTCTGGACCTCACCCTCGCCACCCTGCCCTGCGCCCTGGCCGACCTCGCGTTCCGCCTGCGCGCGCGCGGCTCGCAGACGGTCCTGGCGCCCGGCGCGGCGATCCGCGTCTCGGGCGGGGACGGCGCGCGCGGCGGCGCGATCGGCGACGCCCAGCGGCTGCTCGAACGCTGGGGCGAATCCATCGAGGCGCTGAACCAGGTGCGGGTGATCGCCTTCCACCGCCCGGACCTCGCCGGCGGCGACGCCTGGGGCGAGGTGGTCCGAGCCCTGCCCAACTACCGCGGCCATTACCAACCGCACATGCCGGGCGAGCTGGGCTTCTACGGCGCGGCCGACGCGGCCGCCTACACACGCCAGGCGGAGCTCGCGGCGCGTTACGGCCTGGCCGGCTTCTGCCATCCCTTCCATCGCCATGCGCCGCCGGCGGCCCTGCTGGCGCCGGGCGCGCCGGCCTTCGGCTTCTGCCTGCAGCTCGACGAGGACGCCCAAGGCTCCGACGGCGTCGCGGACCTCGTCGCGGCGCTGGCCCCCTATCTCGCCCATCCCAACGCCCTGCGCGTGCACGGCGCGGCGCTGCTGGCCGCCGCCGCCGGCCCCCAGGCCCCCGACGACGAGAGCTGGACGGACACCCTGCGCGCCGCCGCCCGGACAGCGGGCCTGGGCGAGTTGTTCCTGGTCCGCTGCGCGGACTTCGCCATGCCGGCCGGCCCCGATCCCGCCGAACAGGGCTTCGACGCCGCGGTGGCGTTCGGCGAGGCCGCCGAGGTCGCACCGATCCCGCCCCCCGGCCCCGTCGTCAACCACCGCCACCAGGGCGTGGTGCGCGACTACCGCGTGCTCGCCGCCCAGTCGCTGGCGGGCGAGGGCCAGGCGCGCCTGCCGGCCGTCGCCGCCGGTTTCGACGACGCGCCCTGCGGCCAGGACCAGGCCAGCGTCTATCACCACGCCTCGCCCGGCGCCTTCCAGGCCTGGCTGGAGGCGGCCATGGCGCAGGCCCGCCGCCGCCGCTTCGGCGAGGCCAGGCTGGTGTTCGTCCACGCCTGGAACGGCTGGCTGCAGGGCGCCCACCTGGAGCCCGACGTGCGCTTCGGCCACGGCTGGCTGGAAGCGGTGAGGAACGCCGCCGACGCCGACCTCCTGGAACGCCCGTGACCGCCCGCCCCGAGATGACCGTGGTGGGCTATCCGTTCAGCCTCACCGGCATGGGCGAGCACGGCCGCTCGGTCTGCCGCGCGCTGTGGGCCGCCGACGTGCGGACCCGGCTGGTGGACGTGGAGGCCGCCCCGGCGGTCCCGGACCCGGACCTCGCCCGGGAGTTCCGCCCCCACCTGGCCGCCGGCCTGAGCGGCGGGATCAACATCTTCTGCCTGAACGCCGACGAGGTTCCCCGGGTCACGGCCCTGCTCGACGCCGGCGCCTTCCAGCGGGCCCACAACATCGTCTACCCGGCCTGGGAGCTGGCCGCTTACCCGCAGCCCTGGGCCCGCGAGCTCGAACGCTTCGACGAGGTCTGGGCGCCTTCGGCCTTCATCCGCGACGCCATCGCGCCCGCCGTCCATCGGCCGGTGCTGCACATGCCGCTGGCGGTCGACCTCAAGCTCTCCGGATTTCTCGGCCGCCGTTGGTTCGCCATCCCCGAGGACGCCTTCGTGGTGTTGTTCTTCTTCGACGCCGCCTCGTTCGCCGACCGCAAGAACCCGGC
>Ga0068859_100003367_pt1 | contig 16251 bp, 13 predicted proteins | sample KBSSwiS22_FD_66585 | JGI IMG/M metagenome (GOLD analysis project Ga0068859, IMG submission 66585) | Switchgrass rhizosphere microbial communities from Kellogg Biological Station, Michigan, USA - KBS Switchgrass S2-2 | ecosystem: Host-associated > Plants > Roots > Rhizosphere > Soil ...
GCGCATCATCCCCGCCACCGTTCCGCGCACCGACCGCAAGGCGATCGTCTTCCATCACGCCCTCCTCCAGAGGCACTGGGCGATCTGGGAGTGGTTCGTCGCTCCTCTCGCGCGGCGGTTTCCGGTCGTCATGCTCGCCGCGCCCTACCACTTCGACCGGACGCCGAAGGGCCAGTATCCGAGCGAGGGGATGGTCAACCCGAATCCGTGGCGGCTGTACGAGGGCCTGCGCCAATGGGCGTGGGATCACAAGGCGCTGCTCAACGGCCTTCCGTCGACCACGGGATTCGAGCCGGCCGCGGTCGTCGGCTTCAGCCTCGGCGCGTTCAACTCGATCCTCGCCGCCGCGATGGGGGCGATCGAGGGGCTGCCGCTCGCCGCGATCGCCTCGACCAACCGCTACGCCCACGGCCTGTTCGAGGGCGTCTTAGGGGGCGGGACCGTGGACGGCTTGCGGCGCGCCGGGATCGAGCGCGACCGCCTCGAGCGGATGGTGGAGGCGATCCAGCTCGAGCGATACGCGCCGGCGCTGACGGGCCGGTCCGTCCTCTTCATCGCCGGACGGCACGATCGCGTGGACCCCGCGCCGTCACCGCAGCGGCTCGAGAAGGCGCTCGCACCCCGGCGCTCCGTCTGGCTCGACGCCGGCCACGGCACGGTCGTCCTCCAGCGCGAGCGCGTCGGCCGCGAGATCCTCGCGTTCCTCGAGGAGGAAGGGATCCGCTAGGCGAGCGGCGCGGGGAAGACCACGACCGCGACGCCCTCGTGGACGTCGAGGCTCAGGCGGTCGCCGGTCACGTTCGAAAGGCCCAGAGAGCCCGGCATCAGGCGCGCACGCGTCAGCTTCCACCGCGTGCCGCGGAGCGTCACCCGGGCGCTGCGACCCGCCGCGAACAGCGACACGAACCGCCGCGCCGGCGTCTTCGCCCGCAGGCCGCGCGCGGTCACCGCCACGAGGCCCCGTGAGGAGGGAGCGAGCAATCCCGAGAATCGCTTCGCGGCGGAGCCGACCTCCAGGAGGTTCGCCCACTCGTGGTCGAGGCGCCCTCCCAGGAGCCCGGCGACGACGACGATCGCGACCCCTCGCCCGGCGAGCTCCGCAAGCGCTCCCGCGAAATCGCTGAAGTCCTTCTCGATCGGATAGATCAGCGTCTCGACGCCCCGCGGGGGGCGCCGCGCCGAGTCGAGGTCCCCCACGAACAGCGTCGGCGCTCGCCGGATCGCGCGGCAGGTGTCGAGCCCGCCGTCCACGGCGACGAGCATCGCGTCGCGGTCGTAGTCGCGCGCGAGCTCGAACGCGCGTCTCAGGTCGGCCGGCGCGCATCCCTCGAGGGCGACGATCGCGGCGCGGCGCTTCCGCCGCGAGCCTCCCGACGTGAACGCGATCTTCAATCGATCTCCCGAAAAAGAAAAACCCCGGGAGGATACCTCCCGGGGTTTTCGGTTGTCGTCTTGGTTTGATATCAGCCGACGCGGACGACGTTCTCGGCCTGCGGACCCTTGGGCCCCTCCTTGATCTCGAATTCGACTTCCGTCCCCTCGTCCAGGGTCTTGTAACCCTCGGCGTGGATCGCGGAGTAGTGGACGAAGACGTCCGGACCGTCCTCACGCGCGATGAAGCCGTAACCCTTGCTGTTGTTGAACCACTTCACTCTTCCCTTGGCCACTGTCGAAACCTCCTTGCTCGGTACTCCGACCTCGCTTGCTGTACGTCGCGCCGAACATGGCGCGCCGGGCTCGACGCCGCATCCTCCGAAACGAAAAAGACCACCGGACGCGGCCGACATGCCACATCAGGTGGTCCTTCCGGTCACGTGCAGAACAACTGCTGCGTCAAGCAAGAGGCAGTTTAGAACCTGGTAACGCGGTGCGCAACTCAGTCGGCCTGGGTCGTCCGGCCGGCCGGCTCGATGTCCACCGCCTCGTCCTCGTCCTCCGGAACGAGCGACCCGCTGCCGGACCCTGCGGCCGATTCCCGCAGGAACCGGGCCCTTTCGCGGAGCCCCGGCCCGAACGCGATGTCCAGGACCTGGTCGATCTCCGAGACGAACCGGAAGGTCAGCGCCGCCCGGACCGGCTGGCTGACGTCTTCGAGGTCCTTCTCGTTCTTGTCGGGGAGGATGACCGTGCTGATCCCCGCGGACTTGGCCGCGATGACCTTCTCCTTGATCCCGCCGACCGGCAGCACCTTCCCTCGGAGCGTGATCTCGCCGGTCATGGCGAGGTCGGACGGAACCGGAAGCCCGGTGAGGAGCGAGACGAGCGACACGGTGAGCGTCACGCCGGCGGACGGGCCGTCCTTGGGCGTGGCGCCCGCGGGCACGTGGATGTGGAAGTCGCTCTTGTCGAAGATCGACTCGTCGAGCCCGAGCGTCGACGCGTTCGTGCGGATCCACGACAGGGCGGCCATCGCCGACTCGCGCATGACGTCGCCGAGCCTTCCGGTGATCGTCACCTTGCCGCGGCCGCGCATCCTGGTGGACTCGACGAAGAGGATCTCGCCGCCGAACGACGTCCACGCGAGGCCGACGGCGACGCCGCTGCGGTCGGTCCGCTCCGCGATCTCGCGGAAGAAACGGGCCGGGCCCAGGAACTCCGCGACCGCCTCCGGCGTGATGACGTTCTTCTCGGTCCCGCCCTCGACGACCTTGCGGGCGACCTTGCGGCAGACGTTGGCGATCTCGCGGTCGAGGTTTCGGACCCCCGCTTCGCGCGTGTAGTCGTTGATGATCGTCCGGAGCCCTTCCTCGGTGAACTCGATCTGCTCCGGCTTCAGGCCGTGCTCCTCGATCTGGCGGCGCACGATGTGCGCCTTGGCGATCTCGAGCTTCTCCTCCTCGGTGTAGCCCGGGAGGCGCAGGACCTCCATGCGGTCGCGCAGCGGCGGAGGCACCGTATCGAGGACGTTCGCGGTCGTGATGAAGAACACCTTGCTGAGGTCGAACGGCACCTCGAGGTAGTGGTCCGAGAACGCGAAGTTCTGCTCGGGGTCGAGCACCTCGAGGAGCGCCGACGACGGATCGCCGCGGAAGTCGGTCCCCACCTTGTCGATCTCGTCCAGCACGATGACCGGGTTCTTCGTCCCGGCGCGCTTGATCCCCTGGATGACGCGGCCCGGCAGCGAGCCGATGTAGGTCCTTCGATGCCCGCGGATCTCCGCCTCGTCGCGGATGCCGCCGAGCGAGATGCGGCCGAACTTCCGGCCCATCGCGCGCGCGATCGACTTTCCGAGCGAGGTCTTGCCGACGCCGGGAGGCCCGGCGAGGCAGAGGATCGGGCCCTTCAAGTCCTTCTTGAGCGCGCGGACCGACAGGAACTCCAGGATCCGGTCCTTGACCTTCTCGAGGTCGTAGTGGTCCTCGTCGAGGATCGTGCGGGCCTCGCGCACGTCGAGCTTGTCCTCGGTCTCGATCGACCACGGCAGCGACACGAGCCAGTCCAGGTAGGTCCGCGACACCGTGTACTCGGCCGCCTGCGGGGGCATCTTGCTGAGACGATCGAGCTCCTTCTCGGCGGCCTTCTTCGCCTCCTCGGGCATTTGCGCGCCGTCGATCTTCTTGCGGAACTCCTCGATCTCCTGCTGGCGGTCGTCGTCCTCGCCGAGCTCCTTCTGGATCGCCTTCATCTGCTCGCGCAGGTAGTACTGGCGCTGCGTCTTGCCCACCTCGTCGGCGACTTGCGACTGGATCCGCGAGGAGATCTCCTGGAGCTCGACCTCCCGCGTGACGATCTCGACGAGCTTCTGGATGCGGTCCTTGACGTTGTTCCGCTCGAGGAGGCCGATCTTCTCCTCCACCGAGACGTTGAGCACCGACGCGGCGAGGTCGGACAGGCGCGCCGGGTCGCCGGCGCCCGCCGACAGCACCATCTCGCCGAGGTCGTTCGAGATGTTCTGCGAGTTCTGCACGAGCCGCTGGAACTGGTTGATGAGGCTGCGGACCAGGACGTCCAGGTCCACGCCGGCGTCGAGATGCTCGTCGAGCGCCGTCACCGCGGACTTCATGAAGGGCTCGGAGGCGACGAACCGGTCCACGCGGATGCGGCGGAGCCCCTGGATGATGAGGTTGACGTTGTTCCCGTTGAGCTTGACCACTTTGAGGATCCGCGCGGCGGTCCCGACGCGGTACATCCCACCCGGCTCGGGATCGTCCTCCGAGGGGTTTCTCTGGGACACGACGCCGATGAGCTTGCTCTCCCCGACGACGTCGTCCAACAGGTTCAGGGTCTTCCGCCGCCCGACGGAGATCGGCATGATCGCGTGCGGAAACAGCACGCTGTTGCGCAGCGGCAGGACTCCCAGCTCGGCCGGAACGTGGACGGATTCGGTGGAAGCCATCTCGGGTTCTCGTCCTTTCTGAAAGATTTCGTCCAAATACTAAGCGCCCCGGGGGCGCGAGGCCACCGGGGCGCTAAAATTCCGTGACGAGCGTTAGGCCGCCTGGATCTGGACCTTCTTCGGCTTCGCGGCCTCGAGCTTCGGAACGGCCACCTCGAGCACGCCGTCCTTGTACACCGCCTCGACCTTGGAGGGATCGACCGTCGTCGGCAGCGAGAAGCTCCGCGTGAACGCCCCGTAGACCCTCTCGAGGCGATACGCGTTACCTTCGTCGACCTCGGTCTCCCGCTTCCGCTCACCCTTGAGCGTCAGCACGCCGTTTTCGATGTCGATGTCGATGTCTTCCTTCTTCACGCCCGACAGCTCGGCGCGGATGACGAGCTTGTGGTCCTTTTCGAAGATATCGACCGCCGGCGCCCACGCCCCGAACGAGTCCTCGGTGTGGCCGGGCCTGTCGTTGAGGGAACGATTGAGTCTGTTGCTCCAACTCGCCAGCTCCTGGAACGGATCCCATCTCACGAGCGTCATGGTCATATCTCCTTCTCTCCTGATTCGTTGGCGACGCCGGCGGGTTAAGACCAGGCCGGAGGGGTGTCAAGGCGGAGGAAGGTCAGCCGATGAGCCGGACGTGGTGGGCCGTGGCCAGATGGTCCGGAAGGGGGCGGTAATCCAGCGGCTCGAGGACGAAGGAGCCCCGCCCCTGGGTGTGGGACCTCAGGTTCGTGAGGTAACCGAACATCTCCCCGATCGGCGCGACGCCCCGGATGACGGCCGCGTTCTTGACGAACCCGGTGTCCGAGACGACCGCCCGGCGCTGCTGGAGCGTCTTCATGACCGCGCCGACGTACTCCTCGGGGACACGGATCTCGAGCCGGCCGTAGGGCTCCAGCACGACCGGTCCCGCTGTGGAGAGGGCGTCCCGGAACGCGTGACTCGCCGCCGAGTTCAGCGCGATCTCGGGCTGGCCCGCTTCGTCGAAGGTCGCCGCGTCGAGCGTGATCCTGATCCCCGTCACCGGATAGCCGTACGCCCCGCCGCCGTTCGCGGCGTTCGCCATCGAGTCGAGGATCGCCGGCAGGAACGCCGCCGGGACCGCGCCGGCCGGGAGGCCGTTCCGGACCTCGGGCGGCATCCCGGCGTCCTCGAGCGCCTCGACGGTCAGGGTGACCCGGGCGAAGAGCTGCTCGCCCGCCACCTGCCGCCGGTACTCGGCGGTCCCGGTCCCCGACCCTCGCACCGTCTCGCGGAAGGAGACGCGCGGCTTCCCCGACGCGACGCGGACGCCGAACTCCCGCTCGAGCCGGTTGAGCGTGACCTCGAGGTGCAGCTCGCCCATGCCCGAGAGCAGCGTCTGTCCGGTGTCCGGATCGACCGAGGAGGAGAGCGTCGGGTCCTCGCGCTGGAGCCGCGGGACGAGCTCCGCGAGCTTGTCGCGGTCCCCGCTCGTCCTGGGCTCGATCGCGATCGACACCACGGTCTGAGGGAAGTGGATCGGCTCGAGGAGCACCTGCCGGCCCTCGTCGCAGAGCGTGTCGCCGGTCATCGTGCGGTGGAGGGCGGCGACGGCGACGATGTCTCCCGCCTCGATCTCCTCCACCGCTTCACCGCGGTCGGCGTGCATGCGCAGCACCCGGCGTAGACGCTCGCGTTCCTTGGTGCGCGGGTTCCATGCGCGCTCTCCCGCCGCGAGCTTTCCCGAGTACACGCGCAGGTAGAAGAGGTCGGCCGCGGCCCCCGCCTGGATCTTGAAGACGAGGGCGGCGAACGGCGCCTTGTCCTCCGGCTCGCGCGTGACCGGGCTTCCGTCCCGCGGGTCGACGCCGTGCGCCGGTCCCACCTCGAGGGGCGACGGAAGGTAGGCGCAGACCGCGTCCAGGAGGGGTTGGACGCCTGCGTTCCGGAGGGCGGCCCCGCACAGCACCGGCACCGCCTTCCGCCCGACGGTCACCGCGCGCAGCGCCTCGTGGAGCTGCTCCTTCGAGATCGGCGTCTCCGCGAGGAACGGCTCGGCGAGCGGATCGTGGAGCTCCGCGAGCCGCTCGATCATCGCCGCGCGCCGTACCGCCACCTCGGCCGCGAGGCGTTCCGGCACGGGAGCCGCCTCCACCTTCTGCCCGAGCGAGGCGTCGTCGAAGGTCAAGTAACGCTCCTCGACGAGGTCCACGATCCCCACGAACGTCTCGGCCGATCCGTCGGGCATCTGGATCGGGACGGGCGTCGCGCCCAGCCGATCCTGGATCCCGGCGACCGCCGCGTCGAAGTCCGCGCCGATGCGGTCCATCTTGTTGACGAACGCCAAGCGCGGCACGCCGTACCGATCGGCCTGGTGCCACACCGTCTCCGACTGCGGCTCGACCCCTTCGACGCCGTCGAAGATCACCACCGCGCCGTCCAGGACCCGCAGCGCGCGCTCCACCTCGGCGGTGAAGTCCACGTGCCCCGGCGTGTCGATGAGGTTGATCCGGTGGTCACGCCAGGAGAGCGTGGTGGCCGCGGCGGAGATCGTGATCCCGCGGTCGCGCTCGTCCGGGCGGAAGTCCATGACGGCCTGCCCGTCGTGGACCTCCCCCATGCGGTGGCTGCGCCCCGTATAGAAGAGGAAGCGCTCGCTGGTCGTGGTTTTCCCCGCATCGATGTGGGCCACGATGCCGATGTTGCGGACGCGCTCCTTGGGGAAGGACGGCACGACGACCTCGACTGTGGACTAGTTGACGGTGCTGCCGCCGTCCCGGTCGCTCCCGGACTCGTCGCCCGCCTGGGGCTCCGACTCGAGACGCTGGCGCTCTTCGTCGATCGCGCGGAGGATCTCGTCCTCCTCCGGGATGCGGACGTTGTGGATCGCGCCCAGGAGGAGCACGCCCTGCCCGACCATGGCGGGATCCTCCTCGAGCCAGTCGCGGAGCGGCTCGATCAGCTCTTGGGTGCCGAAGAGGCTCACCCACTCGGCGGTCGAGCCCGGCCCCACCTCTTCCATGAACCAGTCGAGGTTCTGGGTGACCGCGTCGTACGCGCTTCGCGTGCCGAGATCACACAGGAGGACGAGGAGCGAGTGCGCGACGTCCGGATCGAGGCTGCGCGCTTCGATCTTGGCGCGGACCGGAGGGACGATCGCCTCCCCCATGAGCGACAACGCGCGCTCCGCGGCGCCATACACGTAGGAGTTCTCGTCCGAGAGGTACTCCATGACCTCGGGGATGAAATGGACCGCGCGCAGCTCCCCCAGGGTCTCCAGGGCGAGCACCTTCGGGAAGAACGGACCTTGCGACTCGAGGAGGCGCAGGCACCAGTCCTGGGCCTTGCGGCTCCTCTTCTCGTCCTCGCGGCAGACCACCGCGATCGCCGCCGGAAGGTCGGCGATGAGGAAGGCCGTCTCGACCTCGGCGAGCTTCAAGAGCTTGTCCAGGTCGCCGCGCGCGCGCCGCAGCGCCAAGCGCGGGTTCAGGTAGCGCGCGATCGCGAAGGCGGCCGACAGCTCGAAACCCACGACCCACTGCTGGAACTGGTGCCCGAGCCTCTCGGACCCTTCCACGAGGGACGGCGACGCGAACGCCGTGGCGGCCGCTGAGATCCGCTTCGACATGTCGTCGCCGGGCTCGGCCTTGACCTTCGCGGCCGCGGTGCGCGTCCAGTCGGCGATCGCGCGCACGATGTCGCCGTGGTCGCCGGCGCGGAACCGCTGCGCGATCTGCTTGATCGTCGTCTCGCCCATCGCGGTGAGGATGTCGCAGTCGTAACCCGACTCGACCGCCTTCACCGTCTTCCGCAGCTCGATGCGGCCCGAGGGCCCGGTGCGGAAGCACCATCCGGCGTCGTCGATCGTGAGGCCGTCCATCAGCGTGCGGAAGCCCTCGCCCGCGCGGTGCGCGCCGCCGCGAAACTGGAGGGCCGTGACGAAGCGGGCGATGACGTCCGGGATCTCCGTCGCATCGACGATCTTGAGCACGCCGCGCAGCGCCGTGGGCTCCGCGAGCAGCTCGCGCTTCCGGTCGAGGAACTCGCGCACGAGGTTGCGCGCGGGGAGCGTCCCCAGGTCGGCGAGGACCTCGACGATGATCGCGATCGCGGCGTCGGGGAGGTCGCCCCGATGAAGGAGCGTCGCCGCGAGGTCCACGGTGCCGGGATATCCCAGCCGGGAGAGGGCCTGGAGACAGACCCCCGGGGTGGTGCCGCGCAGGAGCTTGAACCCCCGGATCAGCATCCCCTGGTGCCGGGCCGCCCCGTGCTCGCCGAGGTGCCGGGCCACCCGCTCCGGGGTGACGTCGTGCTCCTCCATCACGAACTTCTCGATGTCGTCGCAGCACTCTTCGGGGAAATGGCGGATCAGGCGGTCCACCGCCCAGAACCGGACCTCCGGGTCCTCCCACTTCGTGAAGTGGACCAGCTCGTTGTAACTCCAGATCAGGTCGGACAACCGGGGCGCCCTCCGCGTCGCGGTCGTCATTCTACCAATCGTCAGCGCCGGTAGAGGGCGACGACGTCTTCGGGGACGAGCTTCGCCCCCCAGGCCAGCAGCGCCGCCACCGCCGGCTCCTCGCGAAGCCTCAGGTCGGCGGCGAGGGGCGCCGACATCGTCGCCAGCGAGATGTCCGCGACCGTGGGCCCCTGGTCCATGAGCCAGGGCCTCCCGCCGAGCCGCTCCGTCGCGAGCTCCGCGGCGCGCCGGACCTCCGCGGCGTCCTTCGGGTAACGCTCGGGGCTGAAGCGGAAGCGCTTGCGCACCCGGTTGATCGCGATGCGCTCCTTGAGACGCACCGCGAGGCCCGTCTCGTTCGGGAAGAACAGCCGGGAGACGAGCCCCGGCGTGCCCGTAATGTTGTGGTACGCGATCCGCCGCGATGCCTCCATGAACGCGCGGTCCGCCCAGTCCTCGAGCACGAGGCAGAGGTTCCTCGCCGCGGCGTCCTTCGGCCTCAGGGGCGGCTCGGGGTAACGCTCGTCCAAGTAGAGAAGGATGGCGGTCGAGTCCGCGACCGCCTTCTCGCCGTCCACGAGCACGGGCACGAGCCCCTGCCCCGAGACGCGGATCACCTCCGACCGGTCCATCGGCCGGATGTTCTCGATGTCGTACGGAAGCTTCTTGATCGCGAGCGCGACCCGGACCTTGATGCAGTTGTGGCTGAACGGAATCTGGAGGAGCTTCACGGCGCGCATCTTAGTACGATGGGTGCATGCGCTGGATCGTCGGAGACGTCCACGGCTGCGTGCGCGAGCTGGACGACCTCCTCAAGCTCATCCGGTTCGATCCGGGAACGGACGAGCTGTGGTCGTGCGGCGACCTCGTCAACACGGGGCCCGAATCGGCTCAAGTGCTTCGCCTCTGGCGCGACGCCGGCGGTCGCACCGTCATCGGGAACCACGACATCTACGCGATCCTCGCACGCGCGGGGCGCGTCGAGCGGAGGAAGGACAAGCTCGAGGAGCTGTTCGCCGCGGACGATGTCGAGGTGCTGCTCGACCTGCTGCGCGACGCTCTCACCGTCCAGTTCTTCCGGCGCGACGGGAAGGAGCGCGACGTCGCGCTCCTCCACGCCGGCGTGAGCCCGAAGTGGCGGAGCATCGAAGAGACCGCGGCGATGCTCGAGGCGAAGGAGCGTGACCTCGATTGGTTCCAGCTTCCCGAGGTGCAGTTCCTCACGCGCGTCCGTTGCTGCGATCCCGCGGGGAACCAGGTTCGCTTCGGCGGCAAGCCCGACGACGCGCCTCCCCCCTTCCGCCCGTGGGACGACTTCTACGCGGGGGACGCGTTCGTCGTGCACGGGCACTGGGCGATGCGCGGGTTCTACCGGAACGAGCGGACGATGGGCCTCGATTCCGCGTGCGTCTACGGGGGCAAGCTCACGGCGTGGTGCCTGGACGAGGACCGCGTCGAGAGCGTGCCGTGCCGGGTGGCGCTGGGGTACAAGGGCTAGCTCGTCCGACGAGTTGTGCGCCGGGACGCGGGGGGTACGATGGGTGCGTGCCGCGGACATTGACCTTCATGGTCCTTGCGGCTGCGCTGGTTCCAGCGTGCGCCAAGGAGGACTCCTGGATGGCCTCACGCGAGATGATGGTCGTTCAACAGCTCCGGGCGCGCGGGATCTCCGACCCGCGCGTGCTCGCCGCGATGGGCAAGGTGCCGCGGCACGAGCTGATCCCCGAGGAGAACCGAGGCGACGCCTACGGCGACCATCCGGTGCCGATCGGCGAGGGGCAGACGATCTCGCAGCCGCTCATCGTCGCGTACATGACGGAATGCCTGGAGCTCAAAGGCGGCGAGAAGATCCTGGAGGTGGGGACGGGATCGGGGTATCAGGCCGCGATCCTCGGGGAGCTGGCGCGCGAGGTCTACTCGATCGAGATCGTTCCGTCGCTCGCGCAGCGTGCCGCGGCGGATCTGGCGAGGCTCGGGTACGCCAACGTCCACGTGCGCGAAGGGGACGGCTACCGGGGCTGGCCGGAGGAAGCGCCGTTCGACGGGATCATCATCACCGCCGCCCCGCCGCAGGTTCCGCAGCCGCTCCTCGATCAGCTCAAGGTCGGCGGGCGCCTCATCGCTCCGATCGGCGTGGACGTGCAGCAGCTCGTGCGCATCACGCGGACCGCGGCGGGCTTCCAAGAGGAGAAGCTCGTCCCCGTTCGGTTCGTGCCGATGACCGGAGAAGCGCAGAACTAGAGGGGTCAGACCCGCCTGATGTACTCGAAGTCGAGGGGCTGGCCCTTGATGCCGCGCTCCGGTGCTGCGATCCAGTTCGCCATCTTGCCGCGCTCCAGCACCGGCACCATGAGCTCGTTCACGTAGGCGCGATCGGAGGCCGAGGGCAGCCACTCGCCCTTGCGGCGCTCGAACTCCTCGCGGGAGATCGGGTTCCCCTTCGGATCGAACGCGTGCCCCGAGTAGATCCCCATCGTGCGGTTGAAGCGCCGGGACGGCAGCGCGATCGTGTAGTTGACCCCGGCCTCCGCGATCATCTTGTTCCAGCGGTCCACGCCGCGCTGGTTGTCGTCGATGTAGGAGTCGCGCAGGACCTCGTTCATCGCGTTGCGCATCGGAACCGTCCGCTCGGTGAGCTTGCCGTCCTCCATGACCGGCAGGCGGTAGCTCCCGGTGAGCGCGACGTGGTCCTCCCACTTGTCCTCGTGCTCGCGGCCCTTCAACCCCGACGCGAAGTAGTCGGCCGCGTTCGTCGAGATCTCGCCGCCGAACAGGTCGAGGCTCGAGGAGTACCAGAAGTTGACGTACTTCTGGATCGTGTCCAGGTCGAGCCCCCCGCCCTTGCGCGCGTCCTCGTTGCTATCGGCCTTCATGAGCTCGCACGCGCGCTTGACGATGCGGCCGATCCCGGTCTCGCCGACGAACATGTGGTGCGCTTCCTCGGTCAGCATGAAGCGCGTCGTGCGGGCGAGCGGATCGAAGCTCGACTCCGCGAGCGCCAAGAGCTGGTACTTCCCGTCGCGGTCCGTGAACATCGTGAACATGTAGAAGGAGAGCCAGTCGGAGATCGGCTCGTTGAACGTGGAGAGGATGCGCGGCTTGTCCACGTCACCGGAGCGGCGGTCGAGCAGGTCCTCCGCCTCCTCCCGGCCGTCGCGGCCGAAGTACGCGTGGAGGAGGTAGACCATCGCCCAGAGGTGACGCCCCTCCTCGACGTTGACCTGGAAGAGGTTGCGGCAGTCGTACATCGACGGCGCCGAGTTGCACAGGAGGCGCTGCTGCTCGACCGACGCGGGCTCGGTGTCGCCCTGGGTCACGATGATCCGGCGCAGGGCGTTCCGGAACTCGCCCGGCACCTCCTGCCACACGGGGTTCCCGAAGAAGTCGCCGAAGCCGATCTTGCGCTGCTCCTCCGGCGGCGTGAGGAAGATCCCCCACTTGTAGTCCGGCATCTTCACGTAGTCGAAGTGCGCCCATCCCTTCGCGTCCACCGAGATCGCCGTGCGCAGGTAGATGTCGTCGGCCTGGAAGTCCGCCGGGCCCGCCTCGCTCCACCACTTCATGTAGTCGGGCTGCCACTTCTCGAGGGCGCGGAGCAGGCGCTTGTCCTGCGACAGGTTGACGTTGTTGGGAATCTTCTCGAAGAGCTGCATCACGTTCTCCTGAAGTCGAAGGCGGGGCGCTCGGGCTTCCCGTAGAGGGTGAGCGCGCCCTTGTCCCCCACGGCGTTGGGGCGCTGGAAGATCCAGTTCTGCCACGCGGATAGGCGCGAGAAGATCTTGCTGTCGGCGTTCTCGCTCCCGGGGAAGCGGAGCGAGGCCTCCATCCCGGTCAGCGCGTCGGGGGAGAGGCTCACGCGCTCCTCGACGGCGACGCGGACCTCTTCCTCGTAATCGATGTCGTCGGCGACGACGGTGACGAGGCCCGCCTCTTCGGCGTCGGACGCGTCGTACGTTTTTGGATCGGAGGCGAGCGCCGCCGCGCGCTCGGGGTCCCCGAGAAAGCGCGTCGCGAGGCGCGAGGCGCCGTGGGACATCGGATAGGCGCCCGCGTTCATCGCCGTGATCGCGATCGCCACGGGCCGGTCGGTGTCGTAGAGCATGTAGGAGCGGTCCGCGGCCAGCGCGATCTCGAACAGCGTTCCCGCGAAGCACGAGCCGGGCTCGACGAGCGCGTAGAACGAGCGGGCGGTCAGGTCGAGCCGGCGCAGCGTCCGCGCGATGAAAAACCGCGTCTCGGCGACGAGCCAATCCGAGGCGAGCGTCTCGAGCGTCGCGTCCAGCGCGACCATGGCGTCGAGGTCCCCTTCCGTCTTCAGGAGGACGAGGCCGATCTCCTCTTCGTTGTGCCGCAGCTCGAGGAGCGCCTCGTCGAGCTCGCGGAACGCCTGGAGGGGCCACCACGACGCACCGAGCTTGCGGATCTCGGCCGCGGTCTCGGGAAGCCCGGCCGGCGGGCCCTGGATCGTCAGCGTCCCCACGCGCTTCCCGCGATCGATCGCGAGCGTCACGTGATTCCATCGGATCGTGTCACCTTCGCGCTTCGAGGACACCGGCGGAAGCGCGATCCCCTTCTTCTCGCGCGCGGGCGATCCGTCGGCCAGTGTGCGCGCGCGGCGCGCAGTCGCCTCGACGAACTTCGAGCGGGTGGCGACCTCGTCCACGAGCCCCCACGTGACCGCGCGCTTCCCCTTGACGCCCTCCGCGACCGTGCAGAAGACGTCGGCGAGGTCGCGCCGCACCTTCCGCTTGTCCACGAGGCGCGTGAGGCCGCCGGTTCCGGGGAGCACGCCGAGTAGCGGAACCTCGGGGAGGCTCACCGCGGAGTTCCCATCGTCCACGAGGAGGATCTCGTCGCACGCGAGCGCCAGCTCGTACCCGCCGCCGGCGCACGTGCCGTTCAGCGCGGCGAGGTAGCGCTGCCCCGAATGCGCGGAGGCGTCTTCGATCGCCAGGCGCGTCTCGTTCGTGAACTTGCAGAAGTTCACCTTGAACCCGTGCGTCGACGCCGCGAGCATGTTGATGTTGGCGCCGGCGCAGAAGACGCGATCGAGCGCCCCCGTGATCACGACGGACCGCACCTCGGGGTGCTCGAAGCGCATGCGCTGGACCGCGTCGTACAGCTCGAGGTCCACGCCGAGGTCGTACGAGTTCAGCTTCAGCCGGTATCCGGGCCGCAGCGGCTTGTCCTCGGCGACGGCCATGACCAGGGTCGCGACGTCCCCCTCGATCGAAAGCCTCCAGTGCGCGTACGATCCGGGCTCGCGCGCGAAGGTCACGGGATCGGGCTTGATGGTGGTCTCCACGCGGTACTCCTCGCTCCGAAAGGGAGCACTATACTGCACCGGGATTTGCCCGGCTCCGCCGAATCGGTGCACTATAGTGCACGTCATGACGTTGCTCGAGCGTGTGGCGGCGAGGGTGCGGCGGCTTCGCGAGGCGCGCGCGATGAGCCGGCCCGATCTCGCGGCGCGCTCGGGGCTGTCGGTCCGCTTCCTCGCCCGCATCGAGGCCGGTGACGGCAACATCTCCCTGCTGCGGCTCTCCCACCTGGCCGAAGCGCTCGACACCACCCCCGAGGCCCTTCTCCGCGCCCCACGCGAGCCCGGGGCGCTGATCGCGCTCGTCGGGATGCGCGGGGCCGGCAAGAGCACGATCGGCCCCGCGCTCGCCGCCCGGCTCGACCGTCCCTTCCTCGAGATGGACGCGCTCATCCAGGACGCGGCCGGGCTTCCGCTCGACCAGATCTTCGAGCTGCACGGCGAGCGGTACTACCGCAAGCTCGAGCGCGAGACGATGGAGCGCATCCTCGACCGCGAGCGCGCCGCGGTGATCGCGGCGGCGGGGGGCGTCGTCAACGAGCCGACGACGTGGCGGCTCCTCCTCGAGAGGACGACCGTCGTGTGGCTGCGCGCGCGCCCCGAGGACCACTGGAGCCGCGTCGTCGGCCAGGGGGACCGCCGGCCGATGGCGGATCACCCCGACGCGATGGCCGAGCTGCGGGCGATGCTCTCGGCGCGCCAGTCGCGTTACGCGCAGGCGCACGTCGTCGTGGACACGTCGGAGCGCGACCCCGGCGAGATCGTCGAGGCGATCGCCACCGAGATCGAGGCGTGACCGCGCTGGCGCCCGCCGTCGCCGGAACGTGGTACCCGGCGGATCGATCCGATCTGGCCTCCCTCGTCGACCGGCTTCTCGACGAGGCGCGCGGGCGCGTTCGCGCTCCCCGCGGTCGCGCGCGGGCCGTGATCGCGCCGCACGCGGGATACGCCTACTCGGGAGCGGTCGCGGCGTCGGCGTTCGGCGCGCTCTCCGACGAGCCGCCCTCGCGCGTCGTCCTCCTCGGTCCCAGCCATTACTTCGGTTTCGCCGGTGCGGCCGTTCCCGGCCGTGCGGTCGCGCAGCGCACCCCCCTCGGCGCATCGCCGCTCGACCGGGAGAGCCTCGACGCCCTGCGCGAAGCGCCCGGCTTCCGCGCCGACGATCGCCTCTTCGCCCCCGAGCACGCGCTGGAGGCCGAGGTCCCGTTCCTCCAGCGCCGCTTCGGCCTCGACGTGCCGCTGGTCCCGATCCTGCTCGGTGCGACGACGACCGCCGACGACGTCGCGCTCGTGACCGCATCGCTCGCTCCGCTCCTCGACCCGGGGGCGATCGTCGTCGTCTCGTCCGACTTCACCCACTACGGCCCACGCTTCGACTACGTCCCGTTCGTGGAGGACGTGCCCGAGCGCCTGCGCACGCTCGACCTCGCGGCGTGCGCCGAGATCGCGCGCGGGGATGGGCGGAGCTTCTCCGAGCTCGTCGCGAGGACCGGCGCCACGATCTGCGGGCGCCGGGCGATCGAGGTCTTCCTCGGGCTTCCGCCCGGCCGGTCCGGGGGGGCGCTCCTCGAGTACGACACGTCGGGACGCATGACCGGTGCGTGGGACCACTCGGTGTCCTACGCGTCGCTGGTCTTCCCGTGACCGGGGGCTTCCTCACCGCGACCGAAGGGGACGCGCTCCTGCGTCTCGCGCGCGCGGCGATCGAGGACCACCTCTTGCCGCGCGGCCGCGTCGAGACCGAACGGCGGTCGATCGAGCTGACGCCGGGTCTTCTCGAGCCGCGCGGCGTCTTCGTGACGCTCCACGCGCCGGAGGACCGCCACCGCACGCTCCGCGGATGCGTCGGATCGACCGAGGCCGACGCCCCGGTTCACGAGGCCGTCCTCGACACCGCCGTGCACGCCGCGTTCCGCGACCCCCGCTTTCCGCCGCTGACGCTTCCGGAGTACACGCTCGTGGACGTCTCGGTCTCCGTGCTCACCCCGCCGCGGGCGGTGACACCTGGAGGCGTCGTGCCCGGCGAAGACGGCGTCATCCTCGAGCACCCACGGGGCCGAGCGATCTTCCTCCCCGAGGTCGCCGCGGAGCACGGATGGTCGCGGGAGGAGCTTTTCGCGCAGCTCTGCCGCAAGGCCCGCGTCCCGGAGGGCGCGTGGCGCGAGGCGGCCCTCCTCGCGTTCC
>Ga0068859_100003371_pt1 | contig 16241 bp, 17 predicted proteins | sample KBSSwiS22_FD_66585 | JGI IMG/M metagenome (GOLD analysis project Ga0068859, IMG submission 66585) | Switchgrass rhizosphere microbial communities from Kellogg Biological Station, Michigan, USA - KBS Switchgrass S2-2 | ecosystem: Host-associated > Plants > Roots > Rhizosphere > Soil ...
GCCCGGCCCGCGGCGGGCGGCGACGGGCCCGGCCCGCCATCGGCTCAGGCCGCCAGGCCGTACTTGCCCTCGACGATCGGCTGGCTCTCGCTCAGCCTGAGGCCGCCCATCACCAGGCGGTAGACCACCCACACCATGTCGGCGAGCCACACCAGCCAGCCAACCAGGACCAGCATCAGCAAGGCACCGATGATGGCGACGATCACGCTGATCCAGAAGGTGCGGATCTGCCAGGTGAAGTGCGACTCGAGGTAGGTGCCGGCGACGTCGCCGCGCTTCACGTAGTTGAGGATGATCGCGACGATCGACGTGATGCCGACCAGGAAGCTCGCCCCGTACAGGCCATAGATGACCCAGGTGAGGGTCTTGTTCGAGCGCAGCTTGTCATCGGCGGTGGTGGTCAGCTCGGCCATCGGGTCGTCCTCGGTTAGCGGGTGGATCAGTCGACGAAGAAATCGAGGACGAATTCCTTCGTCCCCGGGGTGACGCTGTAGCGCTCGAGATCGGTGACGCCATGGGCGGCGAGCACCGTGTCGTCGATGTAGAAGTTGCCGCTGGTCGTCTTCGCGTCGCTGGTCAGGATGAACCAGGCGGCATCGGCCAGGATCTCGGGCGTGCGGCAGGCGGCGATGTCGACACCCGGGATCATCTGCAGCGCCGCGGTCTTGATCGCGGTGCGCGGCCAGAGGCTGTTGACGGCGATGCCGAGCGGGCGGAATTCGCCGGCATGGCCGAGCGTGCACATGCTCATGCCGTACTTGGCGATGCTGTAGGCGGTGTGCGGCGCGAACCAGTGCTCGCGCATCGACAGCGGCGGCGACATCGTCAGCACGTGCGGATTGCGGCCCGCCTTGGCCGACGCCATCAGGTGCGGCAGGCAGGCCTGGGTGCACAGGTAGGTGCCGCGCACGTTGACGCCGAACATCAGGTCGACGCGCTTCATCGGCGTGGCCGGCGTCGGCGTCAGGCTGATCGCGCTGGCGTTGTTGACCAGGATGTCGATGCCGCCGAAGCGCGCCGCCGCCGCCGCCACCGCCGCCTGCACGCTCGCCTCGTCGCGGATGTCGCACTGGATCGCCAGCGCCTGGCCGCCGGCGGCCTCGATCTCGGCGGCGGCGCTGTGGATCGTGCCCGGAAGTTTCGGGTTGCTCTCCGCCGTCTTCGCGGCGACGACGATCTGCGCGCCGTCGCGCGCCGCACGCAGGGCGATCGCGAGGCCGATGCCGCGCGACGCTCCGGTGATGAACAAGGTCTTGCCCCGAAGATCCATCGCGCCTCCTTGTCCGCTTCTCGTGTGAGCGTTCGCGCGGCAGTGTGCCGCAAGCCGGCGGCCGCGCCTAGGGCCGCCGGTCAGGCGAGATGCCGGGCCACGTGCAGGCCGAGCGCCTCGCCGCAGGCGCGGTAGACCGGCTCGCCCGGATGAAAGCCGTCGCTCGCCATCGTCTCGGGCGTGAGGGCCACCGCGATCGTCGCCACCGAAACGTCGCTGCGCGTCGCCGCCCAGCGCGCCAGCGCCAGGTCATGGCGGCGCGCGTCGGCGCCGACGACGCTGCGCAGCGGCTCCGGCAGGAGCGGAAACTGGTGCATCGGCGGCAGCGGCGCAAAGACGACGTGGCGCGCCAGCGCCTGGCCGAGCAGCCAGTCGGCGAGCGCGGCGCGATGCGCCAGGGCGCGGCGCACCGGAACCTGATCGACCACGTCGTTGACCCCGGTGATGACGACGGCGACGTCTGCCGCCGGCGGCGGCGCGGCGCGCAGCAACTCGTGCACGCCGCGGGTGGTGAGCCCGGTGCGGGCGCAAAGCCGCCACTCGATCGGCCCGGGACGATGCGCCTCGAGCGTGCGCAGCAGATGGCCGATCACCGCCTGGTCCTGATGCGCGACACCGACGCCGGCGGCCGACGAATCGCCGGCGACGAGGAGGCGCAGCGCCGGCCCCTTGCCGCGCCCGGCACGGCCGTCGCGCCTTCCGGCCGCCTCGGGCAGCACCGGCGCCCGACGGCGGGCGCGCACCGCCTGCGTCAGCAGCAGCGGCGTCAGCGCGAGCTTGAACGTCAGGGCCAGCGCGGGATGCGCGAGCCGCGGCTCGCCGGCCACCCGGGCGCGCTCAGAACTGGGAGAAATCGGGCTTGCGCTTCTGGAAGAAGGCACCGAACGCCTCCTTGGCCTCGGGGCTCTGCAGCCGTGCCGCGAAGATGCCCGACTCGACGCCGATCGCCTCCTCCGCGGCCGCGGCCCGATGGCGGCGCATCAGCCGCTTGGTCTCGCGCACCGCCCCCGGCGGCAGCGCGTTGAAGCGCTCGGCGACGCGGCGCGCGTGCGGCGCGACCTCGGCCGCCGGCAGCACCGCGTTGGCGATGCCCATCTCCACCGCGTCGGCGCCGCTGAACGGATCGCCGAGCAGCAGCTTTTCGGCCGCCCGGGCGTTGCCCATCAGCTGCGGCACGATCAGGCTCGAGGCGAACTCGGGCACGAGCCCGAGGCTCACGAACGGCATCGCCAGCCGCGCTTCGTCGCTGACGTAGACGAAGTCGCAGTGCAGCAGCAGGGTCGTGCCGATGCCGATCGCCGCGCCGGTGACGGCGGCGACGACCGGCTTGTCGCAGCCCATCAGCGCCTTCATGAACACCAGCGCCGGCGACTCGCCCGAGCCCGGCGGCCGCTGCACGAAGTCCTCGATGTCGTTGCCGGAGGTGAAGATGCCCGGCTGGCCGGTGATCAGGACGGCGCGGACCGCCTTGTCCTCCCGAGCGGCATCGAGCGCATCGGCCATCGCCTTGTACATGGCGCCGGTGATCGCGTTCTTCTTCTCGGGCCGCGCGATCTCGATCGTCGCCACGCCGTTCAGGGTCGCGGTGCGGATGCTCATGTCGTCGTCTCCTTCGCCAGATGGAATTCGCAAAGCCAGCCCGCGGTCCGCGCCCAGAGCGTCGGGGCGAAGGCGTCGCGGAAAAAGCCGAAGTGGCCGACGCGGCGGGCGGCGACGTCGGCCGGCGCCACGCGCTCGACCCGGCGCGGCGCGTTGGCGTAGCAGTCGACCAGGACACGGGTGCCGCGCTCGGTCATCAGCTCGTCGTCGGTGAGCGAGAGCGCCACCAGGGGAAAGCGCGCGCCCTCGAACCGCTCGCGCACCTCGTCGCCCTCGGCGCCGACGTGGTAGCGCGGATGCAGGCACCAGCGCCGCCACTGCAGGACGACGCCGCGCGGCAGGTCGCCGACCTTCTTCAGCCGGGCGCCGGGGAAGTAGCCGAACAGGGTCGTGGCCAGCGGCACCAGGATGTACCAGAAATAGAGCACCGAGCGCTTCAGGCGCGGCGCGTTGTCGCGCCAGTAGCCGCTGCCGGCGGCGATCGACACCAGGCCGGCGATGCGGTCGCGATGGCGCAGCAGGCCCGGGAGCTGCGCCCCCAGGCTGTGGCCGACGACGTAGAGCGGCACCTCGCCGGCGCGTCGGGTAAGGGCATCGATCGCCGCGTCGGTGTCGCGCGCCCAGGCGAACAGGTCGGCGTCGAAGCCGCGCAGGCTGGCGGCGCGCGAGTCGCCGACGCCGCGGTAGTCGAAGGTGGCGACGACATAGCCCTGGTCGGCGAGCCATTGTGCGAACGGCCGGTAGAACGCCTGGCGCACGCCCATCGCGCCGCCGATCAGCACCGCGCCCCGGGCCGCGCCGACCGCCGGCGCGAACAGGCGCAGCTCGATCGCCGCGCCGCCGTCGACCTCGATGCGCCGGACTTCCGGCGCCGGCGGGTCGCTCGTCGTCATGGTTGCCCTGCCGCCGAGCGTGCGGCGGGGTGATCGGCGCCGAGCACGGCCAGCGTCACGCTCGCTCGCGCCACGAGCTTGCGTTCGCCGTCGGCGGTCTCGGCCTCGACCGAGGCCTCGACGAAGCAGAGCTGCGATCCGGGTCGAATCACCTCGGCGCGGCAATACAGCTTCTTCGCCGCGACCCCGCGCAGCAGGCTGATCTTGAACTCGGCCGTGAGGATGAGCTCGCCTGGCGCGGTCAGGCTGATGGCCGCCGCGCCCGAGGTGTGGTCGGCGAGCGTGGCCATCAGGCCGGCGTGCGGAACGCCGGTGTGCTGGAAGTGATGCGGCGTCAGCTCGACCGACGACTCGACGCGCCCGGGCACGCAGGCATCGAGGCGGATGCCGTTCTCGTGGACGAACGGCGCCTCGCTGAAGCCGCGCTCGACCATGCGTCGCCATGTGGGATTGCGCGGCTCGCCGGCGGGGCGAGCTCCGAACGGTTGCCACACTTCCGGGACGCCCATGAAATCGCCGCGTTGCCGCCTCAGACGCGCTCGAAGATGCCGGCCGCGCCCTGGCCGGTGCCGACGCACATCGTCACCATGCCGTACTTCAGGTTGTGCCGGCGCAGCGCGTGGACCACCGTGGCCGAGCGGATCGCGCCGGTGGCGCCGAGCGGATGGCCGAGGGCGATCGCGCCGCCCATCGGATTCACCTTCGCCATGTCCAGGCCGACGCTGTGGATGACGGCGAGCGACTGCGCCGCGAACGCCTCGTTGAGCTCGATCCAGCCCATGTCGTCGAGCTTCAGGCCGGCGTACCTGAGCGCCGCGGGAATCGCCTCGATCGGGCCGATGCCCATGATCTCCGGCGGCACGCCGCGCGCCGCGAAGCTGACGAAGCGGGCCAGCGGCTTCAGGTCGAACTGCTTGACCGCCTTCTCGCTGGCGAGGATGAGCGCGCCGGCGCCGTCGCTGGTCTGCGAGCTGTTGCCGGCGGTGACGCTGCCCTTGGCCGCGAACACCGGCTTCAGCTTCGCGAGGCCCTCGGCCGAGGTGTCCTTGCGCGGGCCTTCGTCGAGGTTGACGGTGCGGGTGCTGGTCGTGGTTTCGCCGCTGGCGAGGTCGGGAAGGCGGGCGATCACGTCGATCGGCGTCATCTCGTCCGTGAACTCGCCGGCCGCCTGCGCCTTCAGGGCGCGCAGGTGCGACTCGAGCGCGAACGCGTCCTGCGCCTCGCGGCTCACTTTCCACTGCGCCGCGACCTTTTCGGCGGTGATGCCCATGCCGTAGGCGATGCCGACGTTCTCGTCGCGGGCGAAGATCTCCGGGTTGAACGACGGCTTGTTGCCGCCCATCGGCACCAGGCTCATGGACTCGGCGCCGCCGGCGATCATCACGTCGGCCTCGCCGACGCGGATCCGGTCGGCGGCCATCTGCACCGCGGTCAGTCCGGAGGCGCAGAAGCGGTTGACGGTGACGCCGCCCACCGGCTTGGGAAAGCCGCAGAGCTGCACCGCGATCCGGGCCATGTTCATGCCCTGCTCGGCCTCGGGGAAGGAGCAGCCGATGATCGCGTCCTCGATCGCCGCCGGGTCGAGCGACGGCACCTGCTTCATCGCGCTGCGGATCGCAGCGACCAGCAGGTCGTCCGGCCGGGTGTTGCGGAAGTAGCCCCGGCCGGACTTGCCGATCGGGGTGCGGGTGGCGGCGACGATGTAGGCGTCCTGCACTTGCTTGCTCATTGCGGTGTCCTTCAGTTGCGCACCGGCTTGCCGGTCTGCAGCATGCCCATGATCCGTTCCTGCGTCTTCGGGTGGTCGAGGAGCGCACAGAAGCGCACCCGCTCCATCGTCATCAGGTATTCCTCGGTGACCAGCGAGCCGGCATCGACGTCGCCGCCGCACACCACCTCGGCGATCTGGGTGGCGATGTGGAAGTCGTGGGCGCTGGCGAAGCCGCCGTCGCGCAGGTTCACGAGCTGGGCCTTGATGGTGGCGATGGCGTTGCGCCCGGCCGCCGGGAACGGCGCCCTCGCCGGCGCGCGCCAGCCGCTCTCGGCCATCGCCTTCACCTGCTGCGTCGCCACGTGCAGCAGCTCGTCCTTGTGCGGGACGATGACGTCGCTCTGCAGCAGCCAGCCCATCTTGCGCGACTCGATCGCGCTCGTGCCGACCCGCGCCGTGGCGGCGCTGGTGAACGGATCGGTGAGGAACTTCAGCAGGTCGACGCTGGCGCCGACCGCGCTCGCCATCTCCGAAGCACGACGGGCGATGTAGGCGAGGCCGCCGCCGGCCGGGATCAGGCCGACGCCGACTTCGACCAGGCCGACGTAGGTTTCCATCGCCGCGACCCGCCGGCTCGAATAGAGCGCCATCTCGCAGCCGCCGCCGAGGGCCATGCCGCGCATCGCCGCGACCACCGGCACCTGCGCATAGCGGACCCTGAGCATCGCGTCCTGCAGCCGCTTGACCTCGGGCAGGATGCCCTTGCTGCCGCTCTTCATGAACACCGGCATCAGCGCCTCGAGGTTGGCGCCGGCCGAGAACACGTCGTCCGGCGACCAGATCACGAGGCCCTGGTACGACTGCTCGGCGAGCTCCACGCCCTTGAGCAGGCCCTCGACCACGCCCGGGCTGATGAGGTGCAGCTTGGCGGTGATGCTGGCGATCAGCACCTGGCCGTCGAGCGTCCAGACGCGCACGTCGTCGTTCTTGAAGACCTCCGTGCCGGCCTTGAGCGGCGCCGGCGCGGCCGAACCGAAGACGCTCTCGCGGAACGGCTGGCGCTCGTAGACCGGCAGCGTGCTCGGCGGATCGAACCGGGCATGGGCGGCGCTGTACGAACCCTCGGCGCGGTGCACGCCGGCATCGCCGCCGCCGAGGCCGTCGAACACCCAGGCAGGAAGCGGCGCCTTGCTCAGCGCCTTGCCGGCATCGATGTCTTCCTTCACCCACTGCGCCACCTGCGACCAGCCGGCCTGCTGCCAGAGCTCGAACGGGCCGGCGCTGGTGCCGAAGCCCCAGCGCATCGCGAAGTCGATGTCGCGGGCACTCTCGGCCACATCGGCCAGATGCACGGCGGCGTAGTGGAAGCTGTCGCGCAGGATCGCCCAGAGGAACTGCGCCTGCGGGTTCTTCGAGTCGTGCAGCAGCTTCAGCCGCTCGGCGGGCGGCTTCTTGAGGATGCGGGCCACGATCTCGTCGGCCTTGCCGCCGCCCGGCACGTAGTCGCCCTTCTCGGCGTCGTAGCGCAGGATGTCCTTGCCGACCCGCTTGTAGAAGCCGGCGCCGCTCTTCTGGCCGAGCGCGCCGGCGTCGAGCAGCTTCTGCAGCACCGCCGGGGTGGCGTAGCTCGCGTAGAACGGGTCGTCCTTGAGGTTGTCCTGGAGCGTCTTGATGACGTGCGTCATCGTGTCCAGGCCGACGACGTCGGCGGTGCGGAAGGTACCGCTGCTCGCCCGACCGAGCTTCTTGCCGGTGAGGTCGTCGACCACGTCGTAGCTGAGGCCGTAGGTCTCGGCCTCCTTCATCGTCGCCAGCATGCCGGCGACGCCGACCCGGTTGGCGATGAAGTTCGGCGTGTCCTTGGCCCGCAGCACCGACTTGCCGAGCGCGGTGGTGACGAACGCCTCGAGCTGGTCGAGCACCTCCGGCTCGGTGGTCGGCGTGGCGATCAGCTCCACCAGCGCCATGTAGCGCGGCGGATTGAAGAAGTGAATGCCGCAAAAGCGCGGCCGGATCTCCGCCGGCAGCACCTCGGAGAGCTTGGTGATGCTCAGGCCCGAGGTGTTGCTGGCGACGATGGCGTGCGGCGCGATCGCCGGAGCGATCTTCGTGTACAGGTCGAGCTTCCAGTCCATCCGCTCGGCGATCGCCTCGATGATCAGGTCGCACTCGCCGAGCTTCGCGAGGTGCTCTTCGTAGTTGGCCTGCTCGATCAACGCGGCGTCTTCCGGCACGCCGAGCGGCGCGGGCTTCAGCTTCTTCAAGCCTTCGACCGCCTTGGTGACGATGCCGTTCTTCGGCCCTTCCTTGGCCGGCAGATCGAACAGGATCACCGGCACCTTGACGTTGACCAGGTGGGCGGCGATCTGCGCTCCCATGACGCCGGCGCCGAGGACGGCAACCTTGCGGACGTTGAATCGTTTCATCGTGACTCCAGGTGTGATGCGGCGTCTATTCGACGCGTTGCCAGGTCTGCGTGCGGCCGAGCATCGGCAGGCCGATGTAGCCACGCACCTCCAGCTTGCTGCCGTTGTCGATCAGCTTGAGCTTCGCCTTGTAGACCTTGCCGTTGTTCGGATCGAGGACATCGCCGCCTTCGAACACCGTCTTGTCGCCGTAGCTCTGCTTCATGTTGCGGATGATCGTCATGCCGAGAACCGGCTGGTCCTTGCGCTCGTCGGTGCAGACCTTGCAGACCGCGTCTTTGGGCGAATCCGGGTCGATCACCTTCTCGACCTTGCCGGTGAAGACGCCGCCGCTCTCGACGATGCGCACCAGCGATTTCTCCTTCTTGGTGTTGTCGTCCACCGTCTTCCACAGCCCCGCCGGCGAGGCGGCTTGCGCGGCGGCGAAGCCGGAAGCAAGGGCAAGGGCGAGGCCGAGGGCGGCATGGCGAAACGTAGCAGTCATGTCGAGTCTCCGTGTCGTTGTGGTCAAAGGCGGGCAGCGCGCCTCAGAACATCGCGGCGTCCATCGCCATCATCGGCGCGACGCCCGCCCGGGCGGTGCGGATCAGCATCGCCGTCTCCGGCAGCAGCTTGGCGAAATAGAAGCGCGCGGTCGCCAGCTTGGCGGCGTAGAACGGGTCGCCCGACGCCTCCTTGGCGAGCGCCACCTTGGCCATCCGCGCCCACAGGTAGGCGTACACGAGATGGCCGCAGACCCGCAGGTAGTCGACCGCGGCGGCGCCGACCTCGTCGGCGTCCTTGAGCGCCTTCATGCCGATCTCGGTGGTCAGCTTGGTGACCTTCTCGCCGAGCTCGGCGAGCGGGTTGACGAATTCCTGCATCGCCTCGTCGACGCCCTCCTCCTCGACGAACTCGGCGATCAGCTTGCCGAACTTCTTCAGCTTGGCGCCATTGTCCGAGAGCACCTTGCGGCCGAGCAGGTCGAGCGACTGGATCGTGTTCGTGCCCTCGTAGATCATGTTGATCCGCGAGTCGCGCACGAACTGCTCCATGCCCGACTCCTTGATGTAGCCGTGGCCGCCGAAGACCTGCAGGCAGTGCGAGGTCGAGATCCAGGCGTTGTCGGTGAAGAAGGCCTTCACGATCGGCGTCAGCAGGGCGACCATGTCGGCGCAGTCCTTGCGCACGGCCTCGTCGTCGGTGGCCACTTCCTTGTCGAGCAGCAGGGTGGTGAACATCGCCAGCGCCCGGCCGCCCTCGGCGTAGGCGCGCGCCGTCAGCAGCATCTTCCTCACGTCGGGGTGGACGATGATCGGATCGGCCGGCTTGTCCTTGGCCTTGGCGCCGGAGAGCGAGCGCATCTGCAGCCGCTCCTTGGCATAGACGGCAGCGTTCTGGTAGGCGACCTCAGTGAGGCCGAGACCCTGCATGCCGACGCCGAGCCGGGCCGCGTTCATCATCACGAACATCGCCGCCAGGCCCTTGTTCGGCTCGCCGACCAGCGTGCCCTGGGCGTTCTCGAGGACGATCTGCGCCGTGGCATTGCCATGGATGCCCATCTTGTGCTCCAGGCCGCCGCACCAGATGCCGTTCCTCTCGCCGAGCGAGCCGTCGGCCTTCACCTTCCATTTCGGCACCACGAACAGCGAGATGCCCTTCGAGCCGGCCGGGGAGTCCGGCAGGCGCGCCAGCACCAGGTGGACGATGTTCTCCGTCATGTCGTGCTCGCCGGCGGAGATGAAGATCTTGTTGCCGGTGAGCAGGTAGCTGCCGTCGGCCTGCGGCTCGGCCTTGGTTCGCAAGAGGCCGAGGTCGGTGCCGCACTGCGGCTCGGTCAGGCACATCGTGCCGGTCCAGTGTCCGCTGGTAAGCTTGCCGAGGTAGAGCCTCTTCTGCTCCTCGGTGCCGTGGGTGTGCAGGCATTCGTAGGCGCCGTGCGAGAGGCCCGGGTACATCGTCCAGGCCTGGTTGGCCGAGTTCATCATTTCGAACATGCACTGGTTGACGATGTGCGGCAGGCCCTGGCCGCCGAACGCCGGATCGCAGCTGAGGGCCGGCCAGCCGCCGGCGACGTACTGGGCGTAAGCGTCCTTGAAGCCGGTCGGCGGCTTGACCTCGTGCGTCGCCTTGTCGAGGGTGCAGCCCTCGGCGTCGCCGATCGCGTTGAGCGGCGCCAGCACCTGGCTCGCGAACTTTCCGCCCTCCTCGATCACCGCGTTGATGGTGTCGGCGTCGATGTCGGCATGGCGCGGCAGCGAGCGGAGCTCGTCGACGACACCGAGCAGCTCGTGCATCACGAACTGCATGTCGCGCAAGGGCGGCGTGTATGAAGGCATGAAGGCTCCTGAAGAATCAATCGATCAATCGGTGCGGCCGGGCGCGGTCCAGTACGCGAGCACGCGCTCGAAGCCGGCGCGGGCCCGCTCCTCGGCGCCGGCGTGGCGCAGGAAGCGGGCGTCGTGATGCAGGGCGAGGATGAGGCCGTGGATCTCGAACAGGAGCTGGCGGGCGTCGGTGTCGGCCCGCAAGTGGCCCTCGGCCACGGCGGCGGCGATCGAGCGCTCGAGCGCCTGCTGCCAGGTGTTGACCATGTCGACAAGGGCGTCGCGCACCGGCCCGGGCCGATCGTCGAACTCGACCGCGCCGCTGATGTAGATGCAGCCCGAGTCGATCTCGACCGACACCCGCTTCAGCCAGCGGTCGAACAACGCCCTGAGGCGCGGCAGGCCGCGCGCCGCCGTCATCGACGGACGAAACACCTCGTCCTCGAACTTGGCGTGGTATTCGCGGACGACCGAGATCTGCAGTTCCTCGCGCGAGCCGAAGTGGGCGAACACGCCCGACTTGCTCATCCCGGTCACCTCGGCGAGGGCACCGATCGACAGGCCCTCGAGGCCGATGTGCGAGGCCAGCGCCAGGGCGGCGTCGACGATGGCGGCGCGGGTCTGGCGGCCCTTCATCAGCGCCTTGGGGGCTGCGGCTTCGGCCTGCGGTACGTCGTCGGTGTCGGAGGCGAGAGAATCCAAGGCTGACGGGCCGACCGGGACGTCGGACAAAAACGAACGATCGTGCTATTTTGCAGAAAAACGGCAGCCGTGCTTGCCTTTCGTCGAGGAGATTGCGGTTGACGACTCGAATTCACACGTGGCAAGGCAGGCGATGAAAGTCGCCGTGGTGGGGCTGGGCGCCGTCGGCGGCTTGATCGCCGCCCGCATGGCGGCGGCCGGTCATGCCGTCTCGGCGCTGGCCCGCGGCGAGACCCTGGCTCGGGTGCGCGAGCGCGGCCTGGTGGTCGAATCCGCCGGCAAGCGATCGGTGGCGCGGATCGCCGTCGCCGAGGAGGCGCAGACGCTCGGGCCGCAGGAACTGGTCGTGATCGCCCTCAAGGCGCCGGCGCTCGCCGCGCTGGCGCCGCGGATCGCCGCGCTGCTCGGCCCTTCGACCGTGGTGCTGCCGGCGATGAACGGCGTGCCCTGGTGGTTCATGCCCGCGGCAGCGCCTTCCGAGCCGCCGCTCGACAGCGTCGATCCTGGCGGCCGGCTGCTCGCGGCGCTGCCGATCGCCCGGATCCTCGGCTGCGTCGTCCACCTCGCCGCCTCCTGCCCGGAGCCGGGCCTGGTGCGGCACGGCTTCGGCGAGCGGCTGATCGTCGGCGAGCCCGCCGGCGGCGATTCGGCGCGGGTCGGTGCGGTCTGCACCGCGCTCGCCGAGTCGGGATTCGAGGCCGAAGCGAGCGCTGACGTGCGCCGCGAGGTCTGGTACAAGCTCTGGGGAAACATGACGATGAACCCGGTTTCGGCGCTGACGGGCGCCGAAAGCACCGCGATCCTCGACGATCCGCTGGTGCACGCCTTCATGATGCGCACCATGGCCGAGGCAGCGGCGATCGGCGAGCGCATCGGCTGCCCGATCGCCCAATCCGGCGAGGAGCGCATGGGCCTGGCGCGCAAGCTCGGCAGCTTCAAGACCTCGATGCTCCAGGACGCCCTTGCCGGCCGGCCGATAGAGCTCGACGCGCTGGTGGCGTCGGTGCACGAGATCGGCGCCCGGGTCGGCGTGGCGACGCCGAACATCGGCGCCCTGCTCGGCCTGACCCGCCTGATGGCGCAGCAGCGCGGCCTCTACCCTGCCCGTTCGGCGTAGCGCCGGCGCATCGCCGGCCGCCGCTCGGCGGCCCCTGTCTTGAGCCGGCACGGTTCATGCAGTACGCTTGAGTGGTGATGGAAGTTCTGCAGCTCGACATGTCGGGCCGCCCGCAGGCCTGGATCTCGGCCAAGGAAGCGGCCGTTCTCTATGCCAGCGATGGCGTCGCCTGGACTCTCGGCAACGCCTTCCATGTGCTGCGCGGCGGGGTGCAGCGGCGCACCGGCCTGCAATCGCGGATCGAGGTCCACCCGATCGTCGCGGTCCGCGGCGCGGTGCCGAGCCGGGCTTGGCGGCGCACGCCGGCGCTCAGCAACCCGAAGCTCTTCGCCCGCGACCGGCAGGTCTGCGCCTACTGCGCCCACGAGTTCCCGCTCGACGACCTGACCCGGGAGCACATCGTGCCCACCTCGCGCGGCGGCGGCGACACCTGGATGAACTGCATCACCGCCTGCCGGTCCTGCAACGGCCACAAAGGCAACCGGCTGCCGGAAGAGGCGCACATGTCACTGCACTACCTGCCCTACGTGCCCAGCCTGCACGAGGACATGATCCTGCGCGGCCGGCGCATCCTGGCCGACCAGATGGAGTTCCTGCTCGCCAGCGTGCCGCGCAACAGCCGGCTGCACGGCTGAGCCGTTACGCGCTTCACAGTTCTTTGCCCAGGTCCGTACGCGCCGCGCGGTACGCTTCGTCCTGCGGTCCACGGGCAGCGGGTTCCGCGCGTTGCTCCTGGATCCCTGGAGAAGAATCATGAGAGTCGTGCTCAGCGCCCTGCTCGTCGCCTCGCTCACCGCCTGCGCGACCTACAGCCCCGACGTGATCCACCCTTACGAGGCGCAGCGCGTGTCGACGATCTGGGACGCGACGGTCCTGTCGGTGCGTCCGGTGACGATCGACGGCTACCAGAGCGGCGTCGGCGCCAGCGTCGGCGCGATCGCCGGCGGCGTGGCGGCGGCGAATGCCGCCAGCTATCACAACTCGGGATGGGCGGGCCTCCTGGGCGCCCTCGCGGGCGGCTTGCTCGGCAATGCCATGGAGCGCAGCGCCACCACCCAGAACGGCGTCGAGCTGCTGCTGCAGATGCGCAACGGCGAACGCCGCTCGATCGTCCAGGCCAACGGCAACGAGGGCTGGATCGTCGGCGAGCCGGTCGTGCTCGTCACCACCGGCGGCCGCACCCGGGTGACCCGGGCGCCTGCGGTCGGTCCGCAGCCCGTGCCGCAGGCCTATCCGGCGCCGGAAGCGATGCCGCCGCCGGTGCCGGTGTATCCCCAGTCCGGGCCGGTGCCGCCGCGCAGCTAGCGCAGCTCAGCGCGAGGGCAGGTCCAGCGCCTGGCCCAGCGTCTCGAGCAGGATGCGGCGGATCTTCGGCCAGGCCGGGCCGCCCGCCTCGACGTAGCGCTGGTTCACCTCCAGCTCGAGGCCGACATAGGCCTCGGGCGGATAGCGGCGTCGCATCACCTGGCAGACACCGTCGCTGGCGCCGAGATAGGGATAGTTGCGGCGCAGCCTGAGGGCGCCGTCCCTGGCCCGCAGGGCTTCGATCCACGCGCTCGCGAACGCCACTTCGCCCGGCCGGCGCGGGTCGTAGAGCATGCCGATGTCGGCGGTGCGGACTTTGCCGTGGAGCTCGGGCGTGAAGCTGTGCGAGGCGACATGGACGACGCGGTCGCCGGCGGCGGTCGCCTCGGCCACGGCCTCGGCGAGCGCGACATCGACCCGGCGACGGTGCGGGAAGTAGTAGGCCTCGAGCAGGCGCCGCCGCTCCGCCTTGCCGAGATGGCGCGTCGCCTCGGAATGGAGGTCGGGCGTGCCGACCGAGCGGTTCAGGTCGGCAAGAAGCCGCGTGGTCTTGTCGAAGTAGAGCGGCGCGCCGAGGCGCTCCGCCATCTCGCGCGCCAGCAGCAGCGCCCCCGGATCCCAGCCGCGATGGGTCGGCAGCAGGTGCTCGTGGCCGACGAAGAGATGGGCGTATTCCTTCGGCACGACGTTGCCCGCGTGCTCGCAGGTGACGAAGAGGCGGTCCGCCATGGCGCCGTCAGAGGACGCTGCGCTTCAGCTCGGGAAAGACCTTGCCGATCTTGCCGAGCAGGTAGTCGCCGTAGGTGCCTTCGAAGGCATGGACGCTGGCGCCGTCCCAGCGGGTCGCGTGATCGTCGGTCGCGGCGCTGCGGATCGGCGCGATCCGCGCTTCCATGTCCGGATCGAAGAACAGCGGAAACGACAGGCGGTCGCGGCCACTGGTGTTGAGGCGGACGCGATGCGGCGTGCTCCGATACAGCCCGCCGGTCATGCGGTCGAGCATGTCGCCGATGTTGCAGACGAAGGAATCCTCGATCGGCGGCGCCTCGATCCAGCCGGCGGCGGTGCGCACCTGCAGGCCGCCGACGCGGTCCTGGCGCAGCAGCGTCAGGAGGCCATAGTCGGTGTGCTCGCCGACGCCGTCGCGCACGTCAAGGCCCTCGGGCACGGGCCGGCTCGGGTAGAGAAAGATCCGGAACAGGATCAGCGGATCGGCGGTGTAGCGGCGCGCGAAGTAGTCCTCGGGCAGTTCGAGCGAGCGGGCGATGCCGGCCATGACCCGATGGCCGAGCGCGGTCACCGCCGCCATCCAGGCCGCGATCGTCTGGCGGAACCCGGGCAGCACGTCGTCGCCGGGAACGAGGTTGCGGCCGTGCAACGGCATGCCGGCGCGGACCCGCGGATGGTCGTCGCCGAGCTCGCTGCCGAGATAGAGCCCTTCCTTCCAGTCGGGCCGGCCCGAGGTCAGCTCGCCGCCGAGCGGGAACCAGCCGCGCCAGGCGCGGCCGCCGAGCGGCATGGCGAAGCGCTGCTTCGTTTCCTCGGGGAGGGCGAAGAAGCGATGGCTGAGGTCTTCGAGCCGCGGCCCGAGCCCCGGATCGATGCCGTGGCCGACGACGTAGAAGAAGCCGTGCGCCCGGCAGGCGTCGCCGATGGCGTGCGCGACCGCCTCGGGCGAGGCACGCAGGTCGATCCGGGGCAGGCGATCCATCGGCCCCGATCGTAGACGGGCGGTGGGACGGGCGCGCAGGGCGCGCCCGCCCGGCGCGGCGGCCTTCCGCCGCGCCGGATCCGCGCCGCCGACCTCAGGCCGCGCGTCGCCCCTGCGGCAGCTCGGTGATCTCGGCCGAGCGCGCGACCACCGGCTCGTCGCTGCTCTCCCGCGCCACCTCGACGCCCTGGCGCCTGCGGATCACGACCCGGTCGCCCGGCGTGCGGTCGAGCAGCAGCCGGGTCACGTCCGGACGGGCGTAGTGGCCGGCCGGATCGGCCGCGGCCTTGGCGAGCGAGATCATGCCGAGGTCGAGGTCGGCGTAGACGATGCCTTCGGTGCCCTCGGGCAATGGCTGGTGCATCAGCTGGCCGTCGGGCGCGTAGATCGTCGTGAAGCCGCCGCCCTCGAGCAGCATCTGCCGCTTCGCCGGATCGTCGCCGCACATCGTGGCGACCATCTCCTTCGAGACGACCGCGCAGGGCGCGACCACGAAGCAGCTGCCTTCGACCGCATAGATCCGGCTCGCCGCGTTGTTCACCTCCGGCCCGAGCGCATAGGCGCCGCCGCGGTACAGCGAGAAGCTCGGCCACGCGGCGATGTGCACCTGCTCGTTCTGCGCATACATCGCGTATTTCGACAGCGGCTGCAGATGCTCCCAGCAGCACAGCGCACCGACGCGGCCAAGCGCCGTGTCGTGCACGCCCAAGTCACTGCCGTCGCCTTCACCGAACACGGTGCGCTCGACGTGTGTGGGCTTGAGCTTGCGCCGCTGCGCGACGGTGTGGCCATCGGCGTCGATGATCCATTGGCCCATGTACAGGCTGCCGCCGTGCTTCTCGCTGTGGCCCATCACGACGACGATGCCGTACTCCTTGGCGGCCTGCGCGATGCGGTCGGCCTGCGGCGTGCCGTAGGTCAGCGAGTTGTCGTGGTAGCGCTGGATGAACTGCATGCCCCAGGCCGGCGAGTCGAGCCAGATGAACCAGGGGTAGCCCGGCAGCCAGGTCTCGGGGAACGCGATCAGCTTGGCACCGTTCTTGGCGGCTTCGGCGATCAGGTCGATCGCCTTGGAGATCGACGCATCGAGGTCGAGAAACACCGGCGCAGCCTGGATCGCGGCGGCACGGAACTTGGGGTGGGTGGCGGTCATCGCGAACTCCTCGGGCTGGGGTCACGATGCTAGGCAGGCAGCGCCGTC
>Ga0068859_100003372_pt1 | contig 16238 bp, 16 predicted proteins | sample KBSSwiS22_FD_66585 | JGI IMG/M metagenome (GOLD analysis project Ga0068859, IMG submission 66585) | Switchgrass rhizosphere microbial communities from Kellogg Biological Station, Michigan, USA - KBS Switchgrass S2-2 | ecosystem: Host-associated > Plants > Roots > Rhizosphere > Soil ...
TCGATGACCTCGCCAGAGCAAGGAACCTCAGGAAGTATGGTGTTGTGCCGCAAGCGCGGTAATGAATCGACGGCGAGTAGTCGCTTTCCTTCAACTGCTGCGCAGCATCGCATCCAATTCGCTCCGCAAGAACCGCCATGTGCGTCGCTCTGCGCCAGACAGCGCGTGAGCTGGAATCTTCCCTTCATCGACCCATTTGCAAACGGTATCTCTTCCACTTTCGGTTTCTGTTGAAGCCGTGACTTCAGCAAATCAGCGAGCACGTCTAGCGCCTTCTTACCAGCGTACCTTGCGGCGACGGCACCGCCTGAGAGGAACAGGGTTGTTATGGGCCAGTGTTCGTGTCCCGATTTCAGTAGTTCGATATAGATTCTGACGCCGAGTTCCTGATGTTTGGTGGACAGGCACCAGGATGTCGTGAAGGCCCGATTCCGGACAACGACGTGCAGTTGTTCGATCTGCAAAGCGACCCGGAGGAAATACATAACCTTGCGCTTGAGCCGGAACACAATCGCGAGACCATCTTGCGGCTGAATGCTTTGCTGAACGATCTCATCGCCAAAGAAGTCGGCGCAAACGACGGGGAGCTTCTTGAAACAAGTTGTGTCTTGCCCAGGTGCTCGGTCGTATACCCCGCGTAAACACTGCACAACTTTGCAGTGGTATGTCGCAAAGAGATAAGGCAAAATCGCTCTACATGTCCAGTTTCCCGTTTGCCGACCACTCATCCACCATCATCGAATTCGCGAGCTGATCCACCGAACGGTCAACCAACAGCCATCGACATGCCCAGAGAAATTCCTCAATGCGGTTACAGTCAGTGACTGTGCAGCGCAGCTGAAAAATTGTTACATGCAGACCCTCGTAGCGGCCGAAGACCAAAAAGATCTTGACTTCCCAATGCTTTCGCTATATTACGATTACTTACGTTTAACCTGATATGTGTGGATGTCGTTGACGACATTTTGCCAGTAGTCCACAAAATTGACGCTGAACCAGCAACTCGAGGATTCAAGTACCCGGCTGCGGGACGTTTTGCATAGCAATCGCCACTCCGGGACGGGCGGAATATATGCAGTGTGCTCCGCTCATCCTGCAGTCATCGAAGCCGCCGTCCAGCAATCGCTGGAAGATGGTTCACTGCTGCTGGCGGAATCGACCTCCAGCCAAGTCAACCAGTTCGGCGGCTATACCGGCCTGACGCCTGCCGAGTTCGCGGGGTTCGTCCATTTCACCGCTAGAAGCGCCGGACTGCCAGCAGAGCGAGTTTTGCTCGGGGGAGATCACGTTGGTCCCTTTCCATGGCGACAGGAGGCTTCGGTTTCTGCATTAAGAAAAGCTTGCGCGCTGCTGCACGATTGTGTGGCTGCGGGATACAAGAAAATCCACCTCGATGCGAGCATGCCTTGCGGAGACGACAAGGGAATCATCACCGAGCGAACGGTGGCTAACCGGGCTGCGATTTTGTGCCAGGCCGCAGAGGAAGCGTATCGGGAATTGCCGTCAGGCTGCCCACAACTAGTCTATGTGATCGGAACCGAGGTTCCCGCGCCTGGTGGAGAATCTGTCGACGCACACTCCCCTGCAGTAACCCAGGCTGAGGATGCTCATCGAACACTGGAAACCTTCCGGCTCGCGTTTGAAGAACGGGGACTGTCGTCTGCCTGGGAGCGCGTGATCGCACTAGTTGTTCAGCCGGGAGTCGATTTCGGATCCGATTCGATCTTCGACTACGAACGTGCTAAAGCTCAGTCGTTGTCCGCTGCACTGTCACAGCACCCTGGAATCGTCTTTGAAGCACATTCCACGGACTACCAATCTCCCCAAGCCTTAGCGCGGATGGTCGAGGACCATTTCGCGATCCTGAAGGTAGGTCCTTGGCTGACCTTTGCCTTCCGGGAGGCGGTGTTGGCTTTAAGTGCCATTGAACGGGAGTTGTTCACACCCGGGTCGGAGCAGCAGATCTCACGCGTTCGCGAAGTCTTGGAATCAGCAATGTGGCGCGACCCGGCCTACTGGCGGCCTTACTATCGCGGCGATGAAGACGAGGTGCGCCGCGACCTTATATATGGCTACAGTGATCGCTGCCGATACTATTGGCACCAGCCTCCTGTCCGGGAGGAGATCGCTCGACTAATCGGCAATCTTGGGCGAAGACCGATCCCTCTCACCCTCATTAGCCAGTATCTGCCCCTGGCATACGAAGCAATCAGGAGCGGAGAGCTGCAAGCTGTTCCCGAACGGATGATTCACTACCATATTCGACGAGTTGTGCGGGTGTACGCCGACGCGTGCTCAGTAAAACAGACTGCTTGACGTTGCGATTCACACATTGAAGCGCCGTCCAGAATTGAGCGAGGCGGTGGCAGACGAGAAAGGTGTTCTATGTCTCCGACTGGGAAAGGGGTTGCGCAAGCTGGCGGCAACCGATTTGGAAAGCTGAAAGGTACGACGGTCTCAGCGCTTTGGGCGACGACTACCGCTGCCGCCATTGTGTTTTCATCCGCGTTACGCGCCGGCGCTGCAGACACCTTCTCGAGCGCCCCTCAGATTCAAGGGGAACACCTGAGAATTCAATTCGATCGTAACCTGCACAGCCGTGTGATCGCCCGCTTTGACGGTCACGAGACGACGATGGGGCCATCGGTTGCCAGTGAGAGGGTGACCATCGCCAACAGGACATGGAGCGAGTTTTCACTGGCCTCACAAAAGACCGAGCGGGTGAGCGACACTTTCGGAGTAGCAGAACGGCTCGTCGTCGTGGGGAAAGCCGGACCACTCACCAAAGAAGTCTCCGTCACGATCTACGATGAATTCCCGGCGATGGCATTCTTTGATGTCCACTACACGAACACTGGCGGGACCAAGCTCGCTGTCAAAGCCTGGACGAATAACGCCTACACACTGAACGCGCAGCGCAACAGCCGCACGCCGGCCTTCTGGTCTTACCAGAGCGGTTCCTATGAGAAACGCCCAAACTGGCTTGTACCGTTGCACACCAACTTCCTACAAGAGAATTTTCTCGGTATGAATGCCAGCGACTACGGTGGCGGCACGCCGATCGTTGACGTCTGGCGCCGCGATGTTGGCATGGCCGTGGGACACGTAGAACCGCGGCCCAGGCTGGTCTCGCTGCCTGTGGCGATGCCGGATTCTGTTCATGCCAAGATCGCCGTGAAATATCAGCACGCGAGCACGCTCGATCCAGGAGAGAGTCTCAACACCTTCCGAACTTTCGTGGCCGTCCACCAGGGAGACTACTTCCGCACCTTGGTCGACTACCGGCGGTTCATGATGAAGAGACAAGGCTTCCAGGCACCTGCGCCGCCGGACAGCGGGTTTGGCCCGATCTGGTGCGCCTGGGGATACGGACGAACCATGCGGCCGCAACAATTGCTCGACACGCTGCCGACGGTCAAACGCTTGGGATTCGCTTGGGTCACACTCGATGATGGATGGCAGAACAATGTGGGCGATTGGGCTCTCGATCCCAAGAAGTATCCCCGGGGTGACGCGGACATGAAGGCTCTGGTTGATCGCATCCACCAGGAAGGGTTTCGCGCCCAGCTCTGGTGGTCCCCGCTCAGCGCGGTACCGAATTCTGAACTGCTGAAGGATCATCCCGACTACGAATTGCAGAACCGCGATGGTTCTACCCGAAAAGTTTCCTGGTGGAATTCCTACTACCTTTGTCCGGCGGACCGCCGCGTTGTGGAGTACCACAAAGCACTGGTGCGGAAGATTCTGGTGGATTGGGGCTTCGATGGTCTGAAGTTGGACGGCCAAGATATGAACGGCGTCCCAGCCTGCTACAACCCCGCTCACCACCACAAGCAGCCGGAAGAATCCGTGGAGGCCTTACCAGATTTTTTCCGCGAGATCTTCGAAACGACACAAACAGTGAAGCCCGGATCATTGGTGGAGTTCTGTCCTTGCGGCACAGCGTATTCGTTCTTCACTATGCCGCATTTCAATATGTCCGTCGCCTCCGACCCAGGAAGTTCGTTCCAGGTCCGCTCCAAGGCGAAAACGTTAAAAGCTCTGATCGGAGATTCGATCCCGTACTTCGGCGATCACGTCGAGCTGAGCGATAGAGGAGATGATTTCGCGTCCACGATTGGGGTCGGCGGTGTTGTCGGAACACAGTTTGTTCTCCCCACGCTAGCGGAAAAACGGAGCAAGTCTGATCTGACCCCGTCGCGGGAAAAAGAATTCGAAAAATGGCTTCGCATCTATCGCGAAAAGATGCTTTCGCAAGGTCAATATCTCGGACAACTCTACGACATTGGTTTTGATCTGCCCGAGACACATGTGATCCGCAAGAATCAGACTCTTTACTACGCTTTCTATGCCGAGCATTGGAAGGGTCCCGTCGAACTTCGCGGTCTGGAAGGCCGAACCTATGATGTCGTGGAATACGTCAACGGAACGAAGCTTGGCACCGTATCGGGACACAATACCCGCCTGACGGTTGAGTTCGAAAAACATCTGCTTCTGGAAGTGCGTCCGCAATGAAGTGCGGAGCGGGCAACTCTTTGCCCAGGGAGTAGGCAATGAAGAAGTTACGCTTCGGCGCAGTCCTACCGCTTCTGTGCGGAATGGCATTTGCTTCGACCGCGTCGTTCACGCAGCCCCGGCTGGCAATCTTCCTGAGCAAAACCAGCTACCACCACGACTGGGAAACGAGTCAACTGGCCGGACACGGCTGGGTCGGCATCGCGACGCTGGCGGGGATTCCTTACGACACGCTCTTTGTCGAGGAAATGCCCGGTGACCCGGAACTGTCGAGGTACTCCACACTCGTCTTTGCTCAGGTAACGCGGGTGGACGACGCCACGTACTCACAGATCGTCCTACGCCTGCGAGCTTATATTGCAGGCAACCACAGCGTGATCCTCGACGGACCGCTCGCCACCAAAACTGAGAACTGTCCTGCAGCCATTGGCCGTAATCGTAGAGATCCTCATGCGGTATGTAAATTCGGAGAGGGGAAGCACAGGATCCTCGTCAGCGTCTTTTAGGAACTGTGGCCTGGGTTCCTTCCACCATTCAATCTTTGAAAGGCGTGGCGGCAAAATAGACCATATTTATTTTCCCTGCCCGAGATGATTATGGGCATCCTTACTGTACCGCCGTTCAGCTCATCAATGATGCAAAAAGCCGCGCACCCCGCACGGCTTTTCCTCAAAAAGCCGCATGTCGCAGAAAGAATGAGTTTGGTCGACGCGCACATACCTGGAATCTCGGGGAAGAGCTCTAGTTGCCCGGTCGGACGGTCAATCGGCCAATTACCCTCTCGAAAACCCCATGCGGTATGCGGATGCTTCGATAGCCGCGCTTATGTAATTTCTCAAGGCGAGAAAGGACAATCACGCCCTATTCATTCTCAAAAAGGCGTGTGACGGTCTGACGGGATAAGCCCGTTAGCTCGGCAACTTCTCTCACGGTGTATGAGGGTTTCATTTCCCCTTGAATGGGCCGCATTGGCTTTTAATTGTTTGTGTCTGGAAGCTTCCAGGCGAACAGCACCCCGCCTCCGCTGGTCAGAACGTACTGCTTGCCATCGATCTCGTAAGTAGTCGGGGAGCTGCCGATAATTCCTCCTGAGCCTGCATGCCACAGAGTCTTTCCGGTGGCAGTATCGAGCGCAAGAAAATTTCCTTGAGCATCACCGGTAAAGGTCAATCCTGAGTCCGTCGTCAAAACGCCAGCGCCTGATCCCCCCGAGCCCACTTCATGGCTCCAGCGGATTTTGCCGGTCTGGTAATCAATAGCTTCGATGACGCCTTTGCCCCATAAATCGTAGTCACCCCCTGCCCATCCATAGTCACCGTCGGCGGGCTTGGAGAAATAGATGCTCCAGCTCGGATGTGCATCGACGATAAACAGCCCGGTCTTAGGATCGAAGCTGGGCGAGCGGAAGTTCGTCAAGCCGCCTTCGTCGGGAGCAATCAAGCGTCCGTCTGGTGCAGGCTCTTTGGCCGGATTGGGAACAGGCCTTCCCTGCTTGTCGATGCCCAGTGCCCAGTTCACGGGCCCGAAGGGCACGGTCAGCAGGCTCTCTCCGTTAGTGCGATCAAGAACGAAAAAGTAGCCGTTGCGCGAAGCCTGCATCAGCATCTTTCGCGGCCTGCCGTGAAACATTCCATCCACCAGCACGGGCGTCTCGACGGCGTCCCAGTCATGAGTATCATGTGGAGAAGCGGAAAAACCCCAGACAAACTTGCCGGTGTCGGCATTCAGCGCGACGATGCTGCACGTATACAGGTCGTCCCCAGGACGAGTGGTGCCGCTCAGAACCGGTGTGGGATTACCTGTGCCCCAATAAATAAGATTGAGGTGCGGATCATACGTGCCCGACATCCAGGTCGTGCCTCCGGTAGATCCACCTGGAGTGCTCGCGGGTGGCGTCACGTTCCATTGCCACTGCGTCTTGCCTGTCTCTGGGTCAATCGAACGGATAAACGTGGGCAGGTTGTCCAGATCGCCGCCGACGCCGATAATGACGTGATTGCTGACAATCTGTGGCGCCATGGTGGCCCAATAGCCTTTGTTGACATCCGCGATCTCGACAATCCAGCGAACCTTGCCGTCTTCCGCGTTCAGTGAAATCAGGTGCGCATCGGGCGAGGTGAAGAACACCCACCCCTTGTAGATACCAACGCCCCGTTGGCCGATGTGCTCGCCCTTGTTCGGTGGATAGGTATAGTGCCAAAGCATATGGCCGGAGCGGGCATCCACCGCCCATACGTTGTCTGGGATCGTGAAGTACAGAACTCCTCCCACCAGCAGCGGCGAGGCCTTGATCGTATCCCTATGCTGCGTCTGGAAGGCCCAGCCAAGCGTCAGGTTGCCTACATTCTTCGGGGTGATCTGCGTCAGTTTGCTGTGGCGCATGCCGGAATAATCGCCGTGGTAACTCGGCCAACTATCCGGAGAAGGGTTTAACAGATCGGCTGGGTCGAGATTCTGGGCCACCAACGGGGATGGTAGCGCAATGAGCAACAAAAGCGAGGCAAGAGACCAGTTATGTCTTAAGAACGTCATTTCGCGGAGAAGCCCTCAGAGTAGATAATTCGTCCGTCGATGGATCAGCGTAACGTTTGCAAGTAAGCCATCAGGTTATGGATATCATCGTCTGTGTACTTGCTGAACTGCTCCACGTGAGCGTCCACCGGTGAATCAATGACATATTTCACGTTCGAAGTGAAAAAGGACCGGTAAGTATTGTTCGCGTCGCGCAGCCCGACTACAAACTCGTCCACATACGCCAGAGTTCCTTTGACTGTTTCTCCAGACGGTAGCCTGACCGTTACCCGGCTCTTGGCGTCGCGCGGATAGAGCATCTGTTCTTCCAGACGAAGTCCCTCATAGCGCGAAGCAATGCCAGCAAGGTCTCCGGTGGGGGAATGGCACTTCGAACAGCCTCCAGCGCCGTAGAAATATTTCTTGCCCAACTCCCGATTGCCAGTTTGCAAGTCGGCGACCTCAACTCCGCGGCGACCACCGTTCTGGGCTTTAGCCTTGGCCGCTTGCGAGTGGATGAAGGCCACCAGGCTTGTCAGTTGCTCACTGGAGAAGTTGAACGATGGCATACCCTTTTGCGGGCGCCCGTCGCGCACCACTTCAGATATCTTGTCGCCGCCCTTGTCAGTGAGAACGAGTGTTGCGCGCGTCAGGTCGGGACCGGTTTCTCCGCCCATGGCATCGCGGCCATGACAGAAGGCGCAGTTTTGCCCGAAAAGCTCGCCGCCAGCCTTTGCCACGTCCGCGGCAGCATCCTGAACGGCACTGCCCGATGACTGATTTGTCTGAAATCCATCCGAGGCCGCGTAGATAGGGGGCCGAGTGGCCTGACAGGCAAGAATTGCAACCCCCATGGCGAGAAGTACAGCGCCAAATGATCTCTTCATGCTTAGAAAAAGCCCTCACCCATTCGGAATGAACGGCACCCCATAAAGTAGTGCCCGCAGGCATGAAACGCAAATCCAAGCACCTGGGGGATCCAGCTGATGAAGTGAGCAGAGACCTGTAGAGTCGCAGGATGCCGCAATTGAGGAGCCATGCGAACCATTACGAGCGGCAGCTAAAGGCAGCAGCCAATCGAGCGGGGATTGGGCACATCGGTACACACGCGATGCGGCACACCGACATCCGAACGACGCTCAACATTTATGGGGATGTCGTGACGGATGAGATGTTGGAAGCACACAGCAAAGTGGTTGGTTTGGCGCTAAATGGAGCGCAAACAGAGCGCAAAAGCAGTTAAATCCTTTGAATCTGGCGGAGAGAGAGGGATTCGAACCCTCGATACAGGTTTTAGCCCGTATAACGGTTTAGCAAACCGCCGCCTTCAGCCACTCGGCCATCTCTCCTCAATAACTTACGGACTGGCTATTGTGCTTTCGTGCTTATTGTATACGATCGGGACGTCCAGAATACGAGGGATGGCTGGTGACTGCTGGCGGCTCCTTCGTGATTTCCCCTGGTTCCAGACATTTTCCTGCGCGAGAACGTTGCAGAAACCCAACAAGAGCAGCCAGTACCCGCACTTGCACAGAACGCAAGGACGGGGGCACCCCACCCAGAGTTGATCCAAAGGTAGGCCACCGGCCTGTGTCTCAATCTACTTCGGTTTCCTTGAGGAAAATGAAACACGTGGTCTTAGGAGAGGTCTCCCATCTGAACAAGAGACCACCACGAAGTGCGCCGAAGGCCTCCGTCTCCGCAAATTGAGGGAGGCGTTCAAATGCCTTCTTGACTGCCTTGCTGATCTCGCCTCTCATTGGTCCTACTCGTGGCGCGCTTGCAACAACTTTATCGACATCCGATTGTGTTTTCTTACTGTGCGCAGGCACCCAGGATGCCCAAATGTGGCTGGGATGTGCGGGGAAAGCGCGTGTAAGTCGTTGGCCGTATGACAGGGCTGCGAACAGTAGAGATTTAGCAAACCGCCGCCTTCAGCCTCTCGGCCATCTCTCCGCGTATAGAAACGTGGTCGGCGGTCTTCCTTGAGATATTACGTTTGCACAGCAGAACGGCCAGCGGCCGCAGGAATGGGTGAAACTGGCCGGTCTTTGCAAGCGAATAAAAAGCGAATATAATACTCCGAGCCGGGCTTCAAACTGGCTAGGCAATCCGTGCAGAGGTGAAAATGGCCGGGAAGCTTTTGCAATTTCCGTTGGGTAGGCCTGAGCTCTTCTCTCGAGAGATCAATTGTGAAGTTCTCAGAAGCAGTGAAATCAATCAGGTTTTGTATGCTGCCATCCGTGCTCTGCCTCACGTACAGAATGCGCGTTTACGTGAAGAACTAAGAAGCGCGCTATGCGATCTTCTGATTCCGCAGAACGGCGCCGCATAAGTTGTCGTAGCAGGACGTATGATTGACTGGCACGAACGAAAGCCCCCCGAGCGGGCCTATCCCCATGCGGCACAATAACTAATTGCCGGCTTTGGGCCCCGAGACGAGATCCGAGTACCCATTGCCAAATTTGGTTGTGACTGTCGATTCTTCCAAATACTCAATTCGTTCCCTGAGTAGCTCCAGTTCTCGTCTTTGAGTTTGAAGCTCTCTCTGTTGCGACTTTACTGCCTCGATCAAAATTGCCGCCAGCCTCGAGTAGTCCACCCCTAAATTTCTTTGGTGTTTGGATCGCGAGAGACCACCTCGGGTAACACCATGTCCACGTCTTCGGCGATTACTCCGATCTCGTGCTTTCCGTCACTTCGGCGTTCGTAATATACACCTTCGAGTTGCGAGATTTTCTCTAGTGCTCCCGCGAGTGGTCGAATGTTGGTCTTGAAGCGGCGTGAACTGCGGGTAGTCCAGCTATCTGCTAAAGTCGTGGCGCCGGCGACTACTTCCAACGTTGCAGTGGGGCTCATCGTTCCAACGCCGATTTTGCCCCCGGTCGGAGCAAGACCGATAGTGCCAGCATGGCGGCCAGATCCTGGTTGCAAGGCGATTGATCCGCCATTACCGGGGATCAACGCACACCTCGTACTCGCCGCGTTACAACTGCCACCCGTACCGCCAGTGATCAGAATGGTTGCGCCAGTTCCGCCGGGACGCAAAGGGCGCAGATGCTCCCGCTCCGGACATAAGCTGAAGCCCGCCGCCAGAGCCTGCGATGCCAAAAACGCCAGTCGCAAGACTACCTCCGGTTCCTCCTCTCACCTTGAGAGCCGGAGGCGCATTCTGAGCTCCTGAGCCATTGGAACCCTGTATATCGAGTTTGCCTCCCGGGTGTCTTATCTTCCCGGAGACTCCGACAGCTGGATGTTCGGCGGGAACTCCCAATTGGCGCGGGCCGGAGTGGGTTCCGGTGAACGCGATGCTTTGCATTATGCAATTGCGCATTTTCGGATGGCTTCCTATTACGGGGACTGCTTCAAACTGGAGTGTCCTACCGGCTCTGGGAATCAAATGACGCTATTGTTGTTCACCCATTTTCCACGCGAGAACATTGCAGAACCCCCTGAACAGCCCGTACCGGTTCCATGCAGTTCCGCGACAAAAATTCTTGAATCGAAATATATGTATATACATCTATCTGCCTGTGAACCAACTTCCCAATCTTCCCTGCATGTGCAGCAGCGTACGGCGGGCCTCTCGAGCGTTGACGCAGCTCTATGAACAGGCGCTCCGCCCCCTGGGCTTGCGTTCGACGCAGTTCACCATTCTGCAAGTGTTATCGCGAGCGGGAGAGGTATCGCAGGGTCATTTGGGCGAGAAGCTCGCCATGGACAGCACCACCCTCACCCGCACTCTCGACATCATGCTGCGCCAGGGGTGGGTGGCCGAACGCCGTGGGGAAGACCGTCGTCAGCGATGGCTGCGTTTAGCGAAGGCCGGCCGAGCAGAACTCGACCGCGCCTTGCCGGTTTGGGAGAAGGTTCAAACCCAACTGAAATGTGAGCTGGGAGAGCAATCCTGGAAGCAGCTCTTCCAGCTCGCCGACCAATTAAGTCTACTCGCGACCAGCGCTCGCGATTAGCCATAAAAATAAGGAGGAATTGTGACCACTTACGGAAAAATCACCACTGGGCTGATCGCGGCCTGGTTCGTATTCGCACTTTCAGCTTCGGCCCTGCATGTCTTTGTTGACGCATCGCAGCAGATTTCACTCTCCGTTGCTCTAGCGGCCGGAATACCGTTGATCGCCTTCGTTGCCTGGCTGGCAGCCTCGCAGAACTTTCGGAAGTTTGCGCTGTCCCTGAACCCTCGGGTTCTGACATCCTGGCAGACAGTCAGGCTTCTCGGCGTCGTCTTCGTGATACTCGAAGCCATGCAACTGTTGCCGGCGCGCTTTGCGCTTTCGGCCGGATACGGCGACATCGTCATCGGTGCGACGGCCTGGTTTGCCGCCACCAGGTTGGCCAAACCGGCGAGCCGCGCGCTGTTCATCCTGTGGCAGACGCTCGGCATGGTTGATCTGGTATCAGCGGTTGCGCTCGGCGTCACCGCCCAATTCGTTCACAGTCCCGGACCCTCGATGCATCTCATGACTGTGCTGCCTCTGAGCCTGATCCCAACGTTCTTAGTGCCTCTGTTCATGATGTTTCACGTGATCTCGATTGCGCAGGCGAGTAAGTGGCGCGAGCCTTCGCCTGCTTTGCAGGACGCACAAAGACCCGGAAGGATCCCAGGTGCCGTTGCCTAAGTTAAACGGCACGAATTCGACTATTGGGTTTTTCTTTTGTGTGCAGCCGCCTGAGGTGCCCGAATGTTGGCCGGGAATGCGCGAGGAAGCGTCGCTAAGTCGTTAGAAGTCTGTCGGGGCGGGAATCAGGAGAGATTCAGCAAACCGCCACATTCAGCCACTCGGCCATCTCCCCGCGTTTTGACAAACATTGTAGAACCCACGCCTGACCTAGCCAACTGACCGCCGAAGACTCAGCAGGGGGCCCACCCACTTCCGACGTGAACCCGCCCTTTTGAGCGCGTCAGGAGCTTTCATGACCGCTCGACGCTGCATGGCTTGTAATCGCCCGAAATCTCCGGCACGAGCCGGCATCTACCGAATACGGTATCCTTCCAGAGGCCCGAAAGAGGGCTGGGAAACGAGGGCTGCAGTAGCAGCATGTTCCCCTTCCAGGAGATGACAACATGAAGAGCATTCTTGTGGTGTTTCTTGCGTTGGTGCCCGCTGTGGCCCAGCAATCCAAGACTCCCGTTTCCGATGCGCTCCGGCAGATGTTGAACGGACGCGAAAAGAACATCGTCGCCGCCTTTGAGCAAATGCCGGCTGAGAAGTTCAACTTCAAACCAACTCCCGAGCAGATGACGTTTGGTCATCTCGCGGCCCACATTGCTGACGGCAATTACTACTTCTGTTCGAACACCGCCGACGTACCGCGTCCCAAGGTGGAGGAATTGAAGGGCGATGAAGGCAAGGACAAGTTAGTTGCAGCTATGAAGGCCTCGTTTACATTCTGTCACGACGCCTTGACAAAAGCTGATGACTCAAAGTTGAGCGAAGACATTAAGTGGTTTGACGGCAAGCCGCGCTCCCGCGCATGGGCTGCGTTGGGCCTCGCTAGCAGTTGGGCAGACCACTATGGAATGGCTGCCATCTACCTGCGTCTCAATGGCCTGCTGCCCCCGACAGCACAATCCGAGCCAAAAAAATAAAATCCAGAAGAAAGGCGCCAACTTGCCGCATTCAGCTGACGCAGCGGAATTTCTCGCAATCGATCACGTGCAACTCGCCATGCCTGCAGGTCAGGAGGCGGTTGCACGGTCCTTCTTCATCGGTCTGTTGGGAATGCAGGAGATTTCAAAACCTGCGGAGCTGGCAAAGCGCGGTGGGTGCTGGTTCCAGAGCGGCCAGGTTCAGATTCATCTCGGTGTGGAAGCAGACTTTCGTCCAGCGAGAAAGGCACATCCGGCGCTGCGGTGCCGGAATTATGCCTCACTGATCGCAAATCTCGCCCGTAATGGGATCGCTTGTGAGGAGGTGAACGATATTCCCGGCGTTCGCCGCTGCCACGTCCACGATCCCTTTGGTAACCGGATTGAACTGCTGGGTGCCGATTAGGCTATTCGAGTGTTGCTCCTCGAATCCAGACTCAGTAGCATAGAGGTAAGCTCGTTGAAAGTTCGGGCCGCGAAGCCACCAGCACGAAAAGCGCGGGACCTACTCTCTTAATCCGAAGGGAACAGTGCATCTGACGCTAGGTAATTCATATCTCAAAATCTGGCTTTCCCTGATTTTTTGCGCCGTGCAGCTTTTCCCAATCGTGGCGTCGGCCCAAGGGGCTACTCCTAGCGTTGCCTTCGATCTAGTAGGGCCGAAGGTTGATGTGCGTGTTCAGCGCTCCGGTCAGACGCTCCCTATCGCACAGGTCCCCAACCTCCAAGCTGGAGACCGCCTCTGGATCCATCCCGATCTTCCTGACAGTCAATCGGTGCGATATGTGATGATCGTGGCTTTCCTGCGGGGCGCCACCAATCCTCCGCCGGACTCCTGGTTCACTCGCGTCGACACCTGGCTCAAGAGCGTCCATCAGGAGGGCGTTTACGTCAATGTTCCCGAGGAGGCAGAAGAGGCGGTAATTTTTCTGGCTCCGGATACGGGCGGGGCGTTCTCCACCTTACGAGGTACGGTGCGCTCGAAGCCGGGAGCATTTGTCCGTGCCGTGCAAGACCTGCAGCAGGCTAGCCTGGACCGTTTGCGCCTGGAAGCATACCTCGATGCCGTACGGGAAAGCTCGCCGGATCCGGATCAACTGAAGACTCGCACGACCCTGCTGGCGCGTAGTCTCAGCATCAAGTTGGACCAGCAGTGCTTCGATAAGCCGAGTGCCCAGCAGGTGCCTTGTCTGACCCAGCATACCGACCAACTCGTGCTCGATGACCAGCACAGTCAGACCATGGTTGCGACCCTGACCACGGGTCCCTCCACCGATTTGATCGCGAACATCAGTTCAACGCCAACTGCTCGCAACGGGTACTACAGCCCCTACATTGGAGCGGTGGTTGACCTGGCGCGCATTCTCGGAACCGCGCACACGGCGCAATTCCAATATATCCCGGCTCTTGCTTTGCCCAAGGAAGATCAACTGAAGCTGCGGTTGAACAATCCGCCTTCGTTCCGCAATCCCAAGTCGGTGATGGTGATCGCATTGCCGCCAATTCGTGCGGCGGTGGCTCCGCCCCTTCGAGCTCTCGATGCTACCCAGGCCTACTGCGTGAACCAGCCGGAATTGGTTCTCCCCGCCGACGGTGCGCCGCTGATCTTTGCCACTGATCTCGGACGCAAATTTGTCCTTCACATTGAGACCAAGTCGGGCGCCGGATTCGATCTTTCGGCCGAACCCGACGCTGCCCGAGGCGGATTCGTGATCGCGACCCAGGAGGCGCATTTCCAGCCTTGGGACGGGGAAGTTACGGGTACAATCCGCGGCGTGTGGGGATTTCGAACCTTTGAAGGGCCACACTACCGTCTGCGAGCGGCCCGCCCTGCGCAATGGGTAGTTGCTTCGAAGGACGCGAGCGCGCTGATTGTTGGCCGCGAAGACACCCTCCACATCCAGTCTGCCGACACGTGCTGCGTGCGCGAAGTGGCAATGCAGGACGGTAACGGCAAAGACGTGAAGTTGCCGTGGAAGGTCTCAAAAGGCGACGAGCTGGAGATCAGGGTCCCACTGCAGAATGCATCCGCCGGCTCATTGAAGATGTTCATCCAAAAGTTCGGATTGCGTGATTTCGATGAAATTTCGCTGCATACCTATTCCGAAGCTGGCCGGCTTGACGCGCTGACAATTTACGCCGGCGACGGTGATGCGGTGCTAAGGGGCACGCGGCTGGATCAGGTTGCATCTCTCGAATTCGAAGGCCTGATCTTCCGGCCCGCTGGCCTCTCGCGTGCCAACCAGCAGGATGAACTCAAGCTCAGCACGCAAGATGCATCCGCAAAAAGCAGATTGCGGGCTGGGCAGAGTGCCCTTGCGCGGGTCGTTCTGAATGACAGCCGCACACTCGATCTGAATGTCGCGGTTGCCCCGTCGCGCCCCAGAATGGTCCTGTTAAGCAAAAGCGTGCAGCTCGAAAGTACCGATCGTCCGCCCATGATTCATCTCGCTAACCCCGACGAATTACCGCAAGATGGCCGCCTGAATTTTTTTCTGAAAGCTCAGGTTCCAGAAAGTTTTGCTCCGGGGACCAAGGTCGAGGTGGCTACCGCTGATGAGTCGTTCCACGTTCTGCTCACGATGAAAGACGGCAACTTGACCCTTCAGGACGCGAAGACGGTTTTCGCCGTGTTGGATCCCATGAAGCTGCTTGGCCCCTCTGCGTTCGGACCTCTAAAATTTCGTGCGGTGAGCGCCGAGGGCGCCGATGGTGATTGGCAACCGCTGGTGAATCTGGTACGAATGCCGGAATTGAAGTCGATTCACTGTGCACCTCTTGCCAGGAGCAACGAGAAACCGCCCTCCCCGGAGAGGGCGGAACTGCCCGAGATCCAATGCACGTTGACCGGCGACAAGCTCTTTTTGATCGACGCGATCAGCGCCGATCCCGACTTCACCAGCCCGGTGACCGTGCCCGACGGCTTCATCGAAGCTTCCTTGAGTCTCTCGGTCCCGCGCGGAAAGGGCCTCTATATCAAACTGCGAGATGACCCCACGACCGTGGACACTCTCGTCATGCCCAACATCGGCCCACAGTAGTCCATTTGCCAATTCCCTTACCAGGTCTGAAACTATTGGCTTATGCCTGTCGCACTTAGCCTGGAAGGTCGAGTTGCTCTCGTCACTGGCGGTTCTCGCGGCATCGGGGCAGCCATCGTACGCATGTTTGTGAACGCTGGCGGCCGCGTGTTGTTCAACTACGACAAGGCAAAGGAACAGGCGGAGAAGCTTTGCCAGGAATGCGGGCCCGCCAATTGCGCCGCCGAAGCCAAGTCGCTTGCCAGTCCCCAGGCGGCCGAAGAACTGATCGCAGCTTGCCTGAAGAAATTCGGCCGTCTGGATATTCTGGTCGCGAATCACGGTATCTGGCCTCCCCAGGACGCTCCGATTGAAGAAATGAGCGACCAGCAGTGGGAAAGAACCGTCGCCATCAACCTTGACTCGGTGTTCGGGTTGGTGAAGTACTCAGTGGCGGCGATGAAAAAGACGGCGCAGAAAGACGCCCCGGCTCACATTGTGCTGATCAGTTCGACGGCTGGCCAACGGGGAGAGGCCTACCACTGCGATTACGCAGCCACAAAGGGCGCTCTGATCAGCATGGT